>Ga0209717_1000645_pt1 | contig 41802 bp, 28 predicted proteins | sample AD_UKC048_MetaG_FD_184418 | JGI IMG/M metagenome (GOLD analysis project Ga0209717, IMG submission 184418) | Active sludge microbial communities of municipal wastewater-treating anaerobic digesters from USA - AD_UKC048_MetaG (SPAdes) (version 2) | ecosystem: Engineered > Bioreactor > Anaerobic >...
GGTCCCGGCGTTGGTCAGCACGCCCTGCCCTTCGGTCGCGCTCGAGGGCGCCAGCAACGTCAGCGTCGCGGTCTCGTTGTCGTGTACGGCCATCGTGGCCCGCCCGCTGCCGTAGGACAGCGCCGATGCCGTCACCGTCGCCAGCTGGGGGCCATCCAGATCCGCGTCGTTCTCGATGGTCACATCGAACGCCGCGTTGGTCTGGCCCGCCGGGATGATCACGCTGGAAGGCACGGTGACCTCGCTGGGATCGCCGCTGGCGAGGTCCACGGTCAGGTCGTCCGCCGGCGCGGCGGACACGAACACCTGCCCGGTGCTGAGCAGCACGCCGTCGCCCTCGGTCGCATCGGGCGGCAGCGCCACCGAAAGATCGGCCACATTGACGGCGCTGAAGACGTTGCCCGTGCCGCTGTGCCCGCCGCCGTCGTCGGCCCGCAGGTACATGTTGGTGGCCACCTCAAGCACCGTGACAGAGCCGGTCCACACGCCGCCGACGAAGCTCCCGGAGCTGGTCGGGGCGATCGCGACTGGGGATGCAGCGGCGCCGCCGATAGTGATATTGTCCATGGCAAAATGCCCCCCGCTCCCAGTATAGCCGGGATGGGGCGTCCCCCCATATGATATAAAATCAACTCTGGTTACCCCAATGTAGTTAAAATTAATCAACGTGGGAACCGTGGCGCTCAAAGTGTAGGTATTATCGTAGATCAACGAGGCACCGTCATATCCATTGACCTGAACTTGGAGATTGTCATTCCACGCAGCGGTCATGTAAGCCGAAATAAGATTGACCTGCCCCGTACTAACAATGCTCGCCTGATCCGCATTGGCGTTGAATACCACATTGCTCGGTGATACGGTTCCGGCGTAGTAGCCACTGTTGCTCTGCTGGATGCCATTGTTGTAGTAGAAGTTGCTCCAGCTGAAACCTGCATAGCCCGCCGGCACGAGGGTTCCGGCACCCGTCAGATCATCGAATCCTACCACTTGGCCCGCGCCGGAAGAGCCAGTCCATCCGCTAAGCGCCACGCTATCCGTGAAAGACGCCACCGTGTTGTCCGCCGCGTCTTTGGCCTCGACGGCCACCGGGATCGCCAGGCCGACATACTGCGTCGGGGCCACGCTGCTCCAACCGAAGTGGTCCAGCGGCCCGACCACCACGTCGAAGGGCGTGCTGGTGCCCACGTGGCCCGCGCCGTCGTCGGCAGAGAGCCGCACATTAGTATCTGGCGTCTGGACCGCCATGCTGCCAACCCACCGGCCGTTGCTGAAGGTTCCGGCGGAGGCCGGCGTCACCACCACCGCACCGCCATCCCCGGCGCCGCTGAGGTAGGCCGGGCCGGGGTAGTTGCTCATCGTCACGTTGTTGACGTCCTGGGCGATGAGGGTCACGCCGAAGGCCGTGCCGGCATCCTTCGGGCCGGAGATCGCCCCCCAGGCGAAGTGGTGCAGGTCGTTGTCCAGCACGCTCACCGTCGCGTCGCTGTCGGCGAACCCGGCGGCGCTCGCGGTGACTCCGGCCAACTGCGTGCCATCGGTCTCCGCATCGTCCTCAACGGTCACGCTGAAGGCGGCATTGGTCTGGCCCGCGGGGATGGTGACGCTGGCGGGCACCGATAGCTCGGTCGTGTCGCCGGAGGCCAGGGCAACGACCAGATCCGCTCCGAGCGCGCCGCTGATGGCGACGCGGCCAACGTTGGCCAATGTGCCCTGGCCCTCGCTCACGATGCCGGGGAGAATGAGCGTCAGATTCGTGCCCCAGACCGTCAGCGTTATTGGCCGCACCTGCACGACCCCGCTGGTGGCATTGCTGAAGGTCGCCGTCGCACTGTAATTCCCCACCCCCAGGCTGTCCGCCCCCGCCCCGATCGATACCGTCACCCCGTTCGTCTGGCCCGCCGCCAGGACGCCACTGGCCGGCGCCACGCTCACCCAGTTCGACGGGCACTCCGCCACCCACGCCAGATTTGAGGCGCCCCCGTTGGTCACCGTGTAGACCTTGTTGGAGGGCCCAAACGGCCCACCCTCATATCCCGACGTGATGAGACCTTCCGGTGGCGCGATCTCCAGTCCGTCAAGAGGCGTGACCGCCACAGTATACAGACCAATCGACGGATCGCCATAGATATTGAAATCCACGTAGTTCATCCACATGACTTCCACTTCCGGGGCGATATCGGCCTTCAGATCCTGAAGTGCGTCCCCGGCGCACATCTGGTTGTTTACCATGCGCCGGGCATATTCGTATGTCATGCTTGAGTTCGATGACCGACCCGCGAAACTTGTCTGGCCAATAAAGTACCATGTGACGCGCGTGCCGCTGATGGTGGATATGCCACCATTCTTGAGCAGCGAATATGCAAGATTGTTGGCGGCCTCTGGATATGAATTCAGGCAGCTGCACTGGAATGTGAAGGATGGATGGTCGTTATCAAGCAGTGCAGCATGGCTCAAATCCATGATGTCAACGGCGCTTGTCTGATCGCCGTGCGTCCACCAGAAAACGGCTCCTATGTCACTGTTGGTCCAAGCGGCTGTGACAGTGGCTTCGCTGCAGGGCGTCGTCTCAGGAGACGGTGATAGACCATATGTCTGTTCATAAACGCGGTGCCATGTCCAATCGCCTGCGGGAATGAGTGCCGCGTTCTTGATCGCTTCTCCAAGCTGATACCCCGGCGTGGAAGCATCGCTCGGTTCGATGGGCAGTAATGCCTTCTTGCGCCATTGCGCATCTTCGGCGGGCGTACTCTCATAAGCCATGATCTTGGCAAGGATGGCGTCAAGATCATTGATCACGCCATAGTACGGAATCCGTCCGACGATGACCTCGCAGTTCCGTTCTGCCCCGCCACTGCCATAATCGTCGTCGTATTCGCCGTAAAGTCCGTCGTCGTCAAGGTCCCAGTCTCCTGTCAATTCCGCATAGCAGTAGTCCGTTGGACAATCCGGGTACATTGGGTCTTCGTCCTGAGGATAGGTCATTTTCATAGGCACGTCACCGCTGCTCGGATTCGGATTGCCTATGAGCAATACGTAACCCAGATCTAATGCCTGATAATGCGACGCCAGCCACGAGCGGATGTTGTTCGCAGCTGTGTTCCCTGTGCCGCCACCCCAGTCGGATTCCGTGGCGACCGTCACCGTAAAACCTCGCGCCTGTTTGGCGGCAATGAAGTTGCCTAGCTGCGTCGATGCCCCTCGAATCGCCGCTGTCGTTACGATCGCGTATCCGACCGGTGTCGATGCCCCCTCCTCCGACGGCGAAACATCGTACGAGGCACTCACTTCGTCAAAGTTGACAACCCGACCACGGACATCTTGTCGCGCGGAACTCGCCAAAGTGCGCGCCCGGGTGATGTCGCGCCGGCCAGAGGATTGTCGGTTGAATCTCACGACTATTCTCGCCGTCTTCAATCGTTGCAGGCGCTTCGTGACGGGGTTATATCGGTATGGAAAGATCTCGATTTCAACCAGCCGCCATTCGCGCAACTGACCCGCCACTGTACGCCCCACAAAACTGTCGCGAACGAACGCATTCTTGCCGTAAGCATCGACATCACGCCCGTTGACGATGTGGCGACCCGGCGACCATATGGGTCCGCCTGGTGCGGCGCTTACACCCACAGGCGGGGCCGGTGCAACCTCCCACTGCCCCGGCACGTCCTCGACGGTGGCGCCTTCGATCGTCACGGTGACAGATCGAGGTAACGCCGTGGGAGGCAACAGGACCTCGATCGTCTGGCGAGGCAGAGCGGGTGTCCCAGGCTCACCAACAGGGTTTACCCCGGCAAACACCGCCTCGCCAGAATTGCCCCTTGCCACGGGCACGTCCTTTATGCGACCCGGCCAAGCGATCGTAATCCGCCCGCTTGAGTCCGCCGCATCAACAGATAGAGGGCCCGCCAATAGACTTAGGATAATCCACGCCCCCGCCTTCGATTCATGTCGCAGCCATTTCGCCATTTCGCGCCTCCCCTGCTAGTCTGCTCACACGATTATTCGTTTCGGCACTAAACCACGCTCGTACATGGTCAGTCAATGCGCAAAATGCGCTATTCTTTACAGATTTGAGCGTGTTTTGTTCAAATTCTTCACTCTTCGGGCGTTCCGAATCCATGCCGCAGCACCCCGTTTCAGATTCACAAAGATCCAGATTTTGATTTTTTTAGATGCCATTGATCCCACCATGACGGTCATGACATCCGTCAATTCATGCGGGCCATCCGCCCTGATCATAGGCGCCGGCGCCACCGGCATGGGGGCCGCACTCACCCTGCGCGAGGCAGGATGGGCGGTCACGGTGGTGACCGAGGATCCGGCCCCTGGTGGCTCGGCCCGCACCTTCCGCGAAGAAGGCTTCCTCTGCGAGGCGGGTCCCAACACCGCTCTCCTGTCCAAGCCGGAGGTCGTCGCATTCCTGGAGAAGCACCGCGCCCTGGCCACCGCCCTCGATGCCGCGCCCAATGCAAAGCGGCGATTCTTGCTCCGCGATGATCGCCTCCTTGCGATCCCCACGGCTCCGCCCGCCCTCCTTGGCACACCTCTCCTCAGCCCGCTGGGGAAATTGCGCGTCCTCGGCGACCTCTTCGCGCCCCGCGGAACGGACGACGACGAGTCGGTCCTCACGTTCTTCGCACGGCGCATCGGGCGCGAGGCCGCACGGGAATTCCTCGACCCTTTCGTCTCGGGGATCTACGCCGGTGACCCTTCGCGGCTGGTGATGCGCCACGCCATGCCGGCGATCTTCCAGATGGAGCGCGAGCACGGGGGCATCGTCCGCGGATTCATCGCCAAGGCCAAGGCGCGTCGCCGCGAGGGCGGACCCCCGCGCACAAAGAGCCGACTGGTCTCGTGGCCCCTGGGCATCGGCCAACTCTTCTCCATACTCTCAGAACCCCTCGGCCCATCCCTGATGACTTCGACCCGCATCGAGGAAATCACCCGCCAGGCCGGCAAGTTCGTCGCCCGCTCCGAGCGCGGCACCTTCGAGGCCAACCACCTGATCCTCGCCACACCCGCCCGCGAGGCCGCCCGCCTAGCCGGACCTCTCTCGGAACCCGCGCGGAAACTCCTCGATATCCCACAGGCACCGATGTGCGTGGTGCACCTCGGCTATCGCCGCGAGAAGATCGGCCATCCGCTCGATGGCTTCGGCGCACTCATATCCCGCGCCCGAGGCGTCCGGACCCTCGGCGTCCTCTTTTCCTCCACCCTCTTCCCCGGCCGGGCCCCCGAAAACCACGTGCTCCTCACCGCCTTCATCGGCGGCCGCAAGGATCCGGAGGCGCTGCACCTCAACGACCGTGACCTCACCGCCGCCGTGCTCTTCGACATCGCGCCGCTCCTGGGCATCCAGGGCAACCCCGCCTTCCACCGCGTGACCCGATGGCCCGAGGCGATCCCCCAGTACGAGGCGGGCCACGACCGCTTTATCGCCGCATGCGAAGCCGCGGAATCCCAATGCCCCGGCCTCCATCTTGCCGGAAACTATCGCGGTGGCATCTCCATGCCGGACTGCCTGGTGCAAGGAACACAACTCGCCTCTCGCATAATCGCTTCTCAAGGATAGGCCAGCGCCTGGACCAGTGCGCGGCGGCCACTCGAAATCACGGGTTGTCCCTCGAAGATCTCAGGCTCCGCCGAGCGGCTTTGACCCGTAACCAGCGCTCTTGAGTCCCCGTCACTTCCCTAGCCCGGATATTTCACAGCCTGTCGGCTGTGAAATTCCGGGCTCTGGGAAAACCGCGCCATGAAAGCCATTTATTGGGAAAGGTCAGGCAAAGACTGGGTCTTTTCGCGGTTGCGGAGTGTGTTTCGCGGACCGGTGGCCCCAGACCCTTCAAAGTCGCGTTCTTCGGAGCGCGGTTTTCCTTTGAGCCTGCTTGCAGGCGATCCCATGTGCGAATCGCGCGCAAGCGCGCTCCTACGTCTCATTTTAACCCCGGTCGTGCCCCGAATGCCCGCCGTCGGGCGGGCGGCCGGGCATGATGTCTGACCTAAGAAACCGCCCACGGTCCCCGCACGGGCCGATCCAGCATCCGCGAGGCAGCCTCGTCGCCCACGATCTCCTCTTTCGCCGGATCCCAGGCTATTTTCCTTCCCGTGCGCACCGCGATGTCGCTCAGGTGCGATATGGTGTCCGACCGGATCGCAGCCTCCAGCGTGCAGATGGTCGGCCGCCGGTTCCGGATGCAATCGATGAAGTTCTGGTCGTGCCGCGGGCTCTCGTAGAGCCTCACTTCATCCGGCCCAGACCGCACCCGCAGCAGCGCCGGATCGCTCGCGTGCACCGCCTTTCTGTCCACGCTGACCCATCCCTCGGAGCCGAAGAACGTCGTGCCGTGGTCGCCGGCCGGCCGATATGCCGCGATCACCTCGCGCGCCGCGCGATGGTCCATGAAGCGCATCTCGACGCCATCGGCATACCGGCAGCGGATGTCCCACGAACTGACCGTGTCGTAGAGCCCCTTCGTGGGCAAGGTGCCGGTGCCCTCATATTCCACCGGACCTGTCGCGTCGGCGCCCTTGCCCCACTGCGCGATGTCGAGCGGGTGCGCCCCCCATCCGGCGATGAATCCGAGCGCGTAATCATACGTGTGCCACGCGCCGTAGCACGTGCACCGGTCCACGGTGTACGGCGCGACCGGCGCGGGCCCCAGCCACATGTCAAAATCAAATCCCTCGGGCACCGGCGCGGGTTCCGTCGAACCGAACTCCTTGACCTGAAACGCCCCGTACTGCGAGGAGATGTCCGCGCACCATGCCTCGATGCGCTTCAGTTGCCCGATGTGGCCGTTGCGCACCAGCTCACACGCAAACCGAAACTTCGTGTCCGAGCGCTGCTGCGTCCCGTACTGGAACACGTTGCCGCGACGCCGCACCTCATCGCGCAGCACTTTCGCCCAGCGCAGGCTAACGCCCAACGGTTTCTCCACGTACATGTCCTTCCCCGCCCGCGCGGCCGCGATGGCTATGGGCACATGCCAGTGGTCCGGCGTGCACACCACGACCGCATCGATGTCGTCGCGGGCCAGCGCGTGGCGAAAATCCCCGTAGGATTTCGCCGCGGCCCCGTACTTCGACTGCCCGTCCAGCAATTGCACGAAGCGCTCGCGCCGATCCTTGAAGGGATCCACCGCCGCGAGATACTGCACCCCGTCCAGCGATGCCATCCCGCGGTGAACGGCGCCCCCGCGCCCCCCGCAGCCGATCGCCGCGAGCGTGACCCGATTCGATGGCGCATCCGGGCCGCCGAGCACCCGTGCGGGAATGATCGACGGGAAACCGATCGCTGCCGCGACGGCCCCCGCGCGCTCTATGAAATGGCGCCGGCTCACCGCCCCGCCCACCGCCCTGCCGCGCACTTGGTTCATGGCACTTCCTCCGCGTACGCTGAGACCGCGCGCTTCAGCGCGCCGGGATCCCACCTCCCCCCGTGCAACATCACGCGGTAGCGGAGCATCAACTTCCCGCCCGCCCCAACCCGTTTTGCCGAATCAAACAAAAAGGCGGGATTCACGTATCCGAAAGGCACCTGGGGGTTCATCATGAGAAACCACGGCGTCGGCGCGTTCGGGTTCTTGGGATGCTCCAAGATCGCGATCCCACACTCGCGCCCGCCGATTTTTCCGCTGAAGTCCGAGGCGGCCGCGCGCTTCCGGTGGCCATCCATCCCCTGAACCCCCTCGCTATTAACAACGGTCCAGTCCGTGAATTCCTTGGCAAAACGCACCGACAGCCCCGCGTAACCCCCGTGCGCTTTGCCATCCGGTTCACCGGGCGGTGGAGTCCGGTCAAGCACGACCGGTCCGTCGCCCGCCGTCCACTCCATGCGCCAATCGATCCGGTACTCCCCATTCGCCCGCGGCGCGGAGATATCCAGGACGCGATCCTCGGACAACAGCGGTTTGCCCCCGGGCGGCGCATACGAGAGCTTCAATGCGATCCGAGCCGAACCGCCCGGCCGCGTCTCGGCCTTTACATCGGAACAGCGCGTCACGCCGACGGGGCGCCCCGTCGCCTTGTCGAACTCCCAGTAGTTCACCCCGTTGATGATCTTCCACGAAAACCAATGCGCGAAGTGGTGCGCGTGGTCCGGGGGGCTCTTCCACACGAGATTCTCGCCGCCTGCAAGCCCGAGAGGATCGAAGCAGGGAAAAGGCTGGTCGGCGCCGTGCAACAGACGCCACACCACCTTGTCGCCGGATAGCAGCGCCACCGAACCCTCGCCCTTCTCCCATGAGAACCCCGCGGCAGTCGGCGCGACCTTCGCGCCCTTGCCCGACCTCTCCCCGCCAAAGATCTCCAGTTCACGGATCGCCGGGCTGTCCCCGTAATAGCCCGTGATGACCAATTCTACCACGCGGCATCGGGTCGGGGGACATTCCACCAACAGCCGATCACCGGCGTACTCGGCCCCGGTCACTTTCTTCGCCTCGCGACCATCGAACAGCACCGAAAAGTCCTTCGGGGCGAAGTCATGGTGCCTGTATCCAGTGATCCGCAGCCGCGAGGCGACCTCCTCTCTCTTGAGAGTGACCCGCAGGCGATATTCGGGCTGGCCGTTCTCTTCGTCCCAATAGGTTTTCGGATTGCCGTCGATGGCCGCAGCCGGTGGGCCTCCGGCACCATCCGGTTTGAGTCCCGTTGGACTCTCCGCCGCACCACCGATTGCCAGATTTCGCCCAAGGTTCGCCACGTCGGCCCCATCCAGCAGCGCTAGTATTTTTTCGATTGTCCCACGCCCGGACTCCGAAGCCACCTGCGTCGCCTCGGCCAACCGGATCTTCGCCGCTTCGGGTTCCGCTCGCGCGATCCTCGCAAGGAGTTGCGCCGCGCTGCCCGCGGCCGGCCCACCCTTTGAAACGACATCGACCAATCCCGGGATCTCCGCGATTCCCCCAAGTTCGCCGATGGCCTTTACGGCCGCGCGCGCGCCATCGGCATCGGTGCCTCGCGCCACCCCCAGCAATGCCGGGATCGCCGATCTCGCGCCACGTCGCGCGAGCACATCGATCACCGCGGACACGGATGAAGCCGGCAGCGACGGCAATAACGCTATCAATCGCCCGTCGGTTGAACCCGCCCGCAGCCGCGCAAGCCCATCGGCCGCGGCCCCACGTTCCTCGACGGCATCTCCCGCCACCCACGAATACAGCAAGTCGAAATCCGGCTCGGAACCTAAGACCCCCAGCGCCCGCAGGCCCGCATGACGGACTGATGGATCGTCGGCCCCCGCCATCTCCCCGGCGAACATCGCCCCCGCACGGATCCCCAGCGCGCAATATATATCCACCAATTCCTTCCTCACATTCGCCGACATCTCGGAAAACGCCTGGGCAATCACCTTGTGCCAAACCTTCAATCGGACACCGCCGTCCTCCCTCAGCGCGTCCAATGCGCCCCGCCGCGCGGCTTCGTCCTTGCCCCGCAAGGCTGCGACCACAATCGACGCACCACCTTGGCCCGCAATCCGAACCCGCGCCGAAACAGCCGCCGAGCGGATCGTCGCGGGCTGACCCGCCCCGACCAGCCGATCCAGGATCCGCCCCGCCCCCGCCAAGTCCCCGCCCGACGCGAACCCCTCGGCGCACGCCAGAAGCGCGCCGCCCCACTCGGGCTTCTGGGCGTCGCCCAATTTTGCTTCTGCGCCCAACAACGCACCGGCAGCCGCCTCGCCCCCGATGTGGCCCAGCGCCACAAGGGCCGCCACCCGGAGCGCCGCATCGCCATCGCCCAGCGCAGCGGCCGCGAGTGGAACGGAATTGGTGTCCCTCAACTTCGCCAGGCTGCCGAGCAATCCCGCTCGGCGCGCGGGGGATTCCGCCTTCGCGTACGCGGCGCGCAACGCCGCAGCGGCCCCCTCACCACCAATCTGCTCAAGTGCGCCGCGCGCGGGCGTCTCCAGTGCGTCATCTTCCAAAAGGTTCGCCAGCGCCCCGATTTCCGGCTCCCCACCCACGATCGCAAGCTGCTCGCAAACGAACTTCTTCACGGGCCCGGGCACCGGTTCGCCCAGCAGCGCCGCCAACTTCTTCGCCACCTCCGCGCGCCCCGACCCATCGTCGGCGACGGCCTGCACCGCGCGGGCCGCCTCGTTGAAAGGCGCCAGCCCCTGGTCAGGCGACCAATTGCGCAACGCGGGGACCGCCTTGCCCCCGGGAATCCACCGCTCGCACACGTCGTCGAACCACACCTCGTATTGGCGCCGCATCTTGCCCACGATCTCGGGATGCCCCGCGGCGACATCCTTGGCCTCGCCCGGGTCCTCATTGATCTCGTATAGCTCATGCCTCGGACCCCCCTCGATCGACCGCTCGCCCCGCCCCTGCAATCGGCACAGCTCGGCATACCGGCCTCGGATATGCTTCTGGTTCGGCGCATCCATCCCGGTGGGTTGGACCATCTTCCACTGTTCCGTCAGCACCACGTAGGCACTGCCGCGCCTCGGTTGCTGCCCGCTGTCCCATTGGAAAAACAGGGCCCTGTCCTCCCACGCGATCGAGGGCTGGCGAAGCAGAGGCATGAGGCTCCTGCCATCGAACCGCACGCCCGAGGGCACCTGCGCTCCACACGCCTCCAGCACCGTGGGCATCACGTCGATGTGCGCGGTCTGCCGCTGCACTTTCGCCGGCGCCGCGAATCCCTGCGGCCACCGCACGAAACATGGCACGCGGATGCCATTGTCATAGACGGTGCCCTTCAGCCCGTGCAGCCCCGCCATGTGGCGATCCAGGGGCACCGACCCCGAGCAAGGCCCGTTGTCCGAGAGGAACATCAGCAGCGTGTTGTCCTCGATGCCCAACTCTTTCAACGCCGACCGCACCCTCCCGAAGGCCGCATCCAGGCTCTGGGCCATCCCGTACACCTTCGCGGTGCTCTCGCTCGCCCCCGCTTCAAAAAATGGCTTCGATAGCTCCTCCGCCACGACGAGCGGTGTGTGGATCAGGTTCGCGGGGAGATACACGAAGAAGGGCCGATCGCGGTTCTGCCGCATGAAATCGATCGCCGCATCGGCGAACACATCCATGCAGTAACCCTTGCGTGCCTCCGCCTGTCCATTGTGCTTGAGTTCCGGATCGAAGTACTGCTTGGGCCGCAACGCCGGGCCCGGCGCATAGAGCGCCTCCCCGAAACCCTGCGCATTCGGGGAATGGACCTCGTCGGCGCCCAGATGCCACTTGCCAAAGATCCCCGTCGCGTAGCCGGAGGCGCGCAGAGATTCGGCCAGCGTCACTTCCGCGGGATCCAGTTCGCAGGCCTTGCCGAACACGTCGCACACCCCGCCCCGAAAACTGTATCGGCCCGTGAGCAACGACGCCCGCGTCGGAGAACACACCGGGCTCACCCGAAACTGCGCCAGCTCAACCGCCTCCCGGGCGAATGCATCTATGTTCGGCGTCCTCACGCGGCCATTTCCGTGGGCCCCGATGTCGCCGTATCCCAGGTCGTCCGCCAGAAAGAGAACGACGTTCGGAGACACGCCCTTGCCCGCCGCGACCTCCGCCCTGCCCGCGGCCGCCCATGCCACGCCACGTTGAAAGAGTTCCTTGAAACCGGCGTTCCCCATCGCCGCCTCATCATGCCCCAGCAGCAGCGCGTAACACCGGCCCCGCCCAAAGGAACCCACCATGGCCGCCGGCTCCCAATTGCCGGTGCCCTTCTTGTCCGCCGCGGAAAACGATGACGCGATCACCCGGAAGCCCGGCTGCACCTTCGGCAGATTCCAGAGCTCGTCGGTCGCTCGGAACGGCCCCAACCCGCGCGTGATCGGATGCGACGGATCATCGATCCGGACATCGAAATCGTGCGGCGGACCATGGTGGGTCTGCCCCTTCCCCCAGGTCGCCCCGCAGATCCTCTGGTACTCGTCCCATCCGTCGAAGGAAGAAGAACCGGCGTGCACCATCACGTGCCCGCCGCCCGCCGCCACGAAATCCACGTAGGCCTTCTTCAGGGGGGCCTGCCAATCCGCCACGGCCGCGGGCCCACCCTTCTGCCCCCACGCATTCCAGTTGCTGACGATCACATCAAACGTCTTCAACCGCGCCGGATCGAGCTTCTCCGGCGCCTCGGCCACCTCGACGGCGTATCCCCCCGCACCGTCAAGGATCGCCTGCAGCACCGGTGTCGTCTTCTGCCACGCGTGGTTGTTCTGCCCGGAGAGGACCAGCACCCTCACCGGCGCCGCACCAGCCGCGGCCGCGAGCAGAAGAAACGCCAGGCCCAGCCAAGGCCTTCTCACATCACGATCTCCCGCTTGGCGGCATCGAATCTCGCCACCTTGCCCGCCTTGTGGGACAGCATCGCCATCTGGAGCATCGTCTGCACCCGGAATGCCAGATCCATGGGGCTCCAGAGCTCCTCCCGCTTTCGCGACCTGACGCAATCGAGCAGGTTCTTCCAGTGGTCGCCAACGTTCTCGCCACCCTCGATCGGGATCCGCTGCGGCGGCTTGGCGCCCTTCTCCCGCACCGGCATGAACACGATCTCCTTGTTGCTCTCGTCTATGTACAGCGCCCCGTCCCAGCCCCGCACGATCGGCGTCCGCGCGCCCGCCCCTCGCTTCGTCGTGGCCGTGAAGTCATTGGCCTGCGTGCCCATGACAACCACGGTCACCTTTTCTGGATAATGCGCGATCAGCTGAAAACTATCCGGCACCTCGCGCAACTCGTATTCGTAGCGGTCGATCGACCCGATGCCGGTGACCTTCTCGGGAAAGCCCAGCCCCATGATGTCCACCACCTGCGTGATGCTGTGCGGGTACAGGTCCGTCACCGGCCCGCCCGCATAGTCCTCGAACAGCCGCCACCGGAAATACCGGTCCGCGCTGAACTCCCGCTTCGGGGAATCACCGAGGAACGCCTCCCAGTTCAGGTCCTCGCCCGGTTTCACATCCGCGTCATCGACCTTCATCCCGCGCTCGCCCCAATCCCCGGTCCGGAAGAAACCGCCCTCGGCGTGCACCGGCTGTCCGATGAGTCCCTCCTTCACGAGTTTCTTCATCTGCCGCCACACGGGATCGCTCATCGCCTGGGTCCCCAGCTGGAACACCCGATCCGATTTCGCCACCGCATCGGCCAGCTTCTTCGTCAGCTCGAACTGCCGCCAGTGCGTCACCGGTTTCTCGCAATAGACATCCTTGCCCGCCGCGATCGCGTCCAGGGCCTGATAGCCATGGATGTGGTCCGGCGTGGCGATGCAGACGACGTCCACGCTCAGGTCGGCCAGCAGCGCCTTGTGATCCGCGTAGGCCTTGGTGACTCCCAGGGCCTGCATCGCCCGCTCGCGCCTCGGCCTGTAGCTGTCGCAAACAGCCACCGGCTCCACGGGATAGCCCGCCTCCTGCAATTGCTTCACCAGCTTCATGTGCGCGCCCGCGCGACCGCCGCACCCGATGAACCCCACGCCGATCTTCTCGTTGGCGCCCTTCGCCTCCTGGCCCATCACCAGAAAGGGCGCCACGCCCGCCGCGGCCGCCGCGCCGGCCTTCCCGATAAATCCGCGCCGCGTGAGCCCATCGTCCGTCACCACTCTGTTGTCGCTCATCTTCCGCTCCTTTCGCCCCGCGTCCTGACGCACGCGGCTATATCAACTTCCTGAGATTCTCGATGCTCCGGGCCGCCTGGTCCACCGTCCCGCACTCCACCGACAGGACGATTTCGCGCGGCGCCCTCTTGCAGATCGCTATCACCTTCTCCCAGTCGATGACCCCCTCGCCGCACGCGCAGCCAACCGGCGTGCCCGTCACCTTGCCGCGCTCGGCATCCGACTGCTTCACCGATATGTCCTTCGCGTGCAGGTGCACGAGCCGATCGCGCACCCGCTCCAGCCACGCGATCGGGTCGTGCCCCGACAGATAGCTGTTGCCCGTGTCAAAATTGATCCCGACCACCGGGGACTTCACAAGGGCGTGGATCCGGTCCAGCCCCTCGGGTGTCTTGCTGTATTGCTGGTGCGGCTCGATGCCGATCAGGATCCCACGCGGCTCCGCCACCCGGGCCGCGCACGCGAGGGTGTACCCCATCAGCACGTGATCCTGCTCGGCGCTGGTCCACTCCGGCTTGGGCCCCTCGTCGGTGTTGATCACCGGTGCCCCCGCCTCTGCCGCGAACCGGACTGCCTGCCTCAGATACTCCACCCCGATCTCCGGTTTGCACAGTGGGGTGTGCGCGCTCAAACCGGACATCTTCACGCCGTGCCTCTCGCATGCCCGGCGCAGCCGAAGCGGGTCATCCAGCATGGAAACGCTGTGGAAATAGCCCGCCTCGCTGAGCAATTCCCGCCCCAGGTGGACCATCGGCTCGACATAAGCGTAACCCAACTCCGCGGCCTTCGCCACCCCCCACTCGAACGGCTTGTCGTCGTGCCGCACGAATTCCATGTTGATCCCGATCGAAACCTTCGCCATGGCGCCTCTCCTTCGCTCCGGCAAGCCGACGCGGCCTGCCGCACGCCCGCAGTTTCCGCCCATCCCGCTTGCCCCGCCAGCCCCATTTGGTGCAATGTCGTTCACTGAAGGAATTTGAACATGCGCGCCATGAACCGGAGAACCGTGCGCCGGGTCTTTCGGCCCATCGCACAACCCGGGGGCCCGCCGCGAGCGGGGATCCGCGCGCCACACCGGCACGGCGCGGTTTATCGCGAGAGTGGCCATGCCTACGCCGCGGACGCGTGCGAGCCCCTCGCGCGCGCCGAGCGCGAGGGAGCCGTCAGACTCCGCGCCCTCGCGCGCTTCCAGTACCCCGGACGACGGTTGCCCGCCGGGCAATTGCGCGGAGTCTGTAGCATTGGTTACTGGGATGCCCCGGCACCTCAAGGCTGGGGGCTCGGCTGGCATCGCAACGAGGGACTCGAACTCGCCTTCCTCGAGTCCGGCCGCATCGCCTTTGCCGTGGAGGGCCACCGGCCAGAGATCCTGAGGCCCGGCGCCCTCACCATCACCCGCCCCTGGCAACCACACCGCGTCGGCGAGCCCCACGTCGGCGCAGGACGACTTCACTGGCTGATCCTCGATGTCGGTGTCCGCCACCCGAACCAACCGTGGCGCTGGCCACCGTGGATCGTGCTCACCCGGGAGGACCTCGCCGAACTCACCCGCCTGCTCCGCCAGCAGGAAATCCCCGTCTGGGCGGGCGGCACCGACATCCGACAATGCTTTGAGGGCATCGCGCGCGCCATCGACACGGCCACCACACCGCCCTGCTCGCGACTGTCCGTCCTCATCAACGAACTGCTCGTTCTCCTCCTCGAGCTACTCCGGCGGCACAGTCCCAGGCTCGACGAGTCGCTCACGTCCAGCGAGCGCGCCGTGGAGATCTTTCTCAATGAGCTCGCGCGCGACCCATCGCTGCTCGCGCGCCCGTGGAGTGTGCCCGATCTGGCCCGCCAATGCGGCCTCGGCGCCACGGCCTTCACCCAGTACTGCAGGGAACTGACGAACGCGACCCCGCTGGCCCACCTGAACCGATTGCGGCTTGACCATGCCGCGCGCCTCCTCCGCGAGCGCGCCGACGCTCCGATCAAACAGATCGCCGCCCAGTGCGGATTTGCCACGGGCCAGTACTTCGCCACCGCCTACAGACGCCAGTTCGGCCGATCACCAAGGCGCGAGCCGCCGCACGCAAGGCGGCAACCGCATGCGTGACTGCTTGGCGGCCGGAGCAGAGGCTGGCCCCGGCCGCCTCTCATCCGCCGCGAACGCCTGTCGGCGGTAATCCGCGCGGCACCTCCGGAGATGAGAATCCCCTGGGGCGTGGCGAGGGCAATCTTGCCCGCTGTGATGGCTTGGGGACGCGCCGGCAGACAGGATTGACTGCCCCACGGTTACGGGAATTCTCGAGCTAGGACACCGCCACGGCCTTCGGTGCGGCGGCGCGCGCCTTGCCGGGCTGAAACAGTTCGAGGATCCTCTCGGGCGGCAGGGCGAGCGCGCCCTGTTCTTCCTGGCGGCGCCGCACCTCATCGCCGTACGTCGGAGAGGGCGAAGGATTGCGATAGAAAACGCCCACGTGCATTTTCTCTCCGCCGTATTCCTGCGCGATTGCCATGGCCTTCAGTTTGTCGGACGGGTCGTGGCCCATGTCCGAGAGCTTGACCATGCGGCCCTTCTGGTTCTTCAGCTGCGTCTCCGCCTGTCCGAACGTCACGCACGGCGACTGCACATTGATCAGGGCAAAGCCAGGATACCGGATGCCCTCCTCGATCAACCGCACGAGCCCGTCGAGGTCCGAAGGCGCGCCCTGCGCGACGAAACCGGCGCCGTAGGCCAGGCAATACAGCAGCGGATTCACCGGATCCTCGAGACTGCCATACGAGGACGAGGCCGTGCGGCTGCCGCGCCGGGATGTCGGCGAGAGCTGACCCTTGGTCAACCCGTAGATCTGGTTGTCCATCACGATGTAGGTGAGATCCATGTTGCGCCGGATCGCGTGCGGGACGTGGCCGCCGCCGATCGAAAACCCATCACCGTCACCCCCCGCGACGATCACGAGCAGATTTGGGTTGGCCAATTTGATCCCCTGCGCGATCGGGAGCGCCCTCCCGTGCACCGTGTTGAAACCATAGACGGTCGTGTAACCAGGGATCCGACTCGAGCAACCGATCCCAGAGACCAGCGCAATCTCATGGGGCGGACGCCCGATGGCCGCCAGCGCCCGGTGCAGGGCCGTCAGAACCCCGAAATCGCCGCAACCGGGGCACCAGATCGGCTTGAGGTCGCTGCGGTAGTCCTTGGAAGTAAATGTCGCTTCCGGACACTCGCAGCAGGAACCGTGATGCTCTTCTGTATCGCTCATGCCCGTGCCTCAGGAATCGCCGTTCCGGCCACCAACGCCCGACTGGGCCCTCGCCCGGATTGCAGAGACGATCTCCTCGGGCGAAAACGGGTTGGCGCCATCTTTTGCCATCGATTCAAATGCGTCGGGTACCGGCGCCCACATCCGCAGCAGCTTGTGCAACTGCCCCTGGTGCGATTGCTCCACCACGATGCAGCGCCCCGTGGACCGGAAAAACTCTTCGTAGATCGGAACCGCGATCGGATAAATCAATTTGGGCACCAGCAGCTTCACCGCGATGCCCTCGGCGTTCGCGCGCTCGACCGCCTCCCACGCCACCCCGGCAACGCTGCCCCAGGCGATGAGCCCCAGCGGCGCATCCGCGGGCCCCACGCGAAGGAAGAGATCCTCGCGCGCCTGCAGCGGCTCGAGCTTCTTAAAGCGCTTCTCGTTCATCGTCGCGTGGATATCGCCGTTGACCGAGGGCGCGCCCCTCTCGTCGTGCTCGATCCCCGAGGCCAGATACTCTCCCCCGCGCATGCCGGGCTGACTGATCGGGCTCACCCCGCTCTCCGTCATCCGAAACCGCACGTAATCCCCCAGCTCTTCGCCTTTGGGCCGACGCCGCTCAACGACCCGAAACTTCCCGGTGTCGATTGGATCGATCGCCTCCTTGCGCTGCGATATCTCCTGGTCCGAAAGCACGATCACCGGCGTCTGGTACTCCTCCGCGATATTGAACGCCTCCACGGTCACGCCAAACATGTCCTCGACGCCCACGGGCGCCAGGATCGGCCGCGCCACGTCGCCATGCGCCGAGAACGCCGCCGCAAAGAGGTCCGACTGCTCTGTCTTGGTCGGCAGGCCCGTCGAGGGCCCCCCGCGCTGCACGTTGACACACACCAGCGGCAACTCGGCGATCGTCGCGAGCCCAAGGATCTCCGTCTTCAGCGAAAGACCCGGCCCAGATGTCGCGGTCATCGCTTTCGCGCCCGCGAAAGAGGCGCCGACCACCGCACCGATACCCGCGATCTCATCCTCGGCCTGGAGCACCGAGCCACCGTACTTCCAGACTTCCCGGTTGAAGAACTGCATGATCTCCGAAGAGGGGGTGATGGGATACCCGCCGAAGAAACGGCATCCCGCGAAAATCGCTCCGGCGGCGCAGATGTCATTCCCGTCCACCAGGATCTTCGCTGACCGCTGCCCCACCGGTTTCAGCCGACGGTTCTCGCGTAGGGGGGTCGACCTCGCAAAGCCGATGCCCGCCGAAAAGGCCCGCTCGTTCGCCTCAAGAATCTCCGCCCCCTTGGAGCCGAATTTCTTTCGCATGCCCTTGAGCACGCCCTCCTCGGCAAGGCCAAACCATCCGCAAAGGAGCCCCATGACGACGGTGTTCTTGGCGTGCAGTTTGCCGGACGACTCCGCCGCCATGCGATCGATCGGCACCGCCACCACCTCGGCCGGCCGCAGTCCCCCCAGCGGTATCTTGTCCGGGGCCACCCCCGTCGCCTCTTCGTAGATGACTATGGTCCGGGACCCCATGGGGATCTCCGGCCCAAATCTCAGGAAATGCTCCCAGTTGAATGCCACGGCCACGTCCACGACCCCGCCGGGGTTCAGGACGGGTCGCGTCGATACCCGCAGGCGACACGAAGATTCGCCGCCACGTATCTGCGAGCCGAAGCTTTTCGTCAGCATCGCCCCGTAGCCGTCCGCGGCCACCGCCGACAAAAGTGACTCTCCCGCGGACACCACGCCGTCGCCGCCGGAACCCGCCATCGCCAAAATGAGATCTTCAACCATTGGGTAGCAGAAGGGCTTATACGGCCCAAACCCCCGAACGCAAGCCACATTCTCGACGCGCCCATCTTGGCCCATTGCGCGGGGGCCAGGGGTCGCGCATCATGTCCGCTATGGCAACCCTCCGCGCGGCCACGCTCGATGCTAAAACGCGTCGATCGCGGGCCGTGGCGCTGGGATTTGTCGCTGCGACCGTGGGCCTGCTGGTCGTTTTCGATCCCGGCGCCCTGCCGATGAATCGGATGACCTGTCCGTTTCTTTCGCTCATCGGCCTGCCGTGCGCCTTCTGCGGCCTCACGCGCGCGCTGCACCATCTCTTGCGGGGCGACTGGTCGTACGCCTGGTATCTCAACCCCCTTTCGATCCCAATCGCGCTCGCGTCCCTCGGCCTATTCGCGCGCACGGCGATCGAGGTCGCCACCGGCCGGCGGTCTCACCCTCTCCCTTGCCCTCGACGGGCCTGGCTGGTCGCGTTGGTCGCACTGTTCTTCGTTCATTGGGCTATGCACATCCGAGGGGCGGTCGCCACGCCCAAGCCCGAACTTCTGGCGGAGCGACTTGAACATGGGCGATGATCCCCCGCACAAGGGCATTGTCACTCGGCCCGCCCACCGCGCATGATGTCCCCGTGCTCTTGCGCACCCTCACGTTGGCGCTGGCCACCGCATCCGCCGCGGGACACGCCGACCCACCAGCGCCCATCGATAGTGAAGTCAGCCTCCCCGACCCGACAGCCGCTATCGACGGCGGATGGATCTATGCGTTCGGGACGGGGAGGGGCATCGTCGTGCGCCGCTCCAAGAACCTCTATGACTGGGAGGATGCGGGGCGCGTCTTCAACGATGCCGCGCCAACCTGGGCGAAGGAGGCCGTGCCCAGAGCCAGCGGCGTCTGGGCACCCGACATCAGCTTCCACGACGGCCTTTATTATCTCTACTACAGCGTATCGACCCTCGGCAGCCAAAGGTCGGTCATAGGCCTCGCCGTCAACCGGACCCTCGATCGCACAAGCCCCCTCTATGCGTGGGAAGACCGCGGACTCGTCATGGGATCCGCCCCCAAGAAAAACAACTTCAACGCGATCGATCCCGCGCTGGTCGTTGAACCGGATGGGCAGTGGTGGCTCTTCTTCGGCTCGTGGTGGACCGGCATCAAGGCCGTCCGCCTCGATCCGAAGACGGGAAAACCCCGGCCCGGCGCCGACATCATCCCCATCGCCGCGCGCGCTCCCGGCGACCAGCCTTCGATCGAGGCCGCCTACGTCATCCGGCGCGACGGATTCTGGTACCTGTTCGTCTCGTGGGGCACGATCCTGCCGCCCAGGGAGGCGACCTACGAGGTCCGCGTCGGCCGCTCAAGCAAAGTCGATGGACCCTACGCGGATGCCGCGGGGCGGCCCATGCTCCGGGGCGGCGGCACCCGGGTGCTCGGCAGCCGCGCGCCATGGCAGGCCCCCGGCCACAACGGCGTGCTGCACCACCGCGATCGGGACTGGATGATCCACCACACGTTTGACCTGAGGGACCTCCGCGCCGGCCGCATCCTCCAAGTGCGTCCCATGCACTGGGTCGATGGCTGGCCCAGCGTCGGCGACCCGCTCACGGGCCCCGCCGACGAATAACCCGATCGAATTCGGGTTGTGGTCCCGGGGAACCCGATGTTCACTCCCAGGTCGTGAATCCCCTTTCGATCGACCAGCTTGTCCCACTGCTCCAGGTGTCCATCGGCCCCATGATCCTGGTCTCGGGGGTGGGCTTGTTGCTCCTGACCATGACGAACCGCCTGGCGCGGGTGGTGGACCGGGCGCGATCCCTGGGGCGCGAGGTGCGGGACGCGACCGATGCCGACCGCGGACGTCTGCGCGGCCAACTGGACATCCTGATGTCGCGGGCGCGTCTGATCCGGAGCGCGATTGCCCTGGCGGCCGTCAGCGTCCTGCTGGCTGGATTCCTGATCATCGCGCTGTTCCTGTCCAAGTTGCTGGGTTTTGAGGCGGGCTGGCTCATCTGCACCCTGTTCATCGGATGCATGGCCTGCGTGGTGCTTGCGATGACCGAGTTCCTCCGCGACGTGAACCTATCCCTTTCGGCACTTCGGCTGGAACTTCGCGACACCGGCCGGAATCGGTTGCGGGTGCCGGAAAACTAATGCCTTGTCCCGTTTGGTTCTAACCCATTCGCCGGAAGGGCCCGTGGCTTGAGGCTGTCTCAAAACTCAAACGCCCAACACGGAACACCCAACAATCAATGCCCATCTGATGATAGGGGGGACTTCCAATGGTGTGCGGCGCGCGACAACGCACGGCATCTCACAGAGATGCCCTACAAAATTTGTAGGCCGCCTGTGCCAGGCGGCGCGGTTCAGAGGTTTTGAGACACGCTCGTCTCGCGGGCCGGGTTTGCCCCGGTGCCGCGGGGCTGGTGGATCGCTGACGCCGAGGCCGGCGTCTCTCCCCCCAGCGGCCAATCAGAACACCATATTCAGCTTCATCTGCGGCGCAACGCTGGCACACACCCCGTCCGACACGGGAATCAGCCATATATCCGCAACACCGCCCCCGCCGTGGCTCGGACATGCGCGCGCAGCGCGACCGGCGCCAGCACTTCGACCTCCGCCCCCCAGCTCAGAATCCACCGCCTGAGTTCGGGGGAATCCATCACTCTCATCAGTAGCTCGCAACCCCCGTTCTGCGATGCCTCAACCTTCTGCGACGCGTGCCACCGCCTCTCGCTCACCAGCCGAGCCACCGCCCGCGTGAACCGCAGCCGCACGGCCTGTGGCTTGCCACCGTGAAAGACGCCAAAGCTCGCCGCCAGCAGCGTCTCGATCGAGAAGCCCAGCGGCCGCAGGAATGGCTTCGCCAGTACCTTCAGCGCTCGCACCCGCGTCAGCGCAAACGTCCGCATCTCGCCACGCACGAGATCGTGTCCGAACAGATACCACTGCCCATCGATGCAGGCGAGGTGATAGGGCTGCACGCGCCTTCGCTCCGGCGCCTCGGCCCGCGGCTTGAGATAATCGAACTCGATCTCGCGGGAGCGAAACACAGCCTCCCCCAGTTTCTCGAATAGCCTCAGATCCGGGACCGTCGTTCCCGATTGCCGAAACGACACCGAGCCCTCCACGTGCGTCCACGAGAACGAGATCTTGTCGCTCAATCCGGCGGTGAGCTTCTGAAACGCGGCCTCCAAAGAACGCTCGAACGGCGTCCCCCGATACTGCTCCAGCGCTCTCTGCGCAACCGCCAGCGCCACGAGTTCCCCCTCCGTCACCTGCACGGTCGGAAACGCCGCCACCTCGCGGGAATAGTAAAAACCATGGCGCTCCGCGTCGTACTCGATCGGCAGGTCCATCTGGTCCCTCATGAACTCGATGTCCCTCTGGATCGTCTTTGGGCACACCTCCAGTTTTTGCCCCAGCCCAGAGCAGTTCGGCAGGCGCCCGCCCTGCAGCGCGTCGTGGATTCGGAGCATCCGCGCCAGCGGCGGGCGCGAGACGGGGATCCGGGCCGCGGGGGCCTTGCGCGCCAGAGGGAGTTTGATCGCACGTCGGTTGGCCATGGGCCCAGCCTAGGACAAGCCATGTCCAAACGCCATCCTCAAATCCCTCGAAGGATGCTCGAGAATTCGGCTCCGCCAATAGCCTGCATATTTCACGCTTCCGCGTGAAATATGCAGGCTCAAAGGAAAACCGCGCTCCGAAGAACGCGACTTTGAAGGGTCTGGGGCCACCGGTCTGCGAAACACACCCCGCAATCGCGAAAAACCCAGTCTTTGCCTGACCTTTCCCAATAAATGGCTTTCACGGCGCGGTTTTCCCAGAGCCCGGAATTTCACAGCCGGCAGGCTGTGAAATATCTGGGCTAAGCCCGGCCGCCCGGGTCGCGGCACACCCAGGGCACGCCCCTCATCGGCCAAACTTCTTCACCAGATCAATGTCCTTGATTCTCTTGGCCAGTTTGTCTCGCCGACTGGCGATGGCGATCTCGCTGGTGGACCTCCCCCCCGCGTCCCGGATGCCGGTGTCCGCTCCGCGGTCGAGGAGAAAATCTGCGAACTCTGGTGCATGCATGCACGCCAGCATCAGCGCCGTCTCCCCGGACCGATTCTGCAAATCGAGATTCGCGCCCATTTCGACGAGCATCTGAGCGATGTACTCGCGGTCCTTCAGGATCGCGCGCATCAGAGGCGTCATGCCCTCGGCGTCGGCGGCGTTGACGTCGGCGCCCCCGTTCGCGAGGGCCGTGGCGACCTCGTCGAGGCCCTTGCCGATGGCGACATCCAGGGGCGTGCTGCCCGCCGAATTGGGGAGGTCGGGCGCCGCCCCCCGGGCCAAGAGCCACCCAACCACCTGCGCCTGGTTCTCCCCAACCGCCCAGTGGAGCGGTGTGTCGCCCGCATCGTCCATCGCGTTGACGTCCGCCCCCTTCTCCACGAGCTTCGCGATGATCTCCCGGCGCCCGTAGCGAATGGCCGCGATCAGCGCCGGCTCGCCACGGTCCGCGCCCGCGTTGGGATCCACCCCCTCTTCAAGCATCCGTATGGCCCGGGCGCTGTCACCGCCCTCGATCGCTTTCAACAGCTCGTTCGCCCGTCCCGCATCGGCCGCCCCGGCCCCGGCCGGGCCCGCGTCTTTCCTCGCCGGTCGACTCCCGCCCGCCAGGCGCACCGCATCCTCCATCAGATCGACAAGCCGCTCTTGGCCGCTCTCGACCGCAATGCTGAACGCGCTGTCACCGTCCGCATTCTCAATCGATGCGTCGGCGCCGAGCTGGACCAGCTTCCGTGCCACCGCCTCGCCCTTCTGTCGGACCGCCAGCATCAGCGCCGTTTCACCCGATTCATCCTGCAGGTCAAGATTGGCCCCCAGCCTGACGAGCGCGCCGCACAGCGCCCCCAACCCCGACGTCACGCACCGCATCAGCACCGTCCGGCGCGCCGAATCGCGCGCATTCACGTCCGCCCCCGCCCGAATCAGATTCAGGGCGACGCCCACCTGCCTCTTCTGGATGGCTAGCAGGAGCGCTGTCTCGCCCGCCTCGGACGCCGCGTTCACGTCCACCCCCGCCCGGATGAGATCCAGGGCGATCCCCCGCCTCTCCAGCAGGATGGCCCCCATCAATAGCGTGCTTCCGTCGGGCGCCCTGACGCCCACATCCACGCCGGACCCCACCAATCTGAGCACCTCGGTGCGCCTGCCAGCCTTGATGGCCGAAAAGAGTTGCTGTTCGTTGCTCATATCGCCTCCGAGACCCTTGACCCTACGAGACGACTAGCCCCGGGCCACGCCCGGAGCGAGCCAAAAAACGAGAGCCAGTCGGACGGCCCGGGGAACTCGCGGGCCTCGGCCCAACGAAACCGGGCGGGCGCTCACCGGCCGCCGTGCTTTGCCAGCGCGGTCATGTCAAAAACATCGCCGGGATCGATGCCCCGGCGCGCGAACCATCCCCGATTGACCTCGAGCGCGTACCGAACGGACGCGCTTTGGCTCGCGATCGGCGATCGGTCCAGCGGAAACATGTCGTGGATCTCGAGCACCTCTCCGTTATCTCCGAGATATGCGATCGACAGCGGGATGAGGGTGTTGTGCATCCAGAACGACTGCTGTCCCGAAGACTCGAATACAAATAGCATCCCGTGATCTTCGGCCATCTTGCGGCGCATCATTAGCCCGCGCTCGCGCTCTGCCGGTTCATCGGCAATCTCCACCCAGACCGTCGCCCCAGAGCACCGCAATGGCACCCGCTCCGGACCCCTCTCCCGATGGCTGCAGCCCCACAGCAAAGCGCCGCACATCAAAAGCGACCACGCCACGCGGAATCGGCCGAGATCCGGGAAACCCATGCCGCCCATATCCCGCAAGCCCGCATCCCGGTCAACGCAAAACTCTCCCATCCTGCCACCGCCGTCACCCCGGCGCGCCCGCCGGCCACAGGGTCTCCCACCCCAGTCTGCCCAGGAAAAACATCGCCCCGATGATGCCGCAGAACCCGGCCGCCGCAATGAACCCGAGGACCACGAACAGCCCGTCCCCTTCCATGATGCCCAGCGCCAGCAGGATGATCGCCACTCCCACGATCATGTTCGTGAAGGGCACCGGCAGCATCAGCCCCAGACCGCACAGCGCGATCACCACGCCTATCGCGCAACGCATCCCCGGCCATCGGGTGAAATCCCATCGGCTGCGCACCACCCTCTCCATCCACCGCGCTACCCCCTCCCCACCCCGCAATATCCTCTCCAACACGTGCCCCGGGATCTTCTTTTCCAGCAGCCCGCCGGGCAACCACGGCCTGAGGCCAAAACCCAGCCGCACGCCAAAAAAGGCTATCGCCAGCCCAAAGGGAATCGTGAATCCCACTATCGGCACGGGCAGACAAAACGGCAGCGCCAATATAAAGATCAGCATCGCCAGACCGCGTCCCCGCAGCGCCTCCTCGATCTCGTTGAGCGTCAGCGCGCCACCCCTCCCCCGCTCCAGCAGTGCGCGCAAATCTTGGCTCAGGCGCGAACCGCCACCATGTTCCCCCGCAACCCCCATCTCGACCGGCGACCCCGTCATGGCAAAGATCCCAGGAAAACCGTCACCGGCGGGCGCCCCTTGCACCGCGACCCCGCGTCACGATCACCGACGTCACCACGGCCGTCGCCAGCACCGCGGCAATCACCATCAGCGATACCTCGACCGGAATCTTGTACAGGTCCGCGATCACCATCTTGATGCCGATGAACGTCAGTATGATCGACAACCCCGCCTTGAGAAAAATGAACCTGTGCATCGCGCCCGCGAGCATGAAATACATCGAGCGCAGGCCGAGTATCGCGCACACGTTGCTCGTATATACGATGAAGGAATCGCGCGTGATGGCGAAGATCGCGGGAATCGAATCCACCGCAAACACCAGGTCCGTCGTCTCCAGCATTATGAGCACGATGGCCAGCGGCGTCAGGAACACCCGCCCATCCCTGCGCACCGCGAAACGCCCGCCCTCGTATTTCTCGGTTACCGGCAAGCACCGCCTGCAAAACCGGATGATCGGATTGTTCTGCGGCGCGAGTTCCTCCTCCTCCCGCTGGAAGAACATCTTGACGCCGCTCACGACCAGGATCGCCCCAAAAATGTAGAGGACCCAATGGAACCTCTCCACCAAGAACAAACCCACCCCAATCATGGCGCCCCGCATCACCAGCGCGCCCAACACGCCCCAGAAAAGCACCCTGTGCTGCAACCTCTTCGGCACCCGGAAAAACGTCATGATCAGCACGAACACGAAAATGTTGTCCGCGCTCAGGCTGTATTCCACGAGATAACCCGTCAGGAATTGAAGGCCCGAGTCCGGACCGCGCCAGCGCCAGACAAACGCGCAAAAACTCAGCGAGAGCGCCACCCACAGCGCCGAACCCACCGCCGCCTCCCTAAAGCTGATCTCGCGGATCTTCCGGTGAAGGACCAGCAAATCAAATGCCAGCAACGCGAGAATCCCCGAGTTGAAAGCTATCCAGAATGTGATCGGCGTCTCCATGGGATCGCCCAAGGCGAATATCGGCAATATAGGTTCGCGCCCACGAATTCAAGCAGGACCACCCCACTTGGCCCCCCATCTTGAAAATAATCGCTTGAGAGCCGCATGGGACGCAGTAGTCTGATAGCTATGAAGGGTTGGTATCTAATCATCGCGGGGGCTCTCTTGGTCGGCTGTGCCGGAATAGATGTCCAGAACGTCCGGACGGATCCCAACGCCGCCTTCGGACCCCCGGAAGCGTTCTACGTGCAGGACTTTTCCTACGACCGCGGCTTCAAGTCACAGGCCGCCGACACCACGAGCCGAGAGGACTATCTTGCCACTGCCCACAACCTCACCCGCAACCTGTCCGGGCGCCTGCGCACGGAACTCATGGACATGGCCCCCGTCTATGTCCTGAAACCGACCGACCCGCTGCCCCACAGCGGCTACATCGTCAAAGGCGATATCCGCATCCTCGATGCCGGCACGCCGACCGCCCGATTCTTCGCCGGAATGGGGACCGGCCAGACGCGGTTTGTCGCCGACGTCCGCGTGTATCGTGGCTCCCCCGAGGTGCAGAGAGCGCCCGCCGATGCGAAGGGCCTCAAACAGGCCGGGGCCGAAAGCGCCCTGGGCCGCCCCGTGCTCGCCTTCACCGTGGCCGGCGGCAGCAAGATCAATTCTGGATTCGCCCAATGGGAACATGGCCTGAAGGACGACGTCGAGGCCGCCGCCCGGAAGATCTCCTGGGAGATCCGCAAGCACCTGGGCTACGAGCGCAACTGATTCTTGAGCCAGGCGAGCGCCGCATCCCTGTCGCGCAGCTCGCCGTTGAGCTGTAGCTCGTACGCCTCCCGCAAGATCGCCCCCACGCGAGGCCCCGGCGCGATCCCCCGCTCGAGCACGTCCAGCCCCCGCAGCAGCGGATCGGGCCGCAGCGACTCGCCCGATAGCTCGGTGCGGCGCGCCACCAGAAAGTCGTAGATCGACAGATCGCCGTGTGAGGCCAGGCAATCGATCCGGTGCAGTTCCAATTCGTCGTCAAAGGTCTCCCGCGCCAGCAACCGCTTGAGCCTCGCGACGCGCATCTCGGGCGCATCCTTGAACGTCATGTGGTTTGCCACGCAGGCGCAAATGGCGTCCGCCTTCGCATTCGAGAATCGCAGCCTCGCCAGCAGATCCCGGGCCATCCGCTCGCCGACCACCTCGTGCCCGTTGAATCGGATTCGCCCGTCCCGGTCCACCGAGCGCGTCACCGGCTTGCCGATGTCGTGCAACAGCACGCTCCACGCCAGCACCTCGCCAGCCCCCCGCAAACGCCCCAGCATGATCCTCACGTGAGTGAAGACGTCGCCCTCGGGGTGGAACTGCGGCGGCTGGTCCACGCCCTTCTGCGCCGCGACCTCCGGCAGCAGCTCGGCGAGCAAACCCGAGCTGTCCATCAGATCGAGGCCCCTCGCCGGATCCGGCCCCGTCAACCAACGGCTCAGCTCATCGCGGATGCGCTCGGCGCTCACGACCCCGATCTGCCCCGCGCGCTCTCGCAGCGCCCGCCACGTCTCGGCCTCAATCTCGAACCCGAGATTCGCCGCAAACCGCACCGCGCGCAGCAGCCGCAGCCTGTCCTCCTCGAATCGCCTGCCCGGATCGCCAACGGCCCGCAGCAACCGCGCCTCCAGATCCGCGCGCCCGCCCACGTAGTCCCGGATCTCCCCGCTCACCGGGTCCCAGAACAGCGCGTTCACGGTGAAATCCCGGCGCCCCGCATCCTCCCTCGCATCCGTGAATGTCACCGATGACGGGTGCCTCCCATCCAGATAGGGCCCGTCGCACCGGAACGTCGCTACCTCGATCGGATGGCCGCCCTCCCTGACGATCACAACCCCGAAGCTCTTGCCCACCAGATCGCTGCGCCCGGGAAATAGCGCCGCCACCCGCTCCGGCAACGCGTCGGTCGCCACGTCATAGTCATGGGGCTCTACCGCCCGCAGGTGATCGCGCACGCAGCCCCCGGCAAAAAACGCCTCGTGGCCCGCCGCCCGCAGCCGCCTCACAATCTTTTCCGCTGCCGCCCTCACGCCATGCGCCTCACTCCGTCCCACTGTCCCGCATCTCCCGCGCCGGAATCCTGTAAACGATATAGACCAGTCCGCCAACCAGCGCCATCGCCGCCATCAGGCCCCACACGGTGAGCGAGGTCGCCACCGCCTCCCCATTCCCAAGGCCCGCGCTCCGGAAAAACAGGCCCAGCACCGCCTCGCGCACACCGAATCCAGATACCGTCACCGGGATCGAAGTGGCCGTGTTGACGATGGGCACCATCCCCGCAACGAAACCAAAACCCGCGTTCAGCCGCAGCGCCCTCACCACGCAATACCACATCACCACGAACAGCGCGTGGATCGCCGCGGACATCGCCAGCGCCAACCCCGTCGTCCGCCAATCCCGAAAATATGCCCCGAGCGCGCGCCCCAGCCGCTCCCGCCGCTCGCGGAACGGCAACCGATCCATCACCGTCAGCCAGCGCCGCCATGGCCCCGGCATCTCCAGAAACAGCGGCACCAGACCCCCACCCAGCAGCGCAAGAATCGTCCACACCAGGGCCCGGGTCTCGCGGTTTGCCGTGATCAGCGCCCAGTTCATCGGAATGACGAGCAGCGCCACCACGCACAACCCCAGCACCCCGAGCACCCGGTCGGCCACGATGCTCAGGATCGCCTCCGCCTTGCGCCCCGGTTGGTGCCGCACCACATAAACCACCCGCGCCAGATCGCCGCCCACCACCCCGATCGAAAATACGATGAAGAAATTGCCAATCATGCCAATCGCGCACGCCTCCCAAAAAGGCACCTCCAACCCCCGCGCCCTCAGCAGAAGCCACCAGCGCACCAACCCCAGCACCGTCGCCAACGCCATGATGCCCCCCGCAAGCACGATCCACGCCGCCCCCATCCCGGACCACTGCCGCACGATGTCAGCGAAATCCACATCGCCCCGCCCAAAGAGCCACCACAGCAAACCCGCGGAAACGCCCGCCTTCGCGATCCCCGATAGCCAGCCCCGCCATCGGCCCCCCTCGCCCTCAGCGCCCGCCATCGCTCCCCCCCAGCATCGTCGCCAAACGCTCCCGGCTCGCCACCACGTTGGCCGCCTCAACCCATGGGTTCATCTCCAGCACCAGCGGAATGCCCTCGGGCAATAGCGGCAACAGCCGCTCCCACGCCACATCGCCCACCCCCACCGGCCGATGATCCTTCAGCGGCCCGGCGTCATGCACGTGCGCCCCGAGTATCCGGGCGCGCTCTGCGGCCAATGACTCCCAATGATCCCCAAATGTCATGCCCTCTTTGCGCTGCATGTGCCCAAAATCGTGCCAGTACCCAAGATCCCCAACCGGATACTTGTCCCACAGCGCCGCCCATTCCGTCTCCAGCGGCAACTCGAAAATCGAGGACCGGCACTCTGCGGCCAAACGCACCCCGCGCTCCCGAGCGTAGGGCACGATCTCGCCCAGACACTCGTGCACCCGCTCCCACGCAATGCCCGCCCCCAACTCCCGCCTCCTCAGCGCCGTCAGCTTCAGCGCCACATGCCGCCTCCCGTACACCCCACCCCCCCTCATCACACCCACCAACTCCCTCTCCGTCGCCGAACCCCTCACCGAACCCAAGTGCAACACCACCACCCCAGCCCCCAACGCCTTCGCAAAATCGATCGTCTCCCGCGTCATCCGCACCGCCCGACGCCGCTCCATCGAACTCCGCGAACTGAACTCCAGGCAGTCCGGATCCGATCGCAATACCTCGATCGGCAACGGACAGAAATTGTGGAGGCTCGTCACACGCAATGTCCCGCGCTCCAGATACTTCACCACCCCTTCCACCAGGCTCTGCCGTATCCCGTGCCCCAGCTCCACCGCGGTAAAACCCATCCCCTCCAATTCCCCCAGCATCGCCCCACCATCGCGATGGCGATCCGAATTCCAACATGTGGAACAAGCTATCAACACCACCCACTCTCTAGCCGCTCCCCCACTGCCACCCCACAAAAAAAAGCCGGGCCGTCTCCGGCCCGGCTCTTGCCCATTGGCAAAAACTTTACAGCGAAAAACTACCCCAGTAATTCAACCGGGGCGTCTTCATCTTGCGGCGACGCCGCTCGCTCGGCTTCTCATACGCCCGACGCGCGCGCACCTCTCGCAGCGTGCCCTCGCGGTCCAGCTTCTTCTTCAACCGACGAAGCGCCTTCTCGACTGATTCTCCCTTCCGAAGTCTCACTTCCGTCATTATCCCTCACCTCACTTCCAAAAACTTGTCTCCTTCGACTCCTGCCATATTCGACCCAAAACCTGCCCCCTGTCAAAAACAAAGCCCAAATTTTTCCCCAAGTTATTCACAAAATAGTGATAATACGCTTCTTTCAACGTGTTGCTATTCTCACGCGGCTTGTCCGACCGCATCTGGAGGGCAATGATGAGCGGGAGAAAGCGGAGGTTTCGGAGCGCTCCGAAAGCGGCCGTCGAACTGCCGCAAAGAATTCCAGCGCGCCCAACGCCCGATCTATCGCCATCCTCACCCAGCGATGCGCCGCGGGAATCGGAATCGGGCCACGCGCGCCATCAGGGGAAATCGATGACATCTTCTCACGGCTGCGCCCTTGCTCGACACCCCCGGCGCATGGAGGTATTCTTCGAATCCATATGGCGACACGTTGGGTTGTGAAATGCGGGACCGGGATACTGACCCGTCCAAACGGGCAGTTGGACTCCGCCCAAATAACGCGCCTGAGCTCACAGATTGCCACCCTGGTTCGTCGCGGCCATCAGATCGTGCTGGTGACGTCCGGCGCTGTCGGCGCGGGCATGCGGACGATGGCCCTGGGCCGACGACCCTCGCGGGTCAGCGAACTCCAGGCCTGTGCGACGGTCGGCCAACCGCAGTTGATGCTGGAGTACTATCGGCGATTCAAGCGCCATGGCCTCCAGCCCGCCCAGTTTCTTTTGACCTACTGGGACATCGACAGCCGCACCTGCTACAGGAACGCCCAGGCCACCATCGAGCACCTCCTCTCCTTGCGCTCGTACATCCCCGTGATCAATGAGAACGACGCCATCGCCGGTGACGAGCTGCGCGTCGGGGACAACGACCGCCTTTCCGCGCACGTCGCGGTCATGGTCCGGGCCTCCAGACTCATCATCCTCTCGAACGTCGATGGTCTCCTCGACATGTCGGACGGGGGCCGCGTCATCCCCGTGGTCCGCCGTATCGATGATCGCCTCCGCGCCCTCGCATCGGGCACCCAGAGCCAGTTGTCTGTCGGGGGGATGGCCACGAAATTGCTCGCCGCCGAGATCGCCGCCGAGGCCGGCATAGAAACGTGGGTGGCCAACGGCCGACGGCCCAGGATCCTGCTCGACCTCGCGCGGGGCAAAGGGCCCGGCACCCGATTCACCCTGCGTAAACCCAGAAGGAAAACCACCCATGTCCGATGACGTCCAACGCACCGTGCTGGACTGCGGTCGCCGGGCCCGCGCCGCCGCCCGCGCCCTCGTCCGCGCCACCACGACCGAGAAGAACCGCGCGCTCGATGCCATCGCCGCCGCGCTGGAAAGTTCCCGTCCGGGGATCCACTCGGCAAATCACGAGGACGTCCTCCGGTCCAAGCAATCCGGCCTGGCGCCCGCGATGGTCGATCGCCTGACGCTCACCGAAAAACGTTTCGAGGCCATGGTCCAGGGCGTCCGCGATGTCGCGGCACTCAGCGATCCCGTCGGCGAGATCATCCGTGAATGGACGCGCCCCAACGGCCTGCGCATCATCAAGCGCCGATTCCCCATCGGGGTCGTTGGCATCATCTTCGAGTCTCGCCCCAACGTCACCTGCGATGCCGCCGTGCTCTGCCTCAAGACCGGCAACGCCACGCTCCTGCGCGGCGGCAAAGAGGCCTTTCTCTCGAACCGGGCCATCGTCACCGCCATGGCCGCCGGACTCACCTCGGCCGGTCTCCCCGCCGACTCGATCCAGCTGATCCCCACCACCGATCGCGAGGCCGTCCGCCACATGTGCGAGATGGATCAATTCCTCGACGTCATCGTCCCCAGGGGTGGCCCCGAGCTGATCCAGGCCGTCGTCCGCAACGCCCGGATGCCCGTCATCAAGCACTACAAGGGCGTCTGCCACGTCTACATCGACCGCGCGGCCGACCTGGCCATGGCGGAGCGCATCGCGATCAACGCAAAATGCCAGCGCCCCGCCGTCTGCAATGCCATGGAGACGCTCCTGGTCGATGCCGCCATCGCCCCCGACTTCCTCCCGCTCATTTCCGCGCGCCTCGCGGAAAAGGGCGTCGAACTCCGCGGCTGCGCGCGATCCCGCGAACTCGTCGCCTCGATGAAGCCCGCCACCGAGAACGACTGGTTCGAGGAGTATAATGACCTGATCCTCAGCGTCCGCATCGTCGATGGCATCGCCGCCGCGATCGACCACATCGAGCAGTACGGTTCGCGCCACTCCGACGCCATCGTCACCCGCGACCAGTCGGCCGCACGCCGCTTTCTCGAAGAGGTCGATTCCGCCACCGTCTACTGGAACGCCAGCACCCGCTTCACCGACGGGGGCGAGTTCGGCATGGGCGCCGAAATCGGCATCAGCACCGACAAGCTCCACGCCCGCGGCCCCATGGCACTCGAAGAGCTGACCACCTACAAATACCAGATCATCGGCTCCGGCCAGATCCGCGAGTAGCCCCTAGCCCGGCTGATGGGCGTTCGTGGTTGAATGTTGGTTGTTCGGCGTTGAAACCGGTTGCCGGACATCGCACCTGATCCTCTGAATAGAAATCCCCTCCCGCCGACATCGCACCAGCACCGCGCCCGTCTCGGAGAGATCCCATAGCGCCGCGCCCCTGTCCTCGATGCGTCGCCGCTGCCCGTCATCCGTCCGTTCGCTCGCCCGCCAGCCGGCATTGAATACCACGTGCCCCGGTCTCACGGCGTCGAGAAACTCGGCCGTCAGACTGCCCTCCCGCGAGTGCCTGCCTAACAAGATCACATCGGCGCGAAGGTCTTCCCCAAGGTCCAGCAGCTCGCGCTCGACCGATGCCCCGGCGTCTCCCATGAAAAGCAGCGCGCCCCCATCCCACTCCAACCGGGCCACGATCCCACGATCATCGGCCAGTGATCCGCTGGCCGCGCGGTCGGGATGCAGGAGCCTCCAGCGAATGCGACCCGCGGAAATGGAATCCCCTCTCCTGACCACCTGGGCCCGCGTCCCATGCCTCTGCAGCGCATCCGCCAGGGCACCTCGGCGGATCTCTGACCCCGGCACCATCAGCCGCCCCACGGACCATGACGCCAAGATCGTTTCGGCCCCGCCCACGTGCGCCGCGTCGCCATGACTTAACCACAGCCTCTCGATTCCGTTGATCCCATAGTACCTGAGCGCTGGCGCCACGATCCCGCGTCCCTGCCAGCCCTCGCCACAATCGAACATCTCGCATCGCCCGCCGCTCCGCACGATCACCGCCTGCCCTTCACCCACCGCCAGAGCGACCACCGTCGCCTCGGGGCCCCACGCGGGCGCGCCCACGTTGAAAGACGCCAGGGGCAGCGCCCCGGCAAATTCCACCAGGCCCACGATCATCGAGGCCACGAGCCAGTTCACCTTGTTGCAGGCCACCGCCAACAGCGGATGCACCGCCCCCGCCGCCAGCGACAGCCCCCCCGCGACGACAACGACCGATGCGAGCGGCACAACCACCACGTTCACCGCCACACTCACCGGTGAGAACATGTGAAAATACCACGCCGTCAGGGGCGCGGAGCCAAGGTACGCCGCCAAGGACGCGGCAACCGTTCCTATCACCGCCCTCCTGACCTTCTCCCAGCCCCTGAGTCCGACGGACCAGAGGCGCCGTGGGAGAAACGGGTCGGGCGCACCCAGCGGCAACAACTTCCCGTAGATCGGCGGCGTCAGCAGCACCAGGGCCAAGACCACCGAAAACGACAGCTGAAATCCCACGTCCCACATCTGCGCCGGTTCCGCCAGCAGCATCACGAACGCCGCCCCGGCCAGCAACTGCCCGGCCGACACTGGCCGATCCATCACCCATGCCAACAACACCAGCGCCGCCATCCCGAAGGCCCGGACGGCCGAGGCCTGCGCCCCAGTCGCCAGCGTGTACAGGCCCAACATCGGGGCCACCGACCAGCCCCAGCGCCACCGATTCAATCCAAGAAACCCGAGCCCCACGATGCCCGCCATCGCGATCACCCCCACGTTCTGGCCGCTCACGGCAAAAAGGTGCGTCGTGCCCGTCCGCCGAAAAGCCTCCACGAGGCGACCGTCAAACCCCGCCCGATCCCCGTATATCATTCCCGCGATCACCGCGGTTATCCTGCGATCATCCGCGATCCCCAGCGCCAGCGTCTCCCTCATGTGTGCCCGCAACTTCGCGGCCGCCCTTTCCAGCCATCCCACCGCGCCCGCATCGACCGCAGCCACCCCGTCCATCCCCACCCGGCACTCCAGCATCACGTCCTTGCGCGCCCAGTACGCGCGCGCATCGAACTCCCCGGGGTTCATCGCCGTCCCCGGTCGCCTCAGCGCCCCGCGCACAAGGACCCGTCGACCCAGATCCACGCCCGCCGCAGCACCACCACGCACCAGAACCCGCACCCGCCCCGAGGACGATTCCCAATCGCCCCCGTCGCGTCGGATCCATTGCACATCCAACATGAACCCCAGCCGCGCCAGATCATCGCCCGCGCCGCGCAGTTCTGGCATGGTCGCCACTCGCCCCAGCAGTTGTGTCGCCCCCGCCCCCTCCAAGCCGAGACGGTGCACAGCGCGCGGATCGATATCCGTCCTCCGAACCCCCGCCAATGCCACGCCCGCCACCATGACGCCCGCGAGCGCCACCACCTGCCCCGCCATCGCCGACCGCCGCGCCACGGCCAACCATCCCGCGCACGTCATGCAGTAGGCCAAAACCCAGACGGGCCACCATCCCCACGGCAAAAGGCTCCCCAGGCCAACACCCGCGACAAGCGCGAGCGTCACCGGCACCAGCGGCCTGCGGCTCTGAAATCCCATCCCCTGTCCCTCTGCTGCGCGACACAGATGCTATCCCCCCCGACACGCCATGTCAGCCCCGTTTCGCGCCCGATCCTCCTTCGAAATTCCCAATCCGGTAACGTTTGCGCCGGGCACCCTCGGTGCCCAGGGCCTTTGGTTCGCTCGACCGAAGCCGCCGTGTCCCGGTTGTGACTTCCCCACGCCCCCCATCTCTGCTACCCAATTCGCCTGAGATGCCCCCTGCCATGAACTCCTTTCAACCCCGCCCCAACCACCCGTTCACGATCCTCCCCTTCCTGCTCGCCGCCGCACTGTCCCTCCGCGCGGACGTCGTGCCGCACCCCCTGTTCACCGACAACATGGTGCTCCAGCGCGACATGCCCATCGCCATCTATGGCAAGGCCACCGAGGACGAACGGGTGACCGTCAACCTCGCCGGCCAAGAGGCTTCGACCATCACGAAGAATGGACGTTGGCGCGCCTCCCTCACGCCCCTCCGCGCCGGGGGCCCGCACACCCTCACGATCAAGGGCGCTAACACGATCACCCTCCAGAACATTCTCATCGGCGACGTCTGGCTCTGCACCGGCCAGTCAAACATGGCCGGTTCCCTCGATAGCTACATCAAGTACGGAAACGGCATGTTCCAAGAGTACAAGAACGTCCCCGGCGGCTACCGCAACGCCAACATCCGCCTCTTCAAGTGCGCCAATGTCGGATTCGACGCACCCCAGACTGAACCGGCGACCGACTCCGCCTTCGGCCCGAGATGGCGCGAGTGCGATCCCGACGCCGCCGTCCTCTTCTCCGCCACCGGCTTCTTCTTCGGAAAAGCACTCCAGCCCGCGGCCGGTGTCCCCGTCGGCCTCATCTACGCCACCCTCGGCGGCACGCCCGCGGAATCATGGATGTCACCAGCAACGCTGCGCGCCACCCCCGACGCCAAACCCTATCTCGATGCCTACGAGAAGGCGGTCGCCAACCTGCCCGCCGCGCTCGAGGAACACAAGAAGCGCATCGACGCATGGGAGGCGAAGCGCAAGGCGGGGGCCCGCGCCGAAGAACTCGGCCGTCGGCCCGACGAGCCCATGGGCCCCCAACACATCAAGCGCCCATCGGCACTGTATCACGGCGTCATCTGCCCGCTCCAGGGCTTCGCCATCAAGGGCGCCATCTGGTACCAGGGCGAAGGCAACGCCGGCCGCGCCAAGGAGTACCGAACCGTCTTCCCCGCCCTCATTCGCAATTGGCGAAACGATTGGAAACAGGGCGACTTCCCCTTCCTCTTCGTCCAACTGGCCGCATACCAGAAAGCCGAGCAGGATCCCACCGATCCCCCCTGGGCCCACCTCCGAGAGGCGCAAACGCTGACGTGGAAGACCGTCCCAAATACGGGCATGGCGGTGGCAATCGATGGCGGCCTCGAGGACAACATCCACCCGCCCTACAAAGAACTCGTGGGCAACCGCCTCGCCTCCGCCGCCCGCGCCGTCGCCTACGGCGAATCCCTCGTGTACTCGGGGCCCCTCTTCAAATCCATGCGCGTCGAGCGAGACAGGGCCGTGCTCACGTTCGAGCACGCCGGCTCCGGCCTCGAGACCAGAGAGATCACCCTCAACGCCTACGGCAAGACCCCCTACCACCTCCCGGCCAACGAACTCAAAGGTTTCTCGCTCTGCGGCGAAGATAGAAAATTCCACTGGGCCAAGGCCACGATCAGCGGCAAGGACACGGTGGAACTCCAGTGCGATCAGGTGCCGAAACCCGTCGCCGCCCGCTACGCCTGGGCCAGTTTTCCCCTCTGCAACCTCTTCAACAAGGAAGGCTTCGCCGCGGGGCCATTCCGCACCGATGATTTCGAGCAGGGCTACGCCGAAAAGGTCGGGGGCGTCGCCATCGGAAAAAAACACGCCTCGTCCCACCCCAATCCCAATTCGGCGAAAAACGGCTCGTGGGACGGGCTCACCGACGGCTCCCTCGCCGACGACGGCCGGGCCACCTACTCCACCGACGCGCGCATGACGTTCCCCAAGAGCGTCGTCATCGACCTCGAGCGACCCCACGCCATCGACACGGTCCGCCTCTTCAACTCCGCCAACGGAGGCACCAAGACCGTCGAGGCCCTGATCTCGGCCGACGGCGCCACCTACGAGCCGATCGGGAAGACCGTCTTCGAGAACTACACGGCCGCCACATTCGACGCCAAACCCAAGGAACCAAGGATCGCGCGCTACGTGAAGATCATCTTTCACGACGTCCACGATCTATCATTCACAAAAAAGCCTAATGGATTTGTCTTTCTTCGTGAAGTCGAGGTCCTTGGAAAACCGGAGTGACCCCATGCGCGCCCCCCTGCTCCTCGCCCTGGCAACGCTCGCGCTCTCCCTGTCGGCAGAGGACTGGCCCGCATGGCGTGGGCCCCGCGGCGACGGCACCTCCACGGAAACCGGAATACCCATCCGATGGGACGCCGCCCAGAACATTGCGTGGAAGGTGCCCATCCCCGGCGTCGGCCATTCCTCACCCATCGTGTTCGGCGACCGCGTCTTCGTCACCTCCTTCATCGAGGAGGGCGGCAAGCGCGCGCTGCTCTGCCTTGACCGCCGCACCGGCAAGACGCTCTGGGAGCGCGTCGTTCTCACCTCCCCGCCCGAGCGCAAACACAAGTTCAATAGCCACGCCAGTTCCACCCCGGCCACCGACGGCATACATGTCTGGGTGCCATTCCTTCAGGCCCCGGACATCCGCCTCGCCTGCTACGACATGGACGGCAATGAGGCCTGGCGCACCTCCCCCGGCACTTTCAAATCCGTCCACGGATTCTGCTCGTCGCCGCTCCTCTACAAGGATCTCGTCATCCTCAATTGCGACCAGGACGACGTTGCGTTCATCGTCGCCTACGAGAAGGCGACCGGCAAAGAGCGCTGGCGCGCCGACCGCCCCAACCGCACCCGCTCGTACTGCGCCCCGATCATCAGGGATGCCGCGGGCAAGACCCAGATGGTCCTCACCGGCAGCAAATGCGTCGCAAGCTATGACCCCGCCACCGGCAGACAGCATTGGATCATCGACGGCCCCACCGAACAGTTCGTCGCCAGCCCCGTGTTCGCGGAAAACTTGTTCTTCATCACGGGCGGCTATCCCCAGCACCACTTCCTCGCCATCCGGCCAGACGGCTCCGGCAATGTGACCCAGACGCATGCCGCGTGGCACGACGACAGCGACTTCAAGGCGGTCTCTTACGTTCCCTCCCCCATCGCCCACGGAAAATTCCTCTTCGTGGTCTCCGACGTGGGCATCGCCAGTTGCCTCGAGGCCAAGACCGGGAAAAGGCTCTGGCGCGAACAGCTCGGCCGCCACCACTGGCCCTCCCCAGTCTCTGCCGAAAACCGCCTCTACCTCCTCGATGACGACGGAAATACCTTCGTGCTCGATGCGGGTCCCAAGTTCAATGTCATCGCAAAAAACCCAATCGCCGAGGAATGCTATGCGTCTCCGGCCATCTCCCATGGCCAGATCTTCATCCGCACCATGACCAACCTCTGGTGCGTCGGCGCAGGGCGCTGATTCGAAAAGAGGGCGTATCGGTCGGGTAGCGAAGGGCTTGCGCCCTTCGGCGGGGGGCTAGCTCGAAAACACCGGGCGCACGCCCATTGCCGCGGCGACCGCGCGCCTCTTCCTCCCCTCAGCCGGAATACTCCAGCACCCGCCACTGGCCGATCGTCTTCGCGCCAGCGATCGCGCGCGTGACGAACGCCTTGCCCAGCCCGACCGCCTCGCGCATTGCCAGACCCTTCGCCAGCCCAGCCGTGATCGCCGCCGACAGCGTGCAGCCCGTCCCGTGCGTCTGGGCCCCCTTGACATACGGGGCCTCGAATACCGCCACGTCACCCCCATCCGCCAGCACGTCCATCGCCAACTTCCCGGGCATGTGTCCACCCTTCAGCAACACCGCGCAACCAAAACGCGCGCGGAGCGTCTCGGCCCCCTCCCTCATCGCCGCCACATTCGGCAACGGCTTTCCAAGCAGCAGCGCCGCCTCGTCCAAATTCGGCGTCATGAGCTCCGCCATCGGCAGAAGCCCCTCGCAGAGGGCCTTTATCGCGCTCGGCTTCAGTAACTCCGCCCCGCTCGTGGCGACCATCACGGGATCCACCACCAGTTTTGGCCGCCGCTTGGCCGATGACAGTGCGGCCACCACAACGCCGATGATCTGCGCCGAATACAGCATCCCCGTCTTGACCGCGGCCACGGGAAATCCCTCCAGATTGAGCCGGATCTGGTCGGCCAAGATCTCTGGCCTCACCGCCTGAATCGACACCACCTTGCCCGGATGCTCGGCAACCACGCACGTCACCGCACAAAGACCGTGAACGCCGTACACCTGAAACGTCTTCAAGTCGGCCTGCAGCCCCGCGCCCGACGAACTGTCCGAGCCCGCCACCGTCATTGCCGCCGGCATGCTGTCACGCCTCATCCCACCCTCCCCAGGGCCAGCGCGGCCCACGCCATGGGTTTGTTTCTCATACCCAGAATCTTCCATAGCCCACCCCAGATTCCAATCGCCCATGACAACACCGCCCGCCACACCATCGCGATGGGCGCGGGAGGGACGCCGGCCCCGGCGTCCGCGATCCACCCGCGCACGTTGATCTCGCTTCCGTCGCCCTTGCGGCCCGCGAGGCCGCGGACCCTCCCGGTGGGGACTCGCGACGCGGACCCGTTTCTTCCCGCTAGCCCGGATATTTCACAGCCTGTCGGCTGTGAAATTCCGGGCTCTGGGAAAACCGCGCCATGAAAGCCATTTATTGGGAAAGGTCAGGCAAAGACTGGGTCTTTTCGCGGTTGCGGAGTGTGTTTCGCGGACCGGTGGCCCCAGACCCTTCAAAGTCGCGTTCTTCGGAGCGCGGTTTTCCTTCGAGCCTGCATATTTCTCGCGGAAGCGTGAAATATGCAGGCTAGACACCGGCGGGCGGCAGGAGCAAATTTTAGTCGAGATTGTTCTTGGGCAACAAAGGATCCAGAGATTCTTATCAAATCCCTTGGTAACCCGGGGACATGATGCCAAAGGAGGCCCCGGGAAAACCGGTCCCGGTCTATCACTATGAAGCGCATCGCCATCCTCACCGCGGGCGGAGACACCCCCGCGCTCAACGCGACCATCCACGGCGCCGTTACTCGCGCCAACGAACTCCGCGTCGAAGTCTTCGGCCTGATCAAGGGGTTCAACTCTCTTTTCAACTCCCAGGTGCCCCACGTGCTCCTCAACCCCCTCTTCCAGCCGATCCCAGAGCTCGACCCCACGATGGGCGGCACCCTGTTGGGCGCATCTCGCGATTACCTAAACCCCGAAGACACCAGGGCGCTGGACGAGATCGCCCTGCGGCTGGACCGATTGAAGATCGAGGGGCTGGTCTGCGTGGGCGGCGACGGAACCCTCAATGGCATGCAGCCGCTCACCGAACGGCTGCCGACCGTCCTGGCACCCAAGACCATCGACAACGACCTCGGCCTGAATTACCGCAACGAGCCGGATGAATGGCAGCGCAAGCCCAATGTCGCCGGCGGCTTCGACTACGTCCGCGGGCCGTCCCGCACCGTCTTCGATCTCCAGCAGATGATCAACTACTCGACCCCCGGATACGCCACCGCCGTCTACGTTTCCGTGAGCGGCGTCCGGCGCGTGCGCACCACCGCAGAAAGCCATCGCCGCATCGCGATCGTCGAGGTCATGGGACGGCATTCGGGCTACATCGCGCTCGGCGCCATGTACGGTCAGCCGGACATCGTCCTGGTCCCCGAATGCCCCATGGACGTGGAGATTCTCACCGAGAGGGTCAAGGAGATCTACGACCTGCAGAAAAACGTCGTGATCGTCTGCGGCGAGGGCATCACCGACCAGGACGGAAACGTCCTCGGCGCCGAGAAGGCGTCCACCGACCCCGCCGGCAACAAGCTGCTCACCGGCGCGGGCGAGGCGCTGCGCAACATCCTGGTCGAGAAAATCGGCGACGAGTACTTCCGCGCGCGGCGGCGCGCCCACTCCGCCAAGGAGGCCATATTCACCCGAAAAGTCGGCCACAGCCAGCGTGGCGGGCGCCCCATCCTCTTCGACCGTTTCATCGCGGCCCAATTGGGCGGCAAGGCCGTCGATGTCCTCCTCGAGGGCCAGAGCAATGTCGTCTCCATCATGCAGTGGGATAACAAGAACGGCTTCCATGTCGCCAGCTTCCCCGGAAATGCATTCCGCGATCGCTGGGGCCTGATCCACGCCCGCGCGATCCACCCCTCGTTCTACGACCCGCAGCTCATGAAACCATCGCGCGTGGGCATCGAGTACCTGATGAACATGTTCAACGGCGCCATCGGCGCCGATGATTCCGAGGCGACCCGCATACGCACCTTCGCCTCCGGCAACCTCACCGAACCCTATCACTCGGTGAACACGGACGTTGCCAAGCGCATCCAGTACCTTGGATAGCGTTCATGCCGCGCTAGCCCGGATATTTCACAGCCTGCCGGCTGTGAAATTCCGGGCTCTGGGAAAACCGCGCCATGAAAGCCATTTATTGGGAAAGGTCAGGCAAAGACTGGGTCTTTTCGCGGTTGCGGAGTGTGTTTCGCGGACCGGTGGCCCCAGACCCTT
>Ga0209717_1000646_pt1 | contig 41762 bp, 44 predicted proteins | sample AD_UKC048_MetaG_FD_184418 | JGI IMG/M metagenome (GOLD analysis project Ga0209717, IMG submission 184418) | Active sludge microbial communities of municipal wastewater-treating anaerobic digesters from USA - AD_UKC048_MetaG (SPAdes) (version 2) | ecosystem: Engineered > Bioreactor > Anaerobic >...
AACAGCTTGTTCCCGTTGACAGGGTAAAAAAAAGAGGGCTTTGTTTTTGAAGTTAAAAAATGAATACAGATTATCAATAAGTTAAATATACAATATGCCGATTTAAGATTTTAGTCGGTTAACAATGAAAGATTATAAGGGTTTTACTTTAAAAAAATAGTACCATTATTTTCTATTAATCCACCGTAAAACTTTTATTGATGTAACAGAAATCAAGAAAATCCGTTTATAAAGTATTTCAAAAAAATTTTAAGATGAAAATGACAAAACTATTAATTGCAGCCTTTGCTATATTAAGCATTACAATAAATTGCACCAGTGCGCAGGAGTTTAAATCGGGAAGCATAGAAATTGATGCAAATTTAAAAAACATTGATGTCAGCGCTAAGGCAGACTTTGGAAACTTTAAGTCCGAGATGATATCCGAGTATAACGTTTCCGATAAAGAAGTTGATAATTTGTATTTTGGGGTTAAGATGAGTCCTGCAGAAATTTTCTTTGCTCTTGAAATTGGTAGAATTACTGGAAAATCTCTTGATAACGTAATTAGAGTTTACAAAGCAAACCGTAACCAGGGCTGGGGTGTAATTGCTAAAAACCTTGGCATAAAGCCAGGCTCAAAAGAATTTCACGCACTAAAAGGCCAAACAAAAGCAAAAGCTACAAAGGGCAAAAAAGGACATAGCGGAAAAAGTAACCGTAAAGGGAAAGGTAACGGTAAAAAGAAAAATCAGTGAGGTTTTGACAATGGTTCCAAAAGAATTACTTAACCCCAAGTTGTTTCAAAGCATTATTTCGCACCTCACTATTAGGAAGACTATTGTAGTTTTTCCATATATTTCGAATGGAAGTTTTTGAAAAATATACGTCTTTATATTCTTTACGCACCTTCTTTTCTTTCACAATTTCAACATTAATTTCAACACTCGTTACAAGCATTTGAGTAATAGATGTGTATGTATAAAGCGGAATAGAATTATCCTTCCCTTTGTGCTGTTGTAAAGTTAAGTAGTTGTAGAAGTAAACAGGATAATAGTAAAGTCCATATTTGCGAAAAGTCAACTTTCGAGTATTTTCGAGATAATCGCGCCAAACATCCTTAGTCTCGCTAGAATTTATTGCAGGTTTTGTTTGGGTTGTGTAATGTTGAGTCACTGCATAATCTGATGAATTTATATGATAGATTGATTCATATACTTCACCCACACATTTTATAACGTAAGTTTTATCATTTCCGTTCTGAATTATACTCTCAATGGTATATTTTGCATCAGTATCAATTGAGAAATAATTAAGAAAAACACCAAAATCAAAATAATTACTAAGTATTTGGTCTTTAAGAAGTAATTTAAGATTATCCTCTTTTATCATATTTGCGCTTAAACTCACACTATCAATAGAGAAGGACTCATCATCTAAATTGAATGAATTATTTTCAATAAGATTTACTGACGCTTCAAAGGCTCTTACAAAATTACTATCTTCCCTTATGTATTCTTGAAAATCACCTGTAAGAATAAACGGTTTACTAGAGTAATTTATCTTAAAATTCTTTTTTGCTTTTTTCAGTATATCCTGTGCTGAAATAGCAACCACAACGACCTCTGCCAAAGGATATGTTTTTGGTAACAACTTATAATCATTATTATCTTTAAAATCTTTACAAACAATTTTAAACTGCTCATACCCTAAGGCACTTATACATAAAGTATCTAGTCTATTATTTTCAGGAATGTAAAATGCAAAGAATCCATCTTCACCAGAAATAACACCTAACGACGTAGAAACTATATAAATATTTGCAAAAGGAATAGGGGAGTTTGTCTCGCTATCGAAAATTTTCCCTTTTAACAAAAAGTTATTCTGTGCTGTTGAAATAAAGTTTAAACAAATAACCACTCCCAAAAACAACATTTTTAAAACAAAATATCTCATTGTAAACTAATGATTTAATGTTACAGATTACTTATATCGCTTTTAAAAATAAATATAATCACAATCAATAACGTAAAAGCCACGCTTACCAGTATATTTATCCAACAAGCCCTATTTATATCTTTTGATGTAACAGCTCGGGCATTATCGCCAATAAAGGGTTTATTAACCAAAACCCCGTGATATGTATTTGGCCCACCAAACCTACAGTTCAGAATTCCTGCCAACGCCGATTCAGGGTAACCTGAGTTTGGGCTTGCGTGCTTATTTCCATACTTAAGTACAAAAACAAAACCCCTGTAGCTGAATGTTGCCATAACCATAAGCAATGCGGTTATTCGGGCTGGAATGAAGTTCAACACATCGTCGGTGCGGGCGGCAAACCATCCAAATTGGCGGTACTTATCGTTCTTGTAGCCAATCATAGAGTCGAGCGTGTTTACCATTTTGTAGGTGAACATCAGCGGTACACCACCAATAGCGTAGTAAAACATTGGAGCAATTACTCCATCGCTCAGATTCTCCGATAAGGTTTCTAGAACTGCCGTACGTATTTGGTTTTCGTTCAACTCCTTGGTTTCACGCCCAACAATGTAACTCAGTCGATTTCGGCCTGCATCAAGTCCATTTTCAGTGAGTTCGCTCTCAACTTTTTTCGCCTCATAGATTAAGCACCTGTTAGCCAATCCGTAGTAAACCAAGATAGTTGCAACAATGTAGTATGCTAAATCCGAAAATGCTGATAAGTAAACTATGCCATAGAAAACGGCAAAGGTCAGTATCAACAAAGACAGGACAACGACAAATCCCTTAAATTTTCGGAATCCATTCCTGTTGATTTTTTTATCGGCATAGGAAATGATATTCCCGAAAAGTCTGATTGGATGAGGAAACCAGTAGGGGTCGCCAACAATTAAATCAATTAACCATCCTAAAACCAATGGTATAATTAACTTTTCGGGTTGATTTATGATTGTGTAGTAATCCATTGTTTTATACCTTCCACCAGTATTGAGTTATACGATTCTTGCTGCGCTGCAATACGGATGTACGATGAGTTTAATCCCCTAAAATTTGATGCATCCCTTATCAATAAACCATAATTGCTGATTAGGAACGATTTCAAATCGGACGATTTCCCTTTGTGCAATTTTACTAAAAAGTAATTCGTTTGCGAGTCAATAACCTCAATTCCTTCAACCGTTTTTAGTTGGCGCTGTAAATTCCGTGATAGCTGCAGCAACTCCTCAATATTTGGCACTAGCATATTGTAGTTATCAATAATAAACGAGCCAGCAGCAATGGCAATGGAGTTAACACTCCAGGGCATTTTTAACGACTTTATCTTTTCGCATATGGTAGGACTTGCAACAATGTACCCCAAGCGCAAACCTGGAATGGCAAATACCTTTGTTAATGAGCGGATTAGAATTAAATTTTCGCAGTTTGAAACTTTGTTAATTGCAGAGCAATCCGCAGAGCATAGACCCGTATAGGCCTCATCTACTACAAAATAGGTGTTAGGGTTTTGCTTGCACCGATTCTCAATATAATCGGCATCGAATAGTTTTCCATCAGGATTGTTCGGATTCCCAAGCCAAACAAGGTTAGTATCGAAGTTTGACTTTTTAGCAAAATCAACATTATCAATAAATAGCTGCGTATGCTTGTGAATCCGCGATGCATCCTCGTACTCCGCAAACGAAGGAACTACAATGGTTGATGAGCAACCACTAAATAGATGAGCAACTAGGTAAAATGCTTCGGCAGAGCCGTTAGTGATAACAACAGACTCCTCCGGTATATCATAGAAATTCGCTATCTTTTTTGAAAGCGAAACGGCATCGGGTTCGGGGTAATTTCTGGCAATTTTAATCTGCGAACTCAGGAAATTGGCTAACAACGGATGCATTCCGTACGGAACAACATTGGAACTGAAGTCGGCCACAATTTGCCCTTCGTAAAGATGAATATCGTTTCCGTGTCCGTTAATCATTCTGAAGCGTGCTGTATATATACTCTAAATCGATATTTTCCCTTACAAGATTAGCCAATTTATTGTAGTTTTCCTCCTTGTACTGGCGAAAATCTACCTTTTCAACAGCTTTAACACCAACCAAACCAAGGATATTCTCAACCACTGCGCCATTATCAAAAATCCCATGAATGTAGGTTCCCCAAGTTTTTGGATTTAAAAAGTAACCATCGGGCTCATTGCCGCTGATAATGCAAAGTGGCGAGGGCTTTTCCGATACCGTTTGCCCCATATGAATTTCGTAACCAGTGCAATCATCGGGTAAATCCAGAAACTTATAGTTGCACTGAACCGTTTTCTTTTCGTTTGAGATAGTGGTTACCGTTGGCAAAATTCCTAATCCGGGAATAAATTGGGTATCGCCCTCAATGCCGTAAGGGTCGTGAAGTTCCTTACCCATAATCTGATAACCGCCACAAATACCGTAAACAGGTTTTTCGCTAAGGTGATGATTAACAATAACCTTGGCCAGATTGTTCTCCCTTATATGCATTAAGTCTGCAATGGTATTTTTAGAACCCGGAATTATAATGATATCGGCCTGCTCCAACTCCTTTGGGTTTGCTGTATAGTAAAGATGTACGTTTGGGTGCTGCTCCAAAAGGTTGAAATCGGTAAAGTTCGACATATGCTTAAGCAAAACCACAGCAACATTCACCAATCCTTTTTTTGATGTTGTGGTGGCCGAATCGAGCACAACCGAGTCTTCTTGCTCAACAAAAATATCGCGAAAATGAGGAATCACCCCAACCACAGGCTTCCCAGTTAACTCTTCCAGAATTTTCCGTCCCTCTGTGAAAAGTTGAATATCTCCCCTAAATTTATTGATGATTATGCCCTTAATCAGATTCCTTTGACTCTCGGGTAAAAGTTGGATTGTTCCGTAAACACTTGCAAAAACGCCACCCTTGTCGATATCGGCAATAAGGTACGTAGCGGCATTCACCTTTTCGGCAACGCGCATATTGGTGATATCCTTATCCCAAAGGTTTACCTCCGATATGCTTCCTGCACCCTCAATAACTATTGGATTAAACTGTGCATCGAGTTTACTATAGGCCTTCATTGCTTCATCAAACAGCATATCCCTATCGGTTCCCACAAAGTATTCCATTGCGCTTTTGTTGCCAATTGGTTTACCGTGAAGTACTATCTGTGAGTTCAAATAACTGTTGGGTTTCAGAAGAATTGGGTTCATCTCCACGGAACATTCTATTCCACACGCTTCGGCCTGAACTGCCTGCGCTCGTCCAATTTCAAGACCATCGGGGGTAGCATAGCTGTTCAACGACATATTTTGTGCCTTAAATGGTGCTGGTTTCAAGCCATCCTGCAGGAATATCCGACAAAAAGCAGTGTTTATAACCGATTTGCCGACATCGGAGCCTGTTCCTACAAACATTATTGGACGTAGTTTCTTCACTAGTATTAAGTTATAAAGTTTGTAAAGTTGAAGAGTTTATAAAGTGAAAAGATAGACATCAAATCCCATAATCTTCCCTCCATTCAAGTTTCATAACCTCACCATAATCGACCTGCAAATCGAAAATGCTTGCAGGATTAGTTCCGTTGATAATGCTATAAAAAGCCCTTATTGGGCCACCGTGCGTTACAATCAAAACATCATTGTGTTCTGATTTTGATGAAATTTCATCAATGAAACTTCTTATCCGACTAATCACATCGCTAAAGCATTCCCCATTCGAAGCTGGATTCTGCACAAAATCATTGAAAAAGCCTTTAGCCTCGGGGGTTGGGTATATATCGTCCCATAATTTTCCCTCCCAATCTCCAAAATTCATCTCCCTTAACCGTTCATCGAAATTGATTTTATTGCCATTGGAAATTCTATTAGCCAATTGTACGCATCGAGTCAATGGACTGGAGTAGATTGCATCGAACGATACGCCTTGGAGTTTCGTTATTACCTTGTCGCTTTCAGCAATAAACGTTTCGGCCAAAGGCACATCGGTAAAACCGTAGCAAAAGCCTTGGGGCACGTCAACTCGGGTATGTCGGACAAGGTATAAATTCATACTTATTTGACTGCAATAATTACAAGATACATTGTCACCTCAGTAATTTGCTGTAATGCACCTAGTACATCGCCTGTATAACCACCGGTTCGTTTAATTATATAGGCTCTAAAGCCTATAAATAGAACGGTAACAACAACTAATACTACAATTGCCTGATTTATTGATAACAAAAAAAGAGATGCTCCACCAACCAACGATGCAACCAGTAGACTTCCTAACGATGCATTGTTCCCAACAGTTTTTGCCTTAGCCGTTTCATCGGGGCGAACATAGTGCGAGGTAAACATCAGGAAAACGGGAGTTAACCGACTAAAAGTATTCGCTGCAATCAATGAAACGATAATCCTTTCAGGATTAATGGATAGTAATGAAAAAAACTTAACTGCAAGAATTGAAACAACCCCAACAGCACCGTAAACACCAATGGAGCTATCCTTCATTATGGCTAAGATGCGCTCCTTGGTATGTCCTCCGCCGTAACCATCGCAGAAATCGGCAAAGCCATCCTCGTGTAATGCCCCTGTGATGAGTAAACCGGCTACTATACTCAATATAATAGCAAGTGGAAATGGAAAAATCTGCTGTAAACCAAAGAGAGCAAGGGCAACAATTCCTCCGACTATTGCCCCTACCAAAGGAAAATATCGTATTGCATCCTTCAGCGAACCCTGAATATCACCTTTAAGAAAAGGAACCGGGATTCTGGTGAAGAATAGTACTGACGATAGAAATATGTTTAGTTCACGTTTCAAGAGTTTTAAAGTTTGAAAGTTTTTAAAGCTGAAAGTTAAAAGATGAAGAATTTATAAAGTTTTGATGAGACCCGATATCATTCTTGATATTTCCAGAGATAAACTATATAATTTATCATATTGTTCTTTTGATAGTTTCCCTAATTCAAATCCCAAAATTATCATTGAACGAACCTCTGCACACGATGCTTTTGCAATGAAAAGATAATTTTTGAAATGCCTATTAGTTCCTGTTTCATAGCCTTCGGCAATGTTATTCATAACCGAAACCGAGGCTCTTTGAATTTGGTCCCTAAATCCAAAATCCTTGCTATCATTAAAGATTGAATAAATTTGGATTGTTAAATCTTTAGCCTTTTGCCAAGCAAAAATTTCTTCAAAAGTATTAATTTTCATAATGTAAGTTTTAAAGTTAGAAGTTTGTAAAGTCATCAAACTAATTTACAAATTTTCTAACTTTAAAAACTTTCAAGCTTTATGAACTTTCTACTCCTTATTAGACACTCCTGCATCCTCAAAACTAGCCATTTCGTTCAAAAACACAATAGCCGATTCGATAATTGGCAAAGCCAGTGCAGCGCCAGTGCCCTCGCCTAAACGCAAACGTAGTTTAAGAATTGGGTCAGCCTTAAAGAAATTTAGCATTTTTGCGTGACCCTGCTCGTTGGAGTAATGACAGAAAATACAATGGTTTCGAACATCTGCATTCATTTCACAGGCAATCAGCAATGCCGATGTAGTAATAAAGCCATCAACCAAAATCATCATACCTAGCTTAGAAGCCTCAAGATATGCACCAACCATCATTGCAATTTCTAGACCACCAAATGTTGCTAAGGTTTCCAATGGTGATGTTGGGTTATATTTCTCCGAAACCTCCTTCAGAATATTTAATTTATGCTGTAAAGCAGGGCCAATCATACCTGCTCCTGCGCCTACGCAATCCTCAATTGGTAACTTCATCACCCTGTGCATAATTAGCGCTGCTGGAGATGTATTTCCAATTCCCATCTCGCCAAAACCAATTGTGTTACAGCCAGCAGCGTGCTCTAATTGAATAAGTTCACGACCTTTTTGTATTGCTGCCTCACATTCTGCAATTGTCATTGCAGGCTCCTTACGCATATTTCGTGAACCATTTGAAATTTTAGCATTTACAACGGGAATACCACTGGGGAAAACATAATCGACGCCAGAATCAACCACCTTCAAGTTAATTCCATTTTTTCTGCAAAATACATTGATACCAGCACCCCCAGCAACAAAGTTCATAACCATTTGCCAAGTAACCTCCTTGGGGTAAGGGCTAACACCCTCGTCGGCTATACCGTGGTCGGCTGCAAAAACTATAATGGTTGGTTTATTTATTGATGGACTCAGCGTTTTTTGAATAAGTCCAACCTGCATTGCAATATCTTCCAACTGTCCTAATGAACCTGTTGGTTTGGTTTTTAAATCGATTTTTTTCTGTAATTGCTCTCTCATTTTATTGTGAGTTTTTAAAGTTGAAAAGTTTGAAAGTTTATAAAGTAGATGACCTATTTTACTTTTAATGGGATTCCCGACACCATTAGAATGACCTCATCGGCCTGCGATGCAATGAATTGATTTACCCAACCTTGTAAATCGGCAAACTGTCGAGACTCTTTATTTTCCGGAATTACGCCCATTCCCAGTTCATTGCTCACAACAATAAGCCTAAACGATGATTTGGTAAGCCTTTCCCATTCCTCTTTTGCTTGCTTAAGCGATATCTCAACGTTGAATTGATTATCGAAAAAGATATTGTTTAGCCAAAGGGTAACGCAGTCCATCACAACAGTTTCTCCAGCAAAATCGACTATACCATTGAAACGTTCTAGCTCAATGGTTCTCCATTTTTCGCCACGGTCAGCCCTGTGGCGCTCAATCCGAGCCTCAAACTCTGCATCCCACTTACGAGCGGTGGCCAAGTAAACAGGATTAGCGGAGTTTTCCTCCGCTAATTTCTGTGCATATCGACTCTTACCTGAACGCTGACCGCCTGTAATTAATGTTATCATTACTTTGTACAGTTTTTCTTACAATCAACTGTTTTGGAGCAAACATCCTCCTTGTAGATCCATCGTATAGTATCGCCTTTGTTCAATTTTAGACTAAAAGCAACTTTTCCTGTAGGCTTATCATTCAGGGTATAGTACCAAGCCTTTTCGCCTCGAATACCCTTGGTTCCATTAATTGCCGTAACAATAATATACTTTCCTACAGAATGGGTTTCGACAGTTGCAACACGCTGTAATGCCTCCAGAGCAGTCATTTCATCGTGCCAATTGAGTTTTACAACCTGTGCCTCCTTCTCTTTTCCGTAATCAATTACAATGGTAACTTCATCGTTAATAACATTGGCTCCTGCAGTATTAAACAAAAGGAGGGAGAGTAGTAACACTAAGTATTTAAAAATATAATTCATTGGGCAAAACTATTTAATGATATCATAAAAAACCACATGCAGAGGCGCTATACCTGTTGTTTCTTCATCAAGAAGGGCTCCTTCCTTATCATATATTTTTAGAGTACCATCCTGCGTTGTGCTAGGCGAAATTAAAACATAAATATCATCATTTTCAGGATTAAGATTGAATCCATAAAAATTCTCACCACTAATAAGAGCCGAGGAACTAATGGTTTTTGTTTCAGCATTAACCGAATAAATTGTTGATTGAACACCAGGCCAAGCCTCATTTCCCATCACATAAATAGTTTTTTTATCGGATGAGATATGCAAATATCCTTCGGCACCAATTCCAGAAAAATCGACCTTTGAAATGACGGTGTTGTTCAGGGTATCAATCACCTCTAAGCCAAGTTTGTCATCGGAAAATGGTGTTGAATACTTGCTAACCAAGGAAACCCATAACTTACCGCTATAGTCAACAACAAAATGTTGAGGAACAGCCGATACTGTTATATAACTAATAACATTTGTGGATAAATCCATAACCGCAACTTTATTCGCAGTGCAAAGACCTGTGTAAAGTTTGTTGTTAATGATAATAACACCCTCTGGGCCACCTGGAAGGTCTATCTTGGTTACTACTTTTGTTGTTAAATCAATTTTTGCTATGTAGGAACTAGGTATAGTAGCCCACTCCCCACTATTTACAGGCCCCCAGCATGTTATGTATGCGTAATTGCCTAATGCGGCAAAGTATCTGGGCTTAGTAATATCTGCAGAAATCGGATTTGTTCTTGCCACTAAATCTTTTGCGCCAACAAAATCAATTTTATCACCATTATTCGACATAAAATAAGCGATATCATTGTAGATGGTCATTGATTGAATATTCGATGTAAAGTCAATTCCATTGGCTGTCTTATAAGCATTATTGGTAATAGTTTTAGTCTCGATATCATATATACTAATCTCGCTTTTGCTGCCCGAATAGCTACCATAATTAACAATGTAGGCAACCTTTGTTGCTTCTGATTTTGGATCGGAGTCATCTTTCTCACACGAAGCAAATATTGCCAAAAACAATAGTAGCAGTAAATAATTTCTAGTTAGTTTCATTTTGTTTTTGTTTTTAAGTTATTAATTGAATATTTAAGGCTGAAATTATAGTTTATTCCGGGCATGGCATATAAGTACTGATTTTGATACACTTTATTGAGTAGATTATTCACCCTAAAGCTAACCGCTAAGTGATGACCTTTGTAATCGATTTGTTTTTCCAACGATGCATTTAGCAAAAGGTAACCTTTCAACAGTTTATAACTCTCGGTGTACCTGTCTCCTGTATAGTTAGCAATAAACATAAAGTTCCAATTCTTATAAGCATACACAACATAGAAGTTTCCCAAATGCTTTGGAGTGTACATGAGCTGCCTACCTAGCGGTATACTATTGTCGTCATAATTTTTAACCTCGGTAGCCTTAGTGAATGAGTAGCTTAGTCCGGAAGTTATTTTAGAAGAATAAATAGACTTGCTCAACTCTGTACTGACCTCAACACCTCTATTGTTAGTCTTTTTTATATTCTCAGGACGCCAAATATCGCGATTAACCCATTGAATCAGATTGTCGATTGTCATATAGTACAACGTTAAATTCGATTTGAATCTCCATGAATCCTCGGATAATTCATAGTTTGAGTTTAACTCGTAACTTAAACTTTTTTCGGGTAAAATATCAGGATTCCCACCAGGTATCCAGAACCTATCGTTAAATGTTGGTGTTTTAAAACTTTTCGAAACAGACACCTTAATATTCAGATTGTTTTTATAGTCATTTAAGGCCAGATAGTTTAAGCCAATACTTGGGGCAAATTGCAATTTATAATCAGTAACTACCGCCTCCCTAAAATTTGAAATGATGCTTAGTTGTTTTGTAATCGACCTGATATAAAGGATGAAAAAATCTATACGCGATTCGTCTATACCTTCACTATAGGAATATACATCAGGTTTTAAATAGCTATACGAAAATCCCACATTCAAATTACCATCAAAAAACTGAGAGTTGAAGTAGTTTGTATTTACTTTATAAGTTCGGGTTGATATAGTTTGTGCGTAATCTTTCTGATAAAGTTGATAATCACTTACAAAACCAAAATCGGCAGTAACCCTATGTTTATTATGGTAGTATTTCAATCCAGACACTACTCTTAAATGCTTATTTTTTAATTCCTCAAAAGTTCCACCATAGTAGTTTGTCGACATGTTGGGCTGGATTTGATGCCAATTATCATCATACCATAAATTGCTATGTAAAAATAACTTCTCCGATATTTTTAAACTAAAATTTTGCAAAATTCCATAGTTCGAAATCGATGCATTCCGCATAGTATCCTTCACAAAAGTGTTTTTCTCGAAATCTTTTACCGCGGTATTAAGAAATGGAAAATTATTATCGGCTAAGGATCTATAGCCTTTTAAGCTATAGTGAAACTTACTATTACTAAAACCAGCCTTAACACCTGTAAATACTGAGCCAAAACTGCCTATATCTTGCTGTATTCCGAGTCCTAAACCTTTATTCCATTCAGTTTTATTATTTAACTGGAGGCTTCCCCCAATAGCGTCTGTACCGTACAGCGAACTAGAACTGCCGTATTGCACTCTAACTTCCTCAAAGAGAAAAACTGGGAGATTTGAAACATTTGAATGGCCAAGCGTTTGAGAGTTTATATTAATTCCATTAAACATTACTGCAGTATGATTGGGACTAGTCCCCCTAATACGAAGAGTTGCTAAGCCCCCAGCATCCTGTTTCACATATATGGGTAATGAAATATTTAAAAGTTCAGTAATGCTTTTCCCCGATGCAATGGAAAGCATTGCTGTGTCAACTGTTTTAATTTTGCTACCCAGAAGATATTTATCTTTGTTAGCAACAACGCTTACTTCGTTTAAAACAATAATTGAATCTAGAGACTGAGCAAATAATGCCCACTCATTAATCAATAGCAATAATGCAAAAAGAGTTACAAACTTCGACATAATAATTCTGTTTAGCCCGAACATAAAACTATTGGTAGGTCTTCTGGCTCGCCTTACTTTCTGAGGCCTTCCCATCCCGATAAATCGAAACAGTGGCGGAGGTGTTCAGAAAGCCTATAAAGGCTTACAGCTGCGGGTACAGCTCCGGTTTTACACCGGATTCCCTTTTAATTCCTTAGTTGAATATCCAACTAGCGGAAACCAAATTCAAAACAAAAGTAATACATCTTTTAAATAATCCTTACAAACCGATATCTTTTTAAAAACATAAAATTTGGTTAGAGCATCTCTGTTGAATTTCATTTTTTTACTAACTTAAAGCTCTTAAAAAATGAACCTATGCTTAAAAATAGATTTGTTCCAATAGTTACCAAACTATCGATACTTACATCAATTATTATACTTATAGTCCTTATTGTAACAGGTATTATTAGTTATTCAAAACTCTCAGAGTTCGGCTATAGGTTCAACGGCGAGCATACCAAAACCGTGGTAAATTTTGCATTACATGCAATTAACGGCGATTCACTTGAAGTACTTATTAAGGAACGAAACGATTCATCGGCCTACGCTAACCATTTAAGAAATGAGTTGATGAAGATTCGCGATATGGCTGAAATGAAATACCTATACACCTTCTTTTTCAACAATAATGGCAAGTATGAGTATGCCATTGAAGGTGGAGACAATACCTCTGAGGATTATTCACAATTTGGATCGGTTGCGGATTGGGACAAGAATGATGATTTGCCATATATCGAAAAAGCAATAAATACAAAACAAATTACCTACACGAAAATAACTTATAACAAAAACTATGGCTGGATGGTTACTAGTTTTGCTCCCATCATAAATTCAGATGGAAAAGTTATTGCATTGCTAGGTTGTGATATTGAGGCAGCTCATGTAGTAAAAGAAATAAAGAAGTACAGAACTTCTGTTATCATTACAGGTTTTTTGCTTTTGTTGGTATCAGTATTACTTGTAGTTTACTTTATTTCACGCTCAGTAAAAGTTATTCAATCTATTACCCAAATTACTACAAGACTCTCAGAAGGTGAACTCAATCTACACGCTGAATGCAAAACAAACGATGAGTTTGGGTTGCTTGCCAAATCAGTAAATAAGATGATAGAGCATTTAGGAAGTATTGTCACCACAATTCACACTAATTCAGACCTATTCGTTTCAGAAAGTAATGCGGTAAAAGGTATCTCTAATCAGCTTGCAGAGGATGCCAATAAGCAAGCGGCAGTTGCTGAGGAGGTTTCCTCATCGATGGAGCAAATTAAATCGAACATCGAGAATAACTCTGAAAATGCTAAGCAAGCAGAGCAAATAAGCACAAGTACTACAAAAACGTTAAGCGAAGTTGTTGATGCTACAAAAACTAGCATCGATAGTATTAAGTTGATAAACCAGAAGATTACGATAATAGAGGAAATATCACGACAAACCAATATTCTAGCGCTTAATGCAGCCATTGAGGCTGCTAGGGCTGGTGAATACGGCAGAGGATTTTCCGTTGTTGCAGCCGAAGTTCGTAAGTTGGCCGAGCGTAGTAGGGTTGCTGCTAATGAGATTTCAGAGATATCGAACCGCAGCGTGGATTTATCAATGGAAGCAAGTCAGAAATTAGAAGAACTTGTCCCCGAAATTGAGGAAACAGTAAGTATGATTAAGGAGATTGCCCACGCAAGCATAGAGCAAAACTATGGTATAGACCAAATAAATACTGCAGTTGTTCAGTTGAATGATATCACCCAACACAATGCTCAAACAGCCGAAGAGTTATCCAACGCAGCAAACCAGCTGGCTGGACAATCCAATGAATTAAAGAAATCGATTGCTTTTTTTGTAAATAATTAGCAACAATTTATTGAAAACAAAAAGCGCAACTTCAGGGTTGCGCTTTCTGTTTTATCAAATATGAATATTACTTCTTTTTCTTTTGAACTTCCTGCTGGCGTTTTGCCATTTGCTCCAGTTTATCCTGCCATTTCGATTTTTTAACAGGTTTCTTTGCATTTTCGTGAAGTTTTGCAAGAATTGCTTGGTCGTCAACAAACTGACGAATCATATAGGTCTGGCCAATTGTAAATACATTGGATAGGAAGTAGTAGTAACTTAAGCCCGATGAGTAGCCGTTGAACCAGAATAACATCATCAATGGCATCATGTAGGTCATCATAAACTTCATACCTGGCATTTGTGCATTGGTATCGCCCATTTGGTCGGCATTCATTTTCGATGTTAAGAATAATGCAGCCGCCATTAAAAGAGTGAATAAACTAACGTGGTCGCCATACCATGGTATCTCAAAAGGTAATCTTAAAATTGAATCGTATGCCGAAAGGTCATCTGCCCAAAGGAAGCTCTCCTGACGCAACTCAAACGATGCAGGGAAGAAACGGAACATTGCAATTAGAATTGGGAACTGAATAAGAATTGGGATACATCCTCCCATTGGGTTTACACCCACTTTCTTGTAAAGTCCCATAATAGCCTGCTGCTTCTTAAGGGCATCTTCTTTTTTAGGATATTTCTGATTAATCTCATCAACCTGAGGTTTTAAAACCCTCATCTTAGCTGAACTTAAATACGATTTATAGGTAAGTGGGAAAAGAATAATCTTGATAAGAATGGTTAAAAGTAAAATTATCAAACCATAACTTCCAATGTACTTGCTTAAAAAATCGAAAACGTTGATAACAAAATACTTATTAATCCAACGAATAATGTTCATTCCTAGCGGAATAACCTTTTCAAAATTCATCTCATATTTTTTGAGAGTTTTGTAGTGGTTAGGTCCAAAGTAGAAATTAAAACCTATTGTTTCGTTATCATCATTTTTAAATGGTATCGATATTCTTGAAGAAAAACTACGAATATGCTTACCATCCTTTAGTTCTGTCGATGTTAAATCGGCATTGGCAAAATGCTCCTTAGCAACAATAATTGATGAGAAAAACTGCTGCTTAAAGTCAATCCACTTTAGTTTTGTGGTAATTTCCTCCTTAGCCTCCTGTCCACGACCACTTATCTCCTCATAATCTTCATTCATGAAATGGTAAGCAATAGTGGTGTATGTTTTCTCATTATCGTATCCTTTTTCTAACTGAGGAACATTAACATTCCAGAGCAAATCAATTGAACCCATTGTACCACCAATGGTATTCTTCATACCGTTGAACTTGATGTCGAATCCTAATAGGTAGCTATCGTGCTTAATTGAGTAAACATAATCGATGTACGATGAATCGGCAGTCTGAAGTCTCATTATCAAGCTGGTTGAATCGGCATTGCCAGCAGTTAAAATTGAGTCCGATACAAGCGGAGAAAAGTACAGATTATTGGTTTGAATGTTGTTATTGTTGCCCCAGAACTGAAGACCAAATGAGTTCTCATCGCCCTCAAAAAGGATTAGAGGTTCACCATTGTATTTCTTGTAGTTTTTAAGTTCAACCGAGTAAATTCTACCACCAAGGGTTGAAACCTTAACCTTCATAAGGTTGTTCTCCAAGGTAACAAATCGTTTTTCGCCTTCAAGAGCACTTGCAAATGAACCCATTTGCGCAACAACCTGTTTTTTCTGAACAGAATCGGCCATAACAGCCTGTTGTTTTTGCTCTGCCTCGGCACGTTGACGTTGAGTTTCAGCCTGAACAGTTGCTAACGAATCAGCCTTACGCTGCATTGCTTCACGTTCTTCCTTTGATGGCTGAGTCATAATCCCAAAGCCAATCATAATAACGAAAATCAGAACTAAGCCTAAAATTGTATTCCTATCCATTGGTTAAAATATCAATTGTTTTCAAATTAAAAAAAGCCACCCAAAACTGAGTGGCGCAAAGGTAATAAAATATCGTTTTTTATTTGTTAAAATTTAGAGCCGCTTTCACAAAATCTACAAAAAGTGGATGTGGCTTAAGAACTGTGCTGCTATACTCTGGATGAAACTGCACACCAACAAACCAATTATGCGATGGAATTTCCATTATCTCAACCAGATTGGTATCAGGATTGAATCCTACCGGCGTCATGCCTGCCTTCTCGAACTGTTCCAAGAAAAGATTGTTGAACTCGTACCTATGACGGTGACGTTCCTGGATATCGGCCTTATGGTATGCCGCAAATGCTTTTGTGCTCTTTTTAACGTTGCAAGGATATGCTCCTAACCTCATAGTTCCGCCCATATCGGTGATACCTTTTTGAGCCTCCATAAGGTCGATAACTGGGTAAGGCGTATTGCGAACCATTTCGGTTGAGTTAGCCTCAGTCATACCAAGTACGTTGCGTGCAAATTCAATAACAGCACACTGCATTCCAAGGCAAATTCCAAAGAATGGTACGTTATTCTCACGCGCATACTTAACTGCAAGTATTTTCCCCTCAATTCCTCGGTGTCCAAATCCTGGGGCAACCAAAATTCCTTTCAAATCGCCCAATTTTTCAGCAACATTTGTGTTGGTCAAATCTTCCGATTGAATTAACGATAGTTCTACCTTGCACTCGTTGGCCGCACCAGCGTGTATAAACGATTCAACAATCGATTTATAAGCATCAGGAAGTTCAACATATTTTCCAACCAATCCAATTTTCACTCTCGATTTTGGATTTTTAAGGATATTTACAAACTTATTCCAATCCTCAAGTTTTGGTTCGCCCTTAGGCTCAAGGTTAAGTTTTCGGATAATGGTAGAATCCAAATTCTCCTTTTGCATCAACAGTGGAACTTCATAAATCGTTTTAACATCGATTGACTCAACCACAGCCTCGGCCTCAACGTTACAGAACAACGCAACCTTGCGACGTAAATCCTGACTCAATGTTTTTTCGGTACGAAGCACCAAAACATCGGGTTGAATACCGTTTTCCAAAAGTACCTTAACCGAATGTTGAGTTGGTTTGGTTTTTAACTCGCCCGATGCTGAAAGGAATGGCACTAACGTAAGGTGAATAAATGCGGAGTTACCAGCACCCAATTCCCAACGTAACTGACGTACAGCCTCAATGTACGGTAACGACTCAATATCACCCACAGTACCGCCAATCTCGGTGATTACCACATCGAGCTTATTCTTGGTTCCAAGCAGTTTAATTCTGCGCTTAATTTCATCGGTGATATGAGGGATAACCTGAACAGTTTTGCCCAAATAATCGCCGTGGCGCTCCTTGCTAATAACTGTTTGGTATATTTTACCAGTTGTTACGTTATTGAGCTGCGATGTTGGAACGTTCAGGAAACGCTCATAGTGTCCAAGGTCTAAGTCTGTTTCGGCTCCATCCTCGGTAACGTAGCACTCTCCATGCTCATAAGGATTTAACGTTCCGGGGTCGACATTGATGTAGGGGTCGAGTTTCTGGATGGTAACCGAGTAACCTCTGCTCTGTAAAAGCTTTGCAAGCGATGCAGAAATAATTCCTTTACCAAGCGATGAAGCAACTCCACCTGTTACAAAAACATACTTAGTACTCTGTGGCATGATTTCTAAAGTTTTTATTTTGATATTGTTAATACTAAAAAGTTAAAGGTTGAAGTGAAAAGTGGTGGTAAATGAATAAAAGCAAATACACACAAAGCACTAAACACAATCAACCAAAAACTTTGAATATTGTAAACTCTAATCGAGTTGGTCTATAAGTTTAATTTTTTCCTCTAAAAGAACAATTTCCTCTTTGGCCTTTTTAATCTTGCGCTCAACCTCCTGAATCATCGATTCTGCATTCTTAGTGCGAGCAAAGAACCCAATGTTATTCTCCCAAAGTGCAATGTCGTTCTCCAACTGGCGAAGACGGTTGAACAGTTTATCGCGTTCGTTGCGTAACTTATTCTCCTGACGAGCATTGCCGTGAGCACCATCAATTTTAGATTTGAAACGTAACAGGTTACGCTTACCTTCCTCAATATTTAACTGTTCAAAATGCTTATTGATTGCGGTTCTATAGCGCTTCTGAATATCTTCTTTATGCTTAATTGGGACAAAACCTATTTCCGCCCAACGACGCTGAAAATCTTTTAAAGCATTGAGGTTTGCCTCAACATCCTCCGAAACTACAAAGGCTTCAATATCTGCAATTAAGGCCTCTTTTGCTTTCAGGTTATTGTCGTAGCTATTGTCAACTTTCGAAAAATGCTGCGATTTTTGATTGAAGAAGTAGTCGCAAGCAGCGCGGAAGCGTTTCCAAAGTTCCTCGGAATGCTTACGTGGAACTGGACCAACCTCTTTCCAGCGTTTCTGTAGGTTAATTAAATCCTCTGTGGTTTTTTTCCACTCGTTACTATCTTTCAAAGCTTCAGCCTGAATGCAAAGTTCAGTCTTTAGCTGAAGGTTATTCTGCTGTACTTCGCGAGCATCAACGTAGAATTCGCGCTTATGACCAAAAAACGAATCACAAGCAGTACGGAAACGCTCGTAAATTTTGTTGTTATCCTTTTTAGGAGCAAAACCTATGGTTTTCCAAACCTTTTGCAACTCAATCATATCCTTGGAGCGCTGGTTCCACTCCTTGTTGCTCTTTATTACCATTGAGGCCAACTCCTCGGCTTTTTCGCAAAGCAAAGTTTTAGCATCAAGATTTTTCTTCTGCTCGTCGCGTAATCCCTCAAAATGCTCCTGATGTTTCTTGTTAATTTTACCAGTTGCCTCCTTGAAGCGTTCCCAAATTTCGTTCTGGTTTTCGCGAGGAACGGGACCAATCTCACGCCATTGCTCATGAAACTTTTGCAGTTTCTTAAAGGCACTTACTACAGATGGTTCAAGTAGTAATTCCTCTGTTTTTTCGCAAAGGCTAATCTTTTCCTCAAGGTTTTTCTTAAGGTCAAGGTCGCGTAGTTCTTTATTTATTTTGATGAAATCGTAGAAATTCTGAACATGGTGATGGTAGTTTTCCCACAAATCGTTTAGGTTTGCCTGTGGAATTGGGCCAATTTCCCTAAATTTTTGTTGAAGTTGGCGGAACTCTTGGAACGTACGGTTTACATCCTCCGAGTTGTTCACTAACTCTTTAATCTGCTCAATGATTTGAAGTTTTTGCTCCAAATTATGCTGTTTTTGCTGCTCAATATCGTGGTTGTATTTAGTGCGTTCGTCGCGGTAAATCTTAAGCAGTTCTTTGATTTGAATCTCTGCATTATCGTCGGCAGGAACAAACTGTGCAACATCGCCACCAGTTTCAACAAAAGCCTTACGCTGGCGCTCAACATCGGCCTTATGCTTGCGGTAGAAAATGCTCTTAATACTTTCTATCTCAGCCTTAATTTTATAGATAGGCTTTTCTTCAAAAAGTTGTTTAAGAGTTTGTACCAATTCATCCTTTGATAGGTTTGAGAAATCAATGTTTAGCTTATCACCCTCATCCTCGTCAATATTTGAATCTTCATCCTCCTCATCTTCGGATATTGATTCTTCTTCAAGGTCAATTGGTTGCAAAGTAACATCAATCTCTTCGTCGTCAACGTGCGCTGCTTTAGCTTGCTCTGCTATGCTCTCGCTTTCGGTGGAAGTAGCCCTCGTATCTTCAGCATTGCTGAAGCTCTGATCCATAGGATCATTCAGATCGTTAGTGTTCATAAACTTAAAATTATCAGTAACACAGTAAAATAGCCCAAAAAATTCAACTGAATTTTGCTCACGAAAATAAGCATAATAGAGTAATGCTCAAATTATTTAACGTAAAAGTATTCTGTTAATGTTGAAATTTATATTGATTAAAAGGAAGAAAAGTGAATGGGCACCGCTCATTTATGATATAACTTTTGTGGGAATATGAGGAAGTTAGAGGGAGATAGAAGAAGTTTGAGGGTGTTTGAGTAATGATTGCATAGAAAAAACGTGAGCCAAAAATCGACTCACGTTCAAACAAACCTAATCAAAAAACTACTGCAAAATTATTTCTAGCTGAATAAACTTGGGAAGTAGTCCTCCATTACTCCATTCATCCAACACTCCAATTGTGTTAACTAATGCTAATCGACCTTGGCTGTTGTGGTTTTGCCTCTTCCTTTTTGGATAGAGTAATGGTTAAAATTCCGTTTTCATAACGAGCATCAATCTTATTAATATCGATTGTTTTGCCAACTACAAAACTTCTTTCAAACGAACCGTTGTAAAACTCACAGCGGTTAAGGCTTTCGCCTTCTACTTTGTTTTGTTCTTTCTCAACTGAAATATTTAGAAGGTCGTTCTCGACTTTTACCTTGAAATCGTCCTTTGAGTAGCCTGGTGCAGCAACCTCGATGCGGTAGCGCTCTGCCTCTTCAACAATATTTACAGCGGGATAATTCCTACCAGCTTCGTTAAAACCATTAGCGGTTCTAAAAAAGTTATTCAAATCAAATCCATTGAACCTCCTTGAGGTTAACATTTCAGGATTATAGAAACTTACTAGTGTCATAGTTTTTTATTTTTATTGATTAATAATTTCGTTGTTTAAACCTTTGTAATCGAATTTTATACCAAAACTCAAAATCAGCCACTTTGGCATAATTCAAGTAAACGGCAAGCAATAATGACATGTATTGATTTGTTAATAAATGTTTAATTATCAATCAATCAAATATATAAGCATTTCGCTTTCAGTCAACCTCTCTCTTCTTTCTTCCCGCCTCCATCTTCCCACCTCCATCTTCTAACATCCCACTTTTTAAACTACCTTTGCACCAGAATAAATAACCAAGAATGAGAATTGATATTATCACCGTACTGCCAGAATTGCTTGAGAGTCCGCTAGGGCATTCCATTATAAAACGTGCACAGAAAAAAGAACTTGTGGAAATTAAACTCCACCATTTACGCGATTTTACGCACAACAAGCACCGCACAGTGGACGATTACGCCTTTGGCCCCGATGCTGGAATGGTTTTAAAGGTTGAGCCTATTTTTGAGGCCATCGAGAAGCTAAAATCGGAACGCGAGTACGATGAGGTTATATACACTTCGCCCGATGGCGAGCCTATGACACAAAAACTGGCTAATAATCTTAGCACTAAAAAGAATATTCTCATACTTTGTGGTCACTACAAAGGAGTGGACCATAGGGTGCGCGAACATCTCGTTACCCGTGAAATTTCAATAGGTGACTACGTCCTCTCTGGAGGAGAACTTGCTGCCGCAATTATTGTAGATAGCGTTGTACGTTTGGTTCCAGGAGTTCTCTCCGACGAAACCTCTGCCCTCACCGATTCATTCCAAGATGGGTTGCTAGCTCCTCCTGTATATACCCGCCCTGCAGAATTTAATGGATGGAAAGTTCCAGAAATACTCCTTTCGGGCAATTTCAAGGAAATTGAGAAATGGCAAATGGAACAAGCTATTGAGCGAACAAAAAAGCTTAGGCCGGGATTATTGGAAGAGTAAATTCTTCGATTCAACCAGACGGGTATAGTTTTCATCACAAATCATCAAACAACAAAATACCAACATTTAGGTATTTCGCACTCTTTTCACAGATAGTTTCTTTGCATCATCAAATTTAAATTAATTAAATCTAAATAAAGATGAAAAGACTATCGTTAATTGGGTTATTTGTGATGATTATGGGAGTTTCCTATGGGCAACAAATAGATTCAGTTGCAAACAACACAAATAAAGTGTTGATAAGGGGTTACGGTGAAGTGCATTACAACCTACCTTTTAGTAGCAATAAACGCTACAATGGGAGTTTAGATGTACATAGAATGGTTATGATGTTTGGCTATAGTTTTAGTAGAAGAACTAGTTTTATGACAGAGATTGAGTACGAGCACGTAAAGGAACTATTTGTTGAACAAGCTTACTTGCAGCACCGATTAAGTAGCAATTTCAGTTTGATAGGCGGTTTAATACTTGTCCCAATGGGATTCATTAACGAATATCATGAGCCTACAGTGTTTAATGGCGTTGAACGCCCTTTAATCGACAACAATATATCACCATCAACCTGGCGTGAAATTGCATTTGGATTCAAGGGGAACTCAATTCCATTATCGCTCAATTACCAACTTTATATTGTAAATGGGTTTAGAAGTTACTCAACTGAAGGCTTGCTTAACGGAAAGAGCGGTTTCAGATCGGGTCGTCAACGTGGTGCCGAGGCCATTGCAAGCTCTCCAAACTTTGCAGGTAGAGTTCACTACTACGGAATAAATGGCTTGCAGTTAGGAGTATCGGGCTACTATGGAAAAACACAAAGCCCACTATACAATGGAATTGACAAAAATGATGATGCGGCATTAGCCAAGGCCGATTCGTCTGTTGTTGGACTTGCGATGGTTGGATTCGATGCTCAGTACGATTACGCAGGATTAGAACTTCGCTCTCAGCTATATTTATCCTCTATTTCAAATAGCAATGAATACAACCTATTTACAGCAAAATCTAGAGTTCCAAACGATTTAGGTGCATCAATGTATGGCTACTATGTTGAAGCGGCTTACAACATACTTAGACCTTTTAGTGGAACAAAATACCAACTCCTTCCTTTTGCTCGTTTCGAGAAATATGATACCCATTGGAGTGTTGGCAATGTTACAGCAAAAAACGATGTCTACAATGTAACAGCCATCACAGCCGGATTAACACTCAGGTTGGCAAAAGGTGCAGTTGTAAAAACCGACATACAACTTACAAAGCCTAAAAGTGCCGATGAATTTAGTAAAGTGTTAAATTTCGGAATAGGAGTCTCTTTCTAAGGCAGTCATAACTTGGAACAAGGTGAGAGCAATGCAAACACCCTCACCTTGTTCCCATAATTTAATATAATCATTATGCGAAGCTTCTTAATAGCAATAGGATTAGTTTTACTTTTCAGCGGTTTTAAGAACCCTGTTGACTCAAAGTTGAGCAAAGATATTAAGCGAGTACTTAATATTGATGATCCAAAATTCCGAAGGATTGATGCTCTGAATGAAAGCAAGAATGGTTTCTTTACGGGAATAGAGTCCTCTTCTAAATCCGAAATTGTTGGCTACTATTACTCAGGCAGAGTTTTCACCTGCAACAATACTCACTGCTCTACAGACATCACAGAATCCGAGTACCTCGATTATGTAATTATCTTTAATAAACAAGCTTCGATATTAATGGTAAAGGTAGTAGATTATAATGCCACACATGGACATGCTGTTACAGCAAAAGGGTGGTTAAGCCAATTTATAGGGTACGTTGGCAGTAAATCACTAAATGTAGGAACAAATATAGACGCTATTTCGGGTGCAACAATCTCTGCTGAAGCAATAACCTATGACATTGAGCGTGTGACAAGTGTTTTGGCAAATTTTTGCAAGAAATAGTTTAGTTCTTACAATACTTAAACATCCACTCTTGCGCCTCAAACTTTCCATACTGATGCGATATTGAGTAGCACCTGCAGGCTTCCTTCATCTCCCCAAGGTTATGGAGGGCTATTCCCTTGTAAAAATATGCCTCGGCAATATTGTACTCATTGGCAATAGCAAAATCCAGTTCAACTATAGCCAAACGGGCTTGTTCCGTTTTTATGTAAGTTAAACCTCGCAAGTATCTGTACTTTGGATTATTTGGGTTGGTTTTTGAGAGTTTTGCCAATGCAAAAAGTGCATCAACATATTGCCCTGCATCGTAGGCGCTTTGCGACAGGAATTCAATTGCCTTGGTATCATTTGGGTAGAATTCCAGGTAATACTTTATGTCCTGCAATCCGTTTGCTTGTTGATTCATCTCATTGTAGGCCTTTGCTCTAGCAAAATGATACTTTGGATTTCCGCCCGATTTCTCAATTGCCTCATCTAATTTCTTGATTGCCTGCGGAAATTGCTTTTTGACAATCATTGCTTCGGCGGTTTTTACAAGGTACAATGGATTTTTACGGCTCTTCTTGTATGCAATTGAGTAATCATCGGCAGCAGCAGAGGGATTGTTCATATTTAAGTATGCATCGCCACGCAATTCATAAAGTGTGTATCTGCTTTTTGTGCCTTTAATTCTTGTATTTAGCAACTCCAAACTCTCTTCGTAGTTTTGGTTAGCATTCAAGTATTCGGCCTCTGCAATAGCCTTATCGAGTGAGGTGTACCAATCTTTACTCCAGAGATTTTTCCAACTTATAGAACTGTGGTATTTTTCAAAAGCACCTTCAAGCAAAATAATACTTTCTTTCTCCCTTTGAGCCGATTCTAGGTTTTTCCTCAGCCAATCGAAACATTTTGCAGTATCGCCAATTGTGCAGTGGGTCTTAGCCAACCGATAACTTGCAGAACCAGTCCTTGTTGATTCTGCTTTTTGGAAAAATTCTATAGCATCAAAGTAATTCTCGTTTAGTAAATATGCATCTCCAATTCCTATCAAATACTGAAACCGCATTGGCTTTAACGCTTTGCAGGAATCTGCCCACTGTAATGCTTTTGCTCTATCCTGCATATCAATGGCTGCCTGAAGACGATAGAAGGCCTCAGGCATTTGCTGAGCGTTAACGCGAGTCGAATTTATTCCAAAAGCAAAAAGAAGTACTAAAAAAGTATGTATCTTGAATTGACGGCAGAGATGCTTCGCCAAGCTCAGCATGACAAGTAACATTGTGTCTTTGTCATCCCGAGCATAGCCGAGGGATCTATTCTTTAAAATATATGAGAAGATTGATTTTGAATCCACTAACTGATTGATTATTCAGTTTACTTTCGAAGAAGGTTTTTAACCTTACTAATCTCCATAAAGGTTGCACCATTGCTTGGTCCAAAGCTACCACCAATAATTAGAACCATATCCTCGGAGGCTATCTTTCTACGTTCAAGCATCAAACTAATTGCATCGGTTAGGAAATGGTCGCGCGATTGACGTGGCTCCATGTAAACAGCCTCTACTCCGTACGATAAAGCCAATTGACGCATTACATTTGGTTTATAGCAAATTGAGTACACCGGAACTCTCCCTCTATAAGCCGCCAAGTATCGTCCTGTACGTCCTGTAAGTGTATCAACAATAATCGCTTTTATGGGTAACGAACAGCAAGCCCGAACTGCAGAACGTGAAAGGGTTGCTGTAATTTCGTTATTAACTCTAACCAAATTCAGCGTATGGTCAGGCTCTAAAACCTCTTCCACTTCGCGAGCAACGCTAGTCATTGCCTGAACCGATTCTAAAGGATATGCCCCGTAGGCAGTTTCGCCACTAAGCATAATGGCATCGGCACGTTGGTAAATTGCATTGGCAATATCGCTTATCTCGGCACGGGTTGGACGTGGATGCTCAATCATGGTATGGAGCATTTGCGTAGCAATAATTACTGGCTTTTTGCTCTCAATACATTTTTTCACCAACCTACGCTGAACAATGGGTATTTTTTGAGCAGGAATCTCGATACCCAAATCGCCACGGGCAACCATAATTCCATATGCGTGGTCGAGAATTTCATCAATATTATCAACTCCTTGCTGATTCTCAATTTTGGCGATAATTTTGATTTGACTATTATGCTGATGAAGAATCTCCTTTATCTCCAAAACATCGTGCTTGCTACGAACAAAGCTGTGTGCAATAAAGTCTAAATCGTTATCAATGGCGAATTTTACAAAGTCTTTGTCCTTTTGAGTTAGTGACGGAAGGTTAATGTGGACATTGGGCAGATTAACGCTTTTACGCAGTTTAATCATTCCACAGTTCATCACTTCACAGAAGAGAGTGGTTTCGTTTTTCTCAAGAACCTTTAGTTCTAGTTCACCATCATCAATAAGAAGGGAATTCCCAACAGGAACCTCCTTTGAAATGTTGGCGTAACTAACGTAAACAGTATCGCCACCCGATGTGCCTTCAGAATTTCCTACAATCTTTATTTTATCGCCTGTTTTAACATTAATCTCAACACCCATAGACGATGTACGAATTTCAGGCCCTTTGGTATCAACTAAAATTGCTATACTCTCTGAAACCTCACGAATCTTCGCAATTACCGATTTTGCAGTTTCAGGATTCATATGTGCGGTATTTAAACGGGCAACGTTCATCCCTGCATTATAAAGGCCTCTAATAAAATCAACATCGCAACGCTTGTCCGATATGGTGGCAACAATCTTAGTTCGCTTTAGCATATAGTATGGTTTTATAGTGCAAAATTACTTAAGTTATGGAATAATTCATAGGGTGGGTGTGTTTTAGTATGAATAAGGTACGCAAACGTTAACTTTCATATTAATTTTACAATTTGGTGTTTGTTTTTTCTACATTCTTGTAAATACTACGATTTTGTTCATTCACTAAATTTCAAGTAATCATTAAAACTTTATTTTTACTTTCTTTGTAATGCTTTTGCTGCTATATAAAATATAAATCTAGAATTTACATTATGGGTTGGAGTGCCGCTATTGACGATTATATTAGTTTTTTGAGGGCAGAGAAATCGCTTTCGGAGAATTCCGTTTCGGCCTACCGAACCGATATGGAAAAACTGCGCGTATATGCCGATAGCATTGGTATTGAACCCGAGTCAATTACTCACGACCACTTACAAAATTTTCTTGCCTACCTGCACGACTTAGGACTGAACAAGCGTTCCCAATCACGCATATTATCAGGAGTTCGCGGATTCTACAAGTATCTACTCATTGAGGAGGTGATAGATAGCGACCCCACAGAACTTATAGAATCGCCCAAAATTGGTAGGAAGTTACCCGAATTTCTAACAATTGCTGAGATTGATGCAATGCAAACAGCCATTGACCTTAGCAAATCCGATGGCCATAGAAATAAGGCTATTATTGAAACGCTTTACAGTTGCGGGTTGCGTGTTTCGGAGTTGGTAAACCTAAAACTAACCGAACTTTTCTTTGATGATGGTTATATCCGTGTTATTGGTAAAGGGAACAAGGAGCGCCTTGTTCCAATTGGCCATAAGGCCATAAGGGATATCAACCAGTACCTACAACAACGCAACGATGTAAACTCCAGAATTGACCAGGAGTATAAGAACATTGTTTTCCTTAATCGTTGGGGACGGCAGTTAACCCGCGAGATGGTCTTTACAATCATCAAGAAATACGCTAAACTTGCTGGTATCACCAAAAATATTAGCCCGCACACGCTTCGCCATTCGTTTGCTACACACTTGGTTGAGGGCGGTGCCGATTTAAGGGCTGTTCAGGAGATGTTGGGGCACGAATCAATTCAAACTACCGAAATTTACACTCATTTGGATAGGGAATACCTTCGCGAGACAATTCTAAAATTCCATCCAAGAAAATAGTTTAATGACTTAGTTCCTTTGTAATCAATTTAAATGAAATTTTTATGCGTTTTACCTTTCTCGCACTTACAATCGCAGAATTATTTAGTTTTACTTTGAAAGCTCAATACTCTTGCAAAACTAGTCATGTTAATCCTACATTTTTTCTTCGAGAAGTAGATAGTCTTAGGAAAAAAATGCAGTATAACGATATTGAGACATTGTTAAAAAATCGAATAGAGTCTGACAGTGTTAAATTCTGGCATTATTACCAGTTAGCATGTGTTCGCTCTCAACAGGGCGATACAGCAGAGCCATTTCGATTATTATATAAACATATTGATTTAAAAGTATACGCTGATGATATACTAACTGATACTGACTTTGAACCGCTGCAAAACACTCAACAATGGCAAAAGTTACGAGATACTCTTTACGTCTGCTACTTATCCAAATATCCAGATATTGAAAATAAACAGTTGAGTTTAAAATTGTGGCTACTAGGAATAGACGATCAACGTACAAGAACGCTAAAACGTAACTGGAAAAAGCCGTTTCCAACAATCGGGTCAAAAGAGTGGAGCTTATTAAATAAGGTTTTCTTAAAAGAAACAAAAGAGCGGGCTAATTTTATAATGGAGTTTGTTCGTGATGACCAATGGCCGACATATAGTATGGTTGGCGCTGAAGCAAGTGAAGCAGCCATGCTAATTATCCAACACTGTGGAAATAATCGATATTTGAAAAAATCGCTTCCTTTATTAAAGGTTGCAGCCGAAAAGGGAGAGGTTAGTAAAATTATGTATGCCAATATGCTCGATAGGTATTTGATTCAGAGCAATAAAAGGCAGATTTACGGAACACAGATTATTGGTGAAGGAAGTTATAGTACAGGTAGTATGATAATGTTTTTTCCTCCAATAGAGGATGAGGCAAATGTAAACATTAGACGAGTTGCAATGGGAATGGAATCTATTGAGGAATGGGCTCAAAGTATGGGATTTACTTACCAGTATAAATCAGACAATGAGAATAAAAGGTACTTTAAGGCCTATAGAGAAGCCCGCAGAAATGGTCATTTAATAAAGTCTATCGGAGTATCACAGAAGTAGGATGCACATTCATCTATGCAATCAATCATTCCTCAAAAATAGTTTAAAACCAATTCTGAAGTGATATCACAATATATAGAATCTTTATTCTGAGTTGTTTTTCGGGAACTAGTTTGAATGATTAATATCAATTCCAATTATTTAAATTGATTTCATGTGTTTAAATAGTTGTTAAGGTTTCAGAATGTAAGTGGTGTCTATTTCTGAATTTATGTTTGATAACGACTGTGCACACATGGAATATCCATATTTTTTTAATTGCGTTTGGTGTAAATTATTACATGGATATTTTATACATTAGCAAGTGTAATTATTTTGGTTAACACTTCTAATTCTTATAGCTATGGATTCATCAGAAAAAATCATTAAAACTTTATCATCGGCTGGTAAGCCAATGAAAGCAGCCGAAATTTCAGAAGCATCTGGAATAGATAAAAAGGAGGTTGATAAGGTTATCAAGAAACTTGTAACCGATGGCAAACTTCACTCACCAATGCGTTGCTTCTACGATATCAAAAAGTAACTGTTTACTTAGTTTTATGTAAGGTGATTGATATCTCAATCACCTTTTTTATTTCAGTATAAAAAATATTCTACTGACTATCAGGCACATAGTATTTTTTAATAATATATGTTACAACAAATAATGTTATAACTTGTTACTAGTGTAAATTAACCAAAAACAATTTATAATATGGACTCAAGAAAACTATTTACCGAGCGTCGCTCAGTTAACTTTTTCGACACTAGTAAGGATTTAGACCTTCAAACCGTGAAGGATATTTTGAATTTGGCCGTTTACGCGCCATCGGCATTTAACCTACAACCCTGGAGGGTAATTGTGGTAAAAAGCGAAGCCAATAAAGAAAAACTTTTTGGACTAGCACACAATCAGCCTAAAGTTAAGGAAGCTCCAGTAACGCTTATTTTAGTTGGAAACAAGAATGGTTGGGACAACAATAATCCTGTATGGGACGAGATGCTCAAAAGCGTTGGAGGCAACCAGCAAATGGTTGATGGAGCAAAGCAGGCTGCTGCATTTCTTTACGGTTCATCGGACGAACGCAAGCTGAAATTTGCTGAAAGTAACACAGGATTGCTTGCAATGAGTATAATGATGGCTGCAATGGAGTACGGCGTTGACTCGCATCCAATGAGCGGACTAGATTTTGAGGGAATTCACAAGGCTTTTGAACTATCGGAGAACGAAACTGTTGTAATGGCTATAGCGTTAGGATATTACGATAAAAATCAGAATCTTTATCCTCGTCGTCCACGCAGGCAGTTCGACGATATTGCATCAATAATTTAATTATGACACAGAGTTCGAAAGTTACTAATACTTGGGATGAGCGCTATGCGCAGGATGAATATGTGTATGGGAAGCAACCCAACGAGTTTTTTAGGCAACAACTTCAACCCCTTCGGCCAGGTAAAATTCTACTACCTGCCGAGGGCGAAGGCCGAAATGCTGTTTTTGCAGCATTGCAGGGCTGGGATGTAGTTGCATTCGATAGTAGCGTTGAAGCAAAAAGGAAAGCCAATGTATTAGCCCAAGAAGTGGGCAAAATAATTGAATATCAAATTAACTCATTTGAAAATTTTAATACCGAGGAGCAATTCGATGCCATTGGTTTAGTTTACGCACACAACCTCAATAGGCAGGAAAACCATAGGAAACTATCGGGCTTTCTCAAAAAAGGCGGGATAATTATTCTTGAGGGATTTAGCAAGGAGCAATTAAATTATAATTCGGGCGGACCAAAGAGCACAGAGATGCTTTTTTCGGTAGATGAACTAAAGTCAGATTTTGAAAGTTTTTCGAGTTTGAATATTTGGACAGAAGAGGTAGAACTATCCGAAGGTAATTACCATTTAGGCAAGGCATCGGTGGTTAGAATGGTAGGTGTGAAATAATGAATAATTTAGAATGTAGAATTTAAAATTTTTCTCAATGAAAATAGATGATGAAATAAAAGGCAGATTCCGCAACGAGTACCACAGAGGTATTATAAATCTCACCTACACCTTAAGCCAACTAAACTATCAGTTTTTACAACTTTTAAAGAAACATAATGTAACGCAACAGCAGTACAATGTCCTTAAAGTGCTCAGAGGGTTTAGGAGCGAGGCTCCGGTTTCCATTGGATTTATTAAGGATAGAATGCTCGATAAGAACTCTGATGTAAGCAGAATTGTTGATAAACTCTATGAACGAGGTCTCGTAACCCGATGCGAAAAATCAACCGACCGTAGGCAAAAGGACGTGGATATTTCCGATAAAGGTTTAGAACTCTTAGCGGCAATGGACGAATGCGAAAAGAAGGTCGACACATTGCTTTCTAACTTGACCGAAGATGAGGTCAAACAACTTAATAACCTGCTCGATAAAATTAGGGGATAATAAAGTACATTTTTAGAATACTGATAAGATAGCATTACAATGGGAGCATCAATTACATCGTGGGCTGATGAGATGAGACGTAATGGCTACTCGGAGCAGGTTATGCCAGCAATTTTTGTTGGACACGGCTCGCCTATGAATGCCATTGAGGAGAATGATTTTACAAGAAGTTTACAGGCAACAGGCAAAACGCTTCCTAAACCAAAAGCCATTCTTTGTATATCGGCTCATTGGTTAACAAATGGAACATTTGTAAATGCATCGCCAAAGCCCAAAATGATTTACGATATGTACGGTTTCCCCGAGGAACTTTACCAAGTAAGCTATCCAGCCAACGGTGCACCCGAATTAGCAAAGCAAACAAAAGATATTGTTGAGACCGTTGATGTGAAGTTAGATTACGATTGGGGTTTCGACCACGGCTGTTGGTCGGTTTTACGCCACTTGTTTCCCAATGCCGATATTCCAGTTTACGAAATGAGTATCGATTACAACCAGCCAATGCAGTACCATTACGATTTAGCAAGATATTTGAAAAAACTAAGAAAAAACGGGGTGCTTATTGTTGGTAGTGGCAATATTACTCATAATCTCCGGCTCGTAAATATGGCCGATATAAACGCTAAACCTGTTGATTGGGCATTAGAGTTTGATTCTAACATTAAGATACTTCTCAATGAGTCTAATCATCAGGGATTAATTGATTTCCATAAGATTGGAAGTTCTGCTCGGTATGCAGTTCCAGAGCCAAGTCACTATATTCCATTAATATACATCGCTGCGCTCCAATCCAGACAAGATAACCTATCATACTTCTACGAGGATTTCCACTACGGAAGCCTTTCAATGCGATGCGTAAAGATTGGTTAAAAGCGAGTTCTTGCAACGTAAAAATCCATCATGATGTCAAAATGACAACAGTCACGCTTATTCTAGGTCATTTTGTCTGTAATTTTTGATTGGCAACCATTTTGATAGCTAGATAATAGACAATTAGTGTGATGTCAAATATTTAGTATCAAAATATATGAACCTGAATAATTTTACAATCAAATCGCAGGAGGCAATTCAAAAAGCCTTTGAGATTGCCCAAGGATTCAACCATCAAGCAATTGAACCAACTCATATCCTTAAAGGTGTGCTGGAGCAAACCGAGAATATTACTGGTTATTTACTCCGTAAGTTGGGTGTAAACCCATCAACCTTCGATGCTGTCTTGGACAGAATGCTCGAATCGTACCCTAAGGTTTCGGGTGGAGAGCCCTATCTAAGTTCAACATCTAGCAAGGTGTTACAGAAGGCAATGGAATTCAGCAAGGGAATGGGCGACCAGTTTGTGTCCATTGAGCATATTCTTTTGGGATTGATTACCGCTGGCGAGCAAGTTGGACAGATGATGAAAGATTCGGGAATGACTGAGAAGGAGATGAAGTTAGCCATTGCCGAATTGCGTAAAGGGGCAAAAGTTGATTCACAAACCGCAGAGGATACCTACAATGCGCTAAACCGCTTTGCAATCAATCTTAATGAGATGGCCCGTAGCGGTAAACTCGACCCTGTTATTGGCCGCGACGATGAAATTCGCCGTGTTTTACAAATTCTATCGCGTAGAACCAAGAACAATCCTATTCTAATTGGCGAGCCGGGTGTTGGTAAAACAGCCATTGCCGAAGGCATTGCTCACAGAATTGTGAATGGCGATGTCCCCGAAAACCTTAAAACAAAGCAACTATTTTCGCTCGATATGGGCGCGCTGGTTGCAGGGGCCAAGTATAAGGGCGAATTTGAGGAACGTTTGAAATCCGTTGTAAAGGAAGTTATAGCCGCAGAAGGTGAAATAATCCTTTTTATTGATGAAATACATACTCTTGTTGGTGCAGGAAAGAGCGAGGGTGCTATGGATGCCGCAAATATTCTAAAACCAGCCCTAGCCCGTGGCGAGTTGCGTGCAATTGGCGCAACCACATTCAACGAGTATCAGAAATACTTTGAAAAGGATAAAGCGCTGGAGCGCCGTTTCCAGAGCGTTGTTGTGGACGAGCCTCTTCCAATGGATGCAATCTCTATACTCCGCGGATTAAAGGAAAGGTACGAGAATCACCATAAAGTGCGAATCAAGGACGAGGCCATTATTGCTGCGGTTGAACTATCGAACCGATATATCACCAACAGATTTTTACCCGACAAGGCCATTGACCTTATTGATGAGGCTGCAGCAAAGTTACGATTGGAGATGAACTCTGTTCCTGAGGATATTGATGAGATTGAACGTAGAATAAAGCAGTTGGAGATTGAACGTGAGGCAATTAAACGCGAGGGTGACAAGCAAAAACTCGATGAACTCTCACGAGAGATTGCTGAGTTGAACGAGGAACGAGTAAAGCTTCGTGCTAAGTGGCAAAACGAAAAGAATATCATTGATAAAATTCAGCATAATAAACAGGAGATTGAAAACCTCCGCTTTGAGGCTGAGGATGCTGAACGTCGAGGCGATTACGGCAAAGTTGCCGAAATTCGTTATGGCCGAATTAAGGAAGCCGAGAACGAAATAGAACGATTTAAAAAGGAGTTAATGTCAGTTCAATCGGATTACGCCTTGATTAAGGAGGAGGTTGATGCCGAAGATATAGCCGAGGTTGTATCGCGATGGACTGGCGTTCCTGTTAGCCGAATGCTACAGAGTGAAAGGGAGAAACTACTTCACCTTGAGGATGAGCTACACAAGCGTGTGGTTGGACAAAACGAAGCAATAGCAGCAGTTTCCGATGCTGTTCGTCGAAGCCGTGCTGGATTGCAGGATGCAAAACGCCCAATAGGGTCCTTTATTTTCCTTGGAACCACAGGTGTTGGTAAAACTGAACTAGCAAAGGCGTTGGCCGAGTTCCTGTTCAACGATGAGAACCTTATGACTCGAATTGATATGAGCGAGTATCAGGAACGTCATTCGGTATCGCGATTGGTTGGAGCGCCTCCAGGATATGTTGGCTACGATGAGGGCGGACAGCTCACCGAGTCGGTTCGTCATAAACCCTACTCCGTTGTGCTGCTCGATGAGATTGAAAAAGCGCATCCTGATGTTTTCAACATCCTTTTGCAGGTGCTCGACGATGGTAGGCTAACCGATAACAAGGGTCGCACGGTCGACTTCAGGAACACAATCATCATAATGACCTCTAATATTGGTTCGCATATCATTCAGGAAAGTTTCTCCGAAATTGGGAAGAACAACTCCGATGAAGTTTTCGAGAGAACTAAACAACAGGTATTTGAATTGTTGAAACAATCGATTCGACCCGAGTTTATAAACCGAGTGGATGAGATTATAATGTTTACTCCACTAAATAAGCAGGAGATTAGTGATATTGTTAATATTCAGTTCAACCGAATCAAGGAGATGTTGCAGCAGAACGATATCAATATCGAAATCACTGAAAGTGCCATTGAGTGGATATCAAGTGCTGGTTTCGACCCTGTTTACGGTGCACGTCCTATTAAGCGATTAATGCAGAAATTCATCCTAAATGAACTCTCAAAGCAAATTCTTGCTGGAAAGGTTGATAAGGAAAAGACAATTACTGTGGATTATGTGGGTGGAGATGTGTTAGTGTTTAGTTGATAGTTGGACGTTGATGGTTGTTCGTAAAGATTAATGGATGATTGTTTCTTGTCATCTCAAATAACAATGGGTAATCTTAAAAAAATACCTTAATTTGGATTTTTCTTAAATTTGTTACTTGAGTTGTGCACAAAACCACAACTCAAGTAATTTTTATAAACCTAGACGTTATCAACCATGAAAATAATTACACCCGAAACAGCCGAAAAAGTACCTTTCAACCTTGATGGCCGAAAAATGTTTACCAGCGAAAAGGTGGAACTCATCCATCTAAACCTTAATCCTAACGAGGAGGTTGCACTGCACACAAATCCTTTCGATGTAATCTTTTACATCCTCGAAGGAAAAGGAATTATCAATGTTGATGGAGAATCCATTCCTGCTAGAGCAGACTACACCCTATTCGTTGAGAAAGACAAACAACGTGGTATGACCAATACAGGAAGGACAAACCTTCGGGTATTGGTATTTAAAGTTTTTTGATTCCATTTAAAAGGCTAGAATAATTTCAAAAAAGCCTTTGGAATCTGGGTTTCAAACCGCATTGGTTTACCATTTACCGGATGTGTAAACGCAAGTACCTGAGCATGTAGGCCTAATCGGCCGATAGGGCTTTCCTCCGATCCATACTTTTTATCGCCAATCACACTATGGCCAATATCCTGCATGTGAACTCTTATCTGATTCTTTCGGCCTGTTTCGAGATTTACCTTTAGCAGAGTATACTTCGCATTCTGCTTCAAGACCTTGTAATGGGTAATGGCTTTTTGCCCTTCGGCACGATCATCGCACGAATACATCACAAAAGCAGCGCTCTCCTTAAGATACGAAACAATTGTTCCTGTGGGCTGCTCCACGGCTCCCTCAACCACGGCTATATAGGTTCGTTCAAGAACAGAGTCATTCCAGTTCTTCTGTAGGGTTGTTTTAACCGCCTCGTTCTTGGCAAATATCATAACACCCGACGTTTCCTTATCGATGCGGTGAACAATAAAAATCTTATTCGATGCACCTTGCTCCTTAACATGGCTACGAAGCATACTATAGGCAGTAATATCCTTCTCCTTATCGGTTGCGATGGACAGCACACCAGAATCCTTTTCTATTACAATAATGTGTTGATCCTCGAAAAGCACCTTAATACCAGGATACTGCTTGGCCGATGGCATCTTAAACCAACCAATAGTAACCTCCTGCCCCGGTTTTAGCGGATGATTATACCATGTAACTACGGAACCATTAACCCTTATTTGCCTATCGTTAAGCAAAGTTTTAAAGTTATCACGATTCTTGTAGGGAATCTGTGTAAGCAGGAACTTCATAAGTACAATTTCTTCGGTCACAGTTAAGCGAATCTCCCGCCTTTTCGCATCTTCGGGTTTGTGCAGATACTCTTTCTTTGCCATAGGTTTTAGTCTAATATTTCCTTTACACGACCAATTTGCCCATCTTCCAACCGCACCTTGATTCCTCTATGGTGAACCGGAGCACTCGTTAAAATATCCTTAACAAATCCTTCGGTTAGTGCTCCTGTTCGTTGATCCTTCTTCAGCACAATGTTAACATGTAGCCCTGGCTTAATGTCAACCCGTTTAGTTCCATCCATCATTATATGATTTCTACACGGATACAAAGGTACTAAACGATTGCGCATTACCTAATAAAAAAGCGTTGGCGGAATTATTAGGCCCACCAACGCTTTACAGCATGTTATAGTTAACTAGATTTCCAATTGGTTCATAATAAACACAAACATCCAGTTATCAATTATTTGAGCAGTACTTTGTCCAGAACCTTGTCCACCATTAAAATCCATATAGAATATAATTATTTAATTGACCTAGTACTGTAAACTTGCAAAACCTAATAATAGTATTCAATTTCTGTATTCTAAAAAAATATGTAGCTTTGCTGTTCGAAAACAATTTAATATCCGAATATTATGAAGTTCTTTATCGACACAGCAAACTTAAACCAAATCCGCGAAGCAAACGATTTGGGAGTATTAGATGGCGTAACCACAAACCCATCGCTAATGGCCAAGGAAAACATCAAGGGTGAGGCCAATATCAAACAGCACTACGTTGATATCTGCAATATTGTTAAGGGCGATGTTAGCGCCGAGGTTATTTCAACCGACTACGAAGGGATGATTCGCGAAGGTAAAGAGTTGGCTGCCTTGCATCCACAAATTGTTGTAAAAGTTCCTGCAACAAAGGATGGTATTAAAGCCATTAAATACTTCTCGGACAATAAAATCCGCACAAACTGTACTTTGGTTTTCTCTGTTGGTCAAGCATTACTTGCAGCAAAAGCAGGGGCAACCTACGTTTCTCCATTCATTGGCCGTTTGGACGATGTTTCAACCGATGGTGTTGAACTAATCCGCCAAATTGTCGATGTTTACAACTACTACGAGTACGAAACAAAGGTGCTTGCGGCATCTATCCGCCACACAATGCACATTGTACAGTGTTTAGAGGCAGGTGCCGATGTGGCAACTTGCCCATTAAGCGCAATTCTTGGCTTATTGAACCATCCTCTAACCGATATCGGTTTGCAGAAATTCCTAGAGGATTACAAGAAAGTTAATGGATAATACTCTAAATGCCTGAGTGCATTTACATACGAATTAACGAAAAGAACCCCAACCCGCACGACATTGAGCGTGCGGTTGAGGTTTTAAAACATGGCGGAATAATAATCTACCCAACCGACACTGTTTACGGAATTGGTTGCAATATTTCGAATTCAAAAGCAGTGGAACGGATTATCAAAATCAAAGGGCAAAAACCTAAGGATGCCCACTTTTCCTTCATCTGCCACGATTTAAGCCACATTTCAGATTTTGCCAAGGTTGATAATCCAACCTTTAAGTTGATGAAGAGAAACCTTCCGGGGCCATTCACATTCATCCTTCCAGGTCTAAACCGAGTTCCCGACTACTTTATTAGCCGACAAAAAACTGTGGGAATTCGCATTCCCAACAACTCTATTCCTCTAGAAATTGTAAACTTACTTGGGAAACCAATATTAACCACATCGCTTAAAGATGACGATGAACTAATTGAATACACCACCGACCCCGAACAGATATTCGAAAACTACAAGGAACTAGTTGATATGGTTATTGACGGCGGTTATGGCAACAATATTCCATCAACTATTGTGGATTGCACTAGTGGAGAAGCGATAGTTATCCGAAAGGGATTAGGTGAATTAGTTTGACAATTTGCCAATGTAGCAATGAGTAAATGAGATACTCATATGGAGTAATGGAGTGTTGGATTAATGGGGTATTTTCATCCATATCAATACGAAAGATATCAAAAATCTGATTAACATTTGGTTGAAAAAGATTTCTCACTTCGTTCGAAATGACAAAAGACATTAAATCTTAACATTAAAAAGTTTGGCTCATCAACAATCAACGAACAACGAGCAACTAAAAACCACTCTAGCCATTCTTGCCGGAGGCAAGGCAACTAGGCTTGGTGGTATTAACAAGGCGTTGATTGAAATTGAGGGCGATACCATAATCTCCAAAATCCATAGGGCATTAGGTACAATTTCTAATGAGGTAATAATCATATCAAACCAAGCGCAAACCGATTATAGAATTCCAGCAAAAATTCACCCCGATATAATCGAAAACTGTGGCCCGCTTGGAGGAATCCACTCTGCATTGCTTCATTCATCCAACGAAATTGTTCTTGTTGTATCGTGCGATATGCCTTTTATAAGCACCAACATTGCAAACCTACTTCTTGATGCCTACATCAAAAATCAACCTAATGTTGATGCTGTAATTCCAACACTCAATGGGTTCAACGAGCCATTACTGGCTATTTACAGCAAGCGATTATCTTCAAAAATATCAGAAATACTCTCCGACCGAAAAGGTCATAGCATAACTGATTTGCTCGATAACTGCAACACCGTTAGGGTTGAAATAGAAGCAAGCCCCGGAAATATTAGGTCGTTTACGAATATCAACACTTTTGACGACTACAATGCATTCAAGAATATCATTTGATTAAGACAGATAAATTATTTCCCAAAATTCAACCCTAAACCTCATCTTAAAAGAATTTTATTCAGGTTTTTCGGGCAAAACCAGAAAACTTAAAAACAGTTGTGATTGATTATTTAAAATCGCACAACCAATCCACACTTACAATCTATTACCGTTTAGGCTATTACGCCAACAGTCTATAACCCATAAATCCGAATTAGGCACTTATTATTCAGATTCAACCGTTTGCGTTAAAATATGTTGAATGACATTGGCTAAATTTTAATCTGATTTTAAATTTCCATACCTTTGTTACATAATTTAGTTATCCATAATATTCATCAATAATAATCCTTAAAAGCTATGACAAAAATTAAAGTTGCAATCAATGGCTTTGGACGTATTGGCCGCAATGTTTTCAAAATTGCGTTAGAACGTCCCGAATTAGAAGTTGTTGGTATCAATGACCTTACCGACACAAAAACTTTGGCTCACCTACTTAAGTACGATTCTACTCAAGGTCGTTACGAGGGTAAAGTTGAGTTTGATGCTGAAAACCTAATTGTTAACGGCAAAAAATATAGAGTATACGCTGAGAAGGCTCCAATCAATATTAAGTGGAGCGTTACTCCTGATGTAGTTATCGAATCTACTGGTATTTTCACAAAGCGTGAAAGTGAAAAGGGTGGTTACGGCGACCATATTAAGAACGGTGCTAAAAAGGTTATCCTTACTGTTCCTGCAAAGGATGAGATTGACCGCATGATTGTTCTTGGTGTTAACGATGGCGATTTAAAACCAACCGATACCTGCGTTTCTAACGCAAGTTGTACCACAAACTGCTTGGCTCCTGTAGTTAAGGTTTTGAACGACAGTTTTGGCGTTGAGCGTGGTTTTATGAACACCATCCACTCTTACACCAACGACCAACGCATTCTGGATGCTCCTCACAGCGATTTACGCCGTGCTCGTTCAGCAGCCGTTTCTCAAATTCCTACCACCACTGGTGCTGCTAAAGCAGTAGGTAAAGTTATTCCTGAGCTAAAAGGTAAACTTGATGGTCTTGCAGTACGTGTCCCCACCCCAACCGGTTCATTGGTTGACTTTGTAGCTATTCTTAAGAAAGAGGCTACAAAAGAGGAAATCAACGCTGCTATGAAAAAAGCTGCCGAAGGTCCAATGAAGGGCGTACTAGAGTACACTGAGGATGAGATTGTTTCTGTTGATATCATCCACAACACTCACTCATCAATCTTCGATGCTAATAGCACAATGGTTAATGGCAATATGGTTAAAATCCTATCGTGGTACGATAACGAGTGGGGTTACTCTTGCCGTGTTGTTGATTTAATTCACAAACTTTTCTAGTAATTGATATACAAATTTAAAGGCTGCCAATTGGCAGCCTTTTTTCTACTCTCCTATCAGTTCAAACAGTTTGGTGGTTGTATTCCAATTCCGTATGGTCATAAACTGATAAACCGGAAGTGATATTATTTTAGATAAATAGCTCTGCCCTGCCCTACTGATGAGCCTCGACAGGTAAAGAACATCCTTTCCAACATAAGCATTATCTACCCCTTCTCGTAGTTTCAAACTCTGAAACGCCTCATTTGAAGATAGCGGTTCCTTAAGGAAAACAACATCGTACCTGAATTCCTCAGGTTTTGTACCAAAACCTTCTGGAGCAGTCTTAATAACTGTTTCAATTTGATTTTGCGAAACCAATACAATTTTGGACTGATAGTTAAACCTGCGTGAGAGTTCCGATTCAATCCTTTTCACCAATTCAGATTTATCATCATTATCGGAACTGAAAAGCACATTTCCGCTTTGGATATATGTTTTGACATCGGTAAAACTCATTGTCACAAAACAAGCCCTTAGTTCCGCCATCTTAATTATGTTGTTTCCACCAACATTTATACCTCGGAGTAGTGCTATATAACGCATAATATCTGGTACTTTTTATTTCGTTGTTTTGCCGCCCATCTTGGTTAAAACGCTATCCACTGGCTCCCAAAGTTCAATTTTATTACCATCGGGGTCGAGTATATGAACGAACTTACCATAATCGTAGGTTGCAATGGTATCGAGGATTGTTACTCCATTATTGCGAAGCATACGAACCAACCCCTCTATATTCTGAACACGGTAATTAATCATAAACTCTTTCTTTGAGGGTTTTAAGTAATTACTACCTGTTTTAAAAGCACTCCAACGCAGGTAATTCACCTCATCAGGATTATTAGCACTACGGAATTCGAACACCGAACCGTACTCATCGGTTGCTAGACCCAAGTTTTTACCATACCATTCGGTTGTTTTCTGTGGATCATCCGAAGTGATGAATATCCCGCCAATACCTGTTACCCTTGGTGTAGTATCCCTTACAAACTCAGAGGTATTTACTGTTTCCTGCTTAAGTTCAGTATTTGATGTTTTGCAGCCTACAATTAGGGCAAACAACGCTAATGGTACTATTATTTTATACATTGATTTTAATTTATTGGGGTTGAAAACCAACTAACAAGATAACAAATTCAATTCACAATAAGCAAACTAAAGTTGTCTCCACTTAAACGATTTACTATCAATTGCTCGCATTGTGCTGAGTATTCCATCTAAATGGTCGTATTCGTGCTGTAGTAATTCTGATAAATCATCGCTTACGCTCCATTGCTGGCGCTGCCAATTCTCGTCGGAATATTGTATGGTAACACTTTTGTGGCGCCTAAGCCTAACCAATAGATTCGGAAAACTCATACAATCGTCCCATAGTTCAATCATCTCATTGCTCTTATAGGTGAACTCGGGATTAATAATGATAATTGGTTTATCGATATTTACATAGATAACCCTTTTCAGAACTCCAATTTGAGGTGCAGCAATTGCTCTACCAAAGTTATAGGTAGTGCGTATTTCCTGCATCACATTATGCAAATCGGCAACCCAAGTAGAAACCAAATGTAACTCCGATTGCTTTACGGGTTCACTAACCTCGTAAAGTAATGGATTGCCAAGTTGTAAAAGGTCTTTTAGAGTTTTCGGCATAACAATAAATCCATTTAAAAATATCATTGTTAACCGACTAAAATCTTAAATCGGCATATTGTATATTTAACTTATTGATAATCTGTATTCATTTTTTAACTTCAAAAACAAAGCCCTCTTTTTTTTACCCTGTCAACGGGAACAAGCTGTT
>Ga0209717_1000648_pt1 | contig 41725 bp, 27 predicted proteins | sample AD_UKC048_MetaG_FD_184418 | JGI IMG/M metagenome (GOLD analysis project Ga0209717, IMG submission 184418) | Active sludge microbial communities of municipal wastewater-treating anaerobic digesters from USA - AD_UKC048_MetaG (SPAdes) (version 2) | ecosystem: Engineered > Bioreactor > Anaerobic >...
AGAAAATAGTAGAAGGATACCGAATCAAAGTGAGCAATGCCAGCACTTTGCCCATACTTGGGAAGCTGGTAGATCCCGCTCAAACGGCCATCCCCATTCGCAGCGGTTGGCAAATCATTCCTTTTTTTAGCCGTAACCCCAAAACAGTAGAACAGGCTTTCTCAAACATCAAAGACAAAATTGAAATTGTAAAAGACAATACGGGTAAAGTATATCTCCCCGATTTGTCCATCAATACCATTGGACAATTGCAAGCTGCCCAGGGTTATCGGCTCAAAGCAAAATCAGCAGGAGAATTGCGGTATCCCAGTGATTTTGTCAACTTTACTTCCAATGACCCCTGGGCAAAATCGCTGGCCATTGAGACGGATACTTTACAGCATTTTCGCCTCTCCGCCGATTTCAACACCGGTTCAAATGCCACCTTGGTCGTTTTGAATACAGCCGCAGCAGGCCTGGTTCAGGCTGGCGACGAAATTGGAGTTTTCGCCGCGGATAGTATCCTCTGTGGTGCGGGCAAATATACCGGAGAAAATCTTGCGCTCACCGTTTGGGGCGACGACGCAACCGAAACCGGGCGGCAAGGGCTGTTTTCCGGTGAGCCATATCAATTGCGCATCTGGAATAAAACGTTGAACCGCGAATCCAAAGTTGATGCAGATTTTGGAAACAACAAAGGGCTGTACCAAGAGGATGATGTTGTGCTGATACAAGCCCTCAAACTCAAAGTGACCAGCCCCGTAACCGAAGTATTCCCTTCCAATTCGATTGTACTTTTCCCCAACCCAAGCGCCGGATCCGTAAATGTATTGACCCGCTTTCCCATTATTGACCTCGTTCGTATTCGCGTCTTGAATGCGAATGGCCAGGTGGTAATACAAAAAAATTATCCACAAGGGATGCCAAAAGGAATGCTCGAACAATTTGACTTGACCCAATATCCAAGCGGAGTCTACCAAGTACAAGTCTTATCCGAAAAAGGCTGGTGGAATGGAAAATTGAGTGTAGTGCGGTAAAATATTTGTATTGATCGCCAGACTACTGGATATTTTGCGCGGAGCAAAATATCCAGTAGTCTGGTTTCCTACCCCATCTGAGCATTCAACTCCATCGCCACAAACTCCTCCTTGCCCGTTTCACAAACCCCACAACAATAATCTTCAGACAAAGCCGAAAAAGCTACCCCCACTGGAATGTTTTGCAATACATCCCCATAACGACTATCATAAACCGACAGGCAATTCGGACATTGAAAGGCTTCTTGGTCTTGCAAATGGCGGATGGGCATTGGAACCGCGACAACGAGTGGTTTTTGCGCAGCGGAAACAGCCCCTAAACCTTCAAAATACAGGCGGCTCAGCTCCATCAACAAGCCAGGCAATTCGATTTTGTCGACATCCTGCGCATAGGTTTCGTATTGCAGGGTATTCGGGTCAAAGTTTTTGGCGTGCAACACATTGTACGTGGGCCGAACCTGGAAATGTTGCACCACCCTCGGCTGTGGATTGCGTTGAATCAGAATGGAGGTAAAGTTGATGCTGTAGGTGCTCGTGATCCCAAAAGTCAGGCCGTAGGTACTGATGTCGTTTTGGTCAAAATTGCGCACGATGAAGCGCTTGAGGTCCATCGCCTCGTCGTCGCTGGCGGGAACGTGCCAGTTCATTTCCAGCGAAGAATGTCGTTCGTTGATGCCGAAGCGCCCCAACAGTTTTTGCCAGGCCATTTCATACCGCTGATGGATACCTTTGACAATGAAGGACTTCCAGGGCGTGATACAGATTTTGCCAATTTTGCACTCAAAGCACAAATCACACATGGCCTTGAGGAAATTCAGGTCGTAACGGTTGTTGCGCCAGTACAAGCCGAGCCAGTATTGATCCACATTGAACCGGTTCATGCCTTCGTAATACGGAAACGTGTACGAAGGCAGTTGCAGGGGTTCTTGAGGCACCCGGCTATTGGTTTCCAAGGTCGAATTGAGGTAATTAAACAAAGTCGCTACATCGTCAAGCGGTGCTGTAAGATTTTCAATGGCTTTGGCAATTCGGGCCATGTCCCAGGAATAAATCAACACCGGAAAAGCTTCGGGCTTGTTCCAATGTGGCAAACGCACGTAGAAATGCCAATAATCCTCCACACTGGAGGCGATGAAATTGAGGTGCCCGGTAAAAAGCGGTACCAGGCGTTGTTTGGGATCGGTGATGTTGATTTCCAATTTTTGTGGCTCGGTGAATTGCTCCAACACGTAAAGGTACATGGCACTACTCAACCAGGCGGTACCGGGAAAAATATCGGCAGACACATACGAGCACAGGATATTTTGGTACACGTTGGCCGATAGGTTTTCGATGCTCAACTGCGGAAAATCCTGGGCAATTACGCTCAAATCCTGATCGGTAGGCAACAGAATGTCCTGCCTTGACCCAAACATCAAGGCGTCGATCCCGGCCAATTCCGCCAACTCTACAATCTGCTTGAGTTCACTGGGCGAGAGCACTCCCCCTCTGACCAGGATGCGTTGCAAGTTCTGCCGCATGATCTACCTTGTTTAGTGTTTGATCCAATAAAGCTTTTACTTCTGGCTTACAACTGCCACAGCCCATTCCGGCTCCGGTGGATTTGCAAAGCGTTCTGAAATCGTGACAGCCATTTTGGATGGCGGCGTTCAAATTGCCTTCACCCACCTGATTGCAGGAACAAACCAGTTTGCCTTCCACCGGAGAGCCCTGGCTTTTACCGCGCAAAAGCTCCACCCTTTTTTCCGACAATTCAATTTTGTCTTCAATCAATCCTTTGTATTCCGCAAATTCAGTTTTGTCTCCAATCAGAATGGCACCGACCAGTCGGTCTTTGTACACGATGCATTTTTTGTAGTAACGTCGACTGAGGTCGGTAAACACAATCTGCTCGTAATCCAAGTCATCTTCCGGGAAATAAATATCGCCAATGCTGCACAAATGCAGGTCTTCAAACTTCAGGATGTTCATCAGCACCGAACCATTGTAACGACTGCTGATGTTGCCGTTGAGGTAATTGGCCAACACATCGGCTTGTTGTTCGGCGGCAGCGGTAATCCCGTACAACGCTCCTTTAAATTCAGCGATTTCGCCCATGGCAAAAACATGCGGATCGCTGGTTTGCAGGTAATCGTTGACCACCACACCTTTGCCACAGCGGATGGCCGCATTTTTGGCCAAATCGATATTCGGAATGGTGCCGATCGCGTATACAATGGCTGTACATTGGATGGTACGCCCACTTTTGAGGTTGACCACTACACCCGTGCTTCGGTCGCCGAGCGTAGCCGAGGTGCCCGAAGCCGAGGTGATGGTATGCACCTCATTGTCAAAATAAATCTGAATGTCCCGTTCCATCACATCCTCAGCCAATAAGCGGCTACCGATGGTGTCCAGTTGTCGTTCCATCAAGCGGGCCGCCCTTTGAATCAGGGTGATTTTCACGTCAATATTGCGCAGCGCAGCCGCCAGCTCCAAGCCCAATAAACCTCCCCCCACAATCGCCACGTGTTGATCTTCGCGGGGCAATCCACTTTCTTCCAGATAATCCTTCAACCGATCTGCATCTTGCCGCGAACGCATCGTGAACACTCCAGGCAAACTCAGCGGCACCTCGCGGGGCACAATCGGACGACTGCCCGTGGCCATGATCAATACATCGTAGCCATGAATTTGTCCGTTGGTATCGGTAACTGTCTTGAGCAGGGGGTCGATTTTTTCAATGCCTAAACCCAGATGCAGCCGAATGCCTAGGCGTTCTACTTCGCCCTCGCGCATTTTGAGCAATTGCTCCCAGGCCAGGTGCTCGCTCACGTATTCGGGCAACAAAACGCGGTTGTAAAAAGCATCAGGTTCGCGGGAAAACACATGGATTTCGTCCTTTTGGTTCTTCTCGCGGAAACTTTGTACAAAACGGTACGCGGCAGCTCCTGCCCCGATGACGAGTATTTTTTGAAAAGGTTTGACGTATGGCCCAACCTGTACCGTCGAATATTTAAAATCGGGTTCTTTGGATACCGGATCCACCAGGTCGCTGGTCAGGTTGTTGCAACGCCCCAGGGGGCTATCCAATATTTTCCCCCAGTGCATGGGTAAAAACACCACTCCGGGTCGAATGTCCTCACTGATTTTGACGCTCACTTGTACTTCTCCACGGCCATTTTTGACCACGGCGGTATCCCCATCTGTCAAACCTCGCGCTGCGGCGTCTTGCGGATGAATTTCCAAAAAAGGCGCATTGATGTGGGTCAGCAAGCGGTTCACCTTCCCGGTTTTGGTCATGGTATGCCATTGGTCACGGATGCGCCCGGTGGTGAGCACCAGCGGATAATCTGCGTTGGGTTTTTCGCTGGTATTGTACATCTGCTGTGGCAGATTGAAACGCGCTTTGTTGTTTTTGGTAAAAAACCGGAAATCGCTGAACAGCCGTGGTGTGCCAGGATGGTCGCTGGCGGGTACGGGCCACTGGAAAGTACCCTCGCGTTGAAGGCGCTCGTGGCTCAATCCCGAGATGTCGATGTTGGTGTTTTTGGTGAGGCGACAATGTTCGTCGTATACCTCGCTGATGTGTCGATAATCAAACCCGTGGTAGCCCATTTTGTGGGCAAAACGCAACAGGATTTCCACATCGGGCAGCGCCTCTCCTGGCGCATCGATGGCCTTGGAAAGGTAGCTGATGCGTCGCTCCGAGTTGGTCATGGTGCCTTCCTTTTCTAGCCAGGCAGCAGCCGGAAGCACCAGATCGGCGTAAGCGAGGGTATCGGAGCGGCGCGAGATGTCTTGTACCACTACAAAACGGGCGTTTTTTAAGCCCGCCTCCACTTCGTTGAGGTTGGGCAAACTCACCATCGGATTGGTGCAAATGATCCACACGGCCTTGATTTGGCCATCGGCCAGACCTTTGAATATTTCGGTGGCGGTACGCCCAGGTTTTTCAGAAATGGAGGGAACCCCCCAAAAGTCGGCTACCTCCTGCCTTTGTTCAGGGTCGTTGAGTGCACGGTGGGCCGCCAACATGGTCGCCAGACCTCCCACTTCCCGCCCGCCCATGGCATTGGGTTGGCCGGTGAGGGAAAACGGTCCCGCGCCGGGTTTGCCCACTTGTCCGGTTAAAACCGAGAGGTTGATCAGGGCGGTATTTTTGTCTACGCCGACAACGCTTTGGTTCAAACCCATCGTCCACATGCTAATGTAAGCATTGGCGTCACCGATGTATTTTGCGGCTTTTTTGATGTCCCCAAGTTCTACCCCACAGATTTCCGCAGCCTTGCGCAAGGGGGTATCCATCACCATGCGCCGGTAGTTGGCAAAGCCCTCGGTGTGTTGATTGATGAAAAACTGATCGGCTTTGTTGGTTTCGATCAAGCGCCTCCCAATGGCGTTGTAGAGTACCACATCGGTGCCGGGTTTGATTTGCAGGTGCAAATCGGCAATGGAACAGGTTTGGGTTTTACGTGGATCTACCACGATGATCTTGACCTGGGGGTTTTGTTCTTTGTGCTGCTCCAAACGGCGAAACAGGATGGGGTGGCACCAGGCCGGGTTGGCGCCAGCAATCATAAAACAATCAGCCAATTCAATGTCGGCGTAGCTGATGGGTACGGCATCTTCACCAAAGGTTTTGCTATAAGCAGCTACCGCCGAACTCATACAAAGGCGGGAATTGGTGTCGATGTTATTGGTGCCAATGAATCCTTTGACCAGTTTATTAACCAGGTAATACTCTTCAGTCAGGCATTGCCCCGACACGTAAAAGGCCACGCTATCCGGGCCGTGTTTTTGAATGATGGATGTAAAAACTGCGGCAGCCCGATCCATGACCGTGTCCCAATTGGCCCGTTCGAGCGGGTGATTGCGGCTCCAGCGCATTTCGGGATACAATAATCTATCCGATTGATCCTGAACTACATAATGCAAGTTCATACCTTTTGAACACAGCATGCCCCGGTTGACGGGATGATCGGGATCTCCCTCAACTTTGAGGCGGCCACGGGCGTCTTTTTTCACCACTATTCCACAGCCCACCCCACAATAAGAACAGGTAGATTTGTATGCTTGCTGTTTCATCGGTTACAAAGGTTAAAAGGATAGCTAAGCGAGATGATGCAATATTTTGGGATTTTATGATAACCAAAGCTCAGCGAATGAATTCGCCGTTTTTCCGTTTTTCCGAATCATCCCTCCAAAAAGGCAATCAAATGCCCCCGGTAATCGTAAAAATCCGGGTGCTCCAGAACCTCTTTGCGTTCACGGGGTCGATCGAGGTGGATGTTGAGTACGTCGCCAATTTGGGCACGTGGTCCGCTGGTCATCATGATCACCCGATCGGACAAAAAGATGGCCTCGTCCACATCGTGGGTGATCATTACGGCGGTGATTTTTTCGCGGTTCCATACCTCAAGCAGAATGTCTTGCAACTCGGCACGGGTCAAAGAATCCAACATCCCGAAGGGCTCATCGAGCAGCAAAATACTTGGCTTGATGGCAAAAGCGCGGGCAATCCCTACGCGCTGCTGCATGCCTTGCGACAGGTCTTTGGCTTTTTTGTGCAAGGCCTCTTCCAGCCCTACCTTGCTCAGGTAATATGCCGCGATGTCGTGGCGAGTCAATTTTGACTCGTGTGAAAACACCTGGTTCACGCCCAATAAAACATTTTCGAGCGCGCTCATCCAGGGCAACAAACTAGGGGATTGAAAAATCACTCCACGGTCGGGGCCTGGGCCTTTGATGGGTGAACCATTCAGCAAAATATTCCCCCCACTAATCGGGTTTAAGCCCGCAATCATGGACAAGAGGGTGGATTTTCCACAACCCGAATGCCCAATGATCGATACAAATTCCCCCTGGGCAATGCTCAATTGCAGGTTTTCCAAAACCACGTAGGACAAGCCTTTGGGCATGGGGTAGGCCTTGGTCAGGTTCTGGCATTCGAGGACTACGGAGGCAGTATTATCAGCCGATGCGGTTATGGAGTTATGGAGAAGGCTTGCGCTCATAAAATTTGATTTTAACTGTACAATTATTGAAACTGTACTTTCTGTCAAGCGTTGTTTATAGACGCAGCTTCGCTGCTTGTTTTTTTAACCGCGACGGCACGACGACGCGACGCTAGCTACCGCTACAACCCAACGCGATGCGTTGGGTTCCCGAAGCGCGAAGCGCTGAAGACGTCGTTTCGTCGCGATTAAAAAAGATTTGGCGAAGCCGAATCAAAAAAAATCGTTGTGTTTAGCTCAATATGCTCGGTGGTAAATGTTTACCGGAATGCCAAGGAAAAACCCGAACGCGGCAGTACCGGCCGAGCATCTGGCAACAAGCGCTCCTGCGCCAATTGTTGATTGCGTTTGGATTCGGCGCCCGTATCCAGCAGATATTCGATGATGTCGTTGCGCAAACGCTTGTATTCTGGCAGTTGATTCAATTTCGTTTTGATGCGCGGGCGCTCAATGTCGACCTTAAATGCTGGGCCGAGGGTAGCCTGCGGACCCAGATTAAGTGGAATGATCCGGTCGGCCATCAAGATGCCTTCGTCAACATCGTTGGTGATCAGCAGCGCAGTACGGCGGTCTTCATTCCAAATTTTGAGGATCTCCTCCTGCAACTTGGCACGGGTCAGGGCGTCGAGGGCGCTGAGCGGCTCATCCATCAGGAGTACTTCGGGGTTCATCGCCAGGGCCCGGGCTACGGCTACACGCTGGCGCATGCCACCCGAAAGTTCTGCCGGATGTTTGTGGGCAGCAGGGCCCAGGTTCACCATGTCGATGTAGCGCATGACGTGTTCTTCGCGTTGGCGCTTGTTCCATTGAGGGTAAACCTGTATGACACCCAAATCGATATTTTTGGCCACACTCAGCCAGGGCAACAAAGAATAGTTTTGAAAAACCATCCCCCGCTCGTGGCTGGGCCCTTGTACACGTTGTCCCTTGAACAAGACCTCTCCCTGGTCAGGCGCAATCAGTCCCGCCAACAATTTGACCAGGGTGGTTTTTCCGCTGCCGGAATAACCAACAATGGCTACAAACTCTCCTTCATTCAGATCGAGGTTGATGTTGTGCAGGATTTCCGTGCGTTGGCGGCCTTCACCGTAGAATTTATGGACGTTTTTGAGTTGCAACATGACTTTGAAGTGAAAAGTGAAAAACTAAAAGTGAAAAGTGAAAAGTGAAAAGCCACTTGTTGATTATTCGGTTGTTAAGGAAGATAATGGGCGGTGAAAAACGAAAGGTGTAACATTTTTCATTTTTCGTTTTTCACTTTTCATTTACTCGAAGGAGACCAGTTTCTGTAAAGAAACCATCAATCGATCCAGGGCGTAGCCGATCATGCCGATGGTCAGTACGGCCACCATGATGCGGGCGATTGAGTCGCTGGAACCATTTTGAAATTCGTCCCAGATGAACTTGCCCAGGCCGGGATTTTGGGCCATCATTTCCGCAGCGATGAGCACCATCCAGCCTACGCCGAGGGTGATGCGCAAACCTGTAAAAATCATGGGCAAGGTAGCTGGCAGGATCACCTTAAAAATGCGTTGACTTGGAGACAATTGCAGAACCTGCGCCACATTGAGGTAATCTTTGTTCACTGAAGCTACACCGACCGCTGTGTTGATCAGCGTAGCCCACAGCGAACACATGGCAACAGTAACAGCTGATATGATGAAGGACTTTGATAAAAAACCATCGTTAGTGACATACACTGCACTGACAATCATGGTCACAATGGGCAACCAGGCCAATGGTGAAACGGGCTTCAAGACCTGAATGATGGGGTTGAGGGCCGTCATAATGTTTTTATTGGCCCCACAAATGACCCCAATGGGCAGTGCCAAAAAGGAGGCAAACAGGAAACCGATAAATACCGTTTTGAGGCTGGTGATGATTTGATCCAGATAGGTTGGTTTGCCCGTGTAGCTCATTCTTTTGCTGGCCGAACCAGGGTTTGCAGCGTTGAGGCTCGCCATGCGCTTGTCTTGGCGGAGGTAAAATTCACGGGCTTTCTGACGCTCTACGCCGTGTTCTTTCCACAGCACCTGTGCCTGACGGGTGACATCCAGAGGCCCTGGCAAAGTACCCAAACTGGTGTGTACTTGTTGCGCCGCAAAGTGCCAGAACAGCAAAAATCCGAGGATGGCGGCAAGGGGCATCCCGACCAGTCTCCAGATTTGGAGCAATTGCTCTTTGGCATCATCGCCCGAAAACAGGCGGACAAAAGGCACCGCCCAGTTGAGTCCGGTGAGGTGGAGGAGGTGGATGGTTTTGGATTTCATTTTGTTTTAGTTGAGGAGTTGAGGAGGTTGAGAAGTTGAGGGTTGAGAAGTTGAGGCAACCGCAAGCGACCTTGCAAACGACTCGCAGTGAACATGTCGCTTGCGGTAGCCTCAACTTCTCAACCCTCAACTCCTCAACTATTTTGCTGCCATTTGATCTTTAATCCCAATTTTCAGTTTATTCAAATACGCCACCGGGTTTTTGCCATCGTATTCAATGCCATCGATGAATTCTTTGGTGGGTGATTTGAAGCCGTCGGTAGCGGGCAGATCGGATTTGTCCAATTTGCCTTCGGCTAGCAATTGCTCGGCCGCTTCTTTCCATACCTCGGGGAGGTAAATCTTCCTGGCGGTTTCCAGGTACCAATCGTTCGTTTTTGGTTCGGTAATTTGGCCCCAACGGCGCATTTGGGTCAGGTACCAGATGCAATCACTGTAAAAAGGATAGGTCGCGTTGTAGCGGAAGAACACGTTGAAATCGGGTAAGTCACGTTTGTCGCCTTTTTCGTACTCAAAAGTTCCGGTCATGCTGTTGGCGATCACGGCTTCGTCGGCACCTACGTATTCAGCTTTGGCGAGAATTTTTACGGCTTCGGCACGGTTGGCACCCTCGTTTTCATCCAACCATTTGCAGGCACGGATGATGGCTTTCGTCAAAGCAACCAAAGTTTTGGGATTGGCGTCAGCAAAAGTTTTGGTTACGCCAAAAACCTTCTCCGGGTTGTTTTTCCAAATCTCCAAATCGGTGATTACGGGTACGCCAATGCCTTTGATCACGGCTTGTTGGTTCCAGGGTTCGCCTACGCAGTAGCCCAAAATTGTACCCGCTTCCATGGTAGCAGGCATTTGCGGCGGCGGGGTTACCGAGATGATCACGTCGCCATCAACGGTTCCGGTGATGTTGTCTTTGGTGTAAAATCCAGGGTGGATTCCGCCCGCGGCCAACCAGTAGCGGAACTCGTAATTGTGGGTAGATACCGGAAAAACCACGCCCAGGTTGAAGGCTTTGCCATTCTTTTTGTAGTTTTCTACAATCGGTTTTAAGGCTGTAGCCGCAATCGGGTGTTTGGGTTTTCCAGCTTCCATCGGGATGTTGGCCTTCATTTGTTTCCAAATTTCGTTGGAGACGGTGATGCCGTTGCCATTCAAATCGAGGCTAACTGGTGTAACGACTTCGGCGTTGGTGCCAAAACCAATCGACGCGCCAATCGGCTGTCCAGCCAACATGTGTGCCCCGTCCAATTCGCCAGCTACCACGCGGTCGAGCAAGACTTTCCAGTTGGCTTGTGCTTCCAGGGTGACGTAAAGGCCTTCGTCTTCAAAATAGCCCATTTCTTTAGCGATGGCCAGGGGGGCCATGTCGGTCAATTTGATGAACCCGATGGTGAGTTCAGGTTTTTCTACGGCTTCGGGTACATCGCTGGTACTGTCGGCAGTAGTGGTTTCAGCAGTTGATCCGCCTCCGCAGCTGTAAAGCAGAGGCAAGGTGATGAGACTAAGGAGATAAAGTAGGTTTTTCATGGTTTTGTTTTTACGCCCACGACTGAAGTCGTGGGTTGATGATATCTATGGCCTCCCACACCCCACGACTAAAGTCATGGGGTGTTATGTTTTGTGGCCTCCCACGACTGAAGTCGTGGGTTGGCTGAAGATTTAGCGGGTCATTTAAAGTTTGCTGATCAAAAGGGTTGGGCTAAAGGTGATCATGCAATAGGCCCAGTTTTGCAAGGCTTTGTAGTCTCCGCCTTTGATTTTCGCCATTGATTCGGTGGCAAAAAGTTGGGAATAACCCGCTTCGATTTTGACGTCTGGCGTGATGGCCGTGCTCAGCACCAGGTCGATTTCGGTGCCCAGGGTATTGCTGAGTTTGGTCGTTTTTTGTTCGGGTACGCTGTAAATATCGACCGGAGAAATGAATTGATGCCCGGTGAGTTGCAGGTTGGCTTTTTTGCCAACAGGTACGTTGAAGCGGAGATATGGATCGATTAACCCAATCGTTCGGCTCATTTGCGCCGAGGCATTGCCAACGTAGAAATAATCCATGTACCCATAAAACTTATGGTGGGTACCGTACAGTGGATTGAAGGAATTGTTTTGGGAAGCGGCGTCATCCAGTGAAGACCCAGACAGGTAATCTGCGCCTAAAACCAGGTTGCCCTTTTTGCCCAGAGGAGCGGTAAGTGACGCGGCCAGAAGCCAGGCATTCACGTCTTTCCCCGCTGCTTCTTTGCCGGTTTGGTAGTAGGCTTCAAGTTCCAGTTTGATTTTTTTCAGCTTGATGTTGCCAATTCCGCCCAAGGTTTGGGTGTAGTAGGTACTGCTGTCTTTGGCTTGTTGGCCATTGTTCAGTGCGAGTAGTGACAATCCGCCTTTTTTAAAATCGCGGTGGTACCACAAAAACTGCATGGTTTTGTAGTTGCCTGTCACGTTGTAAAAGGTTTCCAGCAACTTGGTCTGCTCGGGTGTTTTACCATCCTGGTTGTAGGCAGCCCCGAGGTGGAACTGTTGCACGGAATCTTTGACCACCAACAAGGCCCCATCGTGGCTGCGGCTTTGTTGCGCCCAGGCCAGGTTGCCGAGGATGCGCACATTGTCGTAGTCCCACTCTTGGCGACCTAATTTCAGGGAAGTCTTTTTGGAAAATTTCAGGTTGGCCCAGGCCTGGTTTACGGCCGCAAAGGCAGAGCCGGAACCCACAGTTGGTTTGTACACTTGTGCTTCTTCGCCCCAAATGCGCACATCCTGGTAAGAAACCATAAAGTCGTACTTGGGTGCAGAAAAAGTGGTGATTAAACGGGTGCGCTGATCGGTAAAGAAAGCCGCGTTTTGCGTAGCAGGGTTGATTAATTTTTTGAAGCCGTGGCGGTACTCCGTACGTGGACGGACTTCGGCTTTGAGGGTAAAAGTGGATTGTGCTCCCAGTTTGATGCCTATGACCAACATGGTACAAAACGTAATCAGGGAAGTTTTAAACAGGTTACTGATTTGTGGTTTCATACAAGATGCTGCGTTCGCTTCAGAACCCCCAACCCCTAAAGGGGAGTACATTTTTGGCAAGCTTAACATGCTGCATCTTATTGATAGAGAGTGAAATATTGCATCTACCGAGAATGTACTCCCCTTTAGGGGTCGGGGGTTGGTAACTAAGCGATAACTTTTAATTCTACCAAAAATCTTCCCTAGATACGCTTGAAAATACTGCATACAGGAACTGTACAGAATAGAGTAATGCTTCTTCATCGTTTTTGTGTTTGAGTGAGCGTTAAGTGTGTCTCTCGTTCCTGCGGTCCTGATGCCAAAAAGTAATAGTGGGTCACCACATCAACTCAATTAAGTAGTTGATGCATCAAAGGTAAATTAGAATACTTAATTTTGCAAGAATAATTACGTATTTATTTACGTAATTTTTACGTAATTATCAGAAGAGCTTTAATTCGTGAGCTTTTACGGAGAGTTCCATGAGGTTTTTGGCTTTGAGTTTTTTCATCAAATTGAAGCGATGGGCTTCTACGGTACGCACACTTTTATCCAGTTGCTCGGCAATTTCCTTGTTGCTATGCCCGGAAATGGCCAGTTTCAGGATTTGAATTTCGCGTTTGGTTAAAAAAAGCGGTTGAAAGGAGGCGTCGGAGGAGGCATCCTCGACGTGGATGGAAGGGGGCGTTGAGGGAACAGTATTAGGTAATTGCAGTTTTTCTAAGTATTTATTGACGATGATCTGAGAAATGTCGCCGCTAAAGTACTTCTCGCCCTGGTAAATGCTGCGAATGGCCTTGAGGAATTCATCCTTGGCGGCGCCTTTGAGGATGTAACCATAAGCCCCGGCTTCAATGGATTGCAGGACGTAATCTTCTGAATCGTGCATCGACAACACCAGGGCACGGGTATGGACATGGCCATTTGCATTGAGTTCTCGTACCGTATCAATGCCATTTTTGTTGGGCATGCGGATGTCGACGATCAACAAGTCGGGCTGGTGTTTGGCTACTTCCGCCAAGGCCTCTACCCCATCGGCGGCTTCACCTACTACTTCAATGCCCTCGATGTCTTCGAGCAGGGATTTGATGCCATCGCGGATGAGCTCGTGGTCGTCGGCGAGAACGATGCGGATGGAAGTGGTAGTGGACATACGTAGTATTTGAGCGAAAAAGTGCGTAAATATACGTAAGCGTAGCGATTTTGGCTAAAAATAATCTTCCGAGCCTGCGCTATCCTTCTCCTTTTTCTATCCTCACCCAAATCTCCAGCGTCCGCCAATCCTTCGTCACCACGTCTCTCACTCTACCTACCGCGCGGGTAGGGCGCAGGGGGGCTTCATCCGGCGGCAATCCTTTTTGGTTGAACAAATCCGTATTGAACTCTTCGGTGCTGATGATCACTTTCAGGCACTCTTCAATGGCATGGATGCCTTTGGTCTGATGGTGTTCCTCTAGCCGCAAGGGAATCACGAAATAAGGGAAACCATTGACCACATCGGCAGCATTGGCTTCTTCACCAGGGTTTAAGGCTTGTTTGGCCAACAACACATTGCTGATCCCAAAGTCCTCGCTCAGGTAAAGCAAACTGACCCAAAGCGCACGACGCCCCGTGTTTTTAATTTTCAGTTTAAATCCAGGGGGCTGCAATTTTCCATCTTTGTCCTGATAAGGAAATAAAACTGGAGACACCCGCCAATCCACTGCTTCGGTGGGGGCATCGTTGCTGTCATTTCCCGCTTCAGTTACCCGCTGCAAATCCAGGGTAATTTCCTCATCGCGGATTTGCGTGTCCGGGTTGTGCAGATCGAGCACCTGTCGCCAGGCGGCGATGGTTTCCAGTTTTTGCAGAAAAAAGAGCGCCGCAGCTTCATCATAACCGGGCACCCGCCTAAAAAGTGGCGCATAATCATGCAGGCGACTCAAAAACAAGGCACCATCTACTGCGTGCAACAAAAAGTCTACAGGTTTATCTCGGGTAAGGGTAAACAGGTTTGCTTTTACTTGCTGGAGCTGTGCTTCTACAGCTGCAATGCCCGCAGGGTCACTTCCTGGCGCAATCCCCAGGGTGTAAGGAGGGATGGCCCGGCGTTTCATTACGGCGGCATAGGTACGGAGCGGATCGTAATGCTCCATTCCGGTTACCTTGGAAAGTGCAGGTTCAACTGCACTTACTTCGATCTCATGCTGGTCGTCCAAAAGGGCCAATAGCGTGCGGTTGCCAGGTTCTCCCACATGTATGCCATGAATAGCCCCAGCGTTGAGCCACCAGACATTGAATTTATCGCGCACAATGGCATAAGGAGCTCGCTCGGTGGCGGGAGAGGTGGAGAGAAAACCCAGTTTTTTATCTTCAGCCTCGGTTGATTCCAGTTGTGGAGACTGTTCACTGACCAGGCGGCGCACCCGCAGATTGACTTGCCCCAGCAGGCTTTCATAGGAAAGAAATGCCCCCGATTGAACCAGGGTTTCCACCAAACAATAGGTAAATGCGCCCCTGGGTGTTCCTTCAATTCGTGCCTCTTTGGCCGTTTCAACATCCCGCGCTGCGCCCAGGTGGATCCTGCGCCCACGGGGAGGGCTGAGCTCACCTTTGCTACTCTTGTGGTAATCGGCATACCCCAAATATTGCTCCAAAGTGGACTTGCTGCCTACTTCACGGAGATCCCGGGTACGCAACGTTTCCAACTCGGTGTCGCGCAAAGAACCCGAATGGCAACAATCGGTGATGGTAATAAACGGAACATCTTTGTCTTTGACCGCCTGCCAGATCAGCCAGGACAATTCTTTGTCCATCAAATCACGCCCGCCTTCCGTACGGCTGTCCCAACACACCAGTGAATCATTGAGGTGGTCCGATTCCAAATGCCAAAATGCCTCGGGTGCCGGACTGCGTGAACCGTGCCCACCGTAAAACAACAAACATTGGTCGCCCGCTTGAGCGGCTTGAAAATGCGCGAATCCCGCGATGAAGGCATCCCGGGTGACTTGTTCGTCGGTCAGGGTGTGCAACTTTAAGGTCAAACCCGCCTTTTGACAATGTGCTTCCAGGTAAGATTTAAAATGCTGCAAGTCGCGTACACAGCCCTCCAATACATGGCGTGGATTGGGGTATTTATCAATAGCGGTGAGAAGGGCGTAAACTGTGGGCATCAGTACGAGTTTTTGGTGGGATAAAATAAAACCTCTCTAATGTACAGTTTATTCAAAAATAAGCTGGGCTTCCTACCATTTTTCGGTTATTTTATGCCATTTTTGTCAAAATACTACCGACTCCAGGTTCCCATCTACTTGATTTTAAGTAGCACAAAATACACTGTTCTAAGTAATCCATTGCAGCTGTTCTATGCTGACCTTTGCCATACATTCTACATCAAAAACAAAACACCATGAAATTTTTCCATCCAGTCATTCAATTGGGAAAAGAAAGCGGAGAGCTTGCTGACAAGTATTTCCTGCACGTAGTCACCTTTTGTCCACGTAGCAATTTTCAGGCCGATGGCTTTAGCATCAACAATGAAAATTTGGCCGATGGTTTGCTGAAAGTTACGGTCAAATTGAAACAGGGTGCTGCATTGCCCAATTTTGAATTCATTACGCCAGTAGTGCATAGCATTGACCTTGGTGCAATCGCTTTTCCATTTGAGGATAATACCGTAGAAGTGACCGTAGTGGGAGATGTACTTCAAGAACCTACTTCGAACAAAAGAGCTACTGATGCCCCAAAAACGACCAAAACTGGCGGCACAGGAACAGTCAGTACGGGTTCAGCCACCGACCGGGAGCGCCCCGGAGATGATCCTACCTTATTCGGGTTTGTAAGATGAGAATCGTGCTTATCGGTGCATTGGGGTTGCTTTGGTTATGCCTCCCAATCGGTAATGCTCAACACAGCACTATTGGAATTACTCCAGGAGGAATTCCGCCATCAATCTGCTTGCAAGTAGACTCTTTAAATGAATTGGCCTTTCAAAGTATTGACCCTGTACAAATTGAGCAATTTGCCAGACAAGCACTGAGTTTGGTTCAGAAGGCCAATTGCCCCAGAAGCCATGCCGATTGTTACTTCCGCCTGGGCCTTGCCAAAGCAGAAATGGGGGAATTCCTGAAAGCAAAAATGTACTATAAGCACGGTTTAATTTTGCGCGAAAAACTGGGGGATAGCCTCAACATTGCCAAAGGTTATAAAAATTTAGGGCAACTGTATACCAGACTAAACCAATACGATAGCGCGCAATACTGTCTTCTTAAAGCCCTTGAGTTCATCCAATACAGAAAGGAGCTCGCTCTTGCCAAATTGTACAACGATCTGGGCACTTTGTATAAAGATAGCAACCATTTTGGTCGCGCCAGGACTTATTATCAACGTGGAATGCTTTTGTACCCTCAGCTTCGTCCCAATCAAGTTGAGACGTTTGAGGAAATTCAATCAGGTCGAGCAACCCTACGCATGAATTATGCTGTTTTGATTCAAGATCATTTCAATCAAAGGCAAGCAGCCAAAGATTCCCTGTTGCGATCGTTACGCGATTTCAAAAGTTTGAGTGCCAAAAAGTATGTGCCGCTGTGCAATTTGTTTCTTGGCAACAATGCCTACTACCGGCAAGATTTACAACTTGCTGAAACTTATTATTTGAGTTCAGATGCAGACAGCCTGCTCCTCGAGCCCCTCTATCGAGCCAGGATATACAAAAACCTTGGTCGGGTCTACCTCGACCAAGGTAAATACCCCCAGGCCAGGCAGAATTTGGAGCTAAGCCGCAAAATTTTAGTGCCCTTAAACAACGATGCAGAACTGGCACTGCTGCAATTTGAGTGGGCCAACTTTTTTTACGAACAAGCCCGATTTGCGGATGCAGCACGCAATTACCTCAAGGTGTTGCGTCTTCAGCCAAAAGACACTTTATTGGTCGGTCGAACCCTGTTTTTTCTCTCTGATGCTTACCAGGAACTCAATCTGCCCAAACAAGCCAAAAGGTATGAGGACCAACTGATCCGCTTACTGAACAACTTAAATTCCGATCAGGGGAATTTAGCCTTTCAAGAATTGTTTCGTTACCAAATGGACAAACAGAGCCTACTCAAACAATTTTTACAAAACCAAAAAGAACTCATTTATCAGCGTAGTTTGACCTGGGGAGCAGTGCTGTTGGGTTTATTGCTGCTCGCCATTGGGGGCATTTATTTGTTCCACCAAAGGCAACTCGCTGCCAAAAGAGAAGCAAAAATTGCTCAGCAAAACGAAGAAATTGCCCTCAACAACAAAAACCTGGCCTTGCAGGAAGCCGAACTAGCCCGAAAAAAGGAGCAGGTGGCCATACAACAGAATTTAGCCCTGCTGCGCCAAAAAGAACTGGAAACGCAGTACGCCCGACTGGAAGCACAAGACCTCATCCAGCAAAAAATCGGAGAGGAACTACACGACGGCGTAGGCTCCATGTTGGCTACCGTCAAAATGAACCTGCTGACGGTAGAAGAAGTACTGGATCGTTTGCCCACTGAACGCATCGTCACCTACAATCAAGCCAATCGCCTGCTGGATGAAGCTTGTGACAAAGTGCGCAAACTCAGCCATGAATTTGGCGAGGCGCTCTTGAAACAGTTTGGCCTAAAAGCCCAGTTGGAAGCCCTGCTGGAAGCGATTGGCACTTCCAAAATCGCAGTAGAACTGGTGACCCACGGGCTGAACCAACGCCAGGATTTCCAGTTGGAACTCAACCTCTACCGCATCATCCAGGAATTGGTACACAATGTGATCAAACACGCCCAGGCCACGCAGATCTCCATTCAGGTGAGCTACTTTCCGGAGAATGTAAATGTTGTGATCGACGACAATGGACGTGGATTTGATGTACAATCGATTCAGGATAGCCCCGGATTGGGCATGTTGTCCATCCAATCGCGGGTGAACGAACACGCTGGGCACATTCACTTTGATTCGCGCCCGGGACGAGGTACTACCGTAATGATTGATATTCCCCTTTAGCGGTTGTTTTTAAAAGCTTTGCACCATGAAAAAAATCAATATCCTGCTCGCCGACGACCACCAGATCATTTTGGATGGGCTGCAGTCTTTTTTGGCCCATGAAGCCGAATTGGACATCATTGGCACTGCGCTAAACGGGGAAGAAACCTTGCAATTGCTGCAGTTGCACCACGTAGACGTAGCCGTACTGGACATCAACATGCCCAAGCCCGATGGCCTGGAACTAGCCAGAATCATCCGCAAACAATACCCCAAAACCAAAGTCATCTTGTTGACCATGATCGGCGATGGCAACTACATCCTCAAAGCCATGCAGCAGGGCATTGATGGCTACGTCATCAAAGAGCGCAGCAAGGATACCCTCATCGGGGCCATTCATGCGGTATACCGTGGAGCGACATTTTTTCCGCCCGACCTCTGGCCCCGGGTGCAAGAGGCGCAGCGCAACGCACAACCTTCTGCGGAGGAAGTGCAATTGACCATCCGGGAAAAAGAGGTCATTTGCCTCCTGGTGGAGGACCCTGGTTTGTCCAATAAAGAAATTGCAGAACGGATGTTTATTGCCGAGTTTACGGTGCAAACCCATTTTCAAAATGCGCGCAAAAAACTGGGGGCAAAGACCAAGGGGGAGTTGATCAAGTTCGCCATGGAGAATGGGATGTGCGCGGAGTTGAAGAAAAATTGAAAATTTGTTAAATTTACAAAACCAAGCCTATAGCCCTTTCACCGCATCTAAAATCCTACCCCGTATGGACGTCCTCTACTTCGCTTTCGCCAACCACCCCGATCGCCCGCTGGACGAACTCAAACGGGAAGACGCCGAGATCAACCGCCTACTCGAACCCCTGGCTGCCCGCGGCCTATTCAAAATTGTGCGCGATTCTTTTGCCACCCTCGACAGTGTAGTCAACAAGCTCGATTTGTACAAACGCGACCTGGTACACTTCCATTACAGCGGCCATGCCGGGCCCGATAGCCTGGGATTGTTGGGCGAAACTGCCCGCAGCAAGGGCATTGCTGCTCTGCTCGGCGAGTGCAAACGCCTGCAAATCGTGGTACTCAATGGCTGTGCTACCTTTCCCCAGGTGGATGCCCTGCTGGGCTTGAGCATTCCCCTGGTCATCGCCACCCAACGCCCGGTGGAAGACCCCAAAGCCGCCGCCTTTGCCATCCAGTTTTACCGCTCCCTGTCCATGCTGGATACCGTGGAAGGCGCATTCAAAGCCGCCCGGGGCCGCGTCTTGAGCATGGACGATAAGCTGAACATCTCCCGTGGCCTGGCGCTACGAACCGACCCCGCAGCGCAACAAAGCGATTGTTGGGGCCTGTACGGTTTGCCCCAGCGGGAGGATGCGGCCAAATGGCGCTTCTCCAGCAGCGTCAACGCCCCGCAGCTCAAACGTTTTGAGCCCAACGCCCGCCTGATGGCCGCCCTGATGAAGGCTCTGGCCCCCTATCGCGAGCCGATTCAAACCATGCTGAACGACGAAGCGGAGGGATCGGATGTGGATATCATCGACAAAAAAAGGGCAGTTTTGGAAGCCCTGCCCCACCCCATCAGCGAGTTGGTGCGCTTTTTGCTTGTACCGAGCACCAATGATGCCAAAGACCAGGACATGTTTTTTGACCAGCCCGGCCCCGGTCGTCTCCGCCAAATCCTCGCGTTGTACTTCACCCTGTTGGAGCTGATGACCTTCATCATGCTGGCCGAATTGTGGAATGTGTTGCAGGAAAAAGGCGATGCCGCTGTCCCGGAGGCCACCCGCCAACTCATCCGTCAGTTTTTGTTGGCCGAAGACGACGAGCGCAGCCGCATCGATCACCTGACCATTATTGGCGCCATTCGCGCGTGCCTGGATGCCCAGGGACTCCCCTATTTTGTGGAAGAACTGCAAATGCTCCAGCACCTAGCACAGGAAGACTCCGAATTCATTGCCGCCAACACCTTCTTCAGTGAGCTGAACCCATTGTTGGAATCATTGGGTCAAAACGAAGCCGAGCTGCTCTGCATCGACGCTGAAGAACACCTGGCCAGGGTTTTCGCCCAGTTGGGATTTATGGCGCGCTACACCTTTGCCTCGGTCAAAAACATCGACGTCCTCAAGTACCGCCACCAACCCAATCCCCGCTACCGGCACAGCATGATCACGCTGGAACAAAAATTTGTGGGGCTCTCCGAAAAACAGCGCGTCATCCAGGGTCTGCTCGACAGCGCCTCGGTACTCTTGCTCAAAGCCAGCAAGGAAGGCCCACAGCTGTTTCTGAACCTCACGCCCTTCATCATCGACCAAAACGCTTTTGACAGCGAAGTACATACCCTGGCCAAACTGCATTTTTATGGGCGTTACATCCCCTTCCAGGATGCCTACGCCTTTCGGCACATTTACCAACCCGATGACCTACCCCTTGTGATCAGCGAGCAAAAGGAATACCTCATTGTCAAGGCCCAATTGGACGCGTTTGCCCAGCTCCTGTTTCAAACACCCATGCAAAAACTCCAGCTATGAAGAGTCCGTTCAAGTTCCTGGATGCCTACGAGCTGAAAGACCGGGCGGTGTTTTTTGGCCGCGAGGAAGAAATTGAAGCCCTGTACGGCATGGTGTTCAAAACGCCGCTGCTCTTGTTGTACGGCCTCTCGGGCACGGGCAAAACCAGCCTGATCCGCTGCGGTTTGGCCAGTCGTTTTTCGGCGCCCAACTGGTATCCTTTTTTCATTCGCCGGGGCGAAGACCTGAACGAATCCATCCGGCTGGCGCTGGGCAATGCCCTGCCTGCGGGAAAAACCCTGCCCGACACTCTACCCGAGCAGGTGAGCTTGCTGTTTCGGAACTATTTGCGCCCGGTGTACCTGATTTTTGACCAGTTTGAAGAATTGTTCATCCTGGGCAAAAAAGAGGAACAACTGGCCTTTGCCCGTTCCATCCGGGCTTTGCTCGATGCCGAATTGCCCTGCAAAATCCTGATGGTGATGCGCGAGGAATTCATCGGGCAATTGTACTACCTGGAAAAGGAAATCCCCGGTATTTACGATTTCCGCCTGCGGGTAGAACCCATGGGCCTCAAAAAAGTGCAGGAAGTGATCAGCGGCTCCCTGCAACATTTCCAGGTGCGGGTGCCCGATGCCGAACGGAACATCGAGCGCATGTACAACAACATCAGCGTGGGCAAATCGGGCGTTCAGCTGCCCCACCTGCAGGTGTACCTCGACATGTTTTGGCGCGAGGATTTTGCCCGCACTTACCCTGCCGTCGAACAAGCCCACTTACTGGCCGGAATGGCTGCCGACCCGCCCGTGTATCCGCCCCTGGAGTTTACCCCGGAAGAGATCGACAACTTTGGCAACATCGAAAGTGTATTGGCGCGTTTTTTGGCCGAACAGGAACGCAGCCTGCAAGCGGAACTGCGGCAGCAGTTTGGCAACGGCATTCCCGAGCAGGCGGTGCGGCAGGTGCTCGATTTGTTTGTATCAGAGCAAGGTACCAAAAAACCTAGGATCTACCGCCGTGATGAACAGGGCCTGCACCTGAGCGATACTGAGGAGCTGCTGCTGCTGCTGGTTCAGCTCAGCCCCGCCGCCCTGAGTTATGCCCTGAACCAACTGTACGAATCCCGCCTGCTGCGCGAGCGCGACGATGCGCTGGAACTGGCCCACGACTCGCTGGCCGCCCTGATTTTCCGGGAGCGCAGCGACGAGCAGCGTAAAATCAGCGACTTGCTCATCCGCTTGCAAAATGCCCAGCGGGAATTCGAGCTGAGTGAAGGCCAGGAATTGCCCAGCCGCAAACTGTTGTTGGATACCGAAGAACTCCTGGCTGTACTGCCGCTCAGTCCTGAATTGCGGGAGTTTTATGAGCAAAGTCAGGCAGAATGGCAGCGCCGCGCGGCCACGGAGCAAGAAGAAGCCGAACGTCGGGCGCGAAATGAAGAGATTGCCAAAGGAGCAGAAGAGGAGGCGCGACTAAGGAGGGTGGCGGAAAAGGCGAGAAGAAGGGCTAACCTAGGTGCAAAATTAGCTTCAGGATTGGCAATTGCAGCGGTAGTACTTGGTTTTTTAGCTTTTCAGCAAAGTCAGCAGGCAACCCTGGATAGTGACAACGCAAAAATTTCAGAGAGGGAGGCGCTCACCCAAAAGAAAAAAGCAGAACAATTAGCCGATGAGGCCAAAGACCTGGCGACATCTGTGGCTTTGGCAAGAGATTCCGCAGTTGATCTGCGGCGCATCGCGGAAGAAGCTCTACAAAAACTAAGCCAGGAAACCGCCGCCAAGGAACAACTCCAGTTCAGCAACAAAGCCGACATTGTCCAATCCTTTGTGAATGCGGGCTATTGCGACCTGGCGAAAAAGGCCCTGGATGACCTAATGCCTTTGGTAAAAAAATACCCCGAACGCGCTGAATTTCAGGAAGCTGCCAAAGAACTGGAGGAGCAAGTAAAACAATGTAAGCCCTTAAACACCCAAAAATGAAAGCGACAATTCTTTTTCTTTGCTGGTTTTGCCCATTGGTGGCAATAGCGCAAATACCTTGTGGTGTAGAATATCTGAAAAATCTGGAAATTGCCCAAAAGACTTACCATCAAGGGGGTTTCAGGAAGGCTTATGAGCAATTTACTGCGCTGAAAGGCTGCCAAGAAGTACAAAACGACTCAAAAAAATTGAAAGCACTCAATGTGGAGATTAAAAAGGTGTTGGATGCGATTGAGAATGATGGAAAAGCGGCGGAGTTAGTAGTCAGAGCGGGGGAAGCTGAGAAAAAAGGAAGCCACTATCTTGCCCTGGAACTCGCCCATGAGGCCTGTAAAATTTCTCAGAATGGGAATGATTTGGCTATGCAAAAAAGGGCAGAGTTGCTGGCTAAAGATCTGCCTTGGTTGGAAGGGACATTTGGACACACATCCGGCGTCTCCTCCGTCGCTTTCTCCCCGGATGGCCAATTCATCCTCACCGGAAGTGGAGACCAAACCGCTGTGTTGTGGGACCGCAAGGGCAACCACATCCAGGACTTCAAGGGACACACAGCCGCAGTCACCTCCGTCGCTTTCTCCCCCGATGGCCAATTCATCCTCACCGGAAGTGACGACAAAACCGCTGTGTTGTGGGACCGAAAGGGCAACAACATCCAGGACTTCAAGGGGCACACAGCCGCAGTCTCCTCCGTCGCTTTCTCCCCGGATGGCCAATTCATCCTCACCGGAAGTGGAGACCAAACCGCCGTGTTGTGGGACCGAAAGGGCAACAACATCCAGGACTTCAATGGACACACATCCTACGTCTCCTCCGTCGCTTTCTCCCCCGATGGCCAATTCATCCTCACCGGAAGTGGAGACCAAACCGCTGTGTTGTGGGACCGAAAGGGCAACAACATCCAAGACTTCAAGGGACACATAGCCTCCGTATCCTCCGTCGCTTTCTCCCCGGATGGCCAATTCATCCTCACCGGAAGAGGAGACCAAACCGCTGTGTTGTGGGACCGAAAGGGCAACAACATCCAGGACTTCAATGGACACACATCCTACGTCTCCTCCGTCGCTTTCTCCCCCGATGGCCAATTCATCCTCACCGGAAGTTACGACCAAACCGCTGTGTTGTGGGACCGAAAGGGCAACAAAATTCAGGACTTCAAGGGACACACAGCCGAAGTCACCTCCGTCGCTTTCTCCCCCGATGGCCAATTCATCCTCACCGGAAGTGACGACAAAACCGCCAAACTCTGGAACCTGGAGGGAAAGGAAATCCGCGCTTTCGCCGGACACTCTGGCAGAGTCACCTCCGTCGCTTTCTCCCCAGATGGCCAATTTGTCCTCACCGGAAGTGGAGACCAAACCGCCAAACTCTGGAACCTGGAGGGAAAGGAAATCCGCACTTTCGCCGGGCACTCTGACTACGTCTACTCCGTCGCTTTCTCCCCAGATGGCCAATTTGTCCTCACCGGAAGTGGAGACCAAACCGCCAAACTCTGGAACCTAGAGGGAAAGGAAATCCGCGCTTTCGCCGGGCACTCCGACCCCGTCTACTCCGTCGCTTTCTCCCTCGATGGCCAATTTGTCCTCACCGGAAGTGGAGACCGTACCGCCAAACGCTGGAACCTGGAGGGAAAGGAAATCCGCGCTTTTGCGGGGCACTCCGACCCCGTCTACTCCGTCGCTTTCTCCCCAGATGGCCAATTCGTCCTCACCGGAAGCGACGACAAAACCGCCAAACTCTGGAACCTGGAGGGAAAGGAAATCCGCGCTTTCGCCGGACACTCTGGCAGAGTCACCTCCGTCGCTTTCTCCCCAGATGGCCAATTTGTCCTCACCGGAAGTGGAGACCAAACCGCCAAACTCTGGAACCTGGAGGGAAAGGAAATCCGCACTTTCGCCGGGCACTCTGACTACGTCTACTCCGTCGCTTTCTCCCCAGATGGCCAATTTGTCCTCACCGGAAGTGGAGACCAAACCGCCAAACTCTGGAACCTAGAGGGAAAGGAAATCCGCGCTTTCGCCGGGCACTCCGACCCCGTCTACTCCGTCGCTTTCTCCCTCGATGGCCAATTTGTCCTCACCGGAAGTGGAGACCGTACCGCCAAACGCTGGAACCTGGAGGGAAAGGAAATCCGCGCTTTTGCGGGGCACTCCGACCCCGTCTACTCCGTCGCTTTCTCCCCAGATGGCCAATTCGTCCTCACCGGAAGTGGAGACAATACAGCCAAATTGTGGGACCACAAGGGGAAGGAAATCCAGGACTTCATGGGACATGCTGACACAGTCACCTCCGTCGCTTTCTCCCCCGATGGTCAATTCATCCTCACCGGAAGTGTAGACAAAACCGTCAGGTTGTGGGACCTCAAGGGGAAAAAAAACCAGGACTTCGTGGGACACTCCGCCGCGATCACCTCCATTGCTTTCTCCCCCGATGGCCAATTCATCCTCACCGGAAGTCTAGACAAAACCGCCAGGTTGTGGGACCGCAAGGGGAAGGAAATCCAGGACTTCAGGGGACACACTGATCCCGTCACCTCCGTCGCCTTCTCTCCCGATGGCCAATTCATCCTCACGGGAAGTAAAGACAATACCGCCAGGTTGTGGGACCTCAAGGGGAACTCCATCCAGAACTTCAAGGGACACGCTGACGAAGTCTACTCCGTCGCTTTCTCCCCCGACGGCCAATTCGTCCTCACCGGAAGTAAAGACAATACCGCTGTGTTGTGGGACCTCAAAGGGAAGGAAATTCAGGACTTCAAGGGACACGTTAAGCCCGTCTACTCCATCGCTTTCTCCCCCGATGGCCAATTCATCCTCACCGGAAGTGGAGACAAAACCGCTGTGTTATGGAGCAGAAAGGGCTTAGCATCCCGGCAAGCAGCGGAGCAATATCGCTTCAATGATGCAGTGTATCATGTGAATTTTTCCAAAACAGGAGATACCATGGTAATCGCTTCCGGCCAATGGCATTACCTGGCCTTTAATTTAGTGAAAAGACTGGAGGAACAAAATGGAGTATTGACCATTGCTGAAAAAATCCAGGAAGGTCTATGGTCCGAAGATGATTGTACTACTACCCGGAATCCGGATGCGCTACTAGGCTGCGTGCGGTATTATCTGAGTGAGGGAAAATTGAGCAGGGAATACCTGAATCGAGCCATTGCGGTACTGGATGAGACCAAAAGCCCGGCGGGTAAAGAAAAGGTCGTTGAGATCAAAGAGCAATTGAGGTATTATTTGAAAGGGTTAAAGCAAGATTCGATTTTCAAGATTCAGCAAGATTCGATTTACAAGATTCAAAAACAAGAACAAGATTCAATTCAAAGGGCCAATGAAGTTAAAATCGCGCAGGACAGCATCCAGGCGCTACAACAAAGACTAGCCCAAGACCCCGGAAATTCGCAGTTGATCTTTCAATTGGCTGGGGAGTATGGGAATCTTGCTTATTCCCTTGTTTTAGCAAAACAGCCGCCTCTACAAGCCATTGAAGCAGCACAACAAGGACTGGCACTGGCACCAGAACAAAGCTGGATCAATACCAACCTGGCATTGGGGTATCTCTACAATGGTGAATGGACCAAAGCCCAACAGATTTACCAGCAATGGATGGATGTATCCTGGGCAAGCAGTGGCAGCGAGGGCAGCTTCAAAACCTTCCGTGAAGTATTTCTTGATGATTTGGATGCATTGGAAGAAGCCGGGGTCAGTTGTCGGGATCTTCCCAAAGCAAGAGCTTTGCTGGAGGAGAAGAAGCAGTGAGGGCGGTATCTCGTAATGGGCTTGGGGCGAGTTGGTTATCAGGTAATTGATAATTTTCTTGTTTTTTTGAGTGCCGAGATCAGCGTACATTATTCATACCAAAGCGACAATAATAGCAGCGCGGATGACGCGAATTGGGCGGATTTACGCGGATTTTTATCACGCCTTCGGCGCGATTAGGAGAAGATTAGCCACAAAAGCAGAAAGCCACGAAGAAACCATTTTCGATTCAACCTGCGTTGTGTCTTAGGTCTTTCGTGGCAAAAAAACTTTGCCGCAGGCAAAGTAAAATCCGCGTAAATCCGCTTAATCCGCGTCATCCGCGCTGCTATTATTGTCGCTTTGGCCTTTCTCATCCTCCAATCCCCCCAATTTGCCCTGGTCAAACTCCGGCAAAAGTGCCTTGCCCTACCGCATAAGCCCCCCTACCTTGGTGGCTGATTCCTTCATGTACACTGTACCACGATGCCGGATTACCCACACAAATCTCACGACGAATTTTTCAAAGCCTCCTTTGGGCGGCTGGAGATCGCGCGGGATTACCTGGAGCAGTTGTTGCCGTGGGAGGTACATCAAACCCTGGATTTGAGCCAACTGGAACGGGTGAATGGCAGTTGGGTAAGCCCAGAATTGGCTGAATATTTTTCCGATGTAGTTTATCGCTGTCCACTAAAGGAAGGTAAGAATCAGGTTTGGGCTTCGTTTTTGTTGGAGCACAAGAGCGCCCCGGATCCTTTCCCCCATTTGCAATTGCTTCGCTACCTCGTGGAAATCTGGCAGGAACAACGAAAACAAAAGCAGCCCCTTACGCCTATCATCCCTATAGTGGTGTATCATGGCGTACGGAAGTGGCACAAGCGGGATTTGAGCAGTTATTTTGGTAAAGGTTTACCGCAAAGTTTACTGCCTTTTTTACCCCGTTTCGACTACATTCTCACCAATGTTCGGGCGCTTTCTGATGAGCAAATTTTAGAACTAAAAAAGGGCTTGCTCATCAATGCCTTGCTCATGCTCAAACACATTTGGGAGCCGCAATTTATTCTGAAAAACCCGGAGTTAATTTTCATTCACCTGGAATCCCAAAACCAAGAGATTGGCGATTTTGTAGTTTCGCTCCTTGCATATCTTTTCAAAAACACCGAAATTGCTCGGGAAACCATCAACAGGTTTATCCAACAATTGCCAGATGGCTTAAATAGAAATGTGATGAGTACTTATGAAATGATTCAAGCGGAAGCTATTGATATTAAAGAGCGCGAGGTCATCAAAAACCTATGGTCGCTCCAGGAATTTTCCCTGGAAAAAATCGCCTTACTATCCGGCACCAGCCTGGAGCGTGTGATTGAAGTCCTATCGGCGCAATTACAGACAGAAGGACAGAGCGAAGCTGGCGCTGCTCAAACACTAGAAGCTTACCAAGCTAAGTTTGTCTAGTTGGAAAACATGCGTCATCCTGAATATTTAAAAAGACCAAAGCGGATCAAAAAAGCATTGCTTTTAAGGTACTAAAAAATCCATTCAAATCCGTGGGCATCCGTGTTGTCGTTCCTATCGCATTTGCTTGCCAAAAATAAAACCTCCCACCAATCCCCTCCATTAGCCCTGGTCAAAATCCGGCAAAAGTGCCTTGCCCTCGCGCATAAGCACCCTATCTTTGTGGCTGATTCCTTCATGTACACCCTACCACAATGCCAGATTACCCACACAAATCTCACGATGAATTTTTCAAAGCCTCCTTTGGGCGGCTGGAGATCGCGCGGGATTACCTGGAGCAGTTGTTGCCGTGGGAGGTGCATCAAACCCTGGATTTGAGCCAACTGGAACGGGTGAATGGCAGTTGGGTAAGCCCGGAATTGGCCGAATATTTTTCCGATGTGGTTTACCGCTGTCCACTAAAGGAAGGCAAGCGGCAGGTTTGGGCCTCGTTTTTGTTGGAGCACAAGAGCGCCCTGGATGCTTTCCCCCATTTGCAGCTGTTGCGCTACCTCATGGAGACCTGGCAGGAACAACGCAAGCAAAAGCAGCCCCTTACTCCAATCATCCCCATCGTGGTGTATCACGGTGTACGGAAGTGGCGGAAGCGGGATTTGAGCAGCTATTTTGGTAAGGATTTACCCCAAAGTTTACTGCCTTTTTTACCCCGTTTCGATTACGTCCTCACCAATGTAAGGGCACTTTCTGATGAGCAAATTTTGGAACTAAAAAAGGGCTTGCTCATCAATGCTTTGCTCATGCTCAAACACATTTGGGAGCCGCAATTTATTCTCAAAAACCCGGAGTTAATTTTCATTCACCTCGAAACTCACAACCAGCAGGTTAGCGAATTTGTCGTTTCCTTACTTGCATATCTTTTCAAAAACACCGAAATTGCCCGGGAGACCGCCAATAGATTTATCAAGCACTTGCCCACTGACTTAAACCAAAATGCAATGAGTACTTATGACATGATTCAAGCCGAAGGTATTGAAAAAGGCGCTGAACTAAAAGAGCGCGAATTCCTCAAAAATCTATGGTCACTCCAGGAGTTTTCCTTGGAGAAAATCGCCTTGCTGTCCGGCACCAGCCTGGAGCGCGTGATCGAAGTCCTTTCGGCGCACTTGCAAGCAGAAGGACTAAGCGAAGCTGGCGCTGCTCAAACACTAGAAGCTTACCAGGCTAAGTTTGTCTAGCTCGGGTTCCGTTATCCAGGAGAATTTACCAATTTGGAATCAAAATAAAAGTAACAACTGAGTTTACACAAAGTATCAATTGCGTGCATGCAGCACCGGGGTTTTCTCAAGAACCCAGCATTTGATGCCTTTATTTGATGTTTTACCGCTCTCCTACTCAATTCCAAGTACTCAAAAATCAGCTTTTCCAAGTACATCGCCCCCTCTCGTTTCATGGCAATTTTGTCTTGTCAAGCAGCACCAATGAAACTTGCTGATCTCCAAAAGATCCTGTAGCACCGGTGCATGCTGGCAATCACCAAAATTGAATAGACCATGAAAAAGCCAGCAGTTTTCCATTTGTATTTGAGCCTCCTATGCTTGGGATGGGGTACATTCATTCCGGTAAAGTCAATAGCCGGAGTTCCAGTTATGTCTTGCGTGGACAATGGCCTTTATTACCAAGAAATCATGCCTGATGGCAGCATCCGACATGTGATTGAAAAAAATGTAGTGGTACTCAACCAAAAATTCATGCCCATCCCTGCGCATGCAGATCAAAAGACGCTTGAAAAGCTGACCCGAGAAAATAAAAAAATTGAACAAGCGAATCAGTCCAGACTGAAAAGCGTCAAGGAGTTTGAAAAATTCTTCAATGGCTCCTCGATAAATGGGACAAAAAACAGCTTGGGTGAGCCTGTATTTTTCAAATTCAACATCATTGAAGAAAAAGTTGAAAACACCGCCTGCATTCAAACCTCGAAGGCATTGAGTCGAAAATACGCTTTGCCTTCGGCACGGACCACTCCTTCTGGAAATAAAGTAATGGTTTATGCAGCGATAATGACTACAATGTCCGCCAACGGGGAGATGGGAAAAGCCCAAGGCAATATTATTTACCAGGTATCGGCCAAGGCTCCTGAGGGCACTCTTTCTCATGAACTGGGGCATGCGTTGTACCTCATGGACAGCTATGGCTTTTCAAGCAATGAATTCGGAGATGGATTGATGGGTGCCCAACCCAAGCCAATCACCCCACAAGAAGTCGAGCAAATTGTACTAAAGTGCTTAAAACGCGACAAATAGTTCGCCAAGGTACCATGAGGAGTTAAGATTGGTTAACCTAAATCTCGGTTCGGCTGGAGTGCGCTCTGGCCGGACTTTTTTAGGTTTTTAGAAAAAAGCCCAAAAAAAGACCCTCTTCTACTCAATTCCAAGTACCCCAAAACCCTCCTTTCCAAGTACATCGCCCCCTCCCCTTTTGCCGCAATTTTGTAGGGTCAAGCAGCGCTAATGAAGCCTGCTCATGTTCAGCACCATCTTTCAAAATCGACGTACTATGAAAACCACCTACTTTCTTTTGACCCTTACGCTGATGATCTTGGGTAGCGCAGCAAAGGCACAATACGTTCCTGGGAATAAAGGCATTACCACCAACTACAGCGGAGGAAAAGGAGCCTACCCCAGCGATGCTTTCCGCCAGAAAGCGAAGGTGGTTCCAACTATTTCAGCAAGAAATATTCATGCCCCTAATAAACCACAAAGCCTGATTTCACGGGCCATCAAAAAACCCGTACTCAGCCATCCTTCGATGATTAATGGGTATACGATCATAGCTGTTGAAGACCAGGGGGTATATTGCGTGAAGTAGCAGGCGAATATTGCACATCTCTTTGACGAGATGCTATTTATTTTCAATCACTTGTAGTTTCGCTTTTGAGGTCGGATCACCATGAAAGGAGCCGTCTTTGGCTATCGCCGCCCATTCCTTGGTAGCCCCCACATGGCTTACCGTCCAAAGTGGGTGGGGCTCCTGATCTTGAAGTCCAGAGATGAGAATTCGATTGTCCCAACCTCCGGTGGCGTACCATTTTTTATCCGGGCTGATGGCTATGCACGTTGTGCCGCCACAATGGTAATCAACATTGATGAACTTCCGCGTAGAATTTCCCGAATCCAATTGTTCCACCATCACCCGATCGTCCAATCCCACGCTGATGGTCAATTTTCGACCTTGCTCATCTTCGAGCCATGCTACGTCTTGTACGATGTTTTGATGGGCCGATGAAAAAATATTTGAGAAGTTTTGTTTTTCCATGTCCCAAATCAGTAGATCGTGATTTTTGCCGATGGCTAAAAATGTCCCATCCTTACTGAATTTCAATGCCGCACTCCAGCCTATGTCGGAAGCAATGATTTGTGGGCGCCCGCGTTTTTTTAAGTTCCACAATTTTACTTCGCCCATCAGGCTGGAACTGGCCAGGAGCTGTCCATCAGGGCTAAAGTGTAGTCCGTATACGCCCTGCGGGTTCTTTTTGTCGATCAAGACCGACTTGCTGTTTTCCTCTTCGTCGAGGATGTGCAACCAAACCGCGCGGTCGGCGCCGCCAGTAGCCAAACAGCGCCCGTCGGGTGAAAAGGCAATGGTGTTGATTTGGGCACGATGGGTACGGATGGTGTTCAAAAGTCGGCCACTTGCCAGGTCCCAGAGCTGGACAAGACTGTCGCGCCCGGCGCTGGCAAGGGTATACCCATCGGGGCTGATGCAGAGGGAAGTGACCCAGTTTTTGTGCGCATGGAGAATACGTTCGATTTTAAAGGAATCGGTTAACCAAATGGCTATGGATCCGTCTTTGTTGGCGCTAACCAAACGTTTGCCATCCGGGCTGAACAGGAGGTCATTCACACCCGCATCGTACCCTCTAATAATGCCCTGGGTATTTCCGGTAGCCGCTTCCATGAAACGCAGACCATATTTTTGATACATAGTGGCGATTTGGCCTTGCTGGGGATGCATGGCAAACAGGTAATTGGGACCTTCGCCTTCTGGAAATGAATACGCTTTTTGCTGGCTGCGATCCGCAATGGAACGAACAAGGATGTTGCCAGAGTAGTATAATACGCCCAGGTGGTTTTTATCCGCGCCAGGAATGATCAGCCGAATTTGGGTGCTATCAGGAAGGTGTTCGCGCCCCAACAATTTGCCACTGGGGAACTCCCAAGTGCCCAACAACCCACGTGGGCTTATGGTAATTACCTGATTTTTGTTGTTGAAAAAAGCCGCCAGATTCATGTCGTATCGATTGTATTCCGCCAGGGTCTGCACCACCGAGTCGGTTGCAATTTCTTTGATCAACACATTGCCAGTGGTATTGATGCACAAATGGCGATTATCGGGACTGAAGGAAACACGGAGTTCAAAGTTGGGTTTGGAAATACTGAGTTCATAGCGCAAATCGAAAGAAAGTACTTCCAGGATTTGAATTTTATTTTCCAAGGGTAAGGCCAACAAGGTACCATCGGGGCTGAATTCGGGATAGCGCAGGGTCATTGCTGGGAAGTCCCAGCGCTGCATCTCCCATCCGCCACCATAGGGAGTCAAACCCCAGCGTATCACCTTCCCGCTGCCGTACGCAGCAAGCAGGGACTTTCCATCGGGATGAAAGCGAAAATTCACCCCACCTAAGCCCCGCTCTTTCAGGATGTACAAGAGTCGCTGGGTTTGGGTGTCCCAAATGTGGATGCTGTTGTTGTTGTCGGCACTGGTGGCCAGCCGGCGGCCATCGGGGCTGTACTGCATGCAGGTGATGGTGGCAGTATGGCCCGTGGTGTGGAGGACGCGGGGCTGGGCGACAAGGGAAAGGGAGAGCAGAATTAGGGTTGAAAAAATGAGGATTTTGTGGCGCATGATGGAGTCAGTGTAGTGAACTTGTACTCAAGGCGAGGTTCTACTCCCTAGTAAGGTAATGGTGTAAAAACTTCTTTTATCATCGATAAAAAATATAACATAACCGCCCAAACGCGTTCTACTAATCATTGTCACACCGTGGGTACTTACACCCCCACCCCAGGACAACAATTTAAGGTCAACATTTACGCCCGTTCCAGATTTATAGATTCTAATGTCTAAGGCATCCCGGGGTTCACCGTGAAATTTATGTTTTTGCTCGCCTTGGGTAAAGGATTGCTGGGCATTCAAAAAAACCAACTCAGATAGGGGGCTACTACCGTAGTTTCTAGCTACTCGTCCATATGCATAAGAAGCGTATTGAAATACTTTCCCAGTGCCATCTGTTCTGATGGTATTGTTGGTCATCATCAATTCATACGAAGCATAATAGTTACTTAAAGCAATATTACCGCTCTGGTTGATAAAGGTCATCATTTCATCAAAAACCTGCACCTGGGTTTGAGCCTCAACACGCTGGTGTATAACGAATAAAATCCCCGTCAGCAGAAAAAAAGAAAGGGTTTTCATGTGTTTTTTTTTAATAGATGACGCCTACTCGTAACACTTTTCGGCATACCGCGTCCTACTCTATTCGCAGGGTTTTCAGGAGACTACTTTCATTGTTATTAACCAACACAAGCCCCACTATAACTATCCCCACTTTTAATGAAGGTAATTGTAGTATAGCTATCCCCACTGCGCCAACGGATTCCATAACCTAAAGCAGTTTTGATCAGTTCTACTGCTCCTACCAGAGACTTACCATTGCCCCAACTGAAGGAAGTTATTTCTATATTGATTTGCGAGCCTTGCTTAAAAATGCGATATCCTACTTTATCTTTATTGCCTTGAAAATTATTGCGGTCACTAAAGGATTGTAATAAGGTTAAGTTCATTTCCGTAATATTCGTTTTGGTGTTACAGGCGCAGCGCCCCACCACGATGCCCTGCCCAAAGGAAGCATATTGGTAGGTTTTTCCAGTGCTATTGGTACGTGTCGTATTATTGGTCAAAATTGCTGTAAATTCGTTATTACAACCATTTATCGAAGGTTCGGAATTGAGCCAGTGAAGCATTTCATCAAAAACTGCTACGTTGCTGTTCTGAGCTTGTGCAGTGGCTGAAATACTCAGTGCCACAAGTAAAAAAAAGAAGTTTTTCATGATTGAAAATTTTAGGTTAGTGATTAGGTACAGCGCAAAAATTCACCTCAAGGGCACGTTATATACACCTCTAGCTTGTGTAAAGCGCATTATAGGTGTTCCGGTCTGCTCTTTGAGCAATACGGTGTTGGTTGGGTAAACTATTTCCAGTTTGAGCAGATCCATATTCCAGTTGTCCCCGGTAGAAAAAGGAGATGTCCATCCAGATTCGAATGCCACCATACATTCTACAATATTTTCTGGCGTAGTATTCAGCGGCAGGGACGTTTCTATTGTATTGGTCGAACCATCCCTCCAGTAAGCACCCCGATTCAGGGGTAAGTGAATTATTGTCAAAGGGGAGGCACTATTCCTAAGTTTGAGCACTAAATAGGCTTGGCTGGCAGTCCGCAGATCGTCATTACCGGTTTTAATCGTTACCCTAAGTTTCGGGTTGGCTGCTACAGCCGGAAATGGATAAATCACCCGCATATGTGCCTTGTCATTTTCAGATAAATTGGTGTTCCAGGGCACTGAAAAATGTCCAATAGTCAGGGCATCACTAATGGCGTAGTGCATGATTGACAAGGAATCATAAGCCGTGAAATTGGTTTCCGTACGCGAATAGCGCTCAAATATATTGTGATCTATTTCTGCTCTGCTCCAGTTGTTTGGAGGGCCCCCATAGTACCGATATACCGCCTCTCTGTCCCAGGGTATGGCCACCTCCGGGTGTTGATGTTCGTGGATGGCGCCCAAGGCATGACCAAATTCGTGCAAAACAACTCTACTGAACTCAGTTTCCGAACTAGCGTCGGTAAGCCAGCCAAAATTCATGGAGGGATTATGTACGCGGGAGTAGGTACCGCCATAAGACCATGAAGCTCCTGGGTTAAAGGCAATGTGGATATCTGCGGGTTCAGTACTGACAAAATCAAAACGAAGGTTGGCATGTTCCAGCCATTTGTTGGCATAAAAACGGACTCGTTCTCGCACGCGCTCTGTACCGCCCGTCATCATGATGCGGATGGTTTCGCCCGTACGCCAATAGGTTCCATGTAGTGTGGCTATTTTTAATGCACCTTCGGGGGCTTGTGTGGGTATACGATCTACACAAACTCTAGGGAAATCCGGATCAGGATTGACCTGCCAATTGAAAGGTATGGCCAGCACATTAAAAGCCGCATTCAAAGGCATTTGTTGGTTCTGGCTGTTGTAGATCAACCACCTGTTGTCTTTGTGTTGTCGGTAGGCATCGTCGGGTCGATCGTACCAAACGTTGTAGGGATAAGGATTGTAAGTGCCGATCCAACGTTGGGTGACAAATACATGCCAGTCTTTACTGCCGTTGAGATTAGGTTGATTCAGCGCCGTGTAGCCTACATTCGGGGCCGCGAGTTGGGTGGAAGTGGTATGGGTATGCTGAAAAGCCACCGAATTTAAGCCGATATTTGCAGTAATCAACACATTGAATTGCGTTCCTGGAACCAGTGCGGCCCTATCTTGATTGAAGATTTTCCATCTTCCATTGTCGTACCAAGCCCCAACTTCGTGGTTGTTGTATACCCCTCCATATCTTTGCGTGACCATGATCACGGCACTGGGGTTGTTATTGAGCAAAGCATGATCCAGCGTGGTCGCATTCCCCATAAAGTTTGCTGCCGTTACCGTATGCACAAATACGTTAGGGGAAAGGCTAGGGAAGGCGAGCACACTAAAGCGCTGATGCTGGGCTGCCGTAGCAGGCATAGGACTGCGGTTTTGATTAAAAATGGTCCATTTATTGCCATCGTACCACACCCCGAATACATTGGTAGGGTTTTGATCTCCGGTTTGTTCCCAAACTGGGGTAACAAATACTGCTGCCCCTGGATTCCGGTCAAGCATAGTGTTGTCCAATCGGGTGATATGTGTGGAAGTATTGGCAGGGGTGGTTACATGGGTGAAAATGGTCTGGCTATCCAACTTGAGGGTACTCAGGAATAAGCCAAAAATCAACAGGACTTTGTTCATCGTATAGAGGTTTATTGGTTTTTGAAAGGGAGGATGCACAACAAAACTTCTTCACACACTGATATATCTCCTTCCAGAACCTGGCGTAAACAAAAAAGGGGGAAATCTTTTCGTAGCACTATTCCAAAGTTATACTGACTGCATTGAACTCAATTTTTACAATCCGGGTATCGTCATTACAATTGTCGTCGTCACTAATATCAGGACCTCCGGTGTCCCCAACTATTTGGAAGAGGCGTACGGCTTTGCCTTGTATTGGTGGAAGCTGATACACCGTGTTACCATTGTTGATAGATGCTTTGATGATTTCTCCTACCTTTTGGACATCATCAGGATTGATGAGAAACATTGTCTTCAACATTTCTTTTACTTTCGAAATATTGGCTGCCTCGAATACTTTGCCAATACCCGCAGCTACATCTGCTCCCGGAAAGAACCATTGCCCTCCCGCTGCGCCACTGATGAATTCGGTATAACTGTTCGGATCCGAGTTGATGCTTTTGATCTTTTTCCCAGCAGGTGCATCGTACACTTTTATGATCCATCTTCGTTGGGTGGTTGACCAATCGTGGGTTGTCTCTCGTGCATGGATATATACATTTGCATAAATGGCTCTTCCTTCATCAGCAATTCTTAAATTTACCTGGCATTGTATCTTAGGGCCATGGCCATCAAACTCCCGATCGCCTTGGAGTACATCTTTTGGGCAAAGCGATTCGTTGATGTCTTGCAGCCTAATTGTTGTTCTGTTTTCTCGTTGTAAGTTCCAGCGTTGTGCAACATTGTTGTTCCAGGCAGAATACCCAACCATACCAATTAGTGCCCCCTGTTCCTTGTTGCCATACAAAACGTCCAAATAATTCCTACCCTGTTTGCATTGGATGTTGTAAGAGCCGTCACCTACCTGGATAAACTTCCATTTTTGGTTGTCCCCTCCATGAAAACCCCAGGTATGCAAAATGGCTCCAGATTGAGGACTGGCTGCATCTAATACTAGTCCCCAATTGGTCTTGATGTAGTAATAGCCTGCCTCATTGCTAGCTTCAATCGTAAATAGTTGTGCGTCACCATTGTTAGGATCCCAAGTATGCAGTCTTGTTCCAGCGGCGTTATTCCCCCACTGCACGTCCATATTTTTATTGTTGAGTTTGGTTTTGATTTGATACACTCCTGCTTGGATGATGGCAGATGGCGCATTGGATACCAGTATTTCGTATTTTGTCACTGGGTTTTCTCTGCCCCCTTGCCCAATTAGTGCGCTACCTCCCCGTGAAATTTTGCCAACGGTCATTTCTCCGCCAACTACCGCGCGCGCGATGTACAATGGCTTGCCACCTGCCTCATTCCCTCCCTGAACAGCAGTGCCTGGAATTGCGCCATTGGAGACAGTTACCCATATGCCCGCTCCTGTATACACTTCGTAATTTCCAACCCACTCTTCTTTCGTACCATAAGGGATGGCGGCGCGTGCCCAATTTCTTAAGGCTTTACCAACATGAGTACCACCGCCGATAGAGCCTCTGGCAATGAACATTTCTTGTCCGTCGGGTAAGGTGCTGCCCACGTAGGCATTGGACGGCATAATACCATTGATAACTTTAGCCCATTGTGCCCTTAAGGACTGGGGAATAGCCAATAACATCAAGGCTGCGGCCAGCGCCAAAAACTGTTGGATTGTTTTGGTTTTCATCAGTTGTAGTTTTATTCATGTTTGTAAAATGTATCAAATTAGGCTCTGCCCTGCACCAAGCGAAGGGCGACTTTATTCATTAATGACCATATAATAGCCCGAAATTGCGCCATTGTTATCAAATAACCTTTGGGCGTCTGAAGTGATTGCAGCACCAAAAATATAAGTCCCAGCAGGAGGTTTTACGGAATCAGATATGGTATATGAAGCTCTACTATTTGCGTAAGGAAAGGTAGGGTAATATTCAATCGGAAGGCCGCCAATCTGTAAACTACTACCACTTGATGACAATCTATATGCAATTCCAAGGGATGCTCGACTGATACCTTCGCCTTTACGCCCTAAACCCATTGTGACCACAAAGACTACACGTTGATTCCCATTTACCGCGATTGTGTGGGTAGGTCCGATCATATACCAGGCATTGGCAGTTGGAGGTATTGCTGCTTCAATAGCGCTGGCAATCACTCCCATCGAAGCAATCGTCCCTGTTGTCGGAGCGGTGACGGGATTCTGCCAGCTCGCCAAGCCGTTTGCATCGCTGGTCAGTATCTTGCCCGCACCCGGTGCACCGCCCGCTATTTTCAGTTGCCCTGCGATCTCCACATTACCGTTGTTTTTAACAACAACTTGATCTTTACCGGAATTGCCGAGGGTGATATTGCCTGGCTCCTGATTCATGATTTTAAGGTCTATGCCTGTTTCCCCTATCAATCCGCCGTCTGTAAGGGCGGTACCAGTATTATCGTTGGTCATTTGGATCCAAACATCTCCATTTTCTTCATCGTTGATATGCAACTTACGTTGGGGTCTAGCGGTACCAATACCCACATTTTTGAAATTGTTGCTGGTCACCAGGCTCGCGCCGTCAGTCCAGCCTCCGCTCGGCGCAGCGCTCCAAGTAGCATTCCCACTCGCGTCGCTGGTCAGCACCTTGCCCGCGCCCGGCGAGCCACCCGCAATTTTCAACTGCCCGGCTATTTCCACATTGCCGTCGTTGTTGATCACGATCTGATCGGGTTGGGCACAGGTACCGAGGGTGATCTTTCCGATTTCGCAGTTTTCTATTTTCAGGTCTTTGTTGATCAGCCCCAGGAAGGCGCCATCGCCTCCAGTGGCTCCATTGCCGCCGTTGGTGATCTGTAACCAGGCAAAGGACTGATCCTGATCGTGGATGTGTACTTTTTGCTGCGGCGCGGCGGTGCCGATGCCGATTTTTTTGCCATTGCCCGTGGTGACGAGGGCCGCGCCATCCGTCCAGCCCGTATTTGGCAAAGCCACGCTGTTACCATTGCTGATGCTCAGTTGGTTGCCACTCACGCTGAGCGTTTGTGCGTCGGCGCTGGCGGGCAGGGTCACGTTGCCGCCGCCTTTGGAAAGCGAAAGTTGGTTGCCCAACACCGCAAGGGTTTGTATTTCGTTGTTGGGATCGGCGTCTGCATCGCCCTGTAGGGTTTTTTCTGCTACTTTAGCGTAGGGTACAGCCTGGAGTTCGGTGGGAAAAAAATCGAAGGTGCTTCCGTTGGCCGCGACGCTGATTTTGACAAATCGGCCACCATTGCTCCAGTCTATGGCAGCAAAATTACTGGATGGGTTATTGCCTTTGCCAATAACGAGGTTGAAAAGCCCCAGTTGGTCGGTCGTTATATTGTGGGTTTCGCGGTAAAGTTCGATACCAACAGGATTGAGAATGGCCAAGGTAGCTGTGCCGTTTTGACTACTAATGGGGGTAAGATTGGCGCTGCGCAATACGGCCTGATAGTTGAACCCTGGGCTTTGGGCGGCAAGCGGGAAGGCACAGCAAACGAAAAAGAGCCCCGATAAGAAGTTTAGCAGTTTCATAATAATGGGTTATAAACAAGGTGAAAATTCAGTCAGCTTTTACCAGTCGTATGCTGCCGCTGCGCCCGTTGGGCGCAACGACGCGCAAGAGGTACACCCCCTTGGCCAACTGACCTACATCGATGCGTTGTGTGGCGTGATTTTGGAGGGTAAACGGGCTGAGCAGTCTGCGCCCCGCGATGTCCCAAAGGCTGAGTTCGAGACTTGCGACAGGCAAGGTGGTGGCGTATTCTACCAACACATTTTGAGAAGCTGGATTGGGATACACCTTCAAGCCCCACTCGGCGAGGTCGAGATCGGCGACGTCTACACTGATCGCTTTTGCACTGTTGTGGAAACCTTGTCCGCAGGAAACGGCAGCCGAACTGAGCGTGGCGATGGCCGTTTCCCCGAGTGTAAACTGGAGCCGGGCCGAGCCGTTGAGCGAAAGGCTCGAATTGCCTGCAGATGCCAATACGGTCGGCTGCAACTGTTGCGCAATCACTGGAATCGTTGCCACCATAAAAAAGGCAAAGAAGTTGAATAGATATCGCATATCCTGGTTTCTATTGTTTGGAAATTGGGGGGTTATTGTTTTTCACTTGCCATTTGTAGTAGGGCAGGCCGTTCAATAGCCTGCTTGCTTCGAACCGCCTGGTAGTTTTCAAACCCCTTTCGAACGCCCTTCACCTCCCAATCGAACTGATAATTTCCCTGGCCTTGAAACATTTCTCGCACGGTAAACCCGGTAGCTGTTTTTTCAACAACTGCCAATCCTTTAGAATCGGCAGAAAGTGGGGTGAGCTGCACGGTGATGGTTTGAGGGTTGATGACGTTTTCAAAATGTTCGGAAAATGTTACACTTACCCTTCCATTTTTAAGAGTAGCGGTACCTCGTTCATAAGCTGCTGCTTCGGGGCCTTCGATGCAGGCGTACCAGATTTCCTGATCAGCGTGCTTAGGGTGATCCATACTAAAGTTTTTGACTTCGGCGGTAAGGATTCCCCGGTTTGAATTGTCGAGGTACATTTGGGCTTTGATGGTACCATTGCTCAGCAAGGCTATCGAGCCGCGATTTGCGTTTCCAACCGTACCCAAAACCAAATTGGAACCGCCAGCATTAGCAGGGTTGCGCAATTCCAATTGTCCAGCGCCATGAGTATTGCGTCCTAAATTAGCTTCCCAAAGCAGACCATGCATGCCAACATGAAAAGAGCCTTGGGCGCGCACAATTCCAGCCACATCAAGGCTATGTTGAGGAGATAACTCATTGATGCCCGTAAAATTTGGCGTCAGGGTGAGTGGGAACCGAGCAGTGGTGCCGCCCCCAGCATCGTTGAAGCGATTGTGCGCGAAAATCATTACATCTCTTTGCCCATCTGCATCTATTCTCCACAAACCTGGAGTGAACCCATTGTCGTTGTCAAAAATAATGGAGGAGGGGCTGTTCACCCGGCTGGTCAGTTGGATGACTGCCGAACGCTGGCGATGACGGGCAGTAATTAAAGGTGCGTCGTTTTCAAATTTTTCGCTAAGGATATTCAGTGCATAGGTAGGCGCTGTACCTGAATTGGTGATGGATACTGTTGCCGATCCACGCGAATTGGGAGCATTTGAAAAGGATGCTGCCGTTCCCCCCTGAGACTTTACGCTCATTGCCAATTGTAGCCCAGTTTCAACTTCAATACCTGCTGTAAAAGGGTCAATAGGGTGAATGCCTAGAGCTGCGGTTGCTTTACCTGGGTCAAGATGCACTGCGTATTGATAGTTTCCGCCAAAAATAGCCAAGCCATCTTGTTCTGAGTTTGAGCCTGCGATTTGCAGTTTGGCAATAGGATCATCCGTACCAATGCCCACATTCCCGGTGTTGGTATTGGAGATGTGGTTGGCGTTAGTGCTCCATGAATTGGCCCCAGCGGGTAAGGTGACGGTATTGCGGTTAGAAATACTGAGCTGATTGCCATTTAGGGATAGGGTTTGTAGTTCATTTGTCGCATTGTTGTCGCCATCGCCAGTATTGCTGAGTACGCCGTTGTTGATGCTGATGCCCGGCCCAGCAGTGTAGGTTCCAGCTGGCCCCTGCGGCCCAACCGCTCCTGGTGCTCCGGTGTCTCCTTTATCGCCCTTATCGCCTTTTGGCCCAGTTGGACCCTGCGAACCAACAGCTCCGGTCGCACCTGTATCTCCTTTTGCGCCTTGTACCCCCGCGACCCCCTGA
>Ga0209717_1000649_pt1 | contig 41707 bp, 43 predicted proteins | sample AD_UKC048_MetaG_FD_184418 | JGI IMG/M metagenome (GOLD analysis project Ga0209717, IMG submission 184418) | Active sludge microbial communities of municipal wastewater-treating anaerobic digesters from USA - AD_UKC048_MetaG (SPAdes) (version 2) | ecosystem: Engineered > Bioreactor > Anaerobic >...
TGGATACCCTGTTTTTAGATCTGGATTTGAAGACTTGGATGCCAATTTCAAAAACTCATTATAAATGTAAGTATTTTGCTCAGGTGTCACTGAGATTGGTTTTGGCAATTCGTGAATAAAATCAGCACCACCAGCATAAGAGGACATATTCCAAGCTACAGGATCTCCGCCAGTAGTCTTGTCCGTTTTTGTGATATAACCTCCCGTAACATTGGGCATTGTACTATCAGTAGTGGCAATTTTTAAAATATTTACACGATCTGAATTGGATTTAATTTTTTCTTGCATAACATACAATCCAATATATTCTCCGTTTAAAACCATTTCGCAATAGACAGTTCTGGTTGCATAATCTCCAATTTGTCTTGATAAGTTATACGACAAATAATCTCGAATAAGCGAAGGATCAAATGCCATACCATTTAAAATCCAATCATTCTCGCTTGGCATCCCTAAAATAATTACATTATTATTACTGATATTATCCGCTTTTAAAGTTGTCAAGCTATAGGCCTTCTTGGGTGAAGATTGAGAAGAGGAACCTCTAATTTCAATACCTATTCTTCCATTATAATTTAAATAAGCTGCAGTGTTTTGATCTGTGAGATAATTTCTGCTACCATCGGGTCTTTTAATAATTTTCATGCTAGCCAAAATTTTGGGATCATCTAAAATTTCTAAAGGCTGATTCGTATTGGGATTTATGTCAGTATTTACAATAACAATAGGCAAATTGCTGTCAGTAAATGTTTGTGATGCAATACTAAAGGAAGAGAGAAATACACATACTGAAATAATTCTAGAAACAGCAAGGAATTTAGTAAAGTAAAAAATTTTCATAATAAATTTATTTTAACCCTTTTATAGGAATAAGTTGAATAATAAAAAAGCCAAGAGTGACAGAAATTGTAAAATATAAAGCCAATTTGAATCAAGGTTCTAAATTTGTTGATTGGGTTTTCTCCAAAAGACGTCTTCAATTCTGTTGAATTTTGTATCTAAATCATTTTTAATGAAATATAAAAAAGCAATCAGTAGAAGAATCAATAAGAAAATTTCTATCGCAATGGGTTTTTGAATATTATTTCAGTAAATATAATACTATTTATAAATTAAATAAAGTAATTGTTTTTGATTTAGAATAGTTTCTTTTATTAAAAATTAATTTTGTTTCATATTTGAGAAATAGTTTGCACAGGTGAAAAATAGTTGTACATTTGCACTCGATTTCGGGGTGTAGCGTAGCTCGGTTATCGCGCCTGCTTTGGGAGCAGGAGGCCGCAGGTTCGAATCCTGCCACCCCGACCAAAAGCCGAACAGAGATGTTTGGCTTTTTTTGTATATGCTATTTTGATTGAAGTGGTTATCGCATCCCGCTTGACAGGAATTGCAGAGTTCTGTCGATTGTTATCGGGACTTCCTAGATATGCAAAAAAAATTGCACTATGATTAAGTGCAATTTTTTTTAAAATATCCTCCAAAAATTACTTCTCGATTTCTCTCAAATGTTCCATTTTTTTGTGTGCCAAGAAACCAGCAATATCTTCAAAATGTTCTTTAACTCTTTTGTGTCCAAATTCGAAAACTTTGGTAGCCAATCCATCGAGGAAATCTCTATCTATGAAACCAGCAATAGAGACTTATTTGGCTTTCATAAAAAACGTTTACTATAGCAATTCTGCAAATGATACTCCAATTCCAAAAATGGTCTGTTTGTAGTTATAATCAATCATAGTATCACCATATCCATCAAAAAACTGAAAATGACCTCTTAAATTTCCTTTAATGGGAAATCCCCAATCTAATTGAATTTGTCCGTGACTGTTAGAACCTGTTCGCAGAGAATGTTGCCCATGAATCGTAATAATATTTTTGTTCAATACCTGAACAAATGTAGCATCGGCTCGTCCTGTATAATCTTGTATTTCTGGATTTTCGTTTAACTGGAATGCATACCAAGCCCTTACGATTAAATTCCAATTTTTTTCTTCAAAGGCTGCAAAACCTATGATTCTATTCCAACTTCGGGTAAGTGTCTCCGTTCTGCCATTGGATTGATGGTTAAAAGAAACCCTAGCATTTTACCCTCCAACCCAAAAACTTTAAACTTGGCTGGAAAATTCAAAATCACTTCCGGTTCATAATTCGTTTCTCTGAAAGGTCTTGAAAACTCGTCATTGTAAATTTGCCAAAATGACTTTTGAGTATAGGCCAACCACAAATCAGATTTTCCAAATAAAATATCTTGAGCCAATTTAACTTTAAAACTCAACTGGAATTTAGCTTCCACTTTGTTTAGTTTTACATATTTATCGACTACCACTTCAGTTCCTGAATTATAATTCGTTTCATTAGGATTGGCTGTGTATCTAAAAGGTAAAACATAAATTGGTTTGTATTTTGAAATTAAGAAGGTTTCTTTTTTTAAAATCTGGTTCTAATTCCCAAATTTCGGTAAGCGTTTGAAAGTTATTTCCCTTATTGAAAATCAAATTAGATTGCCCTTTCACAGATAAAATAAATAATAATGCTAAAGGCAGAAAAGAAATTGAGAGGTTAAAAATTTTTATCATAATTTTTTCAATGTTGCCCGACAAAAAGAAGCAAAAAATAACTTCTATAAATGAATCGTAAACTATGTGTTTCGACATACAAAATACGATGAGTAAAAGTAATTATTTTTCTAGCAAATATGTTTTCAGGCAGTAGATTTCTTTAATTGATTGATTCGATTATAAAAAAATCAAAAAATGTGAATCAGTCCTCAATACGATACGATTTAATACAAAAAATTCTTTGCTAGGTATGCTTTTTTGTTCATTCTCAAAATGTACATCACTAAGATAAGTTGAACAAAACTAAGACAAATAACAACAGAAAGACTCGTAATAAAAAAAAGAATATTTAATATGAATATTCTTTTTTTTATTAATTTAGCAATAACTTCCTACTGTTTTTAATCAAGAACAATAAAATTAAATTCTGATGAATAAGAAAATTCTATATGTAATCACTTTTTGTTTTTCTATTTCTAATTCATTTTCACAAATTGTTGTTTCAACATCTCTTGAAGAAGCCATCAATAAAGCATTAACCAAAAGTAGCTCCATAAAAAACAAAGAACTTGAAATTGAAAAGCTACAATTGCAAGAAAAAGGAGTGTGGAATAAATACATCCCCAGAATTGAAGCCAATGCAGAATATATGTATTTTGACAATAAGCTTTCCGTCAACCTGCCAGCATCTTCTTTAATTCCAATTCCCGGTGCACCCGTTTTTGACGGTTCAACATCCTTCGATAATTATGGCAATTTATTTAACGCTGGAATTATTGCCAAAACCATTTTATTTACTGGTTTCCAAATAGAAAATGGCGCCAAAGCCATAAAAGAGAAAACCAAAGGAACCGAATTTTTAAAAGAATCAGAAAAAGATGCCATCATCAAAGAGGTGATTAACACATTTGATCAATTATCGCTTTTAACCGCTGTCGAAAAACTCATTAACGACAGCAGTATTCGATTAGAAACGGAAACAAAACGTGTCACCAGAGCTATTGAGCAAGGTTTAGCCATTCCTTATGACAGAGATAAAATCAAATTGGCCACTTTAGAATTAGAATTCAAAAAATTAGAATTAGACGGCAAAAGAAAATTGGTTTATAAAAAAATCAACTATTTAACGGGATACAATCCAACTGAAATTGAACAAGTAAACTATTCGTTGGTTCCCTACATCATAACCGATCAAAATTTAAGCACTGAAAATAAGCAAGAAATCAAAGCATTAGAATCTTTTAAATCTGCTTATGAGTTTTTGCTAAAAAAAGAGAAAGGCACCTATTTGCCTACATTAGGCGCTTTTGGTGGAGTAACTTACTCTAGTTTGTTTGATGCCAAAGCTACCACTCAAGTAATTACAGGAATTAACCAAGCCTTGTATTTGGGATTAAATGACCTCACCATAAGCAACAATTGGATTGTTGGTGCGGGATTGAAATGGGAACTTTTTGCTGGTTTCGAAAGAGAACATAAAATGCACGAAGCCAAAATTAATATAGAACAAGTCCAAAATCAAATAGACGACACTAAAGAAAAACTGGGCTTATTATTAGATAATAACTATGTAAATTATATGGTTTTAAATCAAAAAATTGACATTACAGCACAGCAAGAAAAAGTTGCTTCCAACAATTTGAAATTAGCCGTAAAACAATATAAGGAAGGTTTGATTACGATTTCAGAACGGTTAGAAGCCGAAAACGACTCTTTCAAAAGCGCTGTAAATAAAGTAAATACAATAATCGAACAACGATTAGCCGCCATAGAAACTATTATTGCAACAGGGGAACTATCTAAGAAATTAGATAAATAATCTACATTTTTTATAAAAACAATATCAATAAATAAAAGTCAAATCGTAAACAAAATGAAAAAAACTATTCTAGTACTGTCTGTTTTCTTTTTACTTGTTAGTTGCGGTAAATCCAAAAACAAAGCCCCTTTACAAGGCAAAGTAGAAAATGAGCAACTTGCCATTGTGAGTAAGATTCCCGGTAAAATTGTGCAAATATTAGTCAAAGAAGGGGATTTTGTGCAAAAAGGCGACACTCTTGCCATTCTTGATATTCCAGAAGTGGATGCTAAAAAAAGTCAAGCCGAAGGAGCTGTTATTAGTGCAAAAGCACAATATGCGATGGCTTTAAAAGGAGCAACCGAAAATCAATTAAAACAATTGGAAGCCAAAAAAACAGGTCTAAAAGAGCAATATGAATTTGCCAAAAAATCGATCAATAGGTTAAGCAATATGCTCAAAGATTCTTTAGTTTCTCAGCAAACCTTCGACGAAACTTTTGCCAAATACCAAGGAGCACAAGCACAATACAATGCTGTATTAGCCGAAATTGATGAAGCCAAAAAGGGAGCGAGAATCGAACAACAAACTATGGCTTTGGGTCAGCAAGACCGAGCTTATGGTGCTTTGCAAGAAGTAGAAACTGCCAATAAAGAACGCTATGTTATTGCACCGCAAGATATGAGTATCGAAACCATCACACTCAATTTAGGCGAGTTGGCTTTGCCCGGTTACACTTTATTTAATGGTTATATTAGCAATAGTACTTACTTTAGATTTACTATTCCAGAAAGTCAACTTTCAAGTCTGAAAAAAGGACAAGAAATCAGTGTTGATATTCCAAATTCCGATAAAAAAATAAAAGGAAAAATTACCATCATAAAACAATTAGGAGCTTATGGAAACATTGCCACAGCCTATCCTGATTATGAATTACAAGAAAGCTTATTCGAAGTGAAAATCTCCCCTTTGGATAGCAACGAAGCCAAAGATCTAATTACCAAGACGACAGTAACTTTATCTTTATAATTATGCAAAATTTCTTTTCCCTATTAAAAAGAGAATTTCAATTATTTTGGCAAAATAAAATTTTAAGAATGCTCTTTATAGGAGCACCATTATTGTATGCCATTTTATTAGGCTATGTTTACGGCAAAGGAAAAGCAACTGATTTAGCCATTATAGTGGTCGATATGGACCAATCTGAAATGAGTGCAAAAGCCATCGAAATGTTTAATGACGATGAAGTTTTAACCATAAAAGCCATTTTATTCGATAAGAACAATCTTTCTAAAATAGCCATTGATAATGATGCTAATTGTATTGTTATCATTCCAAAAGATTTTCAAAAAATGGTACTAACAAAACGGTATCCTGAAATCGTAACCATCGTCAATACAGCTAATATCCTAACTGCCAATTTTTCTTCTAATGCTATTCAAATGTGTTTAGGCACATTAAAAGTAGGAGTTCAAATGGAAACTTTGCGTAAACAAGGAATCCCCGAAAAGCTATTGGCATCAGAATACGAACCCTTCAAAACTACTTTCATCAAAAAAAATAACCGCAGCAGTAATTATTTGTATTATTTGTGGCCTGGAGTTTTAGCAGCAGTTTTGCAACAAGTGATGTTATTGGCTTTAGCATTATCTTTTGCCTCTGAATTTGAAAATGGAACCTTCAAAATTTTAGTCAACCAATGTCCTTCGGTTTTAAAAATGATAAGTGTAAAAATAATTCCATATTTACTAATGAGTTTTGGTGTTTGGCTGCTGTATTGGTTTTTCACTTTTTATTTCCGAATCCCATTTTTCGATAATTTATGGCAACTCACTTTTGTTGCGGGAATTTTTGTTTTATCCGTTTCCTTTATCGGTATATTGGTCAGTATTATAATCCCAAATCAGCTCAAAGCCACCGAAATATTGATGGTTATTGCTACACCAAGTTTTATATTAAGCGGTTTTAGTTGGCCTCTGAGTCAAATGCCTGGCTGGGTTCAAGGTGTTGCCAATGTAATCCCACTAACCCATTTCCTAAAAGCTTTTCGAATATTGATTATTGAAAATGGCACACTTTCACAAACTGTAGCACCTATATGGAATATGATTATTATTGGCTTAGTCTGTGCAATTATGGCATATATTGCTTTATATTTTAAAAAGACAAGCGTTTTAAAAGCCGAAATTTAAACCAATAAAAAGGTGTAAGCATCAAAACTTACACCTTTTTATATTTAAAATATGATTATACAAATCAGATTATTTCTTCTCGATTTCTCTCATACTGTCCATTTTCTTGTGTGCCAAGAAACCAGCAACATCTTCAAAATGTTCTTTTACACGCTTGTTCCCGAATTCAAAAACTTTTGTTGCCAATCCATCCAAGAAATCTCTATCGTGCGAAACTAGAATTAAAGTTCCATCAAAATCGCGAAGTGCGTCTTTGATGATGTCTTTGGTTTTCATATCCAAGTGGTTTGAAGGCTCATCGAGAATCAATAAATTTACTGGTTCCAACAATAATTTTATCATTGCCAAACGAGTTTTTTCGCCACCTGAAAGCACTTTTACTTTCTTGGTCACATCGTCTCCGTGAAACATAAAAGCACCTAAAATATCCTTGATTTTTGTTCGAACATCTCCCACAGCAATATCATCGATAGTTTCAAAAATTGTTGCGTTTTCGTCCAATAATGCCGCTTGATTTTGGGCAAAATAACCAATTTGCGAATTATGACCAATTTCTACCGACCCGCTATCCACACCAATTTCTTTCATAATGGCTTTGATCATAGTGGATTTTCCTTCTCCATTTTTCCCTACGAAAGCTACTTTTTGACCTCTTTCAATCACAATATTGGCATCTTTAAAGACCACGTGGTCACCATAAGATTTCGACATTTCTTTTACAATTACAGGATATTGTCCTGAACGAGCTGCTGGCGGAAATTTCAATTTCAAAGCCGAAGTATCTACTTCATCCACTTGAACAATAACCAGCTTTTCAAGCATTTTAACACGTGATTGAACGGCATCGGTTTTAGAAAAAGTTCCTTTGAAACGGTCAATAAAAGTTCTGTTATCGGCAATCATTCGTTGTTGCTCATCGTACGCTTTTTGTTGGTGCAAACGACGGTCTTTTCTCAATTCTAAATAATGAGAATATTTGGCTTTGTAATCGTAAATTCGTCCCATTGTCACTTCAATAGTACGATTCGTAATATTATCGACAAAAGCTTTATCGTGCGAAATCACTACAACCGCTTTGGCCGAATTGATTAAGAAATCTTCCAACCATTGAATACTTTCAATGTCCATGTGGTTCGTCGGCTCATCCAGTAAAATCAAATCTGGTTTTTGCAAAAGGATTTTAGCCAATTCGATTCGCATTCTCCAACCACCCGAAAACTCCGAGGTTTGACGTGAGAAATCTTCTTGTTCAAAACCCAATCCTTTCAAGATTTTCTCCACTTCGGCTTCATAATTTACTTCTTCGATGGCATAATATTTCTCGCTCAAGTCCGAAACTCTTTCGATTAATTTCATATACGCATCACTTTCATAATCGGTACGAACGGTTAATTGTTCGTTGATTTCATCAATTTCAGCTTTCATTGAGAAGATTTCTCCAAAAGCTTTAGAAGCTTCTTCCATCACCGTTGCACCATCGGTAGTCAACAAATGTTGTGGCAAATAGGCAATCACGGCTTCTTTGGGAGCCGAAATATTTCCAGTTGAAGGTTTGGCTTCGCCTGCAATAATTTTTAAAAGGGTTGATTTTCCCGCACCATTTTTACCCATAAGGGCAATTTTATCATTTTCATTGATGGCAAAAGAAATGTCGCTAAATAAAGTGGTTCCGCCAAAATGAACGGAGATATCGTTAACTGTAATCATTAATTTTTGTTTAAAGTTTAATGTTCAAAAGTTTAAAGTTGTAAAACCGAACATTTTTGAAAGGCGCAAAGATAGATCAAATAAGGAAACAAGCAGTTTTAGGAATGTAGAAATATGTTTTACAAAAAAACAGCCACAGATTTCACGGATTAAACGGATTTATGATTTTCAAAATTGATTAATAATACCAATCCGTGAGAATCTGTTTCATCCGTGAAATCTGTGGCAAAAAAAGTTATAGTATAAATCTCCTTACCACTTCAGCAACACCGTGATTATTATTCGAAGCGACAATAACATCGCCAAATTCTCTTAATTCATCATCAACATTATCAACCCAAACACCCAATCCGGCATATTGCACCATCGTTAAATCGTTTCCTGCATTTCCGATAGCGATGATTTCGCTGGGTTGAATATTGAGTTTTTCGGCTATGATTTGAAGGGCAGCGCCTTTGTCAACACCGTTTGGTGCCGCTTCCAAGAAAAAAGGTTTCGACATACATACACTCAATTCGGGCATTGCGATTTTTAACAAAGGTTCCACTGTTTTAAGATAAGACGGTTCTTCGAGCAACAAACATTTCACTGCCGAAGTAGTAACGGCATCTTTAAAACTAGGCACAATTACCAGTTCTAAACCTGTAATAGTGCTTTCTAAGTCAATGTATTCCGAATTTCTTTCGCTAATGATTTTTCCGTCTAAATACGTGATAATATGCGTATTATTTTCTTGGCTAAAATCGTAAATGGAATGAATTTGTTCTTTGGTCAGCGAATGTTCAAAAAGTACTTTATTCTCTTTCAAATCCGTAATTGTAGAACCATTAAACGAAATCATATATGAATTATTGATATCACATTGCAATTCTTTGGCATATTCAATCATTGCTGAGGTTGGTCTTCCCGATGCCAAAACCACATAAACTCCCATTTCCTGCGCTTTGAGAAGCATTTCCTTATTTTCGTTTGATATTTCGTGGTCGTCGGTCAACAAGGTGTCGTCCATGTCGACTACAAGCATTTTATATTTCATTATTTTATTATTTAAAGGTTCAGTCAAAGACTGAAAAACACATCCTCAAAGTCGGAGACTTTGCGGAGCAATTATTTTTATTTAATTTTCTTTTGGTTTTAAAAATGATCCTCAAAGTCTCCGACTTTGAGGAAGCGAAAAAAGGTCTCCGACCTTACTAAAAAAATCAAATACTCAATCTAAATTCCTCAATTACAGGATTTGCTTTTGCAAAATCAGTTTCTTGGATGAATAATTCGATTGCTTGTCCACTGGTTCCAAAACCTGCCATTGTTGCCGATTGGATGTTGTTTTTTACAACTGTATTTACTCCAGCTTCTTCAATTTTTTCCTGTAAAGCCAATGCCAAAATTTCACTTCCCGAAAACACTTTCATTAATCCCATACTATTGTTTGTTGTTTATTTTTTGTTGTTGTATATCCATTATTCTTCTTCAAGACTGTCTTCGTCTTCTTCAAAATCTTTTTCATCTTCCGTTTCTTCCACTTCAAAATCTTCTTCCTCTTCTTCAAAATTGAATTCGTAAGGTTCTACCAACATTTTATCGGCTAGAATTTCGATTCTTTCGGTGAGCACATCCGTGAAGATAATGCGTTGCGTTTTGGCAATACTATTTGAAATGCGCATAATTTTAATTTCGTGGCGCAATTTCAAAATTGGATCGGCATCATCCAGAATTAACATTCGCAATCGGTTGACGTTGTAACCTGCTGAACTGAACAAATCGTTTAATTTGTTAGGTGTCCCAATCAAAACATCGATTCCTGTTGAAATATAATTTTTATCATAATCCGTATCGCCTTTGTCGTGAACGCCATAGACTTCTAAACCAGAATTTTTTCCATATTTTTCGAAAAGACTTACCATTTCCAATACTTTGGTTTTGTCTTCCACGATAATCAAAGCACGCGGCGATTCTTCGTTGGTTCCAGCCAATTTCTGAATCACATTGATGACAATTGTCGTTGTTTTTCCACTTCCATTGGCTGCAATTATCAAGCAGTCGGCACCACTTTTTAGGGTCGAAAAGGTTTCTTGTTGCAACTCATTGGCTTCGGTTAAACCATTAGCAATTAGATTATCTTGCAGAATTTCGTTTATTTTTTTTAGTTTCATATTCAATTTTAGATTCTAGATTTTAGATTTTAGATTTTCAAATCTAAAAAATCTAAAACATTGATTTTAGGTTCCCTTTTTGGGTTTTTATTTTGATGCGAACAGCTGCACATCAGTTTCTGATATTTCGTTTCCGCCAAGAATTATCAAACGTTCCACCACATTTCGCAATTCACGGATGTTTCCCGTCCAATCGTATTCTTGCAGTAATGTAACTGCTTCTTTAGAGAAATGTTTCACTGCATTTCCTTGTTCGGAAGCAATCTTTTCTGCGAAATGGGAAATCAACAACGGAATATCATCTCGTCTTTCGTTCAACGAAGGAACATTGATTAAAATCACTGCCAAACGATGGTACAAATCCTCACGGAAACGACCTTCGGCAATTTCTTTTTTCAAATCTTTATTGGTTGCAGCGATGACACGAACATCTACTTTAATGTCTTTGTCGGCACCCACTCGGGTAATTATATTTTCTTGTAAAGCTCGTAAAACTTTGGCTTGAGCCGAAAGACTCATATCGCCAATTTCGTCCAAGAAAATAGTTCCTTTATCGGCGGCTTCAAACTTTCCTGCTCTATCTTTTACTGCTGATGTAAAAGCCCCTTTTACGTGACCAAACAATTCGCTTTCAATTAATTCACTTGGAATGGCGGCACAATTTACTTCGATTAATGGAAAACTGGTTCTTTCGCTTTTTTCGTGCAATTGATGAGCAACCAATTCTTTTCCGGTTCCATTAGGTCCAGTAATTAAAACTCTAGCTTCGGTTTGAGCGACTTTTTCAATCATTAATTTAATGCGATTGATAGGTTCGCTTTCGCCAATCATTTCGTAGTTTTTACTGACTTTTTTCTTTAGAATTTTATTTTCAACTACGAGTTGTTTTCGGTCTAAAGCATTTCGAACGGTATTCAACAAACGATTCAAATCGGGTGGTTTCGAAATGTAATCAAACGCTCCCAAACGCATCGTTTGAATAGCCGTTTCCATATCGCCGTGACCAGAAATCATGACCATTGGAATTTCGGGTTTTATTTTTTTGACGGCTTCTAGAACCTCAACTCCGTCCATTTTGGGCATTTTGATGTCGCACAAAACGAGGTCGTAGTCGTTGTTTTTGATTTTTTCTAAGCCTTGAAGTCCGTCTTCGGCATCTTCAACTTGATACGAATCGTTCTCTTCAGAAAGTATTTTTGAAAGTACTCTTCGAATGGATGCTTCGTCTTCTATGATTAATATTTTTGACATCTTATGTTTTTTTAGCCCCGATAGTAGTGAAAATCCTTTTTTGTTTTTTCTTTAAAAACAAAAAAGATTGCAACGGATAGCGGGAAATAGCTCCTAATTATTTTAATATTTCAACCATTTATACATTTCTTTCCAAGTTGGTTTTTTACCATACATTAATATTCCAACTCTATATATTTTTGAGGCAAACCAGACTACGAAAAAGAAAGTCCCGAAAAGTATGGTGATGGATAGCACCAATTGCCACAAAGGTACGCCAAACGGAATTCGCATTAGCATTACGATGGGAGAGGTGAGGGGAATCATGGAAAATACTGTGGCGATTGTTCCGTGAGGATCGTTGATTACGGTAAAAAAACCGATGTAAACGCCAAGAACCAATGGCATAATGATGGGTAAAAGAAACTGTTGCGAATCGGTTTCGTTATCGACTGCGGCTCCAATTGAGGCGTAAAACGAACTGTATAAAAAATAACCTCCAATGAAATAAATTACAAAACTAATTAGTATTGTTGCGATGGGTAGTTGCCATAATTCTTGGACATACATTTGTGCGGTTCCAGTCATTTGTTGATGCGCTGTTTGCATAGCATCGCCTGGTAATCTGGGTGCGGGACAGGTTTCTAATCCTAGAAAGTAAGAAGCCACTAGCATCATTGATAATCCTATTATGGCCCAAATAAAGAATTGTAACAATCCTGCTAATGAGGTTCCGATGATTTTTCCCATCATCAGTTGAAATGGTTTTACAGACGAAATGATTATTTCGACAATGCGATTGGTCTTTTCTTCGATAACGCTACGCATCACCATATTGCCGTAAATAATAATGAACATCATAATAAGGTAACCAAATGCTCCTCCGATGGCAATCTTGATTTCGTTGAGGCCTTTGACACTTTGCTCTCCCGAAGCTTTGGCTAAACTAATAGCCACTTTAGACTCTGCGTTTGTTATGGCTAATGTGTCTAAATTTGCTTTTTGGTAGTTTTCTTTAGTGAGTTTTTGAGCAATTCTATCTTGAATATTTTCTATGAAAGATAAACTGGGACTGTCATTCGAAATGTATTGAATTTTAGTTTGTAAATCTTTGTCATTAGTGACTTTCGGGATATAAAGTAATCCTTCGTAGCTCTCGTTTGTGATGCTATCTTTCAGAGATTTGACATCGATAGCTGGTAAATCTAAATATTTATATTCAGCATCTTTTGTGTTCAAGGAGAGAAATTCATTGGCAAACAAACCCGTTTCATCGTGAATGGCAATTAGCTTTGTATCGGCTTTCACAGAGCTTAAATAACCAACAAAAATGGCTATTGCCACAAAAAGTAGTGGACTCAAAAAAGTCATAACTATGAATGATTTATTGCGGACTTTGGCAATAAATTCTCTTTTTATTATTAGTGATATTATACTCATTTAAAAAAGTTAGAAGTTAGAAGTCGTAAAACAATTATTTTTCACTTACTGCCTGTATGAAAATATCTGTAACGCTAGGGATTTTTTCCATAAAGTGGGTTACTTGACCTCTTTGAGTCAGTAAGTTCAGCAGTTCGTTAGGCATTGTATTTCCTAGTTGTACTTCGAGTTTTATTTCGTTGTTAAGCGATTTGAAATTCGTTTGCCCAACTTTGAATTTTTGTGTGATATCATACATGAGACCTTCGACATTATCCGATAAAATACCTACTTCAAAACTATTGGTTCTGAATTTCCTTTTCACATCGTCTAATCGTCCTTCGATGAGTTTGTTCGATTTGTGAATTAAGGCTATATGGTCACACAATTCTTCGACACTTTCCATACGATGAGTTGAGAAAATTATGGTAGAACCTTGTTTTTGTAACTCTAGAATTTCATGCTTAATCACATTAGCATTTACAGGATCAAAACCTGAGAAAGGTTCGTCAAAAATCAATAATTTAGGCTTGTGCATTACGCAAACCACAAACTGCACTTTTTGTGCCATTCCTTTAGAAAGCTCTTGGATTTTCTTGTTCCACCAGCCTTGAATGCCTAATCTTTCGAACCAATATTCCAATTGTTCTTTGGCTTCGGCTTTTGAAAGTCCTTTCATTTGTGCCAAATACAAACATTGTTCGCCCACTTTCATGGTTTTATACAAACCGCGTTCTTCGGGCAAATAGCCTATGTGTTGAATGTGTTTTGGACTTAATCTTTCGCCATCCAGAATAATCTCGCCACTATCAGGCATCGTAATTTGATTGATAATTCGGATAAGTGATGTTTTTCCGGCACCATTTGGACCTAAAAGCCCATAAATACTTCCTTTTGGAACGGTTAGCGAAACTTCATTTAGAGCAACGAAATCACCATATTTCTTGACAACATTTTTTACTTCTAGTATATTACTCATACGGGTTTTTGATTATTTCAATCGTTAGACCTTTTGGTCTAGGGTGTGTAAAAATAGAAAAATAGTGCTAATTAGGTGTTAAATAAAACAAAAAAACCCACCCTTGTTTTCACAAGGATGGGAAAAATTCTCATAATTAAAAATTATGAAAACATATCTTTTACCTTTTCGAAAAAGGATTTATCACTTTTTTCAGGATTTGGAATAAAATTATCGTTTTCGAGGTTGTTTTCAAAAAACTGTTTTTGTTCTTTATTGAGTGTTTTGGGTGTCCAAACATTGACGTGAACCAATAAATCTCCAGTTCCATACCCGTTGATACTTGGGATTCCTTTTCCTTTTAATCTCAGGATTTTTCCAGATTGAATACCTTCGTCCAATTTTATTCTCACTTTTCCGTTGATGGCCGAAATATCTTTTGATATTCCTAGTACTGCTTCGGAAAAACTAATGTATAAATCGTAATGCAAATTTTCGCCTTCGCGTTTGAGAAATTCGTGTTCGATTTCTTCAATTGCCACGATTAAATCACCTGGAATACTATTGCCTGGTGCATCATTTCCTTTGTTAGAAACTTTAAGTTGCATTCCGTCAACCACTCCAGCTGGAATTTTTATGGTAACAGTTTCGTCCTCTAGAATCATTCCTTGAGAATCGGCTTCCGAAGGTTTTTTGTCTAATATTTGACCCGAACCTCCACAAGTTGGACAAGTCGATGCGGATTGCATTCTCCCTAAAATGGTGTTAGTTACACGCATTACTTGACCTTGACCGTTACAAGTAGAACAAGTTTTATAAGAAACTCCGGCTGCTTGAACTTTTCGTTTTACTTTTACTTTTTTCTCTACTCCGTTTGCAATTTCTTCAAGAGTCAGTTTTACTTTTATGCGAAGATTACTTCCTTTGACGCGACGGGAACCGCCACCACCACCGAAACCACCACCGCCACCAAAAGCGCTTCCAAAAATATCCCCAAATTGACTGAAAATATCATCCATATTCATTCCGCCATGACCACCGCCAAAACCGCCTGAACCATCAAAAGCTTGATGACCATATTGATCGTATTTAGCTTTTTTCTGAGGATCACTAAGGACTTCATACGCTTCAGCAGCTGCTTTGAAACTTTCTTCTGCAGCAGCATTTCCGGGGTTTTTGTCAGGATGAAATTCAAGTGCTTTTTTTCTGTATGCCTTTTTTATTTCGGCAGCATCGGCATTTTTGGATATGCCAAGTATTTCGTAAAAATCTTTTTTCATTTTCAATTTATGAATTAGCCCTTCGACAAGCTCAGGGTGACAATTAGGATTTTAGGAAATTAGTTTCCGATTACCACTTTTGGGAAACGAATAATTTTGTCGCCCAATTTGTATCCTTTTTCTATTACATCAACAATTTTTCCTTTCATCTTAGGAGATGGAGCAGGAATTTGAGTTATTGCTTCGGCAAAATCAGCATCAAAAGCATCCCCTGCATTTACATCAACTTGCTCTAAACCTTTCGATATTAAAGTGTTTTTTAATTTTTCTTGAATCAATTCAACTCCTTGAATTAAGATATTGTCGTCTGTTTTTTTGATTTCAGATAATGCTCTGTCAAAATCATCTAAAACAGGTAACAAAGCCAGTAAAACATCTTGATTTGCGGTTTTAAACAACTCGATGCGTTCTCTTGCTGTTCTGCGTTTGTAGTTTTCAAATTCAGCAAATAAACGCAAGAATTTATCTTTTTCAGAGGCTAAGTCTTGTGATAATTGTTCCTCTTTTGATATTTCTTCTACTCTTTCTTCAATTGAAGCGTCTAATGCATCGGTAGTATTTTCATTGTTTTCCATTGGAGTTTGATCAACAATTTCGTCGTTTAGCTTGTTTTCAGTCGTCATTCTTGTATTATTTTTAAAAAAATTGGTAAACTTCATTTTATTATTTTCTTTAGATTGCAAAAGTACTGCCAAAACTTGAAAAATGTCAAATTGTCACCTCTTAAATGTTTTTTATTAAGGTGTTTTTTTTTAAAAGCAAAAAATATTTTTACGGATTTGAAATAAACTTTAATATAATTTTAAGACTATCACGATTTAGTTTGTTTAAATTTGTGCAGTTCGCAAAATTGAACAAACAAGGTTAGCTCTTGGGCTCTAAATTATTATTAATTCACTCAGTATTATATTTAAGAAAAGCTTCGTTTCACAGACGAAGCTTTTTTTATGTTCTAAAAGGGCAAAATCAATTCAGTTTAGCTTTTACACTCCATTCGAAATCCATTTCTGAAACTTGTTCTCCTTTTTCGTTTGTTCCTATAGATTTCAACCAAAAAGTTTGTCCTTCACCAGTTTCAATCGCCGTTTGAATGTTTTTTTGTGCCAACAATCCGTCAGTACACACAAATGTGATTCTTCCGGTGGCTTTTTTAGAAAAATTAGATTTGTTATTGGCTACCAACATCGAAATTTTTTTTCCACTATTTTGAATATGAGTCATCACCAAAGCTCCTGTAGAAAGTTCGGCTGCCATAGCTTGTACTGCAAAATACATCGAGTTGAAGGGATTCTGATTGATCCAACGGTGTTTTACTGTAACCACACAAGTATTGTCTTCAATTTTTTTGACACGAACTCCACAAAAGTAGGCGCTTGGCAATTTGAAAAACAGAAATTTATTGAGATTTGATGCTGAAAATTTCATTCTAATTATTTTTATTTATGTAAAAATAACAAAATTTGGTTGTAAATTCACAATCCTTGTTTTAAATATAGAAATTAAATTAAATAGCTGTATTTCAAACATTTATGTTTTTTATATTTTGACATGACTGAATTTGTAATGTTAATATTTTGTTAATATTTGGTACTATGCGATACAAGATACTGTCTTTTAGATATATATTTGCATAAGAAATTACTATATACATTTACACTATGGAAACAACAAGCAACAAAAATCTAGCAACTTTTACTCATTTGAGTGCATTGAGTCAATATTGTATTCCTTTTGGGAATTATATTTTTCCGATATTGATTTGGAGTTCTAATAAAGACAAATCTGAATTCATTGATTTTAATGGAAAGCAGGTTCTTAATTTTCAACTGAGTATGTTTTTGTATTCCTTAGTTCTTGCGATGATTGCCATACCTATTTTAATCATTAGTTTTTTTAACAATGTTCCTTTGGATACAATAGTAAATGATAGGGTTTTTATGAGAGATCATTTCAGCATAGAAAATATTGAAGGAATTGTAATCGTAGCCATCGTGGCCCTACTTTTATTTGTGGGTTTGAAGGTTGCAGAATTTTTCTTAATCATTTATGCTTCGGTCAAAACTTCGAATGGAGAAAAATATGAATATCCACTCACAATACCATTTTTAAAATAATCATCAAATCAATCAAAAAATGAACAGTTCAATCTAATCAAAAAACAAAAAAAAAGAGTTATGAACATTGAAAACACAAAAGCCCAAATGCGCAAAGGTGTTCTTGAGTTTTGCATTTTGTCAGTCTTAAAAGACAAAGAGGCATACACATCAGAAATATTAGACACTTTGAAAAACGCAAAATTATTGGTTGTGGAGGGAACGGTTTATCCGTTGCTAACCCGATTGAAAAACGACGGATTACTCAACTACCGTTGGGAAGAATCATTATCTGGTCCGCCAAGAAAATATTATGGTTTGACCGAAATTGGACAAACTTTTTTAAACGAATTAAATGGCACTTGGACTGAATTGTCTGATGCAGTAAATCTAATCACAAACCAAAAACTATAGTCATGAACAAAACTGTAAACATAAATTTAGGTGGAATGTTCTTCCATATTGACGAAGATGCATACCAAAAATTAACCCGATATTTTGATGCCATAAAACGTTCATTATCAAATTCATCAGGTCAAGACGAAATCATAAAAGACATTGAAATGCGCGTTTCGGAATTGCTGAACGAAAAACAAAAAACCGAAAAACACGTGGTAGGTCTTAAAGATGTTGACGAAGTTATTGCCGTAATGGGGCAGCCAGAGGATTATAGAATCGACGAAGAAGGTATTGGTAATGCTTCAACTAATTATTCTTCAAGTACATCTACCGGTAGTAGAAAACTGTATCGTGACAAAGATGGTGGAATGATAGGAGGAGTTTTAGCCGGATTAGGTCACTATTTTGGAATCGATAAAGTATGGTTGCGAATCTTCTTTTTAATAATGTTTTTTGCTTGGGGAACAGGAGTTTTAGCTTACATCATCCTTTGGATAGTGATGCCAGAAGCGGTAACTACTGCCGAAAAACTTGAAATGACTGGTGAGCCAGTTACCATTTCGAATATTGAAAAAAAGGTAAGAGAGGAATTTGAAAATGTTTCGGACAAATTCAAAAATGCCAATTATGATGAAATGGGAAACCGCGTAAAAACGGGTGCCGAAAAAATGGGTAGTTCATTTGGCGATTTTTTAATTGCAGTATTGCGGGTTTTTTCAAAAATTCTAGGTGTATTTTTGATTATTGTAGGACTTTTTATATTAGCAGGTTTGTTTATTGCTGTGTTCACGTTAGGTTCATCATCCATAATTGAGGTGCCTTGGCAAGGATTTATCGAAGCTGGGAATTTTACAGATTATCCAGTTTGGACCTTTGGATTAATTATGTTCTTTGCCGTTGGAATTCCATTCTTTTTCTTAGCATTATTAGGTTTCAAATTATTGTCGCCGAGCTTAAAATCAATTGGAAACATTGCAAAATCTACGTTATTAGCCATTTGGATTATTGCTGTTTCATTGGCTATCGCCATAGGAATAAAACAAGCATCGGCGTTTGCCATTGACGGTAGAGTGGTGGTTAAAGAAAACTTTAACTTGAATCCAACAGATACGCTTTTGATTAAATTCAAACACAATGATTATTTTGCCAAAGATATTGATGATAATAATAGTTTTAAAATCACGATAGATTCAACGGGCAATGATGTGATTTATTCGAATAATGTAAGTTTCAAAATTGCACAAACCGACACCAAATCGGCATACATTCAAATCGAAAAAGAAGCGAAAGGAAAAACACTGTTTGAAGCTAAACAAAGAGCAGAAAAAATAAAATACGGTTTTAAAATTATTGGAAATCAATTGGTTTTTGATAATTATTTATTAACCGATGTGAAAGAAAAATTCCGTGATCAAGAAATTGAAATAACTTTATTCTTACCTTTAGGCACTTTATTGAAAATAGATGAATCTGTGGCACGATATGACCGCACAGATGATGATTATTTTTTATGGTATCCTGAGAACCATAATGACATATACAAAGTGGAGAGTGATAAAATAAAATGTCAGAATTGTATAGACGAAGACAATGAAGATGTCACTATTGATACTAAACAAGAAGCCGATAGCGTTGTTACAACAACAGTAACCGTGAATGGAGAAGTAGTTAAGGTTAAAGAAACGACAACCAAAAAAGGGTTGTCGGTAGATAAAGATGGTGTAATAATTAAAAACAATTAGTTATGATTAAAATTATCACGATAATAACAAAATTTATTGTCGCCGCATTAATGGCTCTGCTTTTTTCCTCTTGCGTACATTCTTCTATGAATTTTAGCAACGGAATAAAAGGAAGCGGCAACATTACAACCCAAACTAGACCTGCAAATCAAGACTTTAAAAGTATCGAAGTAAGTCAGGGAATTAAAGTAAATGTGGAACAAAGTAATGCTAAATCGATAACGGTAGAAGCTGATGACAATATTATTGAACACATTGTGACCAAAATTGAAAATGGTGTTTTGAAAATTGAATCGGACGAAAGCTATAATTCAACCCAAACGCCCATTGTTAACGTAAAAATGCCTATTGTCAATGGATTGAGTGCTAGTAGTGGATCTGAAATCAACAGTTCAAGAACATTAATTTCAAATAATATAAACGCAAAATCAAGTAGTGGAAGTCGTATTAATATTGAGGTCGAAGCCGATGCAATTACATTAGAAAGCTCCAGCGGAAGTACTATTGAGGCGAGCGGAAAAGCACTGAAATTAGAAACTACTTCGTCCAGTGGAAGCTCGATTGAAGCCAAAAATTTGCAGTCAAACGAAGTGATTGCACAAACCACAAGCGGGAGTAGTGCCTCAGTTTATCCTATTTTGAAGTTAGAAGCAAAAGCATCAAGCGGCGGTTCAGTGGATTATTATAAAGAGCCCAAAACATTATCTAAAGAAGAGTCTTCTGGCGGAAGCATTAACAAAAATTAACCTCTATTTTTTAATTAAAATCACAAAAATCATTCATCAAAAGTGGATGATTTTTTTATATTTGTAAAATACATAATTCAATCAAAATGAAAAAATATTCTGTTCTGATTTTACTCTTATTCGCAACTACATTGACATTGGCTCAAAAGAAAGAAAAAATAAAGGGGTCAAAAATAGTAACGATTGAGCAAAAGGAAATAGACAGTTTTGACAACATTGAAATAAGCGACAATCTCGAAGTGTTTCTAGATAGAGGTGAAAAATGCGAGTTAAAAATTGAAGCCGACGATAATCTCCACGATATTATCACTATTGATTTAACTGCCAAAACACTGCGGATTAATACCTCGAAAACGGCTACTAATTACAAAAAACTAATTGTTAGAATCACTTATTCCAATGATTTGAAAATGATAACTTCAAAAGACGAAGCTATTATAAATGCCATTCAGGAAATTCAATTGAATGACATTTCCATTAAATCCTTCGATGATTCTAAACAGTTTATAAACGTAAACACTACGAATTTCAGTTTGCAGTCTGACCATAATTCAAAAGTAGAACTCAACTTAAAATCGGAAAATGCGACTATCGAATTGAGTAAAAAAGCCAACTTGAAGGCTTTGCTAACCGCTACTGATTTGAAATGTGATATTTATCAAAAAGCAGTTGCTACTTTTGAAGGTGATGTCACTAACGCCAACATTAGATTAGACAATAATGCTAAATTTTTAGCAAACAATCTTGCCATTACAAATGCTCAATTACTAGCCGAAAGTTATTCCAGTTGTACTATCAATGTGAATACAACTATTAGCATTGATGCCGCTCAAAACGCTCAAATTTACCTCTATGGTGATCAAAAAATTGAAATACTACGATTTGCAGACAATGCAGTTTTGAGTAAGAAACCGACCAAATAGTCATAAAAAAAAGTCTCTGTTATAGAGACTTTTTATAGGTAGATTCAAAAAAAATTATTCCTGAGCAGCCAAATATCTTTCGGCGTCTAAAGCAGCCATGCAACCCGTTCCCGCTGCCGTAATCGCTTGACGATATACATGATCTGCAGCATCGCCAGCTACAAAAACTCCAGTAACATTAGTTTTGGAAGTTCCAGGAATATTAACAATATAACCCGTTTCATCAAGAGTAAGATAGTCTTTGAAAATATCGGTGTTGGGTTTGTGACCAATAGCGGCGAAGAAACCTGTGGCAGGAATATCAAAAATATCACCGGTGGTTTTATTTTTGGCTTTCACACCCGTAACTACTTGTCCATCTCCCAAAATTTCTACGGTATCGTGGTTCATTAATATTGAAATATTTTCGGTTTTGCGAACACGAGCTTCCATAATTTTAGATGCGCGGAATTTTTCGCTACGAACTAGCATGGTTACTTTAGAACACATTTTAGACAAATAATGCGCTTCTTCACAAGCAGAATCTCCAGCTCCTACAATGACTACTTCTTGATTTCTATAGAAAAAACCATCGCAAACTGCACAAGCTGAAACGCCACCACCCATTTTGAGATAATGTTGTTCAGATTCTAGGCCTAAATATTTAGCGGAAGCTCCAGTTGAAATGATTACCGTTTCGCAATGCAATTCGATGGTATCGTTGATCCAAACTTTGTGAATGTCTCCACTAAAATCAACTTTTGTTGCCCAACCATCCCGAATGTCTGCACCGAAACGTTGTGCTTGAGCTTGTAATTGAATCATCATTTCAGGACCAGTGACTCCATCTACATAACCTGGGAAGTTTTCTACTTCGTTTGTAGTAGTCAATTGGCCTCCGGGTTGCATTCCTTGGTACAAAACGGGGTTCATACTGGCTCTAGCAGCATAAATTGCAGCCGTATAACCTGCAGGTCCAGAACCTATAATGAGACATTTAATTTTTTCGATTGTATTAGACATAATAAGATTATTTAATAATTTTAAACAGTGCAAAAATAAGTGATAAATGCTGTATTTTGATTACTGGATAATCATTTTTTATTATGGTATAATAAAATAATTACTTGGAAATCTGGTTCGGAACAGATTATCGAGCTAATTGGATTCTAAAGTGTAAAAACAAAAAAAAATATCGGAATTTTAAATTCCGATATTTTTAGTTTAACTAATTCAATTTTCTTATGATAAGAGGGAATTAATGTTTTCCGTGACCTTTATTTCCGCCACCTTTATTTCCGTGACCATTATCTCCTCCTTTATTATCGTGACCTTTGAAACCATTATTTCCGTGGTTATTATCTCTATATCCAATAGATTTTTGTGGTTTACCGTATCCTTTGTAATATTTTTGTTTGTGATATTTATATTGAGAATAGGGTCTTGTACCGTGATAATCATTCAAAACCACTTTATACCCTCTGTTCAAATCATAATTTCGGTATTGTTGAGGTAAACGACTTGAACGTATCCAAGTTCCACCATTTAGATAAATAAATTGTGTAGCTCTTACGTCATAATAAGCCTGAACATCTGGTATATAATAGTAATCTACTGAGGAATATCCTACGGGTCCCCAACTGGGTTGAGTACCTATATTTACGTTAACCGAAACTTGAGCCTGCATTGCATTGGATGCAAAAAGGAGTAGGGTTGCTAGGGTAATTATTTTTAAAGTTTTCATATTGTTGTTGTTTAATTGTTATTAAAAATTCTATTGTTGTTCAACACTTTCTTAAAAACCAACAACTGTGCCAGAAATCTGAAAAATGTATTTAATAGTCATAGATTACTGTTAAATCATTGACACTGATTACAATAAAAGAATCAATAAAAGCACGATAATAATTATAGCTCCAACAGAAAGGTAAACACCACTATTAGATGATCTTAAATTTGCTTTAATTTCCTTAACCTCTTTACGAAGTTCTTTTTTTTCTACCCTAGTCATCGAAGATTTATCCATAGCTTTGATTTCTTCAAGGCGGTTAATCATTATTTTCACCTCTGCTGGAACTTCATTTGTATTGGCTGTAATGGCAGTTGGAGTTTTTTCTTTGGCATTCATTGTGGTTGGTAATATACTTAACGACAACACGGTCATCATTAAATAAAGAGAAATTTTTTTCATATTGTTTTTGTTTAAAATGATAATTAAATTATTGGGTAAAGGTGAAAAAGATTTAGGCTTACTATGTTATACTTTTGTGGACAAGATTTGTAAAATTCACTGATTATAAAATTATTCTTTTTGCAAAAAAAGAGGATGCAAAAATAAATTCTGACTGGGCAGTTTTGATAAATTAGTGTTATGCAATTTCGAAAAAGAGTACTATTTTTAAATATTTATGAAACATTAACTTTTCTAATTGTTTACTAATTTCTGGACAATAAATTAATTCTTGAGGCATAAAATATCCAAGTTTCTCGAAAATATGCAAAAAAAATCGAGGCTTATGGTCCTCGATTTCTTATGCAGAACTAAAAATTTTCAAATATTCAATCTGAATTGTTTTATGATTTTTGTAGGATTTCGGATTTTTCAATTAAAATTTTTCAATTACTTGAAAAGAACTAAATGATTTTTCACCAAAATAAAATTTATTTCAAAAGGAATTGTGCTACTGCTTATTCATCTAAAAACGCAATAAATCACTTCATTTCTTTTTTTGAAACCAAACTTTTAGCATCGTGCAAAAGATTTTCGTATTTGTCAGTTACATCTTCGTATAAATCTTCAAATTTACCTTTCATGTCATCAGCAAAACCTTTGCTTTTATCCACAATTTTTTTTCTGGTTTTTGATCCTTTATCTGGAGCAAATAAAACGCCTAGCAATGCCCCTGCGGCAACGCCTCCTAAAATTCCTAATATTAGTTTACTTGAATTCATGCTTTCTATTTTTTAATGTTTATATTTTTTTATAATCCTCTTCCCTGAATAAGACGCAATAGCACTGCAACAATGGCAATAACTAAAAGTATGTGAATTATTGATCCAACGCTAAAAGCAAAGAATCCAATGGCCCAAAAAATGATTAAAATAACTGCGATAGTGTAAAGTAAATTGCTCATAATTGTTGTTTTTTTTTATTAATAAATGGAATGAGTTTGTTTCTTTTTAGAACCAAATTTCTAATTAGAAACTATTATTGGTTTCTTTTAGATTACTTTACAAAGTTGCAGTAAATTGAATTTTATATTGTTATATAACTTTTTAGAATAGTTACAAGATTTACAGATTTTTGATGATGAAATTTTATTCAATAAAAAAAGCGAGAATCAACTCGCCTTTTTGCTATTTTTTATTATCGACGGTCAAGTCTTTAAGAGCTTGGCCTATTTAATCTGTATCGTGTTTGAATTCCCGTTTAAAAGATTGCCAATCACTCTTCATATCGTTTTTATAAGCATCCATTTTTACTTTAAGATCCTTATTTTTTTGTTCCATAGCATCAATGTTTTTTTGATACTTAACATCTATAGCGTTTCCAGTATTTTTCATTTTCATCTTCAATCCAGCAATTCTTAAATTATTTATTCGAATGATAGAATCGCCTGAGTTTTTAAACGCTTTCCATTCTTCTTCTGTTGCTTCCTTTTTAGCCATATCCAAACTGTCTTTGGCATATTCTAGGTTATCTCTGGCGATTTCAACTTTTACCTGAGATTCTTTTTCTTCTTTAGTCGAGGGTTTGCAACTTATCATTACTGTTCCCACAATACAAGTAATAACTGCTAGGGTAAAAATTGACTTTTTCATTTTTATTATTTTAGATTAAATGGATTATAAAAAAAAATGATGATTATCATTTAATAATCATCATTTTTTTTGTTTCATTTATGATAGATTAAAATCTATAACGAACTCCTAAAGCTACATCAGTTCCATAATTATCATTTGCGTACGAACCGTCATTCAAATAGAATTCTGGGCGTATGTCCAATGAAACTTGTAGTGGGAAATCAAAATTATACTCAATTCCTAAGTCACCTGCTACAAAAGCAAAAGCTCCGTTATCATTGTATCCATTTTTGTCATCATATCTCCAAGTTCCAGCACCACCACCAATACCGGCATACCAATTTAAACCACCATCAATATTCCAAACCCATTGGTATATACCTGCAATTTTAATATTGTCTTCATTGTTATGGTTTCTCCAACCCAAATCTAATTCTAATCTGTTTTTGGCAGAAAGTTTAGTTTGATAAGAGATTTCTGTTCCAAATCCGTCGTTACTACCCAATCTCAAACCTAATGCATTTTTTGAAAAGTTCTGAGCTTGTGCTCCAATTGCTATACCTACTAGCATAATCGCTGATAAAATAATTTTTTTCATAATTTTTGTTTTTGTTCTTTTTGTTTTTGTTCTTTTTTTAATTGTTTTTGTTGTTATACTTATCCTATTATTTTGAATAATTCTTCTTTTGTTTTGCCAAGTTTTGCTTGAATTCGTTCTAACATTTCTCCCTTTTTTCCATTTACAAAAAGTAAGTCGTTATCTGTTAAGGCTATAAATTTTTGTTTCAACACGTCTTTTTGTTGTTCCCAATTTCCTTTTAATTCCGTTGTGATCATTTCAATTTATTAATTTGCGAATACATTTTCACAACGATGCAAAGATGATTGTATTGTTGACCAAATTTGTTACATAACTTTAACGAAAAGTTGTATTATTCACTGATTTATTAAAAATTATTTAGTCTCTATTTTCTTAATTTTATCTTTAATTTTTTGGCATATTGCATTAAGATTGGTTTGTTTGTATTGAATTCTATAAAAAAAGCGACTGTCTTAAAAGACAGCCGCCAACCAAAAAAAAACAAAAAACTTAGGGCTAAATTGTTTGCTTTTTTGATATCATATAGAATATTTATTTTTAAAATTCATTGATTTTAAAAGTTCAAATAATGTTGAAGCATTTAAATTTGGATGCAATTATTGGAAAGTTAAAATTCTGTAATTAAAGACATTTCAAACTAATCAATGTATCTATCAGATTAAAATAGTTGTAAAAAAACAATTCTAACCATAGGTATTAAAACTATGATTCGTCTTTAGTTGTTCGCACTAGGCTAATTCCTGAGGCAAAAAATACGATACCAAGTACTCCGTAAATGACAAGTTCTTTTATATCTCTAGTGTTTCCAGAGGCGCTAGAAAACACTACCGCAGTGTAAATAAGACCTGCAATTCCAAGGCCTGTGAGCAATGCTCCAAAAATTCTTTTTATATTCATACTATTTTAATTTGAAAGGTTAATTTTTTTTATAAAATTTATTTTTACAGAAGTACAAAGTTGAGTTTGTTTGTCTTAAAAATTATTATATAATTCTTTTTAAGTGTTATATCATTCACACATTTTTGAAGCATTCATTTGGGATAATAAAAAAATGATGCTATTTCCAAAGTGAAATAGCATCATTTGTAAGGATGAAGGAGAATGGAATACGGAATAGAATAGATTCAAATTATTACATTCGATCCATATACCAACTCAATTCTTTTTCCATTTTTTTATAATGGAAAATGGTAGTAATAATTTTTTGTAAACGCAAAAAAGCCGTTTCACTTTTAACCACATAGTCAAAAGCTTTATGATGCATGCAATTTATGGCTACATCAATTTTGTCTTGTGACGACAGCATCACTACAGGCATATCCTGATTGAAGGCTTTAATTTTATCCAATGTTTCTAGGCCGTTCATAGCATTTGGGTCTATACCATCCAAATGATAATCCAAGATAATTACGTCTGGATTGAGATCTAAATTCTCTACGCAGAGTTCGCCAGTTGCAAAGGTTTCGATGATATAAGTTTCAGTTGTGAAATCGGAATGTTCGATAAATTCAATTTCCAATGATTTAAGAAACAAGGCATCATCGTCAACTAGGAAAAGTTTTATTGTGTTTTCTTTTTTCACGATTAAGTATTTTTTAAAAGGTTAAATTCTAATTCTAGTTCTTTGCAAGCTTGACTACAAATAGCCACTAATTCGGCAACCATTTGTGCGGTTTCCTCTGTAAAGTATTCAGTATTGGCAGCCTCTTGAATTTTTCGAGCCTTATTTTCTATATCCGAATTCATACCCATAATCGAGAACGAAGGAATAATTTTATGGGTTGAGGCTGCTAATAATTTCAAATCTTTATCTATAATACTTTCTCGCATAGCCTCAAGTAATGGGGGTGTTTGCTGCAAATATATTGAAATCATTTCCTTTACTAATTTAGGATTTGATTTTGTTTTAATGCGTAAGTATTCTAAATTGGTGTATCGAGTTGTTTGGTTTTTCGTTTGATTGTTTTTCAAAGTAGTCTCCTCGTCTTGAATCGCATTGGTCGGTATTGTTTTATTTACTAATTCAATTATTTTGTTGTGTAATATTTGTTCGTCAACAGGTTTTGCAATGTAATCATTCATCCCCACAACTTTGCATTTGGCCAAATCTACTGTTGTTACATCGGCGGTTAAAGCTATGATGGGTATGTCCGATTTCAAGGTATTCCGAATATGTTCAGTGGCCTCAAACCCATTCATTATTGGCATTTGCAAGTCCATCAAAATAATATCATAGGTCTTTTCCTGAAGTTTTTCGATGGCAATTTTTCCGTTTTCGGCTATGTCACGCTCAAAACCAAAATCATCCAAAATAGTTTTCATCAATAATTGATTCAGCGGCATATCTTCGACAACCAATATTTTTATATTCTTGAAATCAGTTTCCACTTCAAGCTTTTTGGTTTCAAATTCTGAATCACCATTAGCTTTGAGAAATCGTAAGATAAAACTAAAAGTAGAGCCTTCATTTATTTTACTTTTTACACTGATGGTTCCTCCTTGTGGTTCTACTAATTGTTTCACGATGGCAAGTCCAAGTCCTGTCCCTCCATACAACCTTGTAGTTTCGTTTGTGGCTTGTTGAAAATTATCAAAAATAGTGTCAATTTTACTTTCCTCGATTCCAATTCCTGTATCAGTAATTGCAAATTCTACGGTGGCACTTTCCTCATCTTCGTGATATAAGCGAACGCTAACAATGATTTTTCCGGTTGAAGTAAATTTAATAGCATTGCTGACTAAATTTAAAATAATTTGATGCAAGCGAACAGGATCTCCAAGTAATACATTGGGAATGCTGGTGTCATATTCGGTGACCAATTCTAAATTTTTTTCCTGAATTTTGATTTGGAAAATATGCAACATAGCCGTGATAGAAGTAACTAATTTGAATGGAACTTGCTCAAATATCATTTTTCCAGCATCTACTTTTGCTAAATCAAGAATATCGTTGATGAGAACGATTAATGCATCGCCACTCATTTTTATAGCCGATAAATATTCTTTTTGTTTGTCTGTCAAATCAGTTTTCAAGACTACTTTGGTAAACCCAATGATGGCATTCATCGGTGTACGTATCTCGTGGCTCATGTTCGACAAAAATTGTTGTTTGGTTTTCACTGCATTTTCAGCAGTAACTGTTGCCGCTTCGGCATTTCTTTTTTCTTCTTCAGCAATTTCTGTAGCTAGTTCAGCAAAAACTCTGGCTTCTATCAATTCCGTAGCAATTCTCTTTTGTTCAGCCATATCTCTAGCTACAATTACAACTCCTACAATTGCACCATTTTCGTCCCGGTACACGGATCCGTTAAATAATACGTCAGTCTTTTTTCCGTCTTTATGGCGAATCGTTAGAGGTGAATCGGCAACCGAACCTTTTTCAAATACTTCTTGATAAACTTCACGTGCACTTTGTTGATCAGTAAAATAATCGAAAAAATCAGACCCAACAAGTTCCTCACGAGGCACACCAGTAATATCGACTAGTGCTTGATTCATATCCATAATTTTTCCTTTGGCACTAATGGTCACTAGTGGGTCAAGACTCGCTTCGATGAGACTTAAAGCATAGAGTGAAGCTGATTTTTGATTTTGGTTATAGGTTTCTAATTGTTTGTTTTTTTGCTTTTGATTGCTAATAATTAGGATTACAAAAATAAAGATGGATACAAGAAAAATAAGTAACAACAAAAAAAGTAAGCCCGAAAATTGATTGTTTTTTTCGTTTTCGATCTTTCGAAGCTGGAGTAGAGTAAGTTCTTCTTTTTTGATACTAACAACCGATTTCCTGATTTTGTCAGTGAGTTTTTTCCCTTTTTCAATGATTTGGATTCGATCAGAATCATTCAACAGATTTTGTCGTCTATCTGCAATATATTTTTGGGTAAAAACCAATCTATCTTCAACTAATTTTTTTAATTGTTCAATTTTATATTGTTGGCTTTTATTGTCTTTTGTTAGCGATTTTAGCAGGTTTAAATCATAAAATATATTGGCTTTAGCTCGATAAAATGGTTCTAAAAAAGTCTCGTCACCGGAGATCAAAAATCCTCTAAAACCAGTTTCAATATTGAGGGCATCTATAAGTATTTCATCGCTATTATTAATTATTTCTTGCGATTGCACTAAAACCTTATTTGAATCGATAACTTTTTGATTTGTTTCATAAAAAATCAGCAAAACTGTAGTCAGTAAGATTGCTGAGAGGATATAAAAGAGTGTAGTTTTGGTTTCAAATAGGAATTTCATAATGTGTTTTTGTAATCAATAGGTCTGTTCCTATTGCTATTCGAATCAAATTTCCTCAATAGGACTTCGTCTTTTATCTTTCAATTGTTTGAAATGGGAAGGAGTTAATCCTGTAACTTTCTTAAACTGGCTTGATAAATGTGCTACACTGCTGTATCCCATTTTCCAAGCAATTTCGGTGATATTGTGCTCACCGTAAATAATTAATTCCTTGATGCGTTCAATTTTATGAGAAATGATATACTGCTCGATGGTAGTTCCTTGAACTTCTGAAAATAAATTAGACAAATAGGTATAATCGTGGTTCATTTTTTCACTCAAATAATCAGAAAAATTAACTTTGATAATTTCGCTCGAGTGGTGTACCATTTCTATTATTATAGTTTTGATTTTCTCGATTAGCATGGCTTTTTTGTCGTCCATCAATTCAAGACCTGATTGAAGCAAATTAATTTTTAATAGATTTCTTTTTTCCATAGAAATATTTTCCATGATATCTACTTCGCCTAAATCGACTACAATGTAATGGAGCCCAAGTTTTTTTAGCTCTTCTTTTACTGCCATTTTGCAGCGGTTGCTAACCATGTATTTGATATATAATTTCAAATTGTTTTGTGATTAAAAATAGTTAATGTAAAAGTCCAACGATTCGCCCTTAAAAGACTTATATAACTTTAAGAAAAAGTTGTATAATTCACACATTTCAGATTGGAAAGTGTTAGGATAATTAGGCTATTTATAAAGGTTTTGTCTTCCTTTCTATTTGATTTAAAAGCTAAAACAGCAATCCTTTTTTGTGAAAGGTACAATTAAATCTACTTAAAGGGACGCTATTTGATTAATATAGCATTCGAACAAGAAAGAAACTGGAATTAGTATGAATTTATACCAAAAAGAATTTGTGTTTAGAAGTAGGTTCAAATTTTTTTTATGCTTCCAACTTCGGTCTATTTTAGTAGCATGAATTTTAAATCTATAGTAGATACAACTTTTTTCTATAGAAATCAAAAGAGAGCTGTATTCGAATTTATTTAAATTTTATTGCCATTCAATTAAAGAAACGCCAACTCCTATGGTAGTTTGATTGTGGTTGTAATCTATAAGTGAATTCCCATAGCCGTGGGTAACTTGTAAATATCCTTTCAGATTTCCTTTTATTGGATAAGACCAAGAAAATGTTGCACTACCTCTCATTTCTCCGTTCAAATTAAAATTGTGGCTTCCTTCAAAAGAATACACGCTCCTGTTTTTGGAGTAAATCAGGGTCAAATCGCCATTGCCAACGTAATCTGAAATGTCTGGATTGTCGCCTTTCGATTCTGGAATTACGTACCAAGGTCTGATGTAAATATTCCAATTTTCTCTTTCAAAACCTGCAAACATAATTACTCGATTCCAGCTTCTAGTATTTGGAAATCCTTTACCGTTTGATTCGTGGTTGAAAGAAATTCCCGTCATTCGGGTTTTAAAACCAAGAAAATCAAATTGTAGCGGAAAATTTAAAATAATTTCCGGCTCATAATTTATCTCTCTAAAAGGACGAGACAGGTCAGCATTGTAAATTTGCCAATGTGAAACCTGGGTATACGCCACCCATAAATCGGCTTTTCCCCATAAAAAACTTTGCAAAATTTTAGTTTTAAAACTCAATTGAAATTTCAATTCAATATTGTCATAATCTACATTCGGCGCAATATAATCTGGAGATTCATTACCTGAACTAGGCTTTTCGTTGATGTTATTAGACCAAACAAAAGGTAAAATATATATTGATTTGTAAGGAGTTACCAAAAAAGTTCCTCTTGCCGAAGTAGAGTCTAATTCCCATCGTGCAACCATCGATTTGAGTTCAATTTTGTCATTAAATAAAGTTTGAATCTGTGCATTGGAATGCGAAAAGCCGATTATAAATAAAAATAGTATAAGAATTTTTTTGAGTAAAGCCACTGTTTCGAGTTTGTATAAAACAAAGAAAATGCTTAAATTTTAGTGCGATATTACATCATTCTATTTTAATTTTATATAATTTACAGATTCTATAATGGCGATTTGGTAACGGTTTTTTGAGAGTTGTTTTTTGAAAATTTGACTTGTTTGAGTTTTTTTTTGTGAGCTAAACTAACAGCAAAAAAAGAAGCTTTCTTAAAATAATTTTAAGAAAGCTTCTTTTTTGTAGAAAAACTTAAGAGTGTTATTTGGCTTCTCTTGGCATATCGGAAGCGGCAATGTCTCTGACACAAACGTATTTACCGTTTCTTTTTTCGAATACACTGAAATAATTTCCGCCTTCAAGTTTAGTATCTGTCGAATCTACTAATTTGAATTGTCCAATTTCAGTTACGTTCATTCCATCATTAGAAACATGAACTTCCTGAGTTGTCAAAACCATTTTCAATCCCATTTTTAAACCTTGTGGTCGCAGCGGAGGCGGAGGCCGAGGTGGTCGCAGATAGAACTAAAAAAAATCAACTAGTTATGCTTTTTAGATATATAAAAGGCTGTTTCTTTTTATCGAAACAGCCTTTTTTTATAATCGAATTCCTGGCGGAAGTAACTCTTTGTAAATTGGGTTCTTTTTGAAGAAAACAACTATTTTGGGAAGTATAGGAACGACTTTTAGTTTTCTCTCTATAGCAATTGCCATAATTTCTTTCAATAAATTAGAAATAAACAGCTCATCGTCAAATGAGTCTGGGGTATTAATTTTTGTTAAGAATATTTTTTTCTCCTGAAAAGAATATTCAACTGTAACTAATCCTTTTTGGGTTATGGTTTCAAATTGTCTGGCAAAAGTATTGTCCTTTATTTCGATAATAACTCCAGATTCCATGATATTAAATTTAATGTTATTGGTATTTAACCCAAAAGTATTTGGGTTTAAAAACAGGATTTACAAAGGTATCAATTTGATTTTCAATATCAAACGATTATAGCTAGTATAACGGTATTGGTTTCAAATAAATCGTTTAATTTTATACAAAATTTCGATATTCTAAAATGCTAATAAGAATTCAGTTATAAAAAAGATAATATGAGTAAAATTCCAGTTTATTTTATGCCTGGTTTGGCTGCAAGTGCTCAAATTTTTGAACGAATAGTTCTTCCAGATGCTATTTTTGAAACCGTGCTTTTAGAATGGGAAATCCCTTTGGATAATGAAACTTTACTTCAATATGCCAAACGAATGACTCAGAAGATTCTACATCCAAATCCTGTATTGATTGGAGTTTCTTTTGGTGGGATTTTAGTTCAGGAAATGGCTCAATTTATCCAAGTTAGAAAAGTGATCATCATTTCGAGTGTCAAAACAAACCACGAGTTTCCCAGAAGAATGAAAGTGGCCAAAACCACCAAAGCGTATAAATTGATTCCAACTGCTTTATTTGCCAATATTGAAAGTCTCTCTAAATTTTCTTTTGGCGAAAAAATAAATCAAAGGCTTAAATTGTATGAAAAATTTCTTCGTGTTCGAGACAAGCGTTATTTGGATTGGGCTGTGGAACAAGTAATTTTGTGGGAAAGAACCGTTGCAGATGAAAATGTGATTCACATTCACGGCGATGAGGATGATGTTTTCCCGATAAAAAACATTCAAAACTGTATTGTAGTAAAAGGGGGAACACACGTTATGATTCTGAGCAAATACAAATGGTTGAATGAAAATTTGCCCAAAATAATTTTAGAGTAAAAATAAAAAAGGCAATTAGAGTTTGTTCTAATCGCCTTTTTTTTTCTTTTTCTTAGAAAAGTACCTGTTTTAGGATTATATTTTCTTCATTTGATCTTTCATCATTTTAATCTGATCGGTAAGCATATTCTGTTTGTCTAGTTTTTTAGCTTCGTTTAGCAAATTTGTCGCTTCTAATTTTCTTCTTCGACTCATTGCAATTCCAGCAAGATTCAATTTGGCAACAGCCAAATCCATATCCATAGACAATCCCAACTCTATTGCTTTCTTGAAATATTTCTCGGATTGATTGAGATTGGTTTGCGAAAGCATAATTCCGTGTAAATAATTGAAATAACCTTGTTGTTTTCTAACTAAAGCTCCTTCGGGATTTTTGATGTAAGCCAGCCATTTTTTGGCTCCTTCGAAATCTTGTTTTCTCAATTTTAGGAATGCCAATAGAATAAATTCGTTTTTAAAATAAAGAAAAATTGGAAAAGCAGTCATTAATATTAGGAAGATTCCATTGCCAATATTAGATTCTGTAAATTGCCAAATCGCTGCAACTACTAGAAGTCCAGCGATAATAAGTTTGATATTCTTGTGAAACATAGTGTGTAAATTTATAATAGCAAAGATAGCAAAAGGAATTAAAAAAAAAATTATAAAACCACTTGCCAGAAATAAAAGTCTTTGTATATTTGCACTCGGTTTTAGAATAACGGAATTCGAAACCGCCAAAGACACTTAAATACATTTTTTAAAGATACAAAGCAATGAGCAAGAGAACGTTTCAACCATCGAAAAGAAAAAGAAGAAATAAGCACGGATTTATGGACAGAATGGCTTCTGCTAATGGAAGAAAAGTCCTAGCTCGTCGTAGAGCCAAAGGAAGACACAAATTGACTGTTTCTAGCGAACCAAGACATAAAAAATAATGTTTCTATAAACATCATAAAGGCGTTACTTTTTTTAGTATCGCCTTTTTTTATACCTTTTCGTTAAATAATAATTGAGTTCAGGATTTATTGTTACAGAATTAACTATAAAATTAGGAATTTAGAACACTAAAAAGCAACAAAACAACTGCACAATGCCAAAAGACAATTCCATAAAATCGGTTTTAATTATAGGTTCAGGTCCAATCGTTATCGGGCAAGCTTGCGAATTTGATTATGCAGGTTCCCAATCAGCACGTTCTATTCGTGAAGAAGGAATTGAGGTTATCTTGATTAACTCGAATCCAGCAACTATTATGACCGACCCATCGATGGCCGATCATATTTATTTGAAACCATTAACTACAAAGTCTATTATTGAAATTCTAAAAGCACATCCACAAATTGATGCGGTATTGCCAACTATGGGTGGGCAAACTGCTTTGAACTTGTGTCTGGAAGCAGAAGAAAAAGGTATTTGGCAAGATTTTGGGGTAAAATTGATTGGTGTCGATGTAAACGCTATCAATATTACCGAAGACAGAGAACAATTCAAACAATTACTAAAGAAAATTGGAGTTCCTTCTGCACCTGCCGAAATTTGTACTTCGTATCTACGTGGGAAAGAAATCGCACAAGAGTTTGGTTTCCCATTAGTAATTCGTCCTTCGTTTACTTTGGGAGGAACCGGAGCAGCTATCGTTTATAAAAAAGAAGATTTTGATGAACTTTTGACCCGTGGTTTAGAAGCGTCACCTATTCACGAAGTGCTAATTGATAAGGCTTTGATGGGTTGGAAAGAATATGAATTGGAATTGTTGAGAGATAAAAGCGACAATGTTGTGATTATCTGTTCTATCGAAAATATGGATCCAATGGGAATTCATACTGGAGATTCTATTACCGTGGCGCCAGCAATGACTTTGTCGGATACAACTTTCCAAAAAATGAGAGATTATGCCATCTTGATGATGCGTAGTATCGGAAATTTTGCTGGAGGTTGTAATGTACAATTTGCTGTTTCACCAGACGAAAAAGAAGATATTGTGGCGATTGAAATCAATCCTCGTGTGTCGCGTTCTTCAGCTTTGGCTTCAAAAGCAACGGGTTATCCTATAGCAAAAATTGCTTCGAAACTGGCTTTGGGTTACAACTTGGATGAATTGCAAAACCAAATCACCAAATCAACTTCCGCTCTTTTTGAACCGACTTTGGATTATGTTATTGTAAAAATCCCTCGTTGGAATTTCGATAAATTTGAAGGAGCGGACAGAACTTTGGGACTTCAAATGAAATCCGTAGGTGAGGTTATGGGAATTGGACGTTCGTTTCAAGAAGCTCTACACAAAGCGACTCAATCATTGGAAATTAAAAGAAATGGACTTGGAGCCGACGGTAAAGGTTATACCAATTACGAGCAAATTATAGAGAAACTAACCTACGCAAGTTGGGATCGTGTTTTTGTGATTTATGATGCTATTGCATTGGGAATTCCACTTTCGAGAATTCACGAAATTACCAAAATAGATATGTGGTTTTTGAAACAATATGAGGAATTATATACTTTAGAAAAAGAAATATCAAGCTTTAATTTAGAAACTTTACCAAGAGAATTGCTACTTGAAGCCAAACAAAAAGGATTTGCCGACAGACAAATTGCACATATGTTGGGCTGTTTGGAAAGTCAGATTCATTCTTTGCGAATGGAAAAGAACATCAACCGAGTGTTTAAATTGGTGGATACTTGTGCTGCGGAATTCGTTGCCAAAACTCCTTTTTATTATTCGACTTTTGAAGCTGAAATCGAAAAAGCAAATGGAGAACGCTACGTTCACAACGAAAGTATTGTAACCGATAAGAAAAAAATAATCGTCTTGGGTTCAGGACCAAATAGAATTGGTCAAGGAATCGAATTTGATTATTCTTGCGTTCACGGTGTATTGGCTGCCAAAGAATGTGGTTACGAAACCATAATGATTAACTGCAATCCCGAAACGGTTTCGACCGATTTTGATACAGCCGACAAATTGTATTTCGAACCCGTTTTTTGGGAACATATTTACGACATTATTCAACACGAAAAACCAGAAGGTGTTATCGTACAATTAGGAGGTCAAACAGCTTTGAAAATTGCTGAGAAATTAGCCAAATACGGAATCAAAATTATAGGAACCAGCTTTGATGCTTTGGATTTAGCCGAAGATAGAGGGCGTTTCTCAGATTTATTAACCGAATTAAAAATTCCTTTCCCTCAATTCGGAATTGCTGAAACGGCCGACGAAGCTTCTGCTTTGGCAGATAAATTAGATTTTCCTTTATTGATTCGTCCTTCTTATGTTTTGGGTGGTCAGGGAATGAAAATCGTGATTAATAAAAAAGAATTAGAAGAACACGTAATCAATTTATTGAAAACGATTCCTGGTAATAAATTGCTTTTAGACCACTATTTGGATGGAGCCATAGAGGCCGAAGCCGATGCGATTTGCGATGGCGAAAATGTGTACATCATTGGAATAATGGAACACATCGAGCCTTGCGGAGTACATTCGGGTGATAGTAATGCGACTTTGCCACCGTTTAATTTAGGTGAATTTGTGATGACACAAATAAAAGAGCATACCAAGAAAATTGCTTTGGCTTTGCAAACCGTTGGTTTAATCAACATACAATTTGCGATAAAAGATGATATTGTTTACATCATCGAGGCCAATCCTAGAGCGTCACGAACAGTTCCGTTTATTGCAAAAGCGTACAACGAACCGTATGTAAATTATGCTACGAAAGTGATGCTTGGTGTAAATAAAGTAACCGATTTTGATTTCAATCCACAATTGAATGGATTTGCCATCAAGCAACCAGTTTTCTCTTTCAGCAAGTTCCATAATGTGAACAAAGCGTTAGGTCCAGAAATGAAATCAACCGGAGAAAGCATTTTGTTTATAGACGATTTGAAAGACGATCAGTTTTATGAATTGTACTCTCGAAGAAAAATGTATTTGAGTAAGTAATACTTGAATATTTATATGAAAAATGCCTCGAAAGTGAGGCATTTTTTGTTTTTTACTCTTAGTTGAAATCTCAGAAACTAATTTCATAAATCATAATCATTTACTTTTCGATACGAAATGATTTAAAAAAACCTTGCGATAGTGGAATAATTATTTTTTCTTTTTCTTTAAAACTAAAAAGTTTTCATTGCAGTTTACATATTTTTCTATTCTAAAACATTCAAAATTTTCAAACCAAAAACGACTCCATTTTCTTGAATTCCGTTTTGATAGGAATGCACATAATCCAAACGAAATACTTTTAATTTTCCAAAACCTAGGTTATCCAAACCTACTGTAAATTCGGAATAAGGTTTAACATTTGGAACGGCTAGAGCGTGAAATCCTAAAACCAAAGTCGAATTTAATTTGTTCAACAAAGGAATTTTATTCATAATATAGCCTTTGTCGTTGTGCTCCAAATGCGCTTCAAAATAGCTGTCATTCGTGCTGTTCGAATAATAAGGCATTAGGTTGAAAACGTTCAAATAGCGGTCGCTAGTTCCCACGTGGGTTCTATTTCCGTTGAAATGTTTGTAATCTACAAACGAAATATTATCACCGTGAATAAAAGTTCCCGCTTTCAAATTAATTCCCAAAGTTCCCTTGTTTCCAGCATCAAAATCATATCTAACTTGTCCTGTAATCAATTGGTATTCGTATTTGCTTTCATTGGATGCAAAGGCATTTTCGTAACCAAAAGACAAAGTGGGGTAGTTGTAGTTTCGAATATTTAATTTTCCGTCTGGTCTCGAAATGTATTTGTTTCCAAAATTTATTTTTGCAAAAACAGAAGCTTTCGTAAGATGATGTTGTTCAATTGCGGGAGTCAAATTATCGTCTGGCAACAACGGATTATTAGAACTATAAACATCATCACTTTTGATAAAAGCTTGATCTGTGGTGTTGAATAAAGGTTTTCTTTGCTGATATTCTAAAGTTCCTTTTAGATATAAATTATTGCCTAAGTCTTGACCATAAGTGGCACCAGCAAATTCTTTGTTGTACAATTTCATATAATTGTCAACGAAAAATAAAGAACTTATTGTGTTTATGAATTTTGTAATGGGTTCTTCGGGATTGAATTGGTTTACTTTTGTTCCTCCAAAAACACTTAGTGTTGCATAATTTTGATTGTTGAAACGATGGTAATAATCTGCTGTGACTCTTAATCGATCATCTGAAAAACCATAATTGAACTTGGTGCTGATAGAAGTCGATTTCCCTTTTTCTTCTTGCGCTGCCCAATCCCGAAATGAAAATCCCGAATCTAGATTCCAACCCTGAACCGTGTTGAAACTCAAGGAAGATAAATTGAGCAAGCCATCGTAACGAAAGGATTTTTTTTGGTGACTATTTCTCCAAGAATAACCCGTAATTGGACTCAGAAATTTGAATTTATTGTCTTTCTTGTCAATCGAATCCAAATATTTTTTTGAATTTCGAACCGTATGAACGCTGTCTTTTTTTATATAATCGGTATTCTCTTCGATTGTTAGAGGAATGGGCCTGATTGTATTCCAAAAAACAGTATCTTTTTTGTTAGAATTATCCTCAAAACTTACAATTTCATTGGTAAAAGTTTTTTTGGCAAACGCTTTTTCGAATTCATAATTACTGTAAACATAAGAGAATTTTCCGTTGAATTTTATACCAAAAATACCCGCTGAAAATTCAAGACTTTGCGTGTTTTTTGCCCAAATTTTATTGTTTTTATTGTAGCTGAAATTTTGTTTCAATTTCATTACATCTACAAATTCTTGGTGCATTCTGTAGCCTTTGATGTCTAAATCTATAGCATAAATAGCCCAAGAATCTTCAACAATATAAATGTAGCCTTCAAAAACGGGTTCGGCATCTCGTTTTGCAATGACTTTTATTTTGTTGATCATCAAGTTGTTTTCGTCTTGAAAAGTACCTTCTAATTTGTATTTGTAGTAGTTGAAAGCATTGTCGGCAATGGGCGAAATTATTTTGCTACCAAAGTCTAAAGTATTATCATAAAAATCATAAATCGTTGATCGAGCGGTGTTGTAACTAAAGCCTTTGTTGTCTCCACTTACTTTCGATGCTATAATGCGTTCCTTTAAATTATCGGGTTTTTCAAAAATAATTTTCGAAACGGTTTCTGATAAATAGATAATTCCAGTCCCGGTTGAATCGACGGCGCCGTCCAAGTCGCCCACTTTTTGACCTAGAATTTTTTTGGGTAAATCTTTGACTTTAAAAATACCACGGGAATAAAAATCGGCTTTGAAACGAGCTGTTTTTTCGGAGTTTTCTTTTTTGTTGGCGATAGCTTGCCTGATTACAGCATTGGCTGGATTGTCTTTGGAGTTAATAACCACTTCTGAAAGCGATAAATTTTCTTCAGCTAATTGTATGTTTTGGATAAACGGAAATTTATCAATTGTGACCGTTATTTTCTGAGTTTTGAATCCCAAATATTGAAAAACAATAGTGTGTTTTCCCGTTTTTTTGATATTCAATTCATAATTTCCATGCTCGTTTGAGGAAGTTCCGTTATAGGTATTCTCTTCTAAGACAGTTACAAGCGAAAGCGGAATTCCTTTGTTGTCAGTAATAGTTCCTTTAATTTGTGCAAAAGAAAAAAACGAAACTAAAAGAAATAGGAGCAAGTAATTTTTTTTCATACTGTAATTTTTTCTTACAAATATACAAGTAGAGCTTAATTACAATCACAAAATTTTGTTATTTAAATGCTAAAGAGATTATAAAGAAATTATTAGAATTATAAAAAGGATTGTATTGCCAATTCATAGCTTTTCATTCCAAAACCCAGAATAACGCCTTTGGCATTTCCTGAAATATAGGATTGATGACGGAAACTTTCACGCGAAAAGGTATTTGAAATATGTACTTCAACTACCGGAGTTGTTATGGCTTTTATAGCATCGCCAATGCCAATCGAAGTATGAGTATAAGCACCGGCATTGAGAATAATTCCATCGTAAGAAAAACCAAATTCTTGAATTTTGCCAATCAATTTACCTTCAATATTAGATTGAAAATGAGTCAATTCTATTTGTGGAAACTTAGTTTTTAAGATTTCTAGATAATCTTCAAAAGTTTGCGAGCCATAAATTTCTGGTTCACGTTTTCCTAATAAGTTGAGGTTTGGTCCGTTGATGATGCAAATTTTCATAGTTATATTTTTGTAAAAATAAAAAAACCGTTCCAATTAAGAACGGTTTTAATTCACTAATTATTTTAAATTTTGTTAAAACATGAGTCCTGCTGAGAGTTGCAGTGTTGAGTTTTTTGCATCTGCATTAGACGAAACTTCTGTTAGTCCAAGAACATATCTTCCTTGTACGAAGAAGTTTTTTGTGATTTTGTAACTTAATCCTCCAGCAACTGCAAAATCAAATGTATTGTAATCTGCAACATCAAAATTGTTTTTTTCGCTTAACAAAAAGGAAGCCTGAGGGCCTAATTCCATACTAAACGATTCGCCAAGGTATATTTTTGCCAAAACAGGAATGGCAATATATCCTAGTTCATTTTTAAATTCCTCTCCAGCATTTTCATAACTAGCACCTTGTGTACTGTATAATAGCTCTGGTTGAATTGCAAATTTGTCTAGAAGTTTAATTTCTGCAATCAATCCAGCATGATAGCTCGTTATGGCATCGGTTTGAATTTCAGTTCCAGAAAAATTGGCATAATTTAATCCGGCCTTTGCTCCAATTTGCAATAGTTGAGCTTGGGTGTTTGCTGTTAGGAATAACAACGTGACTGTAAGAAAAAGGATTTTTTTCATAATTTTTAAATTTAGGAATTAGGGTTGTGATTAAAACTCGATAATTATTTAATTATTGTATTTGCCAACAAAAACTACTTTTAGTTAGCATAAAGCTTGCCATTTTTTAGTTTGAAATAACGAATATGATAAAAAAGAATGTTGGAAAATGAATAATTGTTAAAAACTATGTTAATAATTATGTTAATAACAAAAAAATAATGTTTGCAACTTATTTTTTACTTTAAATTTGCGTTACTAACTTTAAATAATAACAAAATGAAAAAAATTATTTTATCCGTAGTTGCGATTTTTGTATTTAGTGTTGCAAACGCGCAAGATGTTCCTAACAATGGTAGCTGTTGCGCAACCTCATTCAAAAACTAAACTTTCAAAATAAGTATAAAAAACAACCTCGTTTAAGCACATTTAAGCGAGGTTTGTTTTTGGTTTTAAGTTGTAGTT
>Ga0209717_1000650_pt1 | contig 41655 bp, 43 predicted proteins | sample AD_UKC048_MetaG_FD_184418 | JGI IMG/M metagenome (GOLD analysis project Ga0209717, IMG submission 184418) | Active sludge microbial communities of municipal wastewater-treating anaerobic digesters from USA - AD_UKC048_MetaG (SPAdes) (version 2) | ecosystem: Engineered > Bioreactor > Anaerobic >...
TAATTCAAAAATTTTTGCAGGAGTATTAATGCGCTCATAATCTGTTTTTTGTGCCAACCGTTGTCCCAACTCTAAGCTAGCTAGGATTTTATTTGCCAAAATTTCCCCAATTCCAAAAATTTTAGTCAAAGATGCCTGATTAATTGTGTCTGTAGCTGAAAACAATTGTTTTTCTACTTTTTTTGCTAGTTCTAAAACATTACAGTTTTTCTGACCACTGCTGATGATTAAAGCTAAGAGCTCATTATTATTTAAAGCTTGAATGCCTTGCTGACGAACTTTTTCTCGTGGTCTATAACGTAGAGCTAAATTTTTGATTGCCTGTTTTTTTGTCACCATTTATCTATTATAATTAGAGTAGGTTACAAGAAAGTTGCAAATTAACATTAGAGTAAGTGATGCAAAATAGTCGTAAGTTCTTCTGCAGATGACTGAGAACTAAGCACGGCAATTTTTTGATCCCAATTTAGTCCAGGCACAATGCTATAGGGCTGATTTAGATCAACGATTAAAATCAAGGGAATAATTTGGTTTTTGCTTGCTAACTTAAGTGACTCAAGAAAATTAAGTATTTTTTTGTTAGAAAAACTGCAACTTAAAAAAACTAAACTAAAATCTTGTTTTTGTAACTCATCATTAGCAGTGACAATGTCACTTACTTTAGTGATTTTAAAATTTTTAGTATCTAAGAAAGCATAAGGCTTTTGTAGATCCAAGTTAGGCTCAACAATAAGAATGGTGGAAGAAGTTGAGTCTGGTAACATATTTTAATTAGATTTTTTCTAATAAAAATAGAGTAATAGTTTATAAGCACTTAGTCAAGTAAACAAAATATGACAAAGATAGACAAAATTGCTAAAAAATTAAGACAAGCCAGAGTTGAAGCAGCACTCTCCCAAAAAGATTTAGCTGACTCACTTAAACTTTCTGATCGTACTATTAGCGCTTATGAAAAAGGCAGAGCTATGCCACCGCTTGATACTTTGCAAAGCATCAGTAATCTCACTCATAAATCCATTAACTATTTTCTTGATGAAGATATTGATGAAGGAGAAGACCTTGACCTACAGGTCAAACTGAAAAAAATTGAAATTGAATTATTACAGATTAAAAAAGCCCTCAAAGAACATGGTTTGTGGGATTAATCTTTACCTAGGATTTCCATCAATTGGGTATAAACTCGTAAATTGTGTAAGCTGGCCAAGCGAAAGGCACTGCCGTCGCCAATTTTGAAAAGGTGATGTAAATAAGCCTTGCTCACTTGAGGGATGTCAGTAGTTTTCTGACAAATCGGGCAGTCACAAAATTTGCTTACGGCACTAATGTCGGTGACAAATTGGCCTTTACTAATGTAGCAATAATCAAAGATTTCACTGAGCCGATCTTCCTTATTTAATTTTTCCAGGGTTTCGCGATGCAAAGTTTTTGGATCAACTTTAAAAATATATAGTCTTTGATGACGGGCATCTCTAGTAGGCAAAACACAGTCAAAGAATTGATAACCCATAAAGAAAAGTTTAACAATGTTTTCTGGAGTACCCACGCCAAGAGCAAAACGCAGGCTATTTTTACTTGTTAAATCAGCATTTTGTTGGCAAAAAGAGTAATCAAATTTATCATCTTTGGTGAAGGGCCAACCACCTAAACCGTAGATGTCAAAACCGATTTTTTGTAATTCTTCACTGCAATAAGTACGCCACTTTTGATGATTATGTCCCTGGATAGGAGCGAGTAAAAGTGGGCGATTGTTTTCATCAAAGCCATGTTTGACTAGTTGTTTTTTAAACTCAGTTTTTGCTCTTTTAGCCCAGGCAATAGTTCTTTCCACACTCTCCTGGATGCGTTTTTCATTAGCCTCTGGTGGTGTGAAGTCATCAAGACAAATCATCACGTCACTGCCAATCGCAAATTGCATGCGAATCGAATCTTCTGGAGTAAATAAATTTTTACTTTGCTTTTTAGGGCCGGTGTAAAGCACGATACCTTCATCAGTAATTTTTCCCAGGTTAGGATTTTTACGAATTAAAGAAAAAAGTTGAAACCCACCAGAATCTGAGGATACAAAACCAGGCCAATTCATCATCTTTTTAATTCCACCAACTTCTTGCAAAATTTTCTCACCAGGTTTTTGAATCAGGTGATAAGTATTAACCATCACACCTTGTAGGCCAACTTTGACAAGATCGAGACTATCCAAATTACGAGCTACGCCCAAAGTGGCATCGGGTACAAAAATGGGCAAGCGATAATTTTTATTTTTGATTTGAATTTCTGACACATCTGTATTATACCTTGGCGATTGCGCTATAATTTGGCAAATATGTTACAAAAAGTTAACGAACAAAACGAGCAAGAAATCATTAAGCGTCCTTTGGCTAAATTGCAAAGAGGCGAGGGAGCAAAAATTATGGCTCAGGGAAATTTCTTCAAAATTTGGCAATGGCCTCAAAAACTTTATGATGGTAGTGAAGTGACTTTTGAAAGTGTTTCTAGAGCTGACACAGTGACGGTCCTGGCTTTTACTGAGGATAAAAAAGTAATTATGACCAAACAAACTCAGCCTGGCTTTCAAGAATTTTTAAGTTTGCCGGGTGGCATTGTTGATGAAGGTGAAAGTGTTTTAAAAGCTTCTAAACGTGAATTATTGGAAGAAACTGGGTTTTCAAGTGATGATTGGTATTTTTTGTTCAGTGGACAAATGAACAGTAGAATTGATTGGGCCAATTTTTATTTAGTGGCTAAAAATTGCCAGGAAACTGCCGAGAAAAATCCTGATGCAGGAGAAAAAATTACTGTCGAACTTTTTGATTTAAGTCAACTTGCACAGCTCGTCAAAGCAAAAAATTTTCGTAACAGCGATTTTGCGCTGTGGTATTTTCAAACTGATGGAGAAGAATTAAAAAATCTTTAGCTATAATGATACAATAACAAACAATAAGAAAAGGAAAAATTATGCCTAGTCAAAAAACTAAAGCTAATACAAAAAAATTAATCAGACCAATAAAAGGTCGTAGGTTTGCTGGCGTTGCCGCTGCCTTTGCTAATTATTTTGATATTGATGTCACTCTAGTTAGAGTTATTCTAGCTTTAACTTTAATTCCCGGAGGATTTCCTGGATTAGTTATTTATCTTTTATGTTGGTTAATTATTCCTTCTGAGGAATAATTTTTAATCTTTTCGTTTTAAAAAAGAAAAACCCCGCCTTTTGATCGGCGGGGTTTTATTTTGGGGGAGAGTTGTCATTCTCCTCCTTGCTGAGAGGCTTTGTAGGCTTCTCGAGCAGTTGTTAGATTTGCTTTTGCTTCCTGCAACAAAATTTCTGTTGCAGTGACATTTTCCTGTGCTTGAAAATACGCACAGGCTGTTTGGTTGCCACGCAGACATTCAGCAGCGACCTTATTGTTATTATTCTCTTGCAAGGCTAAAAAGCCCGCATAGAGAATTGCAACAACAATAATAACGATAAAAGCGATCCACAGAGCCTTTTTCACGGCTCCTCCTTACAACACTATTGTTTGAATTTCTGCAGTCGCTTTGACTACAGTTCAATAGTGCAACAACTAGGGGCATTATGCCACAAAAGTGTCCAAAAGTCAATTGTTATAGGACTATTTCTTAAGTAGTAATTCTTCATTTTCTCGATATAATAGCGATTATGAATTTACAAATTGGCATCGTTGGTCTTCCTAATGTTGGCAAGTCTACCTTGTTCAATGCTTTATTAAAAAAGCAGGTGGCTCTGGCCGCTAATTATCCGTTTGCAACTATTGAACCCAATGTTGGCGTAGTAGAAGTGCCAGATGATCGTTTATTGAAACTCGCTGAAATAACTAAAACTAGTGAAAAATTAACTAATTTACCTCCACTTAAATATGCTTTGGTGGAATTTGTCGATATTGCTGGTTTGGTGGCGGGAGCAAGTAAGGGTGAAGGACTTGGCAATAAATTTTTAGCTAATATCCGTCAAACCGATGCTATCTGTCATGTTTTGCGTCATTTCAGTGATCCAAATGTGCTTCGCGAAGGTTCGGTAGATCCAGAGCAAGATTTAACAATTATTCGCACTGAATTGCAGTTAGCTGATCTGGAAACTTTGCAAAAACAACAACAACCAAAAGGTGCGGTTAGTAAAGACGAGAAGCTTAAATGGGAAACAATTCAGGATTTTTTGGCCAAAATACAGCAAGGCCAGAACTTAAATTGCCAAAGCGAAATCGAAAAATTAGTAGCTAAAGAATTATGTCTTTTAACTGCCAAACCAGAAATTTTTGCCATCAATGTCGATGAAAAGGACTTGATCAAAACTCAGGAATTAACCGAACAATTCGCTAAAAAACTTCAAATCAAAAAAGAACAAATCGTTATTATTTCTGCCAAAATCGAAAGCGAACTAGCAGTTTTAGCTCCAGAAGATCAAGAGCTTTACATGCAAGAGTTGGGAATTGAAGAAAGTGGTTTGTCTCGATTAGCCTCAGTAGCTTATCAAACCTTAGGTTTGCAAAGCTTTTTAACTACTGGAGAAATTGAAAGCAAAGCTTGGACAATCAGAAAGGGCTCGACAGCTCAAGAATCAGCTGGTGTAATTCATACCGATTTTAGTAAGAAATTTATTAGTGCCAAAATAGTTAATTTTGCAGATTTTATTAAAATTGGTGGATGGTCAGCTTGTAAAGAAATTGGTAAAGTTAGACAAGAAGGTCGTGATTACATTATGCAGGATGGTGACGTAGTTGAGTTTATGATTGGTAAATAGTTTGAATGCTTTTATATCTTGACCTTCTCTGTTATAATACCCAACTGAGATTAAAATTCGCTTATTAATATCCAGAAAATTGAGCAGGGCTCAATTTTGCGAATTGAAAGAAATATGAAATTAGCTAAAGAAATTATCACCAAAGATTACGAATTAACTTATTTGATTCCTGGCGATTTATTAGACGCCGACGTTTCCAGACTTAAGAAAGAGATTGCTGAATTAGTTACTAAACATAAGGGCACTATTGTTAAAGAGGATGATTGGGGTCGTAAGCATTTGGCTTACAATATTTCTCAGGGTGGCAAAACTTATGAAGAAGCAGTTTATGTGCATATGATTTTGAATTTTCCAGTTTTAAATGTCCAAAAATTTGACCAAACTTTAACTTTGAATCGTGAAATTATTCGCCATTTATTGGTGATAGCTGATGACGAAATAGAAAAATCTATTGAAGATTAATTTATGTTTTTGGTTTCTTTTCTTTACTAAAATTGAAATAGTCACGCTTCTTGTAATTTTGTTACTGCATAATGAAAAAAGATCAATATAAACACACTCTGATGAGAGAAAGGCAAAAATGTCAGTCCGTTCTTTAAATAAAGTCATGTTAATTGGGAATTTAACTAGAGATCCAAATCTTCGTTATACCCCTAATAGTACTGCGGTAGCTTCATTTGGAATTGCTACTAATCGTTCTTGGACTCCAGCAGATGGTGGAGATAAACAAGAAAGAGTAGATTTTCATAATGTAGTTGCTTGGTCTAAATTAGCTGAAATTTGTGGCCAATTATTACATAAAGGTGACAAAGTTTTTGTTGAAGGCCGTATTCAAACCAGAGATTGGAAAACTGAGAGTGGGGAAATTAGAAAAGTGACTGAAATCGTGATCGACAACATGATGTTGCTTAGTAACAGAGGTGGCAAATTTGCTGGCAATGAAGAAAACGAAGCAGAACCAGGAGAAAACAGCAAAAATACTGAAGAAACCGCTGTTCCAGCAGAAGCTGCTGAAGTAGAAGATGTTTCTGACGACATTCCTTTTTAGGAATTTAGAAATTAAGAATATTAATAGTTAAGGAAGAAAAATGAAGACTTATAACTTTAGCTACAAAAAAGCCGAAGAACTCAAGAGATTTGTAACTGCTCAGGGCGCTATTTTGCCAAGAGCAAAAACAGGTCTTAGTGCCAAATTTCAAAAGAAATTGGCCAGAGAAGTCAAAAGAGCTAGACACTTAGCTCTTTTGCCATTTACTCAAACTGTTTAATCATTTTAAGCGATTTTACTTGTGATTTTTTTTAGCAGCTGGCTTACAATAGTCTTTCTGTATGAGAAAAAAATCAGGTTGGCTTTTCCCTTTTATTCGCACCACAATTTTTGCCATTTTATTGATGACTTTGGGTCTAATTTTAGGTTTTCGTTATGCTAACGAAGGTTCTTTGTTTGGTCAAAAAATTTCTTTTTTCGAAAATCTTGCTAAAAAAACTAAAGCTAGTAATCTTAGTAATCTGATTAATAGTTCCAATGGTAAAGCCACTATTTCCATGGATACTTTTTGGGAAGTTTGGCAACTTTTAGAAAGAGATTATTTAGAAACCGCAGAAATAGATGAAAACAAAATGATGGATGGAGCAATTTCTGGAATGGTTTGGGGTTTGGGCGATCCTTATACCATGTATTTACCTCCAGAAGATAATTCCAAAGCAGAAGAAGATTTAGCCGGTAGTTTCTATGGAGTTGGTATCGAATTGGCTTATATAGATGGAGTAGTGGGCATAATTGCTCCTCTAAGTGGTAGTCCTGGTGAAAAAGCAGGTCTTTTAGCTGGTGACATGATTATTCATATTAAGGATGAAAATACAGGCTTAGATGAAGATACCACTAATTGGACTCTAGATGATGCTGTTAAAAATATTCGTGGTCCTAAAGGAACATCGGTCATTTTAAGTATTTATCGAAAAAGTGACAACAGCAATCAAGACATTAAAGTTGTTCGTGAAGAAATTATCGTAGAAAGTGTTACTTTAGAATTTGCAGAAAACAATGGCAAAAAATTTGCTCATTTAAAACTTGCTAAGTTTGGCGAAAGAACTCTAGATGAGTGGAATAAAGCTGTAACTGAGATAACTAAACAAAAAGATCAAATTGCTGGTTTAATTCTTGATTTACGCAATAATCCAGGTGGATTTTTTGATGTTTCAATTGATGTGGCCAGTGATTTTGTTAAAAATGGCGTAGTAGTTAGTCAAAAATCCAAATATAACACTAAAAACTACAATAGTACTGGTAAGGCTCGCTTAGTTGGAATTCCAACAGTAGTGTTAGTTAATAAGGGTAGTGCCTCTGCTTCCGAAATTGTAGCCGGTGCATTAAGGGATGACGCTAAAATTAAATTAATCGGTGAACAGACCTTTGGTAAAGGAACAGTACAAGATCGTCGCGAACTGAGTAATGGAGGAGGATTACATATTACTGTCGGTCGTTGGTTAACCCCAAGCGGTAATTGGATTCATGAAGATGGTTTGAAAGTCGATGTTGAAGTAGCTCAGGACTACAACACTACAGACGATGAAGTTTTAAAGAAAGCATTGGAGCAATTTTAATTTAAGAAATTTGTTCATCGCTTTTTTCTGGATTTTCATCAATTTCTAATAAAGATTTAGTAGAAGCGATCAATTCGTCTAAATCACCTCCTAAGATTCCTTCTAAATTATGCCATGATTGATGAATCCGATGGTCGGTAACGCGACTTTGGGGATAATTGTAAGTTTTAATTTTTTCAGCACGCATGTTACGTCCGATGTTACTACGGGCTTCATCAATTTCGGCCATTTTTTTGTCTTCTTCAATTTGCCAAAGTTGAGCACGAAGCAATTCTAAAGCAATTTGGCGATTTTGGGCTTGTTTTCTCTCTGTACGAGCGCTAACTACCAAACCGCTAGGTTTATGTATAAGACGAACAGCTGAGCTAGTTTTGTTGACTGATTGTCCACCAGCTCCACCAGCACGCATAAAAGACCATTCGAGATCTTCTTCTTTGATTTCAACCGCCGTTGCTGTCACTTCTGGTAAAACTGCCACTGAAGCAGTAGAAGTATGAATACGACCCGCAGCTTCGGTACTAGGAACGCGCTGAACGCGATGTACTCCAGAATCATAACGAAAAAGCTTATAAGCTTGCAACCATTCTGTTTCGCCAGTTTTATTTATTTTGCCATCTTCATCAATTTTAACTATAGGTAGCTCAACTTTACCTTTAACTTTAAATACTAAATCATCAATTAATTCAACTTTTAAGCCTTTATTTTCGGCATAACGAGTGTACATACGCATTAGATCATTGGCCCAAATTTTGGCTTCATCACCTCCAGCTCCACCGCGGATTTCAATAATGGCATTAGCATTCTGAGCAACTTGTGAACTATCGTCATTTGTTTTATTTTGTCCATTCAAAAAATCACTCGCAGCAAGTTCTAGGGCTTTTTTTTCCTCCAGTAATCGAGTAATTTCTTCATTGGCTAAATCGTGCATCAGAGCATCATCTAGCAACTTTTGATTTTCAGTAATTTCAATTTCAATTTGTTCAATTTGAGATTGATAGGGGTTATAGACTTGATCCATATTTATTTTTTTAATCCTTCTTTTAGTTTGATCTCTTTATAATTATATACGCAAAAACGCAACCTAAATGTTGCATCAATCAAAATAAAGAGGAAAACTAATTTTCAGCGGTAACGTCGGCTTGTTTTTTAGCTTTAAGTTCAGCTTGCTGTTCGACTAAAATTTGCTTGTAGGATTTAGATTCTACTTTTTCTTTAACAGCTTTTTTAGCTTTGTTAGCAGCTATAGCAGCCGCAGCTTGAGCTGCCTGCATCTTTTTTTGGAATTTATCTACGCGACCTTGGCGATCAACGAATCTCATTTCACCTGTAAAAAAAGGATGGCAAGCATTGCAAATATCAATTTGCATAGCTTTTTTAATGCCACCAGTTACAAAAGTATTGCCACAACTACAGGTAACTACACAGTCATGTTGCCAGTTGCTAGGATGTATTCCTTGTTTCATAAGAGGGGATTATTATAGCATAAAATTATGAAAGTGAAGGGGAAAAAGATTTAAGTCTTTTCTTAATCTCCTCGACACTTAACAAACTTTGTTCACCAGATTGCATGTTTTTAAGTGTAAAACTATTTTCTTTAATTTCATTTTCACCAACTACAATCACAAATGAAATTTGTTTTTGCTCTGCAATTTTGAATTGTTTGCCCAATTTATCTACATCTGGAAAAAGCTCAGTTTTAATTTTTTCTAAACGTAATTCCTTAGCGATTTCCAAAGCTTTGCTTTGACAGGCATCATCTTCAAAAAAACTAACCATCACTAGTGTACCCATATTGTTTGCTGGAATTAATCCAAGTTCTTCACAAGCTTCGACAATACGATCAAAGCCCAGACCAATTCCAACCGCTGGCATTTTATAGCCTGACAAGTCCTCAATGAGATTATCATAACGACCACCTCCACCAACGGAAGAACCACTAAGTTCTGGAATTTTAACTTCGAAAATTAAGCCAGTGTAATAATCTAAACCGCGAGCCAATTTTGGGTTAAAAATTAGGGTTTTTTGGTCGACTCCTAAATCCAAAGTTTTTTGTACAATTTTATTTAAATTGTCTGATATGACAATCTTGTCAAGTTTACTTAAAACAGCTTCAGCGTTTTGACGAGTGAGACCTTTATCGACTAATTCTTCAATAATATTTTCAGCACTTTGTTTATCTAATTTATCAATGCTTTGTACAATAGAAAAAACGTCAACTTTTTCATTCGCAAATGGATTGATGCTATTCATGAGCAGTTCACGATCATTAAATTCAATAACAACGTTTTTAAAGCCTAGATTTTTGAAAACAGCATCAACCGTTGCTAAAAGTTCAGCATCGGCCAGAATACTGTTGCTACCAAAAATATCACAATCACATTGAGTAAATTCGCGATAACGACCTTTTTGTGGTTTGTCAGCGCGAAAAACATTTTGAATCTGGTAACGACGGAAGTATTTAGGTAATTCGTTTTGGTATTGACTCAAAACTCTAGCAGTTGGCACAGTTTGATCATAGCGCAAGCCCACTTGGCGTTCGCCACGATCCTCGAAAGTGTAAACTAATTTATCAGCTTCCTCGCCATATTTACCAAGTAAAAGACTGGCATATTCCAGAGTAGGAGTTTGAAGTGGAGCAAAGCCATAAACTTCGAAAGTCTCTCTAATCTTATCGCTGACATATTGTCTGTTACGAGCTTGTTCTGGTAAAAAGTCGCGAAAGCCTTTAAGTGTTTGTATATTTTGTTTATTCATAATTCCTTTATATTTTAAATTAAAAAATCCCCTCGTGGGGGATCTCTTTTAATTCTAATAACGCAAAAATCACCCCCATTTAAATAGAGAGGTTGTGATGAAAAGCTGAAACTTTTGCATTTTGTTTTTGCATTACTCATTATTATAGGGTATTGAGGCTTTTTGGTCAAATTTATCAGAGGAGAGTGTTATACTATTTGCTGAAAAGGGCCGATAGCTCAGTTGGCTAGAGCGCTGCATTCGCATTGCAGAGGTCAGGGATTCGATTTCCCTTCGGTCCACAAAAAAAAGAAAGTTGAATTATTTAAATTTACTTTTCAAAAGTGCTCAAGGCTTTGATAGTACTTACCACATAGTTTCCATTTTGATCAGCAAAAGCGACAATTAAACATTGTAAATCTTTGTAAAAGTCACTCAGTTCAACTTCTTCACCTTTATAATCTTGAAAACTAGTGTTTTTAGCAAAACTAAAATGGAGATTTTCTCCCTCAGTTCTAGGTACAATTTCTAAATCACTCTTGCCGATATCAGCGATAGAACCGATGGTAATAATTTTATTTTTAGGAGTAAAATCTTTTTCGTAAACTATGATTTTTTTAATTTTTGAATTATTCTCAACAAGCTCACTATAAATACCTACCCAATTATCAATCACAATTTCCTCAACTTTAATATCTTTGCCTTTTTTCTGAATAACAACGTCTTCTCCTATTGGTACAATTTTACTTCCGGCATAATTACTGACGGTTAGAGTTTCTTTACTAACGCGTGTAACTTTGGCCAGATAAGCTCTTTGTGTACGCAAATTAGCGCCAACTGTGCCAAGTTCAGTTTTTTTCTCTTGAATGACTTTTTTAATATTATCTATAGTACTGTTTTCTTCTGGTTGTGCACTTTCAGAACTGGTATTGGCAAAAACTAGACTAGTGGATAATAAAAATAAACCGCTAGCTATTAGTAAGAAAAAATTTTTATATTTTGTTGTATTTTTATTCAGCTTCATAAACGACTGTTCTTTGTTTGCTAATCTGCTTGCCATCTTCGTCAATACTATTAATTTCAAGCAAGTTGCCACCTGGAATGAGCTTGACTTTAACTGAAAAATTACCCGATTCATCAGTATTACTAATGCTTTCTACGTCATTCACTAAAATCACCACAAAACTATCTGGATTACCACTACCAGAAACAATCAAATCTTCTTCATTGGTAAGTAATTCTTCCTCTGGGCTATTAATAACTAATTGAGGATCTTGTACGATTGCAGACTCTGTACTAATGGGGTTATTAATTAATTGATCAGTGTTACTGTTCTGACCAGTTTTGTTATTTTCTGAATTTTGATAGATTCCGAAGGTGATCATTAATCCAAGAGTAATGCCAACGAAAACTGCTAAAAGAATTTCTTTTCGCATAATTTTTTGTATTAAGCTTGTGCTTAAGAGAGAGTATCTTAAGTCAATTATACACAAAAGTAAAGTTTTAAGATAAGTTTTGACAGTTAAGATTCCTATGTTAGACTATTTTGCAGAAGGTTAACTACTTATGCAAATTACTTACCACGGTCAGTCTTGTTTTAAACTTAAGGGAGAATTGGGTAGTGTGGTGACTGATCCATTTGACGAAAAGGCTGTGGGGATTAGTTTGCCACGTTTAAACGCAGAAATAGTGACAATCTCACATAATCACGCTGATCATAATGCTAGCAATAAAGTTAAGGGCACGAGTAAAAGAGAAAATCCTTTTATTGTAGATTTTCCTGGTGAATATGAAGTGGGAGGCATTTCAGTTTTTGGGACCAAAACTTTTCATGATCAAGTTAATGGAGCAGATAGAGGTACCAATATTATTTTTAAAATTTTAATTGACGGTTTGTCAGTTTGCCATTTAGGTGATTTAGCACACCAATTAGATGAGCAACAAATAGATGCAATTGGCATGGTAGATGTTTTGTTTTTGCCAGTAGGCGGGCCATTTTCTTTAATGAATGGAGAAGCGATTAAAGTTGCTAATGCCATCAGTCCCAGTATTCTTATCCCAATGCATTACAGCGACAGTTCTTATCCGAGTGACACTAAATTACAGCCATTAGATCAATTTTTGCAAAGCTTTGGAGCTTCTGCAGAACCGGAAGATAAACTAATAGTTGAGAAAGATCGCTTGCCCGAAGAAATGCAATTAGTGGTCTTGCGTCGCAGTTAAAAGCGTTGTAAATTGACCACAGAGAAAAGAGCGTATGGATCCAAAAATTCCTCCACATGATATTGATGCAGAAAAATCAGTTTTGGCGGCTATTTTGATTGATAAAGATGCCATTATTAAGGCTTCTGAAATTCTCAAACCAGAATCTTTTTATAGTAAAGCTCATCAGGCAATTTTTGAAGCAATGCTAGAGCTTTATGACAAAAGAATGACTATTGATGTTATTACTCTCAAAGATCAACTTACTAAAGATAAAAAAATTCGTACTGTGGGAGGAGTTTCTGGAATTAGCCAATTGTCTAATTTGTTGTCTACTGCGGCAAATGTTGAAAACTATGCCTCCATGGTTAAAGAGAAATATGTTAAAAGAGAATTAATCGCTCTTTCCAATGAAGTTGGCAATTTAGCCTTTGATGAAAGTAAAGAAGTTAATGAAATCTTAGATAGTGCTGAACAACGAGTGATGTCCATCTCTCAAACTCATGCTCGTCGGGATTTCTTACCAATTAAACAAACTTTAGTAGAAAGTTTTGATCGCTTAGATGAATTACAAAAAAGTGGTGGAGAGTTGCGCGGTCTGCCAACTGGTTTTGCCGATTTAGATCGCATGACAGCTGGTTTGCAAAAATCTAATTTAGTTATTTTAGCAGCACGCCCTGGTACTGGTAAAACTGCTTTTGCTGTCAACATTGCTCAATATGCCACCATTGTTGCCAAGAAAAAAGTTGGCTTTTTCTCTTTGGAAATGAGTAGAGAAGAACTAGTCGATCGTTTACTGGTTGGTCAAGCTGACATTGATGCTTGGAAACTCAAGACAGGTCGCTTGTCTCAAGAAGATTTTCTCAAAATTTCTGATGCCATGGGCGTTTTGGCTGAAAGCAAGCTATTCATTGACGACACGCCGGGATTAAGTATTTATGAAATGCGCACTAAAGCACGTCGCTTAATGATGGAACAAAACATTGATCTTTTAGTGGTTGATTATTTGCAGTTGGCACATGGACAAAATCGTGAGAATCGTGTCCAAGAAGTGGGCGAGATTTCTCAGGGTTTAAAAAACATTGCCAGAGAATTAAAAATTCCAGTTTTGGCTTTGGCTCAATTATCTCGTGCTGTGGAACAACGTGGAGAAAAGGCGCCACAGCTTTCTGATCTTCGTGAGTCTGGCTCGATTGAGCAAGATGCCGACGTAGTGATGTTCTTATATCGTAAGGATGATGATTTACGTGAATCTGTAACTCTTAAAATTGCCAAGCACCGCAATGGTGGTTTAGGTGATATCGAACTCTACTTTAGAGGTGATCGAGTTAAATTTTTTGGGATGGAGAATCGTAAACAATAATAGAGAATAGAGAAATTTACTTTGTTCCAATTCCAAAGAGTAAATAAACTAGCCCCCCAGACAGCAATAAAAACATGGTAAAAAAGCCGAGATTAGCCTTTAGTTTTTTGCTTGATAAATCAGAATTTGGACTGTCTACACTGATAATGATAATCATTGCAATAACAATCCAAATAATGCCTCTTAAAACTACCGACCAGATGCTATCAACGGCAAAAGCTTTGGCGATTAATTCCTTAATTACATCCATAATCTAAATATGACTGATTTTTGTTGGTGAGACAAGTGGGTGTAAGATTTTATAAAAAATATGGCTGAATTGATCTATGAGAAAAATAAGGTAAAATAAGAGAAAGTTTTGTGTAGCCTTGCATAAAAATAACAGTGTTTTTTTAGCCGAGATGGCGGAATTGGTAGACGCGTAGGTCTCAAAAACCTATGAAGGCAACTTCATGAGGGTTCGATTCCCTCTCCCGGCACAGCAAAATATGTTACCCATTCTTTTTGAACTGCCATTTTTTCAACTTAAATCCTTAACACTACTAGCGTTTTTAGCCACTTTTTTTTCTGCCTTTACCTTTTGGCGTAAGGGTAGAGAAGAACATTACAATACTTTTGACATTTTTGATGCCTTTTTATTATCTGGTTTTTTTGGACTCATAGTAGGCCGTTTTATTTTTGTTATTTTTCATTGGGCATCTTTTAGTCAAAATATTTTTGCTATTGTCAACATCATAGATAAGCCTGGTAATGAGCCACTAATTGTTTTAACAGCTGCAGTGATATTTTTATATCGTTATGCAGTCAAAGCAAAGTGGGATGCTTTTGAAATCTTAGATTTTTATGTTACAGCAATTAGTTTGGGTATGATTTTTGTTTACGCCGGTTTCTTTTTAGATGGTAGTTATGGAGGTACTTTTACTAAGTTGCCTTGGGGAATTATTGTTCCTGGAACATTTGAAAAAACTCATCCAGCGCAATTGTATTCTCTTGTTTATTATTTATTAATCTACTTTTATTTAAGTAGAGTAGAGTATGTTTATCGCACTTTAGAATGGTACCGTAGTGGTAAAAAAACCGCTCAATCTGGTTTTCTTTTTAGTACTTTTTTAATTTTTACTGCACTTTTTCACCTTTTAACTGGTCCAATACGTTTACCAGGTATTTTTCTAGGTGGTGTAGTTTTAGATTATTTTATTTATTTAGCAATGTTAATTTTTGGATTAATTCTACTTTATAGAAGATCCGGTCGTTCTTTTAATTTCTTTAAAAAACCATCATGAATCTAGATATTTTATATGAAGATCAAGATCTAATTGTCATTAATAAACCGAGTGATTTGGTAGTTAATCGTTCGACAACAATGAAATTAGAAACTATCACTGATTGGCTAGTAAAAAAATATGGTGAAGAATATTTCACTAAGGATTTTTGGTCCAATGATTTGTCTTATCAGAAATTAATTCCACAGGATTTTAGTGATGAGTTTGGCGATCCTTTGACTATTTGGCAAGAAAGAATGGGCATCATTCATCGCTTAGATAAAGATACAAGCGGAGTGCTATTGTTAGCTAAAAATCCAGGATCACTCCTAAATCTTTTGGCTCAATTTAAAAATCGCCAAACGGAGAAAACTTATCTTGCCTTAGTACACGGTCAACTATCAGAAAAAACAGGTACAATCAATGCGCCGATGGCTCGTAATCCTCACAATAGATTAAAATACACCATAGACGACAACGGTCGTTCTGCCATAACCAACTATCAATTAAAACAAGAATTTAGTTCTTTGAATTCGGAAACACTTCAATTAATCGCTCAAAAAAGCAAACTAAAAATAAATAAAGTAAAAGAACTTTATCAAGCTGGTTTTTCTTTGGTAGAGTTATATCCCAAAACTGGTCGCACTCATCAAATTAGAGTTCACATGACCGCCATGAAGCATCCATTGGTGGGAGATCAACTTTATACAGGTCGTAAGCGTAGTAAACTTGATGCATTTTGGTGTCATAGACAATTTTTACATGCTTCATCCATTGAATTTCTTCATCCTAGAACCCAAGAAAAAATGATCTTAAAAGCTCCTTTAGCTGAAGATTTAACTAAAGTTTTAGAGCTTGTTTTGTAATTTTTCACATGCTATCATCCTTCTAATTAAAAAAGTAAGAGTGCGAAAAGACGTTTAGTTTTTCGTATTCCCAAGTAACAAACCTGGTTTTAAATCAGGGGGACACCAAGTGAATAAGAAAAATTGAGCGTCTTTTTTTATTTAAAAGGCGCAAATAAGGAAACAAAAATATGATTTTTCAAGAAATTAAATTTCAAAATGATAAAGCTAAATATATTACTCCTAGTTGGGATCAATTGGATAATTTAACTTTACAAGTTGCAAAGCAAATTCAAAAATCAAAGATTCATTTTGATTTAATCGTAGCTTTGGCTAAAGGAGCGTGGCCAATGAGCAGATCTTTTTTGGATTATACCGGTGTCAAAGAACTAGCTAGTCTAGGAGTCAAATTTTATAGTGGCATTAATCAGCGATTAGAAAAACCAGAAATTTATCAACAAATTCCCACTACTATTAAAGGCAAAAATATTTTAATTTTTGATGATGTAGCTGACACTGGAGAATCATTGAGTTTTACTCAGGATTATTTTATAAAACAAGGCGCTTTACAAGTTAAAACTTCTACATTATTTATTAAACCTTGGTCATCTTTTACTCCTGATTTTTATGGTGTTAGTACCGATGCTTGGATTGTTTTTCCATTTGAAAAAAGAGAAATGAAAAATTTGTTAAGTCAAAGCTGGCAAAAACAGGGAGCAAGTGAACTGGAAATTTCCAAGCGTATAAAAAAAATGGGCATTAGTCAGGAGGTTTTGGATTTGTAAATTATGTTTTCACCAATCGAAGCCTTCCCATCTTCTCAAATAATCAAAGATGAACGATGGGCTAGAGTGCAGAGAAAACGAGAATTACGCTTGGCTTTTCAAAACATCACAAAACTAATTATCAATACGGGAAAATATCCAAAAGCAGAAGCAGCAATGAAAATTGTGCAAGCTTTAGTTGCTCCTGAAGTTAATTTTACCAACGGTAATGTAATTCAACTTCCCTCTACCAAAGATGAACCAAGCGCTCTAAATGCAGTGGAAGTCAGTAAATATAAAGCTGAGATTGCTAGACACGAATACATAGAAGAAAAATTTCCTACTTTGTTATTTTTACTTGATCAATTGAATTTAGCTATGAAAAAAGATCTAGCTGATCAAATTATTACAGATCTACTTAAAGGAATAATTTTTTTAGGGGCTGACATTAATGTTTTTATTTCAAATGGCCAAATCGATCAATTGGTTCAACATCATAAGCTAGAGCGCCAAATGAACAATATTCCAGAGGGAGTTTATGATGATTTACGAAAAAAACTATACGAAACTTATGTTCATCCAAAAAGCGGTTTTATCAAGGTAGTTTGGCAAATTGCTACTGTAACGATTAATAGCCAGCAACATCATTTTTCTGATTGGATTGAAGTAATTGCCAAACCTATTCCTGCAGAACTTTTAGAAATCTATTTGCAAAAAGCCTTAGATAATGGGGCAATTTTAAAATCTAATTCTCACATCGAACTTTTTGAAATGTTATGCGAAAGTGGATGCATACAATTTATTTCACGCTTGCCCAATACTTTGTTAAAAAAAGGTTATACTTTTCAGCAACTTCGCCAATCTCCTAAACCAGAGGAAATTAATGCAATTCAAAAATCTATTTTAACTAATGCGCCGGTTTATGTTTGTTAAAATGTGATAGAATCACAGCATGTTTAAAGCTGTATTTCACTTCCAGCTCTCCTACGCCACACTCTAAGTGTCTTTCTTTTACCGTGTTTTGTTGTGTTCTGTTTGAGCACAAACGATTTATTTATTTAAAAATTAAAAAAGAAAGACAAAATGAAAAATCTTAATCGTGAATATAAATTAGATTTGTTACTCGCAATTTATATTACTGCCATAGTAACAGCAGAATTAATGGGGGCAAAAACTTTCCCATTATTTTTTTTCAATGCTTCAGTTGCAATTTTTACTCTGCCAATTACTTTTATTATTAATGATGTGGTGATTGAAGTAGAAGGAAAGGCAAGGGCTCTTAATTTTATGAGAAGTAGTTTTTTGATTTTAATTTTTTTAGCGCTATTTAATATTTTAGCTATCAGTTTACCTCCAAGCACAAGATTTGCTACTTTTGAGCCAGCTTATCAGACTATTTTTGCTAAATCACTGCGTTTAACTCTGGCTAGTTTAGTAGCTTTCTTTCTAGCAGAGCGTTTAGATATTTATATTTTTTCCAAATTACGAGCGCGTTTAAAAAAGAGAAGTTTATGGTTGCGTAGTAATGTTTCTAATATAGTGAGTTTATTTTTTGATACCAGCATTTTTATGTTTTTAGCTTTTTTTGAAGGTGATAATGCTATTTTTGTCTGGTCATTAATTTTGCCATATTGGGGACTTAAATGCTTATTTTCAATGATGGAAACACCATTAACTTATTTAGTAGTTAATTGGCTAAAAAAATCTTAACAAGTTACAATCAAATAAAGGATTCAAAATGAAACAACAAACAAAACAAAATCTAGTTTTTGAGCTTATCAAAAAAGAAGAACAACGTCAGATAGAAATGATTGGTCTCATTCCATCTGAAAATCAAAGTTCAGAAGCAGTGCGTAGTGCTTTAAGCTCTTGTTTATCTAGTAAATATGCTGAAGGTTATCCTAAACGTCGTTATTATGAGGGCAATCAAATTATTGATGAACTCGAAATTTTAGCTCAAGAAAGATTAAAAAAACTTTTTAATGTGCCTCACGTTAACGTTCAGCCTTATTCTGGTTCTCCAGCTAACAGCGCCATCGAGTTTGCTGTACTTGAAGCAGGGGATACCATAATGGGTTTAGCTCTTTCTAGTGGTGGCCATCTTACTCATGGTCATCCCAAAGTCACTTTTTCTGGTCGTTATTTTAATTCTGTGCAATATGGTTTGGATAAAAATGCCAGAATTGATTATGAGGAAGTGCGCCAACTTGCTCTCAAACATAAACCAAAATTAATTGTGGCTGGCACCACAGCTTATCCTTTTACGCTAGATTTTAAAAAATTTGCACAAATTGCTGATGAAGTGGGAGCTTATCTATTAGCAGATATTTCTCACATCACTGGTTTAGTGATAGCTGGTGAACATCCAAGTCCAGTTCCTTATGCTCATGTCGTAATGTCCACTACTCACAAAACTTTTCGTGGTCCTCGTGGAGCAATGATTATGGTTACAAATAGGGGTTTAGAAAAAGATGCAGATTTGGCAGATAAAATTGATAAAGCCGTCTTTCCGGCTTTGCAGGGTGGTCCGCATAATGAAACCACTGCCGCTATAGCCATAGCTGCAGAAGAAGCTAGTTTGCCAGCATTTAAAAACTACGCGAAACAAATCCGCAAAAATGCAGATGCATTAGCAACTGCTCTTAAAGCCAATGGTTTTAAACTAGTTGGTGATGGCACAGAAAATCATTTAATCTTGATTGACTTAACACCTTTTGGTGAAGGCTTTGGGACACAAGTAGCTTTTGCTATGGATGTGGCTGGAATTTATGCTAATCGCAATACTATTCCAAACGAACCCTGCTCACCTTTTTATCCATCAGGTATTCGTATTGGCACACCACTGGTTACTACCAGAGGTATGAAAGAGCAAGAGATGACAAAAATTGCTCAATGGATGGCCAGAGTGGTTAACCATATAAAAGGCGAACAATTGCCAACGCAAAAAGAGCAACGTCGCATCTTTTTGAAAGAATTCAAAGAGCGCATGATCAAAGATGAAACACTTTTACAAATTCGTGCGGAAGTGAAAGAGATGGCCAGCGCTTTCCCATTATTTACCTGGTAAAATAAAAATATGACCATGATTTTTAATGGAGAACAACTAGCTAAACAAAAGGCTCTTAAGTTAAAAACTAAAGTGGTTTCTTATCGCGAGAAGGGAATTCAGCCAAAAATAGCGGCTATTTTTTTTAACGAAGATTCTGCCAGCGCACTCTACACTTCGCTTAAAAAAGAAACCGCGGAAAACTTAGGAATTGCTTATCAAGCTAAAGCTTTTTCTTTTACCACTCCTGTCATAGAAATTCAGGAATACTTAGAATCCCTCAACAACGACGCGAGTATCACTGGGATCATTATTCAAAAACCGTGGACAAAAAAATGGCTAGAGGTTGTACCAAATGGTGATTTTGCTAAATGGTGGTTGAGTCTAGTTAGTCACATTGCCACCAAAAAATCCCATGGTATAAACAAAGATGTTGATGGTTTATCTCCAGATACCTTAGCATCTATAAAACGCGGTACTTGGATGCAAGAGCAAATGATTTTACCAGCCACAGCACGGGCAGTTCTATCAATTCTCAAGGATTATCGTGCCAATGTAGATAAAGAATTTTCCTATTTAACAGAAAAAGTTTTAATTATTGGTCAGTCAGATTTGTTGGGTAGACCTTTGTATTGGCACATGCAAAATCTAATGCAAAAGGGTGCTACTGTACCACAAAATTTTGGTGAGGCTTGTCAAATCGCAGTAACAGAAGCGCAAGCTAATAGTAAAAAATGCGAAGTAAAATTGGTTGGTAAGCAGGGGTTAGAAGAACTGATTGAACAAAAAAAATCCCTATCAGATTTTCGTGTCATTATTAGTGCTACCGGTCAGAAAAACTTAATTAATGGAAATTTAATTGCTCCTCACAGTATTTTAATCGACGTTGGTGAACCGCAGGGTGACATTGATTTGTCGAGTTGTTTGAATAAAGCAGATTTCATTACACCGGTGCCAAATGGCGTTGGACCAATGACAGTGATTTCCTTGATGGCCAATGCTTTGGATTTGCTCAAGCCTGTGTTATAATCTCCCCATTACAAATTTGTGTGCCTTAGAACCAATCCTTATTTAGTTTTAAGCACCGTTTTTCGCCTTAAATTAAAAATTTAAAGTGAAAATAAAAAAAGGAAAAATTATGGCAGAAGTCAAAAAGACAGCCAAAAAAACTTCAGTAAAAAAAGCTACCGCTAAAGTTGCTGTTAAACCAGTCGCTAAAAAAGTGGTTAAAAAAGCTCCAGCTAAAGCTAAAAAAGAAGCTGTAGCTAAAGTAGAAACTCAAAAAGAGGAAGTTGCTAAAGAAGCTCCAAAAGCCAAAGCAACTGCAACCAAAAATCCAGAATTTGATCTTCAAGAAATGCTAGAACTTGGTTGTCATTTTGGTCACAAAGCTAGCAAATGGCATCCAAAAATGGCTGAATATATTTATGGTGAAAAAGATGGTATTCATCTTTTTGATTTACCAAAGGTTGCCGGTCTTTTAGAAGAAGCTTACTCTTACGTCTACAACCTCGCCAAAGAGGGTAAAACCATGGTCTTAGTTGGTACTAAGAAACAAGCACGCGATGTAATCAAAGAGGCTGCTTTGGATGCTTCCTGCTTCTACATCAATGCTCGTTGGATGGGTGGTATGTTAACCAATTGGCCTCAAGTTAGTAAATCCATCAAACGCATGGAAGAAATTCGCGAAGGTTTAGCCACTGATAGATACAAAGGTTATACCAAATACGAACGTGTGCAATTGGAAAAAGAACAAATCAAACTAGAGCGTTTTTTTGGAGGACTTAGAGGTTTGAAAACAAAACCAGATTGTATTTTTGTAATTGATCCTAAAAAAGAAAGAATTACTGTCGCAGAAGCTAATAGTGTTGCTGTACCAGTAATTGCTTTAATTGATTCTGATAGTGATCCTCGACCAGTACAATTTGTTTTACCTGGTAATGACGATGCTGTTAAAAGTATTAAGTTTTTTGTTGATCAAATCACCGCTGCCTACAAAGCCGGTCGTGCTGACAGAAAGTAAATATGGCAATATCTATGGACCAAATTAAGAAACTCAGAGAAATCACTGGCGCTAGAATTTTAGATTGTCAAAAAGCTTTGCAAGAAGCTAATGGTGATTTAGATAAAGCCGTAGCGATTGTTGAAGCTAAAGGTTTGGCTAGAGCAGAGAAGAATCAAGATCGTGAAACCAAAGTAGGCTATGTGGCCACCTATACTCATAACACTGGTATGGTTGGAGCTATGGTTGAAATGCTTTGCGAAACAGATTTTGTAGCCCAAAACGAAGAATTTCGTCAAATGACTCGCGACATTGCGATGCAAGTTGCTGCCATGGGTGCAGAAAATGTTGAAGATTTACTGCAACAAGATTTTATTAAAGATCCAGAAAAAACAGTTGATTTATTAATCAAATCTTTAAGTGGCAAAATTGGTGAAAAAATGATTCTTAGTAGATTTGAACGCTTTGCCATCAAAGCCTAATTTTCAAAGCCCAAAAAAATAAGCCCGCTTGCTAGAGAGCGGGCTTTTTTGTAGCATGGATATCAATGTTGTGCGATTATCGACCTAAAAAAAACTCTAAAACAAAAACTCAGAAGAAGCTTAAATTTAATCAAAAATTTATAGTATCTTCAATTTTAGTAATTTTAATAATAGTTTTGTCTTTTTTCGCTCTTAAGATTGAATTTGTTAAATTTTATCAATTAAAAGAAAATGAGCGTGTTTTGTTGCTTAAAGATCAAAAACCAATTGCTTATTTATTTTTCAATGTTAACAATAAGCAAGTTAGTGTTACGGATTTAAGAGAAATTAATTTTGATGTAGATAATTTAGATCAAACAGCCTCTTTTGCAGGAGATCTTAATAAAACTCTTTTTTATGCTTTTTTCTTAAACACAGTTTTTGACCATAGTTATGATTATGATCAAACAGATTTAAGCAAAGACAATTTACTAGCTTTTTTCAAAGATAAAAAACCCTATCATTTTTTTCTTCAAGATAGAGCAGTGCTATGGAGAGAGCAGGCTTTTGATTCAAAAAATTCTATGCTAGTTGAACCAGTTTTTGATTGTCCGGTAGCAATTATTAATACCACCACTGAATCTGGCTTGGCTAATTCTCTGGCTAGTATGTTAGAAAAAAGTTCTTTCTCAATCATCAAGAAAGATAGTAATGCAGATAATTTGGCACAAACTAAGATTTTTTATAATCCGAAAGAAGAAAGTTGTGGTTGTTTGCTAGATAAGTTGGATAAAATTTTTCCACCTAGCTTAGTTTCAATTAATGAAACAGAAACATTAAATCACAGAGCAGCACTTGTGATTTACATAGGCAAAGATTTGGCGGATTTATACAATTTCTTTATCTCAAAAAATTTGCAACTAGAATGATTTAACTAACAGCGTTTTTGTTAATTTTTTCCATAGCAAGCTCTAGTTCTTCTTCAGCCTCTTCATCGCCAGTGACTTCAAAAGGAATATCTTCTTCGAGAATAAAGTCGTCTGGAATGACTAGGTTGTTCTGCATTTTACTAGGGAAAGAAACAATTTGTTCATTCTTTTTTGAACGTAGAGTTTCTTTAATTTGAATAAGACATTGTTTATCATTGATTTTATAAATCACACAGCGATATTCATTTCCGTTGCTAATGAGTTTACTGAGTCGAAAAGAAATGTCTTCAGGTAAAGCACCAATATGTCTATTATTTTCATCGGTTACGCTAATATATCTATTTTTTAATTGTAGAAAACAACCTTGGCCAACTTTGAGTTTTTGCAATTGTTCTTTACCAGCTAAACGGTGCAGAGTTACGATTTTGCTTTTTCCAGGTTCTTCAATAAAATCGTTATTTTGATCAAAAACTATGTCTGCACTCATTTCTTTATTTTTAATTTTATCCAAGTGTTTGTTAGCAATAATATTTGATCCGTCCAAAGCTAAAACTTGTTTAAAAACCTTTTTAGCCTCTGTTTCTTGTTTATTTTTAAGAAATGCCAGGCCTAAACGATTCATGGCTTCTAAATCATTGCCGTAATTTTGGAGAATTTCTTGGTTAATGGAAATGGCTTTTGACCAGTCTGAATTTTTCGCTGCATTGATAGCTTCTTGTTTAAGGAGCATTTGATTCTGCATTTTTGACCTTCCTTTAAAATCTTAGAGATGTTACAAGTCTTACCAGCAAATGTCAAGTAATGTTTGGTCTAAGCAAGAAATGGTTTATAATTAGCCTAATGTCAGGTCACAGTAAATGGAACAATATCAAGAATCGCAAAGGTGCTCAAGATAAACTTAAAAGCAAAAATTTTAGTCAGCTTTCACGTTTAATTAGAGCTGCCACCAAACAAGGGGCATCTGGTGATCCAAAAAGCAATCCCACTCTTCGCCTAATTCTCGATAAAGCTCGTGTGGCCAATATGCCCAAGGATAAAGTGCAAAAAGCAATTGATGCTGCTCTTGGTAAAAATAATGGTAATCAAATTCAAGAGATTGTTTACGAAGGTTTTGGTCCAGGTGGAGTAGGGATGATGATTGTGGCTTTAACAGACAATCTCAATCGCAGTTCTTCAGAAATTCGTTTCATTCTTAGTAAATTTGGTGGTTCTCTTGGTTCTCCTGGTTCGGCTAAATATATGTTTACTCGTAATCAAGAAGGGGAGTTTGTCGCCACCATGAAGTTCCCAATTAGTGTAGAAGATAATGATAAATTGTTAGAATTAATCGATGTTTTAAGAGACAATGAAGATGTTGAAGATGTTTTTGTTGCCTGTGATCTTTTAGAAGATAAAGAAGATAATTAAATACAAATCTATGCGTCGTCGAGAAAAATTTATTATCGTTGCTATTTTATTAAGTCTTGGTCTTTTGGCAATTCAATATATTCCATTAGACTGGCGTTATCTTGGAGTTTTAGCTTTGTTTGTTGCTTCTTATTTTGGTTCGGTGTGGGCACTTTTTGAAGACCTTGAAGCCCGTGAATGGCTTACCATTACTCCGTTTCCAGCTCTTTATGCTACTGCCGTTGCTTTATTTTATTTTCTTTTACCAGAGGTATTTTTATCTCGTTTGTTAATTGTGGCTGTTTTTGGTGTGGGAATGTATGCCTTGTTGCTAACATCAAATATTTTTTCTGTTGCTAAGGGACGCACAATCCAACTTTTGTATGCCGCTCACGCAGTGGCACTGTTTTTTATTATGATTACTTCTTTGTTATTGAATAATGTAATTTTTTCTTTACGCTTACCATTTTATCTCAATGCTGTTTTAGTGTTTGTTGCTCATTTTCCCATGGTATTATCGGCTCTTTGGTCGATTGAACTAAAACCACAGATTGGTAAAGATGTAGTTTTATATTCAGTCATTTTTTCTTTATTATTGGCTGAATTAGCCACTTTATTTTCTTTTTTACCTATGCAAATTTGGAATCAAGCCTTATTCTTAATGTCTTTTCTTTATGTTGGCTTAAGTGTCTTACAAAGCTTTTTTAAAGGCCGTTTATTTAGAAATACCATGAATGAATATAATTTAGTGGCTGCTTTAATGGTTATTCTATTTATCTTGATGTTTCCTCTTAAATAACTAAGTATCCCCTTACTAGAGATATACTAAAAAAAGATTGATTTACCAATCCTTTTTTGTGATAAACCAGGCAGAGTAGGGCCAATTTTCGGCTTTTGTCATCAAGGTTTATATTTTGTAGTTTAAAGTCGAAGCTTTATAGATCTTAACTTTTAGAATGTAAATTAATAAATTTATCAAAATCCAGAGAAAATTGTAAAAATTATCATAAAAATTAATGGGGAAGAGACAGTCATTTTTTTAGGGTGGATAAACAAACAGGGAAGAGTGATATAGTTTGATATGGTCGTGAAAATTGTGGAAAACTCCACAATTATAGGTCTTTCTAACCTGGAATGATATAGTTTGATACTGTTAAATTAGTTTTCTTGTTGCAAAAGTATGCAAAAATAAATTAACCAGGCTAAACATGATACTTTTGAGTTAGAAAATTGTTCAATATCTATCCAGATCTCTAAGCCTGGGGCCTTCTATTCTGGATAGATATGTCTAAAAAAGCACCATGAGTCAATAAAAAACCCGAATGCATCTTTCACGGAGAAGGGTTAAATAGGCTTAGAAAGCTTTTTCCTTGAGGATCTTTAACAGAACAGAGATGCACAAAGATAAAAGAGCAAATAAAAACTTATTCAATTCGCTTGCTTTTTCCACTGCTACTCTGCGATAGGGGGATTTTTAAAGCAACAAGTTGATTAATTAGTTATGTCGCACAATATAACTTTTGCGACATAGACCATAAAATTGACTGGGAGGGGTTTTGAAAACTTTTTATTATTTGTTTATTTTTAGCAACTACTCTTGTCTTATTTATGACATTTTTTTCATTATTTCCCCTGGTTATGCTTGCCCATTGGTTTTTTTCTTGATTTGTCTTTAACTGCTTAATTTTGACTTTTCTTGCCTGGCATTAGATAGGCTTCTAGGATGAATATATTGATGTATCAAGGTATTTACCTCTAGTAAGCCTTTTAGAAGCCTAAAAACGGGTTTTTATTTTTTAAATGATTAATTGGTCGTTGAAAAAGCCTGGATTTTCTTAGACGATCTCTACTGAAGCCTGAAAAATAAAAAATTGTCACACTATTATCAAAATGTATAGGTTTATTGTTAATTTAGTAGTAAATCAAATTTTTAATAACATAATTTTTCATCGCACATATTTGTAGTGTGCTAAAAATATTTCTTTAAAAATAAATTTCTATTTTTTATTGCGGATAATTTTAACGATAGAAATTAACTCGTCACAAAAAACAGTTTCAAAAATCAAAAGCCTGCTCTTAAGGCCTTTAGTGTAATGGGTTTTGTAGGGCAGAGTCTCCCCTTTTATTAAAGATGGTGTCTCGATCTAGCAAAGGCCTTTTTGGTAAAAATCTTATATTCTTTCTTGATGTTCGACGAAGAAGTTATAAATGAAAAAGGATTGATATGAAGCAAATAAGTTGATTAAAGGCGTTTTAGCAGAAAATCAGATCCTCTGCTAATGTCTGATAATAATTTTGAAAAAATGAAACAAAAAACACAAATCAACTTCTGTGGTTGTTCAGACTAGATAAAGCTAGTGCATCACACTCAAATTTATTGTAGAGTAAAGAAGGAAGTAAATGCAATGAGTAATAAAACCAATCCAGATATCGCCATGATCGACTTTTTGGAGTCACTGGAGGTGGAAAAGAACTTAAGTCGTCTAACGATTCGTAATTATGGTCATTATTTGCGACGTTTTAACGATTGGTTTAAAAATGATGGCCACAGTGACTTAAAAGAATTAGATAGAGACATTTTACGTAAATACCGCATTTATCTTGCTCGTTACTGTGACGAAATGTCAAGAACCCTATCAAAAAAGACACAAAGCTATCACGTAATTGCCCTGCGCTCCTGGTTTAAATGGTTAATTAAAAACGATCAGGAAGTTTTGCATCCAGAAAAAATTGATTTACCTAAAGGTGAATCTACTCACATGCAATTTGTGAATATTGAGGAGATGGAGCGATTATTAGCGCAACCAGATTTAGCGAGTAAAGAGGGCTTGAGGGATAAGGCCATTCTCGAGTTACTCTTCTCTACTGGTTTGCGTGTTAGTGAACTTGTAGCCTTGAATCGTGATCAGATTGATGCCAAAAGACGCGAGTTTGGCGTGATTGGCAAAGGACGTCGGCCACGCGTGGTGTTTTTAAGCGAGCGAGCTGCTACTTGGCTTTGGCGCTATATGAACTCGAGAGAGGATAACTGGCGACCAGTTTTTATCAGGTTCTCTGGTAAAAAACCAGATTTATTGATGGATGGCGAAGAAATGAGATTAACTAGTCGTAGCGTGCAACGCCTAGTGGACCATTACGCTCGTAAAGCACGTTTGACGGTTAAGCTCAGTCCTCACGGAATTCGACATAGTTTTGCTACTGATCTATTAATTAATGGTGCTGGTTTGCGCGATGTACAAGAGATGCTTGGTCATAAAAATATTGCTACAACGCAGATTTATACTCATGTTACTCAGCCACAACTTAAAAAAATTTACGACAAAACTCATTCTAAACTTTAAAGTCTGACTTGGTTTTTTCCTGTGACAATGCTAAAATTCCCCTTGTTTTAACAAAAGGGCCGATAGCTCAGTTGGCTAGAGCACTTCTATGGCATAGAAGGGGTCAGGGGTTCAAGTCCCCTTCGGTCCACATCATTTAGTTTTTATTAATTCCCTATTTTTATGAACAAAACTATTTTAGCCACTACATCGCTTCTTTTTGCTACTCTACTCTATAGTATTTTTGCAATTTTGACTCGAACCATTGGTTTCGCAATTCCTCTCTTCTTTGCTTCCATGACAAGAGATATTTTAGCTGGTGCCATTTTATTATTGCCATTATTTTTAGCCAAACGTTTCAAAAAAGTAAAAAAGGCAGATTGGTTATGGCTTTGTCTCAGATCACTTGGTGGTTTATTTGGTTTTCTTGGATTTTATTATGCGTTTTATTATTTACCTGTGGGAACGGCTTATTTAATTTTTTATGGTGGTTCAACTATTGCCGGCTTTATTTTAGGTACGATTTTTTTTAAAGAAAAAATAGAATTTTTTGAAGGTTTTTCCTTAGTGTTGGCAATATTGGGTTTATATTTTATTTATGCAATTGATGATTTATCTGGATCTTTTCTTTATGTTTTATTGGCTTTAATGGGTGGTGTAGGAACAGCAATTTGGAATACCTTTTCCAAAAAAATCTCCAATCATTACGAAGCTTCTCAATTAAGTGGTCTGGACATTGCTATCTCTGGAGCAATGTGGTTGGTTTTATCACTTTTGAATCAAGAAACTTGGCAAGTCCCCAGCTTTAACATAGCCTGGATAGCTAGCGTAGTATTGGCTTTATTATTTATTGTCACGGGACAATTAATGATTTATGGTTTTAAATATTTAGATGCACAAAAAGGTAGTTTAATCATGTTAATGGAAATAGTTTTTGGTTCTCTAGTTGGTCTAATCTTTTTTAGAGAAACACTCAGTACCCATGCCTTAATAGGAGGACTCATGATTATCTTAGCGGCAGCTTTACCCAATGTAAAAGCTATTCTTCTTCGTCGTCGATTGTAAGAGCAACTGCAACGACTTGATCGTTGTCACTCATTTTCATCAAGATAACACCCTGAGTTGGTCTGGTTAAAGTCGGAATAGAGTTTTTACTAATCGGCATTTTAATAGCTTTGCCTAATTTAGTACTGATTACCACTTCTTTATTTTCTTCAGAAACCATCTTGGCGGAAGCAACTTTACCAGTACGCTTAGTAATTTCTGAAACTTTTACACCAAGACCAGAGCGTTTTTGCAAGGGGTAGCTTTCTAATAAAGTGCGTTTACCCATCCCATTTTCAGTGATAATGAGCAGACTATTTTCTGCTAAAACTTCTTTTTTGTCTTCAAAAACTTCCACACCAATAACGTAGTCTCCGCTATGCAAAGTAATACCTTTAACTCCTTTAGTATCTCTTTGAGAAGATTTTACTTCCTCTTCACTGAAGCGAATCGATTTGCCATCATGAGTAATTAACATGATGTGGTCGTGGCCAGTGGTAATTTTGCCCCAAACCAATTCATCACCTTCATTGAGAATGATGGCGACGATGCCACTTTGACGTATATTGTTGAAAAGTTTTAAGGCAGTTTTCTTAACTAAGCCATTTTTAGTAGCGAGGGTAACATATTTGTCTTTGTCTGCCTCTGGGTCAACTACTAGAATAGATAAAACTTTTTCTTCAGCCTTGAGATTAAGGATATTGACGATGGCAGTACCTTTAGCTTGACGACTGGCGTCTGGAATCTCGTAGGATTTCATCTCAAAAACGCGACCCTGGTTAGTAAAGAGGAAAAGATTGTCATGAGTATTGCAGGTGACGATGCATTTTAAGACATCTTCAGCTTTCATGTTCAAACCTTTACTGCCTTTACCACCTCTGGATTGAGAACGGAAAGCATCTGGACTCAAGCGTTTAATATAACCACTTTCTGTTAAAGTGATGACGGTTGATTCTTCAGCGATTAAATCTTCTTCGTCAAATTCGCCAATTTTACCTTTAACAACTTTGGTACGACGCTCGTCTCCGTAAAGCTCAATCATTTCTTTGGTTTCGGCAATGATTTTTTTGAGGATTTTGTCTGGATCATTTAACAAATGAATTAAAACACCAATAGCTTCCTGAATAGCAGCATATTCTTCTTCAATTTTTTGTCTTTCCAGAGCAGCCAAACGTTTTAGTTGCATTTCCAAAATAGCAGTTGCCTGAATATCACTGAGTCCAAATTTTTTCATCAAAGCATCATGAGCAGTAGGCGTATCTTTGGATGATCTAATAGTTTGAATAACATCATCTAAATGATTTAAAGCAATAATCAACCCTTCAAGAATATGGGCACGATCGCGAGCTTCTTTGAGTTCATTTTGACTACGGCGCACTACTACCAATTGACGATGAATAACATATTCACGTAAAACATGGCGCAAACTCATAAGTTGAGGAGTGCCATCGCTGTTAAGAGCGACCATGTTGAGTGAAAAGCTACTTTGCAATTCTGAATATTTGAAAAGCTTGTTCAAAATGACATTTGGTCTGGCATCTTTCTTTAATTCAACAGTGATTTCCATACCGTTGCGATCTGAATCATCGCGCAAATTACGAATCCCAACAATTTTCTTGTCGCGGACTAAATCAGCAATTTTCATTAATAAACGAGCTTTGTTAACCTGATAAGGAATTTCGGTAATAGAAATCGAGAATTGATCTTTTTTACCTTCTTCGATGCTGGCTTTGCCACGCACAATAATGCGCCCTCTACCCGATCGGTAAGCCTCAGAAATGGCTTTTTGATCATAGATGATACCAGCGGTTGGAAAATCTGGACCCTTGATATGTTCCATTAATTCTTCATGGGTAATTTCACTTTCGAATTTACCAGCTAGACTGTCTGGTTGAGCTTCTAAAATAGCAGTAATGCATTTAGAATCAGAACTGAGTTTTTCTTCGCCAATTTCAATTTTAGTTTCAACGCTGGATTTGCCTTTTTCGATCATGGCTGTAATAGCATTGCAAACTTCGGTCAAATTATGTGGTGGGATTTTGGTAGCCATACCCACAGCAATACCTTCAGAACCCATTAATAAGAAATTAGGAATACGATTTGGTAAAACTACCGGTTCTTTGGTGGAGCCGTCAAAGTTATCAATAAAATCGACTGTGCCTTTATTAATGTCAGCGATTAATTCCTGAGTAATTTTGGCACTACGAGCTTCAGTGTAACGCATGGCAGCTGGGCTATCTCCGTCTATGGAGCCAAAGTTACCCTGACCATCGACTAATGGATAGCGCATGCTAAAATCTTGGGCTAAACGAACTAGAGCTAGGTAAACTGCACTGTCACCATGGGGATGATAGCGACCTAAAACGTCACCAACAATGCGAGCACATTTGCGGTAAGGAGTATTCCAATGAATACCTGATTTATACATGGAATAAAGAATACGACGATGAACTGGTTTCAAGCCGTCACGAACATCAGGAAGAGCACGGGAGACAATGACGCTCATCGCATAATCTAGGTAAGATTTTTCCATCTCATTAACAATGGAAGTATGTTTTAGCTTGCCATAAAGACTTTCTTCAATGGTGCCGATTTTAGATTCGATTTCTTCTTCAGTTTCTTCTATTGGTGTAGTTATTTCATCAACCTCACTCACTTCATCTAGGTCCTCAACACTAATGTTTGGTGTTTGTTTTTTGTTATCTTCTGACATATTATTTGACTTTTTGATCCATTGCTTTATATATTGATTCTTTATTTATTAATATCTTGATGTATCAGTTAAAAATCTCTTTAAGCCCTTTTAGCAGACAAGCTGTTTCTCTGCTAAAAAGCTATATTCAATTTAACTAATAGCTCTTTCGATTGGTGGAGCAATTTCTTTTTTACGAGATAAGCGTGCTCCAATATCTAATACTTGTTCTTTAACCTCACCTCCAAAAGCTTTGACAGCTAATTCACCAGCAATTTGATCAATGATCAAAAGCTTAGTATTAACTTTAAGAATGTCGGTAATAGCCACAAAGATCATGTCAGCTTGAAGTTCATTTTTGACTTGCTCCATAGCTTTGAGTAAATCGGCTTTCTTGTCAGCAATGACTTTTTCTTGTTCAACAGTTTCTAGTTGATCAATCATGATTTTTTTACCGCCAAAGTCGAAGATCTTATAATCGTTTTTGACAATTTCTTGTGCGCTCAATTGACTGACGTCAGATTTAGCTTTAAAGATTTCTAAGGTAAAAGCTTCTAAGTCGCTAATCTTTGCAATGGTGGCTAGCTCCATAGCCACTTCTTTGTCTTTGGGGGTGCAAGTTGGCGATTTGAAGCCAACCGTGTCGGATAAAATAGCAGCCAGCATCAAACTAGCGAGTTTCTCGTTTGGAACAAAGTTATTGCTTTTCATCATGTGATAAACAATGGTATTTGAGGAACCCCAAGTCTTAAAAGTTAAATAAATGGGTTGTTCAAAGTTAATATTGGCTTTATGGTGGTCAACGATTTCCACGATTTGATTGGGATCTAAACCGATTAAGCGTTGAGATTCTTCATTGTGGTCTACCAAGATTACTTGGTCATCACTGGCGAGATCAGTTACAGAAATAACTTTTGGAGCTGTAAGGCCAAATTTATTCATTAAAAAACTAGTTTCAGGATTAATTTCTTCAGTAATGCCGGCTTCAACATTTTGATAGCCATAACAAGCGACATTTTGATACAGGTTGGCTAGGGCCATAGCGGACACAACAGAATCAGTATCTGGTTTGAGGTGGCCTATTACGTAAGTTTTCATGTTGTTAATCCTTTCTTTTAAATGTCTAGTTGAGCTGAAGTAGCATGGCTCTGAATAAATTTTTTACGAGGGGCTACATCATCGCCCATTAAGACTGAAAAAGTGTTATCTGATTTAATGGCGTCTTCAATCGAAATTTTCTTGAGCATGCGAGTCTTGGGATTCATAGTGGTAGCCCAAAGTTGCTCTGGATTCATTTCACCCAAACCTTTATATCTTTGAATGCCTAGTTTTGCGCCTGGTTCTTTGGCGAGAATAGAAACAACTAGTTTATCTTTATCTTCGTCACTGTAAACATATTCCTCATCCTTGCCATGAGTAACTTTGTAAAGAGGTGGCATGGCGACATATAAATAGCCAGCTTCGATAATGGGACGCAAGTGACGGAAGAAAAAAGTAAGTCCCAAAGTGGTAATATGCTCACCATCAACATCAGCATCATTCATCAAAATAATGCGATGATAACGTAATTTTTCAAGATTAAAGCTTTCACCAATTCCACAGCCAAGAGCAATGACTAGATTTTTCAATTCCTCAGAAGCCACAACTTTGTCTAAGCGAGCGCGTTCGGTGTTTAAAATTTTACCGCGAAGTGGAAAGATGGCCTGAAATTTACGGTCTCTACCCTGTTTGGCAGAGCCACCGGCTGAGTCACCCTCAACCATATAAATTTCACTTTCAGAGGCATTTCTAGATTGACAATCAGCTAATTTACCAGGCAAAGAAACTCCCTCTAATAGTCCCTTGCGAATGACAGCATCTTTGGCAGCGCGAGCCGCCAGGCGAGCGCGAGCGGAGATCATGATTTTATCGATAATGGTGCGAGCAACTTTGGGATTTTCTTCTAAATAAGTAGAAAAAGAATCTTTAAAAATCTGATAAACTGCGGTTTGAGCTTCAGCGTTGTTTAACTTGGCTTTAGTTTGAGATTCAAACTGTAGATCATTGGCTGGCATTTTGACAAAGACCACTGCTGTTAAACCTTCTCGTAAATCATCAGCCACAAAAACTTCTTTTTCCTTAATTAAATTATTTTTTTCAGCGTAGTCTCTCATTACTCTGCCTAGAGCTAAACGAAAACCCTGCACGTGAGTTCCTCCATCTGGAGTATTAATGACGTTGACGTAACTTTCTGTGTGTTCGTTGTAGGTGTCGTTATATTGCAAAGCTAATTCGATGCCAATATTTTTACCAGTGTCTGGATCTTGCCAATCACTGTTAACATAAAAAACTTTATGCAACGATTTGCGAGACATGTTGAGATGTTCAACTAAAGAGCGAATTCCACCTTCAAAATAATAGTGTTGCTCTAGATTTTCGATGCGATCAAAGAATTGAAAATAGATGCCTGCCATCAGATAGGCACGATCTTTAACAATTTGAATCATTTGTTTATGGCTGTAATCAACAGTCGAAAAAATGGTAGGATCAACTACAAATTGAACCATAGATCCTGACTCATATTTTATGAATTCGCTACTCTGCTCACTGAATTTACTGATTAATTCTTTTTCGGAAATTTCTTTGACGTTTTCTGCAGGAATACCTCTGGAATGATATTGATAAAAATATTTGCCATCTCGTTTAACTGCTACCTGCATCAAACTAGAAAGTGCATTGACAGCGGAAGAACCAATACCATGCAAACCACCAGAGGCTTTGTAGGCAGTTTCTTCAAATTTACCACCAGCATGAAGCTTGGTCATGACTAATTCCATGGCTGAAATACCAGATTCGTGTAGATCAGTAGGAATACCGCGACCATTATCAATGACAGTAATTACTTGATTGCCGATTTCTTTATCATCAGCTTTTTTATTTTTGTTATTTTTGTGATTTTCAAATAATTGACGATGAACATCATTGGTGGCAGTACGAAATAATTGGACCGTTTTACCAAAACCGGCAATGGCTTCATCAACTGAGTTATCCAAAATTTCTTTGACTAAATGATGCAAGCCCTTGATGTCAGTTGAACCAATATACATACCAGGTCTTTTACGAACTGGCTCCAAACCTTCCAGGACTTTAATTTCTGAGGCTCGATAGTGTTTTAAATCGTTGCTAGTTGCCATAATATCTTCCGTTTTTTAAGTTAAGAAGATCTGTTGTACCATAATTTGTAGTTGAAAAAAAGGGCTTGTTTTTATTGTAGAAGTGTGAAAAAGCCGATTTTAGAGTATTTAGTGGCTTAGCTTTCCAGACGTACCAGGCTAAAAAAGCAATTTTCGAGGGTTAATTGAGTATTTTGGTTGTTATTGAGAGCCTGATAGGCTTGCAAAAGTATCTGTTTTTTTTGATATTTAAGCTTTGGTTCTTTAAGTAATTGTTCAATCAAATTAATGGCTTTGAAGCGGTCTTTATACTGTTCTACTAGAGAAATAACTTCACTATAGTTTTTTGGCCAAGAAAAAGTTTGAGTTGTATCTTCTGCATTTCTGGATTGTTTTTTAGTATCTAATTGGACAACTATACATCTGGAAACAATGGTTTCTAGAATTTTTTCTATTTTAAAACACAATAATAAAACTAGGGTTTTAACTGGACTTTCTTCAATAATTTTAAGAGCTGCATTTTGTGCAGGAATGGAAGCACTATCAAAATTAAAAAGTACTAAAACTCGATCTTCCTGACCACTAAGACTAGCGCTATAGCTAGCTTCAGTTTGCATTCTTCTTACTTCTTCAATAGGAAAATTAGTTAATTCTTGATTAAAAAAACTAATATTTTTAAGAGTAGTCAGCTTTTTGTGTTCCACTAAATAATCGTTAACAATTTTTTTTAATTCGGCTAGTTTTTCTGCCGTCTCCAAGAATTCTAAGTTTTTGGGCAAAATTAAGATTTCACTAGTGTAAAAATTGTGCATTTGATTATTTAACTCTAAGTCAATTTGTGCCATTATAAAGGCAGAGTTTACATATGTTAACTGCCCAAAACGATACTCAATCGACTGATCAGGTGGTAGTACCTTCAATTGGTGCAACGCCTGTGGTGCAATCAGCTCAGTTTGTCCCCACTAATTCTTTTTTAGATGTTTTGTTTAAAAATCAAAAACTTAGTCTTGAGCAAATTGAAGAATTAAGAAGAGAGGGTTTAAGCAATAACCAATCTTATGAAAACTTGATTAGAGATAGAAATTTTTTAACAGAAGCAGAAATCAATCAAGCTAAAGCTGAATTTAATCACCTAGAATATGTTGATCTTGCTCAAATTGGTATTGATCAAGAAGCCCTGGGTTTAATTGACGAATCAATTGCCAAGAAATATCAGGTACTTCCCTTTGCTTTGGATAAAGAAAAAAATTTGATCAAAGTGGCAATGCTAGATCCTTTGGATTTAACGAAGATTGAGTTTTTAAGACAAAAAACTAATCATGATGTAGACGCTTATTATGCTGATAACGAAATCTTACAAAGATTAATTGTCGAACGTTATTCTCAAAATTTATCTACAGAAGTTGGTGAAGCCTTGCGCACCACCAGCCAATATCAAAGCAAGAATAGCAATGGCGTGGAGATTAATAAGTCTGGCCAAATTTTACGCGATGCTCCAATCAATCGTATTGTGGAAAATATTTTAGATTTTGCTATTAGTTCACGAGCGTCAGATGTACACATTGAACCTCAAAGCAGTAGCATCAGAGTTAGATATCGTATTGATGGCATTTTAGTGGAAAAATTGATTTTACCAAAGAATGTGCATGAGGCAGTGATTTCTAGAATCAAAATCATGTCCAATTTGAAAATTGATGAAAAACGTTTACCTCAAGATGGTCGCTTCAATTATGTTTCGCAAAACAAAGAAGTTGATTTGCGTATTTCTAGTTTACCCACCGTACACGGTGAAAAAATTGTGATGAGACTTTTAGAGAAAAATACTAAAGTACCATCTTTAAATGATTTGGGTTTAAGTGGTTTAGCTTTACGCAGAGTTTTAAGCAACATCAAAATTCCTCATGGCATTATTTTGATTACTGGCCCAACCGGTTCAGGTAAAACTACTACTTTATACTCCATATTACACATGATCAATAATGTGGGGGTTAATATTTTGACTTTGGAAGACCCAGTTGAATATCAAATTCCTGGAGTTAGTCAGGTGCAGGTTAATCCAAAAGCTGGTTTAACTTTTGCTTCTGGTTTAAGGTCTTTTTTACGTCAAGATCCAGATATTATTATGGTTGGAGAAATTCGTGATAATGAAACTGCTGATTTAGCACTACAGGCTTCTTTGACTGGTCACTTGGTTTTCTCTACCCTACATACTAATAGCGCAGCTGGAGCATTGCCTCGTTTATTGGATATGGAGGCAGAGCCTTTCCTTTTGTCTTCATCAATGCAACTGACTATTGGTCAGCGTGTGGTGCGTCGTATCAATCCAAAGTATCGAGAAGAATATAAACCAGATCAGACAGTGGTAGAAAATATTAAACAAGTCTTGGGTCCATTGTTTGAAGCTTATTGTAAAGAAAATAATAAAGATCCAAACAACATCACTCTTTTTAGGCCTATGGAAGAAAGACCTAATTCTGAACCAGACTTTCAGGGTCGTATCGCTATTTTTGAAGTGATGGCGATTAGTCCAGAAATTTCTCAATTGATCATGAAACGAGCTTCAGAGGCTGAGTTGGAAGCTGTGGCTTTAAAACAAGGCATGGTTTTGATGAAACAAGATGGTTATCTTAAAGCTCTTGATGGTCTCACAACGATTGAAGAAGTTTTGCGTGTAGCGGAGGTAAAACAATAAATGCAAATTCGCGATTTATTACAATTTACCATTGATAATCAAGGCTCTGATATTCATTTAGTGGCTGGTTCTCCCCTATCTGTAAGAATTAACGGTGTATTAAGTTTTCCAGCTGGTCCAACAATTTTAACTAAAGATCAAGTTGAATCTTTAATTTTTAGCATATTGTTGCCTGAACAAAAGAAAGCTTTAGAAGAACAAAAAGAAATTGACTTAGCCTATCAATTTGAACAAAAAGGTCGTTTTAGAATCAATGTTTATCGACAAATGGAAAGTTACGCAGCTGCTTTTAGATTAATTCCAGATGAAATTCTTAGTATTGATGAATTGAATTTGCCAAAATTATTTCACAGTTTTTCTGGATATAATCAGGGTTTAATTTTGTTTACTGGCCCAACCGGTGAGGGCAAATCGACTTCTTTGGCAGCAATTATTAATGAGATTAATCAAACAGAAAGTCAACATATTCTCACCATCGAAGATCCGGTGGAATTTGTTTATAAATCTAATAAAAGTATTATTTCTCAACGTGAAGTAGGTAAAGATACTAAAGCTTGGCAGGCGGCTTTGCGCTCTGCCCTACGTTCTGATCCAGATGTGGTTTTGGTTGGAGAAATGCGTGATTTTGAAACCATTGCTTTGACTTTAACCTTGGCAGAAACTGGACATTTAGTATTTGCTACCTTACACACCAACACTGCTGCTCAAACCATTGATCGTATTGTGGATGTTTTTCCATCTTATCAGCAAGCTCAAGTACGCCAACAATTATCCACTGTACTTAAAGCGGTAGTTTCTCAGCGTTTAGTTCCCAAGATTCATGGTGGACGTGTAGCTGCAGTCGAATTGATGCTAAACAATTCAGCCATTGCTAATTTAATTCGCGAAAACAAAGTATTTCAAATCGACAACATTATTCAAAACTCAGCTGGTTCGGGCATGATGTTGATGGAAAATCACCTAATTGATCTAATGAATCAAAAAGTTATTAGCAAAGAAACTGCTTTAGCCAAGTCTTTTAGGCCAAACGAACTAATTAGACTTTTGGGTAATTAGTAATATGCCAATTTTTAAATATTTAGTTAAAAATAAACAAGGCGAAAACGTCAAAGGTAAAGTTGAAGCTGTTTCGCGTGCTCAGGCTGTTTCTACTTTAATTGGACGTGATTTATTTGTTATCGATGTTAGTCCATTGGGCCAAAGCAGTGGTCTTTTTGCTAACTTGAATCATAACAAAGTTAAATTTGAAGATCTGGTTAATTTTACTAGACAATTAGCAACCATGATCAATGCTGGTTTGCCTTTGGCCACTGCTCTGTCAATTTTGGAGGAGCAAAGTAAAACTGAAATGGCTAAATTAACTGGTAATTTACTCAAGGACGTGGAGGGTGGACTGAGTTTTTCTATGGCTTTGGATAAATACAAAGAAAATTTTTCAAGAATTTATGTGCAATTAGTCAGAGCTGGTGAAATGGGAGGTGTGTTGGATGAAGTTTTAGATCGTTTAGCCATCACCATGGAAAAGGAAAAAGATTTTCGTGCCAAAACCAAGGGGGCTATGGTTTATCCAATAATCATTGTGTTAGCTATGGTGGCGGTAGCAATCGTGATGATGGTGGCGGTGGTTCCAAAATTAACCACGATGTATCAAGATTTTGGAGCTGAATTACCAGCAGCTACAAAAATATTGATGAACATTTCTGGTTTTTTTGTTAATTACTGGTGGCTTTTAGTTCTCTTATTCGCTGTTGCTGGTTTTGCTTTGAGAACTTTCAAAAAAACCCCTCAAGGAGAGTTGGCCGTTAATCGTTTTATTTTGAAAGTACCTATTATTGGTATTTTGCAACAAAAAATAGTGTTGACTGATTTTACTCGTACATTATCTCTTTTACTTGGAGCTGGTGTATCGCTTCTAGAAGCTCTAGATGTGGTGGCCTCAGCTATTGGCAGTGCGGTTTATCGTAATCAATTAAAAGAAGTGAATAAACAAGTGGAAAAAGGCGTCACCCTTTCAGATGCCATTGCTCATTATGATAATTTTCCTTCTATTTTATTTCAAATGATTGCTGTGGGTGAAGAAACTGGTAAGTTGGATGAAATTTTGGGGAAAATTTCTGAATATTTTGAGAAGGAAAGTGAATACGCAATTAAAAACCTGACCACTGCTATTGAACCAATGATTATGATCATGCTTGGTTTAGGAGTAGGTTTTATTGTAATTGCTATTATTATGCCAATTTACAGCTTAACCAGTCAGTTTTAGTACTTGAAAAGCTTGGCTTTTGAGATAAACTGAAAGTGAGTTGTTTATTTGGTTAGTCAGTTCGAAGGTAAATTTTATGAAAAAAATCAATTTTCTTCCCAAGGTGAAAAGCCAAATGGCTTTTACTATGATTGAATTATTAATTGTCATTGCTATTTTAGGTATTTTAGCAGTGGCAGTTTTAGCAGCTATTAATCCTGTCGAACAAATTAATCGTGGTCGTGATACTGGATCTCGTTCTGATGCTGAACAATTGTTAAGTGCGATTGATCGTTTTTATGCTTATAAAGGTTATTATCCTTGGACTACTAATCCCAATAATGACTCCGATTTAGATTTTAGAGGAGTTGCTGGCGATACCACAATTTCTTTTACCGGAGGCACGATAGAGGCTTGGGGTGATGATGCTGCTACTCCTTGTTATGTGCTGGACAAAATTGCTAACGGCAATGCCGATGGAACTTGTGTGGGTACTAATGAGGTTAAGCGTAGTTTTATCGACAAAATTACTAAAACTGATTATAACCACCTCTATGTATATTTCTCTGGTGAAGCTGGTGATAGTTTATATGTTTGTTTCAAACCTCAGTCTGGCGCTATGCAAGAAGAAGCAGCCACGCGTTGTGGTGACACTAGCGGTTCTGGGTTACCTGAGGATTTTCGTGCTGCCGCTGCTAGCGTTTGCGCAGACGGTGAAGAATACGTTTGTTTGCCATAATGCTACTTTTACTTGAACTTTTTTTGGCACTGTGTTTTGGATTTTTTCTATCGACTTTAACGAGTTTTTTTAACGTGGTGATTTTTAGAACAACTCGAGAAGAATCATTTACTAAAGGTCGTTCTAAGTGCGAGCATTGTCATCAACAAATCAATTGGTATGACAACATTCCTCTCTTCTCTTTTTTAATTCTTAAAGGACACTGTCGTTTTTGTCACAAAAAAATTAAACTTATTTATTTTTTAACAGAATTAGTTGCATTTATATTAGGCTTTGCTTTTACTTTAGCGTTAATTGCATTGCCTTGGTTGAGCAGTTTTTCACCTTGGCTATTAGTTCTTTATTTTTTAATTTTTTTTGTACTTTTGTTTGCTTTATTAGCTGATTTGCAATATTTAATTGTGCCTGATTTTTTTATAGTGCTCTTATCCATATTGGTTTTGGTAGTGCAAGTGCTTTCTAAGCAAAGTTGGCTCCTTTCTTTATTGGCAGTTTTGTTTTCTAGTACATTTTTTGTAGGACTTTATTTTTTAGCTAATAAAATCTTAAAAAAGGAAGCCTTGGGTCTAGGAGATGTTAAATTAATGATTCCTATCGCTTTTCTTTTATCTTGGCCAAAAATTGTTTTAAGTATTTTTTTAGCTTTTATTATCGGAGGTTTTTTTGCTATGCTTATGTTACTGATAAAAAGGAAAAAGCTTGGTCAAGCTCTTCCTTTTGCTCCTTTTTTAATTTTGTCAGCGCTAATTAGTTTTTTCTTTGGAGAAGCAATTTGGCACTGGTACTGGGGGCTTTTATTTTAACAAGCAAATATGCGTATACTTAAATTCTTTTTTCTTGCTTTGATATGGATTTTAGTGATTGGATCACTGGTGTTTTTTGTTGGACGAGAAATAATTTTATTTTTGGGAGTAAATGCTATCACCAGTGATTATATTGCCTTATCAAGAAAAAATTATGGCAAATGGTGTGTAGATCAATTTGCCTATGGTCAAGATTATTCTACCCAAATTAGATTTACCTCTGACAAAGAATATAATCTAGAGGTAGTTTGTGCTGATTTTGTTGCTTCACCAATTTTAATTGAAAAGAAAAAACTTTTTCCTCTGCTTATTAAAAAATCTTTTGGTTCTGGTTTTGTGATTGATGAACGCAAGTTGCCTTTTGTGGTAGAGCTCAATGTTTTGGGTCGAAGTGCACGTGTTTATGCAGAGGATTCACAAATTCATTTTAGTTATTTAGGTGTTCCAGATCTTGATTATGATCAGGGTCCAGTCAGTGCTTGTCAGTCGCACAACTATCAGTGCTGTAGCCTAGATTTGCAAAGTGGACTAGGCAAACAACTTAATTCAGTTAATGATTGCCCAAAAAGTTGCTATGAGTCTTGTTTATTAAGACCAGTGTTTTTGTCTTTTAACAGCAAT
>Ga0209717_1000663_pt1 | contig 41058 bp, 38 predicted proteins | sample AD_UKC048_MetaG_FD_184418 | JGI IMG/M metagenome (GOLD analysis project Ga0209717, IMG submission 184418) | Active sludge microbial communities of municipal wastewater-treating anaerobic digesters from USA - AD_UKC048_MetaG (SPAdes) (version 2) | ecosystem: Engineered > Bioreactor > Anaerobic >...
CCTACTTAATAAAACACCTATAAATCAACTGTTTAACGAATCTTATCTGCAGACTGTCAAAGAACTTGAACATAATCAATTGAAAATGTTCTAAATATGTTTAGGACGCTAGTGATTACTCATTACTCATCAAAACCAGTTTCCATGATAAAAAATATTTTAATGTCCCTCCTTATCTTCACCTCTCCTACCCTCATGTGCCAGGAAAAAGCGGCTGCAAGAATCGACTCCCTTTTCTCAGCGATCACCCGTGCCGATGAACCGGGTGGAGCCGTGCTGGTAGCGATCGGTGATAAGGTGATTTTCAACAAAGGATATGGAATAGAAGATATCAATACGAAAAAACCGATCAGTGTAAACAGCATTTTCAATACCGGTTCGGTGAGCAAGACTTTTGTGAGCAATGCAATCCTGATCCTGGAAGAACGGAAGCAGCTGAGCCTGGACGATCCATTGTCGAAATACTTTCCCGGTTTTAAAAATAAAGCCATTGCGGAGAAAGTAAAGATCCGGCACCTGCTCTCGCATGTAAGCGGACTACCTGATAACCGACAGGTGGATAAGGATCCTGTATTTTATTTAACCGCGGATGATGCACAGAACTTCGCGCCGATCCTGCAGACGGATACGCTGGTGTTTGAGCCCGGTGAACGCTATCAATACAGTAACCCCGCCTTCAACGGACTGGCCCTGATCATTGAAAAGATCACGGGAGGCAAATGGCAGGATTTTGTACGCAAAGAGATCTTTGCCAAAGCTGGTATGATGGAAAGTGATATTACTGATGGTGCCCATCCGGAAACAGGAGTGGTACATGGGTATGCGAAAGTAAAACGGAAATTTAAAGAACTGGATTACGGGGAAGAACCCACTTTCTGTGCGGCAGGCAATGGCGGCATCTGGTGCTCGGTCAGCGACCTGCATAAGTATTTTCTTGCCTTGAATAAAGCAAGCTTCCTTCCGAAAGAAATGATCAGCAACAGTATGGAGGTAAAGACCTTTCCCATCTGGAGTCCGGATAAAGCCCCGGCCAATGGATTCAGCTGGTTCAGCACAAAAACCATCAATGAATTAAAACGTATCGGGCATACCGGCAGCCAGGGTGGCTTCCGGGCTGATTTTGAAATGGTTCCTGAAAAAAACTTACTGGTTTGTCTGCTGTTTAACACTCCTTACCCGGTTACCAGACTCATGACAGATATTGAAAAGATATTAGTGGAAGAAAAAATTTTATAAGATGATCATCGACCTCAGTGAACTGAAGCCCGCCGAACGGCAATACTATCTGCAACACGTGGTAGCTCCGCGCCCGATCTGTTTTGCCTCCACCATTGATAAAGCGGGGAATGTCAATCTCAGTCCTTTCAGTTTTTTCAATCTCTTCTCCTCCAACCCGCCGATTGTGGTCTTCTCTCCATCCCGTAAAGTGCGGGACAATACGGTTAAGCATACCCTGGAGAATGTACAGGAAGTACCCGAAGTGGTGATCAGTATCGTGACGTATGATATGGTGCAACAGGTTTCACTGGCCAGCTGCGAATTTCCCAAAGGAGTGAATGAGTTTGCCAAAGCGGGTTTCACCGAAATACCTGCCACATTGGTAAAACCACCCATGGTGAAGGAAAGCCTGGTGAATATGGAATGTAAAGTGATCGAAGTAAAACCGCTGGGCACTGAAGGAGGTGCCGGCAATCTCGTAATCTGCGAAGTGTTGCGCATGCATATTGATGATTCCTTACTGGATGAAAACAAAAAAATCGATCAACGTAAAATAAACCATGTGGCAAGACTGGGTGGCGACTGGTATTGTGTGGTCAATGAACAGAACCTCTTCCAGGTGGAAAAGCCCAATACACAAATAGGGATCGGAGTAGATGCTTTACCGGAGAATATCCGGAACAGTTCATTACTGACCGGGAATGAGCTTGGTCAGCTTGGGAATGTACATGTCTTACCGGACATTGATCCGGTTTTTGAAGATGATCACCTGAAACAGATCATCCTGTATTACAGCCTGAACCCCGATGAAATGGAAAAAGAACTGCATACTTATGCGAAAAAATTACTGGCCGCGGGTAAAGTAAAAGAAGCGTGGCAGATCCTGCTGGCCGGCTGATTGCATACATGGCCGATTGCAATTACTGAATTTGTTTTTTACCTTTAAGGCTGCCGTTCCTGAATCATTATGTTGAAAACAGTCCACTCATACCTGCTGTATTATTTACTTTTCCTGCTTTGCCTGGCAGGCTGTGTACCCAAACAGGGAATCAGGGAAGCACGCCAGGACCTCACTAGCATCAATCAGCAATTAAAACAACACGATGCAGGACTTACCGCCCTGGAAAAAGAACGAAAGAAAAAAGAACAGCTGAACGAAATCGATGATACCGCCAGCAGCCGGATTAAAAAATTTATCGACAAGACCCATCATCAACTCGATACCCTGGTGCGGAATAATACCGTTTTGATCGGCGAAACCGCCCTTGAAAAAGAAGACTGGGACCGCTTGCGCAAAGCCCTTTCCTTCTCCCGGAAAACATCAAAAATCATTGGAGATAAAATAGAATTTCTGAATGAACTGATTGACCAGAGCCTGGTGTTACGAATCGATCAGGATGTCGTGTTTGGACCGGGCAAATATGAAGTGGAGCCTTCCGTGGCCAATGCCCTTGGGCGGATTTTTGAACCGGCCGCCAAAGAAATTGATTACCTCGTAAAAAAGTACCCGGACTTCCCGCTCTCCCTGGTGATCACCGCCAAAGGTTATTCCGATGCCACACAGATTGCAGAAGGGTCGGGTCTCTATAAAGAATTAAAGGAACGGGTAAAGTTACAAACCAGTAATCCGGGTAATCGTGAACTCAATAAAGAGTTATCAGTAGCCCGGGCGGAAGCGGTGATCCGTTTATTTAAAAATTATACGGTCAACCGAAGTAAGAGTGGCGGTAATATCCGCAACATTCTCTACCTGCATGAAGGCAAGGGAGAAGCACTGCCAGATCCGAAGATCAGCAATTACCAGGTCAATGATCCGCGTAGACGCGTGGTGCTTTTATTCTGGAGTATTTTCCCCGATTGATTACTGACCGAATACTTTTTTCAGGATATCTGAAGTACGGGCCAACGGATTAGAACGGATATTTGATTCCTCCTGGGCTACCTGGTCGAATAAGGCATCCACCGCCTTCCCTACCACATAAGCAGTAAGATCAGGGTTTGCTTTTTTAAACGTTGTCGGAAGTTTGTTATAAGTCGTTACAATATCCCCGTAATATTTAGTGGCATCCGTTTTCTCCAGCGAAGATTTTACGGAAGGCGTAAAGGCTTCGATCAGTTTCTGCTGCGTTTTCTGTTTGAAATAACTGGTAGCCGCGTCTTTAGGACCTTTGAGAATATTCAGAGCATCCGTCAGGGTCATTCCCTTAATGGCTTCGAGGAAGATCGGTTTGGCAAAGCCTACTGCATCTTCTGCGCCACGGTTAATGGCCAGGATTGCTTTATCCACCTGGGCGCCCATACCCATTTTACGCAGTGTGCTTTCTGCTTTTACGGCATCCGGGGGAAGCAGTACTTTGTATAACTGGCTGCCAAAAAAACCATCTGTTTTATTGAGGTTGAGTACGGCATTCACTACCCCCTTGCTGAGCGCTTCCTTGATTCCCTCGCCGGCTTCATTTTCGGTTATACCGGCAGCTCCGCCGGTCGCTTTTTGTAACACTTTAGGCAACTTGAGTTGTGCATCAGCCTGTTGAACCAAAAGAAAAAAGGTGAAGGCTGCAAGTATAATTTTTGTTTTCATGTGTCTGAATTGAGTAGTAAAATTAATCCGGGGGAGTCTGTACAAAAAGAATGCCCCGTATTTTGACGAATATTTAAGGGATTCGTTGCTTGTGTACTATTTTATGCCCCCACCGAATACTTTCCGGAGCAGATCCGTGGTTCTTGCCGCCAGGTTTTGCCGGATATTCAGTTCTTCTTTGGCCACCAGGTCAAATAAGGCTTCTGTGGCCCGGTTAGTGACAAAGGCATTCAGGTCAGGATTCAGCTTTTTGAGGGTGGTTGGAAAATTATTATAGGTGTTAACAATATCTCCATAGTATTTCGTGGCATCCAGTTTGTCGAGGGATGCCTTGATCACCGGTTGAAAAGCGGCCACCAGTTTTTCGGTGGTCTTTACGCGGAAGAAATGGGTGGCGCTGGTATCCCCGTTTTTAACCAGTCCAATCGCATCACTGATACTGATATTTTTGATGGCGTCCACAAAAATGGGTTTGGCCTGACCGGCGGCATCCTCAGCGGCCCGGTTGATCTGGAGGATTGCTTTGTCTACCATTTTACCCATTCCCAGGTCACGCAGGGTGTTTTCGATCTTTTTGGCATCCGGGGGAAGCAGGATCTTGTAAAAAGCATCCTTAAAAAATCCATCTTCTTTGTTGAGTTGTAGCACCGCTTTAACCAGTCCCTGGCCCAGGGCTTCTTTAATTCCTTCCCCGGCTTCCGCCTCGGTGACACCTGTGCCGGTACCGGTTGGAATTTTGGAGAGCAGGTCGCAACTGTTCAGGGTAAAAGAAACCAGGAGGAGCAGGACTATTTTTTTCATTGAAATTGGTTTTAAGTGATTCGTTATCCGTGATTAAGATGGCCTGACAAAGCTAAAAATAATCCCGGTAAAGCCTCCTTTTCTTTCCAAAAACCGGTCCGGGAAAGGGGCATTTTCATTTTTTATAGCGGAAACAGGGTCTCAAACCCGGAAAAAGCCCCAATGGGGTCTATATTTGACCCCCGGTCAACAGGATATTGAAGTTTTTGATACTGATGTAGAAAGATTTAAGAAACTAAAATATCTTTGCGCCGGAGCAGGCAAAAGGGTAAATTCATACCTTAGGGCTCTGACTGCTGAACACATATGGATGGGGAGCAACCCGGAAAATCCCCCTGGAAAAGAGTACGGCGCCGAAACCGAAAAGCGAGACGAGTAGGTGAACCAAAAAAACTGTTATGAAAAAAGTGTTATTTCTTTTGGCCGCATTTGTTTTCTGCCTGCAAATCAACGGCTTCTCTCAAAAATCAAAAGTCGGTTTTTATACAGGATATACCAATGCAAATATGTACGGTAAAATCGATGGAGCAAGGGTGAAAGATGATCCTTTACCTGGTATCACATTCGGTTTAGTACTGGATGCTCCAATTGGTAAAAGCCCTATCAGTTTTTCCCCCACTTTAAGTTATGTGCAGAAAGGCCGGGTGACATTCAATGAAAATACCCGGGCGAATAACCTGAAAGAGTGGATTGCCCTGCGTTATGCAGAGCTGAATGCCAACTTTGTTTACAATACCAATGGCGCGAAAGGCAACTGGTTTATCGGAGGAGGTCCTTCTATCTCTTTTGATCTGCCCTCTAAAAAAGTATCCAAAACGGAAGAACTGAAAACAGAAACCAACCTGAATTTCGGACAGGAAGCTAACTCTGATGTAAGAGGCATTGATTATGGCGCCAACCTGCTGACCGGATATCGTATGAAAGGTGGTTTCTTCTTTGCCTTCAATTATACAGTAGGCATCCGGAACCTGGTACCTGTACAGGACGGTAATGACAACAATATCCGGAACCATTGCTGGGGTATCCGCCTTGGTTTCCTGATTAATAATAAATAAGTTATTCTCAACATACTGCAAATGCCTCCTCTCCGGGAGGCATTTGTCTTTGTACCCTCCCTCCGAAGGCCTACCTTTGCGGCTTCAAATTACCTTAAAGCGTACATGAATACACCTCATCTTTCCGAACAGGAACAATTGCGCCGGGAAAAACTGGCCGAACTGATCATGATGGGCATTGAGCCTTATCCTGCTCCCTTGTTTCCCGTGAATACTAATTCCGCTTCCATAAAAGCTGATTTCACGGCGGAGAAAAAGGAAGAACCTGCTTACCAGGACGTTTGCCTGGCCGGTCGTGTAATGAGTGTGCGGGATATGGGAAAAGCCAACTTTGCCGTGATCCAGGATGGGCATGGCCGTATTCAGCTGTACCTGAAACGGGATGATATCTGTCCGGGTGAAGACAAATCATTGTATGATATTGTCTGGAAAAAACTGACTGATATCGGCGATATCATTGGTATCCGCGGGTATGTTTTTATTACCAAAACCGGTGAAACCTCGGTGCATGTGAAAGAACTCACTATGCTCAGCAAATCACTGCGTCCTTTACCGATTGTAAAAGAAGCCGAAGGACAAACTTTTGATGCGGTGACCGATCCGGAATTCAAATACCGCCAGCGTTATGCGGACCTGATCATTAACCCCACCGTAAAAGAGACCTTTTTAAAAAGAACGAAACTGATCAACTCTATCCGCGAGTTTCTCAATAACCAGGGCGCCCTTGAAGTGGATACCCCGGTACTGCAGAGCATCCCTGGTGGTGCGGCGGCCCGTCCCTTTATCACGCATCACAATGCACTGGATATTCCCCTGTACCTGCGGATAGCCAATGAGCTTTACCTGAAAAGACTGATCGTAGGTGGATTTGACTGGGTGTATGAATTCAGCCGCAATTTCCGCAATGAAGGAATGGACCGTACCCATAACCCGGAATTCACCATCCTCGAATTTTATACCGCTTACAAGGATTATTTCTGGATGATGGAAACCACCGAGCAGTTACTGGAAAAAGCGGCTCTCGATGTTTGTGGCAACACCGATGTACTGGCCGGGGAAAAAATCATTTCCTTCAAAGCGCCTTTCAAAAGGATCAGTATTTATGACGCGATCCGTGAACATACCGGGATTGATGTAAGCCGGATGAATGAAGACCAGTTGCGCTCCGTATGCAAACAACTGCATATCCAGGTCGAAGAAAGTATGGGCAAGGGAAAACTGATTGATGAACTCTTTGGTGGTAAGTGTGAACATCACTATGTACAACCGACGTTTATCATCGACTATCCGGTGGAAATGAGTCCGCTCACCAAGAAGCACCGCGACAAGCAGGGACTGGTGGAGCGTTTTGAATTAATCATCAACGGCAAGGAAATTGCCAATGCCTATAGCGAGCTGAATGATCCCATTGATCAGCGCGAACGTTTTGAAGAACAGGTGAAACTGATGGAGCGCGGGGATGATGAAGCGATGTTTATTGATTATGATTTCCTGCGGGCCCTCGAATATGGTATGCCACCTACGGCCGGGATCGGTTTTGGGATCGACCGTCTCTGTATGCTGCTCACGAATAATGCCTCCATCCAGGATGTGTTGTTGTTTCCGCAGATGAGACCGGAGAGAGGAAGCGAGGGAGCAGTCGATAGCGAGTAGTCGTTAGTCGTTAGTAAGACCAGCTGACACAGGCAATGTATTTACTAACGACTATTGACTATCGACCGATATTCAACTTAGAATTTTTCCGTAAGTTGCTTTAAGAAAAAAAACGAAATGAAGCCTTTCATTCCTGCTAAAGTCGCCGAAGTCCTCTTTGCACTCATCATTGCCTACTTCGGGTATAACCATTTCAGCCGGGCGGGTGCCATGAGCGGATGGGTGCCTGATTTTATGCCGGGTGATCCGAAGATCTGGATCTATGTGGTGGGGGCCTGTTTTATACTGGCAGCTATTGCCATTCTCACCGAATTACAAAAAGTAATGGCCTGTTACCTGCTGGCGGCGTTGCTGCTGCTGCTGGGTTTCCTGGTACACTGGAAGAATGGAATACTCTCGGTGGATTTTCTGAAAAATACTTCTATGGCCCTGATGGCTATTCTGATCGGAAGTAAGAAATAAACAGCATAACGGATAAAAAACCTGCCTGTCATCCTGAGTGTACCGAAGGAGGCAGGCAGGTTTTTTTATGTTCACACGAAAAGATCCGTATACAGCTGTGCGCCTGGCACCACGGAATATTTTTCCAGATCGGTAATGCCTTCCTGGGCCAGTACCTGTTCATCAATAAAAAGATTACCTGTGCATTCACCTGAGGGACGACTAAGGATCGCATAAGCCGCATCCGCCAGAATATCCGGCGTGCGGCTCATATTGGCAAGCATGGCCCCTCCCAACAGATTCCGTACGGCCGCAGTATCAATCGTAGTTCTTGGCCATAGCGAGTTGGCCGCGATCTTGTACTTCGCCAGTTCCTTTGCCCATCCAATAGACATCATACTCATATTGAACTTGGTGAGCGTATACGCCACATGTTTCTCGAACCATTTCGGCTCCATACTTACGGGTGGTGATAAAGTGAGGATATGCGGATTGGTTCCTTTCTTCAGGAACGGAATGCAGGCTTTAGTAACAAAAAAAGTACCCCTCACATTGATATCATGCATGAGATCAAATCGCTTGGGTTCTGTTTCTTCTGTATTGGTCAGTGAAATTGCCGATGCATTATTGATCAGGATATCGATGCCCCCGAATTTCTCTACCGTTTTATCAATGACATTTTGCACCTGGTCCTCAAACCGGATATCACATTGCACCGCAAGTGCTTTGCCACCGGCAGCTTCTATTTCAGCAGCAGCGGTAAAGATCGTGCCTCCCAGTTTGGCATTCTCTTCCACACTCTTGGCGGCAATCACAATATTGGCTCCTTCTTTGGCTAATCGAAGAGCCATGGCTTTCCCGATACCACGGGTGGCTCCGGTAATGAGGGCAGTGCGTTGTAAGAATGACATATTAAAAGGGTTGAGGGTTTAGATAAAGTTATCTTAGAAAATTGGGTTGACAAATGTTTTATTAGAAAAGGGTCGAGCGTTGGAGGTTCGAAGTTCGAAGTTCGAGGTTGGAGGTTCGAGGTTCGAGGTTGGAGGTTGGAAGAGACCAATATTTTGAAAAAACAACTAAGAAAACTCCTGACAACTGACATCTGACAACTGACAACTTTTACTTGGGCATTCCATTTTCGGAAACTTTCAAATTCCCGGTGGCTTCTTTGAACGTAATACGGCGCAGGTCCTGGGTGGCTTCCATACCGGTTCCTCCACGCACGATTTTATTGGGACCGTTATAGTTCGCGTACTTATCTGTATAAAACATTTTGGTCGATTGGTCCCACCAGAGATCGGGGGTGCGGAGGGTATCGCCGTTTACACTGATCACCACTACGCTGTCGCGGAGATAGACTTTGTTGAGGTTTTCATAATAAATACCATAGCGGCAATCCAGGAAGGTTTCCACTTTCTTCGTACTGTCATTATAGAAATCACAGTGCAGGCTTTTGGGAAATTCAACCGTGATGGTATCTCCGTTGGTACGGATCATTAAGGGCGCCGTGAGTTTGGCCCGCAGTTGCCCATCCTGGCTCATATAACTGACCACATTGGTGGCTTCCTCGGTCATGACCACCCGGCGGGTCCAGTCGTTAAGTACTTTATCATCATTCTCACAGCCGGTCATAAAAAAACAGCCTGTGATCAACAAGGCTGTTAAAGTGATTTTATAATGGCGTGTCGTGAACATTTTCAATGAATGATCAAAAACGGGAAACCGGTTATTCGTATTTACGTTTGATAAACCAGATATCGCTGAGTGAGAAGCCCAGTGAAAAACGGAACAGGTTTTCTTTCAGCAGGTTCTTATCATTTCCTCTTTTAATCACTTCAAAAGCCATGTTGATAAAAGTAGCCTGGTTGGGTGCCTGACGACTGATCGCCATTGGCAGACCCAGTCCGAAACTGGCTCCTACCTGGGGCAGCTTTTGTCCCACTTTTACATAATCCGGTCCGAAGAAAAACCCGAAACGATAGGAGATATTGCTGAAATAATTACGGCGGGGCACGGGGTTGATCTGTACACCGGTACGGAGTTCCCATTTGTTACGCAGGGAATCGGCCTGTCCGTAAAAACGGTAATCACTCCATTTCTGTGTGGCAAAATCCATTCCCAGCATCCATCCCCCTTCTTTGTTCTGTACCGCAAACTTCTGCAGCATAAATCCAAGGGTCATGCTGGAAGGCAGGTTAATGGTTCCTTTCACATCGCGGGTTTCCGATACACTATCGAGACGGACATTCCCGGTATTATCATCATATACATACGTCTCGCGGATGCGGTCTTGCTTACCTTTCAGCTTCTGGGAGAAATTTCCAAAAGCCCCGATGGTCAGCTGCATGGTCTTGCTGATCGGTAATTTATATTGCATCCCCATATTATAATAAAGGCTGCCATAATTTGTTCGGGTTTCATAATTGGCTTTGTAATAAGACACTGTATCGCTGAGCAGGGCACGGCGGGAACTGTAATCTTTTTCACCAAATAAATACCCCCCATTAAAGCCAACACTCAATCCTTCCATCAGACCATGCTTCTCTTTCTTAAAAAGGGAGAAACCGGTTCCTGCAGAAATCAGGTAGGAACCTCCATCACCGGTATACAATGTCGCTGCATCTTCGATGGGCAAACCGGTAATCGGGTCAATCAGCTTTTCGTTGGTCAGAATCTTATAACTGATCCGGGAAACCGGGCGGATACCAAAGCTCAATCCCCAATCCGCTTTCAGGGGCACCCCCACCTGTACATAGGAAAACAGCGCATTGCTGGCTGTAAACTTGGTGGCATTATTGGGTTCGCGTAATGTGCGGTTTTCGAAGTTCAGTCCGAGGTCCAGGATGGCCCGGCCGGAACTGAGTTTTTTTGCTTTCCGTTCCCGGATAGCCTGGAAGGTCGAATAGGAGGCCGGGTTATTAAAATTGATGGAAAGCTGGTCGAAATAACCGGCGGTTACTCCACCCATACTCCGGTTAATAATATTTGTGGCCGGAACCAGATCTCCGATCCCATAACGGGAATAAGGGGAGTTGTCCTGCGAAAATGCAGGGCTAGCAGCTGCCAGAAAAAGCACCACAAAACTCCATTGGGAACCTCGTAACGCCTTGATTATCTTAGGGGTTATTAACTTCGCTCGTTGCATACAGACCTTTAAATATTAAATCAGGGTCTGCAAATATCCTGTTTTTAAGGTGTGAAGCCAAATACACTATATCTCCCCCGGTTAAAAGCACGTTAATGTTCCGGTATTTCTCCTTGTAAGCGGCAATAAATCCATCCATTTCCTTAGCCATTCCCAGCACCACCCCGGAGAGGATATTAGTGACCGTGTCGTAGCCCATCAGGGGTACATTGCTATCGGCCTTCACCAGGGGCAGCTTCGCCGTATAGTAATTAAGCGATTTCAGCCGCATTTCGAGTCCGGGAGAGATAGCTCCGCCCACAAACTCATGGTATTTATTGATAAAATTGTAGGTAATGCAGGAGCCCATTCCGATGACCAGGTTATTATGGGTTGGGTAATAATGAATGGCGGCTGCAGTCAGTGCCAACCGGTCCGCCCCGATGGTTTCGGGCTTACCTACCGGTGTGGTAAAAGCCACTTTGGTCAGGTGACTCAGTTTATGGAATTTGGTATGCACCGCCAGTAAGGTCTCAATATCCGGATTATGATCGATCACAGAAGAAAGAATGGATTTGGCGGGTTTAAACCGGTCAATCAGCGATTGAATCGTAGCCACTGAATCATCTGGCAACATAACGGCTTCTTTCATTTCCGGACCGTGAAATACAGCCACTTTTTTCCGGGTATTACCAAAATCAAAACAGAGCGTAACCATATAACTGAAAATTAGGGGTAAAAGTAGGGAAATACAGCATGTGCCAATTATTGTATATCAAACCCGCTCAGGTTTTTAAAATGTCCGTTCAGTTTGATCTTCTCTTTGAGTTGTTCCAGACCGGATACCATGGGGATCACTTTGATTAAATGCCGCTTGATATACGCTATCCGTTGTTTTTCGTCCATGAGTCCCATCAGTTCGTATTCTTCATCGAGGGAGAGGCCGATATGATGTGCCACATCATAACTAAGCATTTCCTCGTCGGTCTTTTTAAAGTCTTTGCTGAGTTTTAAAAGTCCGTGTAGTTCCCGGATACTGGTCATCAGTTTGCGCATGGTATCCGGATTGCCCTGGCCGTAATTGTCCGGGTAGGTAACGATAGCGCCACTGTACAGTTTGTCCGGAATTTCTTTAATTAATTCGAGGATACGGAAAATCCTCAGGCCCTTTGTCTTGACATCCATCTCTCCGTTGTCATAGATCTTCGTCAGTTCATCAATCTCCACCATGGCTCCGAATTCCTGCAGTTTATTATTGATCACTGTTGGAATACCAAAGGGTTTTTTGGCGGCATGGCATTCCTGGATCAGTTGTTTGTACCGGGGTTCAAAAATATGCAGGTTAAGGCTTTCACCAGGATATACCACGAGGCCAAGGGGGAAAATGGGGATGAAATTAGTCATAGAGGATGTAAAGATAATGCAGCGGTTGAAAGGAGATTGTCAAATACATTTTCCCGCAGATTTTCGCAGATCAATACACGCAGATCGCGCAGAAAATACATAATTGGGTTAAAAGTAAACTAGCCTAAAAAAAATGTACCACAGTATCTCCGTGATATAATCAACGGTTATCTGCGTGTATTAATCTGCACTATCTGCGGGAAACCTATCGGTATGCTCTTAAAACCGTACGTTTACTTAACCCGCTTTCATATAAATAAAGCAGCCCGGTGAAAAATACGCCGAGAAAAAATCCATACTGCATTTCGAGGGTGCTTTCGTACAGGCCGGTGAGGGCAATAAATAAAACCCATACGGCGGTCAGGTAATTGCGGGTAAAGTACAGCCGGTATAACAGGTAAAGCACCAGCAATAACGGGAGGGACCCCATCACCCAGCCCGCAGTGAGCCACCATTTGAGGTACTGGTTAAACGGCCATTGAAAACTTACCGATGATTCAGGGTAGTTGATCTTTATCCGTTCTTTCAATGCCAGCGCGGCTTTTGCCTCACCCAATCCTTTGGGATTTTCGCGGATGAGTTCCACCGCCGATTCATTCACCATCCAGCGGATGGCATCCGAACTGCCGAGCTGTTCCGCTGCTTTCTTTTCCCGCCACTCCCATTGCATATATTGGATCTTATTTCGTACAAAAGGGACACTATATGCAATGGCCAACAGGAGTATTAAACCCAGTATCGCCCTGATCCAGTAAACTCTTTTGTGCTGTCTTTGTAAATAGATAAGCCCACCAGCCACGGTAACCAGTCCGGCAAACAACCAACCCGTACGCACAGATAGTAATAACAGGAAAATGGTGAAATAAAGGATGAAATAAAATGCCTGCTTTTTATGTTCCATCAGCCAGTAATACCAGGAAAAGGCGAGGCAACCACTGATCCAGATGGTAAATCGCTGGTGATCTCCCTGCATCAGTGTATACGCCACTTGTCCTTTTTCATATAATGCGGCCAGTCCCTCGTGCATCACCATATCATACACGCTGGGAAAGGTACTCAATACACCCACGGATAAAATAAATGGCAGCAGCCAGTCTGAAGTGGCGGCCATAAAATGAAGGAGACAGAGTAAACTGATTACACCAAGGTGCAGGCCCATTCTTTCAAGGGTGTATTGTTGCGGATCCAGGAAGAACAGCCAGGCATAGAAGATAATAATACCCGCCAGCAGGAAAAGTAAGGGCCGTTTGAATACAGCACCGAAAACCTGTCTTACAGAAGGAAAGAGGAGCAGGAGCAGACCACTTGCCATCATAATACTGAGCAAGGCACGGGAAAATAAGAGGCCGGTAACCAACAGGGCGGCCAGTACTAAAGAAAGATAGCGGGGTGAAAGCAATGCGTCAGGCTTCATAGCAATTAATAAGGAAGTTACATTTTTTTTCGCAATGGGTTTGTTTCGGGAAGCCGATGCAGAAAGACTATTTTTGCGCCATGAAGATGTCAGGATTTACGATTATCAGAAATGCCGTGCTCAATGATTACCCGGTAGTGGAAGCGATTCTCTCCGTTTTACCGGTGGTGGATGAAATGATCGTCAGTATCGGGGATAGTGAGGATGAAACCGAAGCCCTGATTCTATCCATCGGGAACCCTAAAATTAAAATTATTCATTCGGTCTGGGACCCGGAGCTGAAAAAAGGCGGGAAAGTGCTGGCCGTGGAAACCGATAAGGCCAAAGCGGCCTGTGCGCCGGATTCGGACTGGCTGTTTTATATTCAGGCCGACGAAGTAATTCCAGAACAATACCAGGCAGCAATCCGGGATGCGGCCCTGATGTATAAGGATAATAAAAAAGTCGAAGGGCTCTTGTTCCACTATCTCCATTTTTACGGCACTTACGATTACGTGGGCGATAGCCGTAAATGGTATACCAAGGAGGCCCGGATCATCCGGAACGATAAAACGATTACGGCTTTCCGGGATGCCCAGGGGTTCCGTAAAGGCAATACCCGGCTGAATGTTAAACAAATACCGGCCTGGGTCTTTCATTATGGCTGGGTGAAGAGCCCGGAACTGATGAAGCGGAAGCTTAAGAATACGGGTGTATTCTGGCATGGAGAAGAGGCCGGCTTCCAGGAGTTCCTGAAAACAGAGGACTTTTTTGACTACAATGACTTTGATTCACTCAAAAAATTTCTGGGCAAGCACCCTGCCGTGATGAAAGAAAGGGTGAGCAAGGGCAATCCGGCGGTACAACTGGATATCACCCAAAAGAAATTCTCCCTGAAAAAAAGACTGCTGTACTGGTTTGAGAAGAAAACCGGTATTCGCCCCTTCAGTTTCCGCAATTACCGGATCATCTGATCAGTGATGGATAAAGGAACGATGTGCCGGATCTAAAAACTGCTCCTGTGTAAAGAATTTTTTCCGGGTTATAAAAGCACTTAATTCCCCATTCATAATCAGGTGTGAAACCAACGGATCTGCATTAAAGACTACCGGTGTTTGTGCCCGGATCAGTTTCAGGCAAGCCTCCCTGGTAACGGCATACGAATGGGTCAGATCATGGAAGCCCGCTTTCTGCAGATGGGGGGAATAAGGCTTTGGCAACAGGTTACTGACCATGAGGGGCGACCATTTAATCAGCTTCAGGTGACTGATGACCCGGTAAAAAGCCTGCTTTCTTTTTAGGGCCGGGGTAGCCGTTTCATTTTTATTATAGCCGAAATAAATCACTTCCCAGTTTGCAGGCAATTCCTCCACACTTTGTTGTAATTCGCCATCCTTGTCAAACAAAGGCACGGCATCATCTTCAAATATGAGTACCCGCTGATAACCTTTTTCCACAATATGCTGATATAATTTACGGTGAGAAAGCGCACAGGCAATATGTCCCAGCACCATCCCTTTACTGTAACGGTTCAGTTGCCGGGCTTTTTTATCGTCATAGACACCTTCCTGGTTTACTTTCTCCCAGCTGAGCCCGTGTTTGTCCACGCCGTAAAAAAATTCAAAAGTCAATCCTTCCAGCCGTTCTTTCACTTTTACCTGGCGGTCGCCGGCTCTTTCCAGGGTAATGACAAATATGCGATCGAAATATTTTTCAAGAAATGCTATCGTTTGATTAGGTATCTTCAATCCTCAATAGTTTAATGGGTTTTACAAATATACCCGATATTATATATGAAAATTTTTTGGGTAGATGAATAAGTTATCGGTTGCGATTATCACCTTCAACGAAGAGCGCAATATCGGCCGCTGTATTGATTCAGTACTGTCTGTTGCCGATGATGTGATTGTGCTCGACTCCCATTCTACTGACAATACCTGTGCCATTGCCGTTGCAAAAGGGGCCCGGGTGGTACAACAGGCATTTGCGGGTTATATTGAGCAAAAAAATAAGGCCCTGGCCCTGGCTGAATATGACCTGGTACTCAGCCTGGATGCGGACGAGGCCCTGGATGAACGTTTACAACAATCCATACTCTCCGCCAAAAACAATAACCCGGCCGCCGGCTATACCATGAACCGTTGTACATATTATTGTGGCCGGTTTATCCGGCATGGTGCCTGGTATCCTGATCGTAAATTGCGTTTATTTAATAAGCAACTGGCCATATGGGGCGGCACCAACCCGCATGATAAAGTGGAGTTTGAATCGCCGCAACCCACCGTTCATCTTACGGGAGATATCCTGCACTATTCTTACTACTCGATTGAAGAACATATCACACAGAATAATAAATTCAGCACCATCTCCGCCGAAAGCTATTTCAACCGTGGCAAAAAGACTAGCCTGTTCAAAATTTTTTTTAACCCCTGCTGGGCTTTTTTTTCCGGGTTCATTCTGCGGGGAGGTTTCCGGGATGGATTTTATGGTTACGTGATTGCCCGGAATGTGGCGCATCTCACTTTTCTCAAACACAGTAAACTTTACCTGTTGCAGCGCAATGCCGCTGAAGGCAAAAAATAAAGGGGAAACAGGTTCTGTTTACTTTTGCAGTTATAGCATTCAAAAATTATGTGGCAGGAATTATTAGCACAGGTTCAGCAGGGAAACAGCAAAGCATTGGCCCGGAGTATTACTTTGGTGGAAAACGAACACCCGGGCTATGAAAAATTACTGCAGTCTCTCCCACCCTCCCATTCGAAAATTATCGGTATAACCGGCCCGCCCGGTGCAGGTAAAAGCACCCTGGTAGACGCATTAATCGGGGTATTCGTTGGGAAAGGCCGGAAAGTTGCCGTAGTTTGTGTAGACCCCTCCTCTCCCTTTAACCTGGGGGCGGTATTGGGAGACCGGATACGGATGAGCGATTGGTATACCAACGACAATGTTTTTATCCGTTCGCTGGCCACCAGGGGTTCCATGGGTGGGTTGCACCCGAAGATCATTGAGATAACAGACCTGTTGAAAGCCTTTCGTTTTGACTATATCATTGTGGAAACTGTGGGGGTTGGACAAAGTGAAGTGGAGATTGCCGGACTGGCCGACGTTACTGCTGTAGTGGTAGTACCCGAGGCCGGGGATGAAATTCAAACCATGAAGGCCGGGCTGATGGAAATAGCCGATCTCTTTGTGGTCAATAAAGCGGATCGTCCGGATGCCGATATGTTTGTCCGCAATCTGCGCCTGATGCTGGCTCCTTCTTTCAGCCGGAAAACAGCAGAAGTGCCCGTGATCAAAACGGTTGCGGCCAGGAAGGAAGGGATCAATGAGTTCGCGGAAAAAATTGAAGAGTTACTGGTTTCATCCGGCTCTAATGAAAAAACAAGCTGGCTGCTTGCCGAAAAAGCGTATTACCTGATCGGGCAGAAAAGAATGAAGGATATTTCAAAAAGCAGGCTGAAAGCGGAAATTGAAACGGCTTTGGAGCAAGGAAATTTCAACCTGTACCAATATATCGCGGGCAAATAAGCGATGTATCAACTTCGACACCAACGTCCCATCATATGAAAAACAGGAACCGGTCCATCCGCGTTTTCTTTGTTTTCGTTTTATGGTTTCACTTTCAATCGGTCCTGATCCCTGCATCCGGACAAACCACCGCTATCAGCGGAGTGGTCAACAGCTATTACCGTGTACTTGAAATTATTCCCGCCAAAGCCTGTATCCGTCTCAGCAGTACGGCGGGACTAACCGTCAATGATCCCATTCTGTTAATACAAATGAAAGGGGCCACGATCACTACTACCAATAACAGCAGTTTTGGAACGGTGACGGCCCTCAATGATGCCGGCAATTATGAAACCGGTACGATCTGTTCAATCATCGGCGATTCTGTTTTTCTTTTTCATATATTAGAAAATACATACACGCCTGCCACCGGTAAAGTGCAATTGGTTCCCTTCGCCAGATATGTATCCGCAAACGTAACAGATACTGTTAAAGCAACACCCTGGAATAACAGCACCGGAACCGGCGGGGTGATCGCGATCTATACGGAACAGGACCTGATCTTAAATGCACCGGTTTATGCAGGTGCCAGTGGTTACCGCGGCGGTAACTTCCAACAGAGCAATGGCACTTGTAGTGATGCCTTACCTGCCAGCGGGTACGCGTACAATGCATCTAACCTGAGTCCTCAAAGCGGGGCTGCCAAAGGAGAAGGGATTGCGGATGTAGCCAGTAACCAGACGGGCGGACGCGGTGCACCGGCCAATGGCGGGGGTGGCGGTAATAATCATAATAACAGTGGGGGTGGGGGTGCCAATCTGAATGCAGGCGGAACCGGGGGTGGTAATTCCAGCAGCGGGGTGGCCTGTACTGCCACCTTAAAAGGGGAAGCAGGCAGGAGTCTGAGCAGTAATAGCGGATTAAAAATTTATGCCGGCGGTGGGGGTGGTGCTGGTCATTCTAATAATGGGTTGTCCAATGTATCGGGCGCCAATGGGGGTGGTATTATTTTTATCTGGGCGAATAACCTGCTTGGCAACAGCCAGTCCATTAATGCTTCCGGTGGGTCGGGTGGATCTTCCTTATCCGATGGGGCCGGTGGTGGCGGGGCCGGCGGAACCATTATCCTGCACATCAGTAACTATACAGGTCCGGTTACCATTGAGGCCAATGGAGGCAATGGGGGTAATTCAAATAACGGGGGCAATATCGGCCGTTGCTTTGGTGGTGGAGGTGGTGGCAGTGGCGGCATTATTTATTTTACCGGAAGTTTGCCAGCCATAACCACCAGTGTAACCGGCGGTGCGGCCGGTGTAGAATCCGGACGTGATGTATCCTGCAACCCGGTGCCACAGTCGGCTGCAGCCGGAACGGCCGGACAGGTAATCCCTGATTATACTTTCACCCGATCATTCAGCCCGGCCAGCTATTGTTCATTAATTTTACCCGCTGATTTTATCACATTCAACGCAACTATAGTCCGGGAAAATGTACAGCTGAAATGGGAAGTAACTGATCCGGAACTCATCAGCCATTTCGGAATTGAACGAAAAACAACCAATGGCAACTGGGAATTCATCGGCGAAAAACAAGCGATTGATGGGCAGTCAGTATACCAGTTGACCGATCCTCTTACAATAACAGGTCATCATTATTACCGTGTCCGGATGATCCGGAAAGATCAGTCTGCTGTTTTATCCGCGATCAAAGCGGTGCACATAAAACCCGCAACGGCCTTTACCTTTTATCCGAATCCGGCGAATACCGAATTATTTATTCTCCGGAAACAGGCGGCAACGGCGGTTTTAAAACTCAGTGATCTTTCAGGCAGAACCCTGTTACAGGAAGAAGTACGGTCTACCCGTTACCGCCTGGTATTACCTGTCCTGCCAGCAGGAATTTATTTACTGAATATGGATGGGGAAATAAAAAAATTACAGATCCGCTGATCAGGCCTGGCGGTTATTTTTTATCCAGCGATAGGCGAGAAAACCAATAATGGCCATCGGGGCAAAAGCCAGGTACAGGATACCTGTATTCATCCCTTTGGCCGGACCTTCACCCAGTTGCTGGGCGGTCTTGGTACAGATCGAACATTGTGCAACTGCTTCCGGACCTGCCAGCAGGAGTCCGGCCACTATCACTAAACCAATTATCAGGCTTTTCTTCATACGTTGTAACTGAGGAGCAAAAATACAACGAAATGGCGGTCCGGAAGTTCGGAAAAACCCTTCTTTTTTGCTTAGCCGGGATTGCCACAAAGTTTTTTGATCTGGGCATCCGCATTCTTATTTCCTCCTTTTTTGGCTGTTTCGAAATCCGCACAGGCTTCTGTTTTCTTACCAAGATGTTCGTAACAGATTCCCCTGTAATAATATACGTTTTCGTTACGGGCTTTAGTGCGTTGCAGGTATGTGGTATAATCCTTAACCGCTGCATCATAATTCTTTACATTATGATAAATAACCCCCCGCTGCCAGTAGCCGGTGGAGTCGCCGGGGAAATTCTTAATATAGGTTGAAAAATCAGCTAAAGCGGCTGTAGTGTCTTTCAGCGACAGTAAGGTTTTGGCCCTCCAGGTAATCCCTTCTTTGTTTTTAGCCTGTTTCTTTAATAGTGTGGTCAGATCCGCACGGGCAGAATCATATAATTTCAGGCCATAATATGCCGCACCCCTGAATAAATACACACTATCCTCTTTCAGGTTTCCGCCGATGGCTTTATTGAATGATTTCAAGGCATCCGCATATTTTGAATACGCATAATAGATCCGGCCTTTTACATACTCAGGGACCGCCTCCGACATTTTCATCTGGTATTGATATGTGGGTTGCTTAATCGTTCCGTCTTCCCATTTTCCGCTAATCACCTTACCCGTTGCGTACAACAAGGAGCCTTCACGTGGCTTGATTTCACTAATGGATCCATTATAACCTATGTCGATGATGCTGCCGATAAACATCGACTGATCCGGATGCCAAATCTCAAAGATGGAACCATCAGTATAAGTGGTACGCCGGGCAAAGCGGCCATCTGTTAAAAGCCAGGTAGTGGCAGTACTATACGTACTGGTTCCGTTGAAATTGCCTTCAAACAACAGCACCCCGTTTCGGTAAAAAGCCCCATTCCCCAAAGCCACCCCAGTTGAGAAATTGCCCTCATATCGGTTCTTGTTTGGCCAACTCAGTACACCTTTCCCGCTATATAATCCAAACAGCCAGGATCCTTCATAGACGGAGCCATCCTTGTACACTTTTTTTCCTTGTCCCGACATTTTTTCATTGGTGAAATGACCGGTATATACATCCCCGTTTTTCCAGGTATACTCGCCCTGCCCTTCTATCTTATCTTCAAACCAGTTGCCGGTATAGCGGTCCCCGCCTTTGTAAATTTTAGTGCCCGTTCCCTGCATTTTTCCTTTCACCCATTGTCCCTCATAACTTGAACTATCTTTCCAGGTAGCTTTCCCTTTACCGTTCCAGTTTCCTTCTTTCCATTCGCCTTCATATCGCTTTCCGGTCGTATACTCCCCGATACCATAGCCATCGGCCAATCCGTTTTTGAAGTCCCCATCATAACGATCCTTATTCCCCATCACCAGTTTACCCTTCCCCTCGGGCTGCCCGTTCAGATAAGTTCCTTCATAAACCTGACCATCTGCTTTCACCACATATTTACCCAACCCGCTTCTTTTTCCTTCTTTAAATTCCCCCGCATATACATCCCCGTTATTGTATACATACCGCCCTTTACCCTGTTGCACACTGGCTACCCAGCTTCCTTCATATTCACTGCTGTCGTTATAAATGCGTTTGCCTTCTCCCTCAAACTTATCTTCTTTCCAATCGCCGATATAACTTCCCCCATCAGGCCAGGTAAATTTCCCTTTCCCCGATTTCTTGCCTTTCAACCAGCCACCATCATAATACCTGCCGTCTTTAAAAAAGTATTTCCCGGTACCCTCAAAACTGCCCACTTTCCAGTTGCCTTCATACCGGTTACTGTCTGTCATGAAATAAATCCCAAACCCATCAAAATAACCATCCTTTACCTGACCTTCAAATCTTCGTCCGTCCTTCCAGGTATAAAGCCCCTTCCCGTTCCAGGTGCCATTGACCCAGTCGCCTTCATAGAATTCCCCGTTTGAATAAAACATTTTACCCTTACCGTTACAATAGCCGCCTTTGAAATTGCCTTCATATATGTTATCGTTTTTATATTTAAACTTACCAAAGCCATCGGTGCAGTTGCCGGAAAGGCATTGGGCTTGTATGGCTGTGCAGGAAAAGCCAAGGAGAAAAAGAAAGAGTATACGGAATGGCATAAAAAGTATTTTATCAAATGTAGTATGCCGGGGCCATTTTGTCTATACCGGGAAGAGGGTATAATGGCCCCCTAAACCTGCCTGTCCGATAGGCAGGTCCCCCAAAGGGGGACTTCGAAGACCCAAAAGCTTTAAACATTTCTTTCTTTTAGTCTTGCGTAAAAATTTCCCGCTAAGATTTATAAGACACTCCGTTTAAGGAAAAGTCTTTTAAGCTTTGCGGGATACAAATACGCAAAGCATTGATAAAAAGTATTTGCAATCTATCGGAGTCTGAAGTCCCCCTTCGGGGGATTTAGGGGGCCATCCGTGCAAATCCGTGTTATCCGTGGCTTGTATTTTTTTTCGTGCCTTTTCGTGGTCTTTCGTGGCCAAAAAAAAGGCTGCCCTTTAGGACAGCCTCTCTATATCATTTCACAGCTTACACTGCATCTGCTTCCATTCTCTTCTGCACTTTTTTACGATCGTCTTCATTCAGGATGACTTTACGCATCCGGATAAAGTTGGGCGTTACCTCGATACACTCATCCTGCTGTATATACTCCATACATTCTTCCAGTGACATCTGTGTCTTAGGAGCGATACGGGTGGCATCGTCACTTCCGCTGGCACGGTGGTTGGTCAGTTTCTTTCCTTCTGTTGCATTCACCACCAGGTCGCCGGGTTTGATATTTTCCGCAATGATCTGTCCGGAGTATACATCTTCTCCCGGATCCACAAAGAAGGTACCACGGTCCTGTAATTTATCTATGGAATATCCGGTGGTCCTTTCCTGGAATTTAGAGATCAGCACCCCGTTATTTCTGCCGGGAATCGGGCCTTTCCAGGGTTTGTATTCAACAAAACGGTGGGCCATAACGGCTTCACCCGCGGTATTGGTCAGCATGGTGGAACGAAGACCAATCAGCCCCCTCGAAGGAATTTCAAATTCCAGGTGTTGCATTTCGCCCTTGGTTTCCATCACGTGCATTTCGCCTTTACGACGGGTTACCAGGTCAATTACTTTACTGGCATATTCCTGGGGTACATCCACCACCAGGTTTTCAAATGGCTCACATTTGACGCCGTTTACTTCTTTGATAATTACCTGCGGCTGTCCGATGGTCAGTTCATATCCTTCACGACGCATGGTCTCGATCAGGATACCCAGGTGAAGGATACCACGACCATACACCTGGAAGCTATCACCACTGTCGGTGTCTTCCACACGCAGGGCCAGGTTCTTTTCGGTTTCCTTCATCAGGCGGTCACGCAGGTGACGGGAGGTAACGAATTTACCATCCTTACCATAGAAGGGAGAGTTGTTGATGGAGAAGAGCATGTTCATGGTCGGCTCATCCACACTTATTACCGGTAAGGCTTCAGGGTTTTCTGCATCAGCAATGGTATCCCCGATATTGAAATCCTCGATTCCTACTACGGCGCAAAGGTCACCGGCAATTACTTCGGTTACTTTCTTTTTGCCCATGCCTTCGAACACGTATAATTCTTTTACGCGGGTCTTCTTAATGCTGCCATCGGCCTGCATCAGTACCACGGGTTGATTTTCTTTCAGTACTCCACGGCTTACTTTACCTACGGCGATACGGCCAAGGAAGGAAGAGTAATCCAGGGATGTGATCTGCATCTGTACCGGTCCTTCATTGATCCGGGGCGGCGGTACGTGTTTGATGATCCCGTCCAGGAGGGGTGTGATACCCTCGATCTGATCCAGGGTGTCATTGAACCAGCCATTCTTACCACTACCGTAGTAGGTAGGGAAATGCAGCTGTTCTTCCGTGGCATCCAGGTTGAAGAAGAGTTCAAATACCGCATCATGCACTTCATCCGGACGGCAGTTCGGTTTATCCACTTTATTGATTACCACGATCGGGTGCAGGTTCAGGTGCAGGGCTTTCTGTAATACAAAGCGGGTCTGAGGCATCGGACCTTCAAAGGCATCCACGAGCAGGATCACCCCGTCGGCCATTTTCAGTACGCGCTCTACCTCACCACCGAAGTCGGCGTGACCAGGGGTATCGATAACATTGATCTTAACATCCTTATATACAACTGCTGCGTTCTTACTGAAGATGGTGATACCACGCTCGCGCTCCAGGTCATTGCTGTCCATGATGAGCTCACCGGTTTCCTGGTTATCCCGGAAAACCTTGGTGGCGTGTAAAATTTTGTCAACCAGGGTAGTTTTACCGTGGTCTACGTGGGCGATGATTGCTATATTTCTGATATCCATAATTAAATGTTGGTCTTTGAACAGGTTGAGTTGTTTAGACGTTTGTTGTTTAGAGGTAACACTTGATAAATCCGGTCTATACTATTGACTCCTGACTCCGAAATCCCTCCTCAAAACCGGGCGCGAAGGTACGCTTAAAAACCCGGGGCCCCAAATGAAACCCGCATTTAATACAGGCTTAACTTTCCAAACAGGAATATTTACAGTAGTTTTAGGAAAATAGTTTCTATGAAACTGCTTAAATGGTTAGCTGTCATCCTGTTAGTATTTACCGTTGTTTACTTTTTAGGCCCCAGGCCTTCCACACCTAAATACACGAATGAATTGCCAACGATTCCGGCTACCGGTTTGGCGTTGGAAGAGTTAGTGGCCAAAAACGAAGCCAGATTTAAAATCAAGCCCGATAATGAGGCCCGTATCCTGTGGGCCAATGATTCTGCAAAAGCCGTTACAGATTATGCCGTGGTGTACCTGCATGGTTTTTCCGCCAGCCAGGAAGAAGGAGATCCGGTACATTATGATTTTGCCCAGAAGTTTGGATGCAACCTGTTCCTGAGCCGGCTGGATGCGCATGGGATCGACACCACCGAACAACTGGTCAATTTTACTGCGGCAGGGGTTTGGCAATCGGCCAAGGAAGCCTATGCCATCGGCAAACTGCTGGGTAAAAAAGTGATCCTGATGTCCACTTCAACAGGTGGAACCCTGGCCCTTAAACTGGCTGCCGAGTATCCTGAGATCGCCGGTCTGATCTTATTATCCCCGAATATCGAAATCAATGATCCCAATGCCTGGATGCTGAATAATCATTGGGGGCTGCAGATTGCCCACCTGGTAAAAGGCCGGTACAATGTGGTGGCCGATACCACCGCCACCTATGCTCAGTACTGGAATAACCGATACCGGATGGAAGCCACTGTACAACTGGAAGAATTACTGGAGTCCACCATGAAGGCCTCGACTTTTAATAAAGTCACCCAACCCACCCTCCTTCTTTATTATTTTAAAGATGAAGATCATCAGGATGATGTGGTAAAAGTATCGGCGATGAAACGGATGTTTAATCAATTAGGCACTTCGGCTGCTTTAAAAAGACAGGTGCCTGTCCCGAATGCCGGAGATCATGTGCTGGGTTCTTATGTAAAATCGAAAGACATAGCAACTGTACAAACGGAATGTGAAAAGTTTGCCACGGAAATATTGAAACTAAAGGAAGCGCAGTAGTCAGACCCTCACATAGATCTTCTTCTTATCCATGATCCAGCCAACGAGCCAGCAGAACATCACTACGGCCAACGCAAACAGAAAAGAACCCAGGTAGGCACCGGCATGCCGGAAGATGTGCTCATATAACCAGGCATACAAAGGGGTTCGTTTTTCACCAATGGGAATAAACCAAAGCAGGATGGCCGCAATCTCTGAGAGCAGGTAGATAAAGAGCGGGTTCTTTCCAAACACTTCAAAGAAATAGGTCCATTTGGTACGACCCAGAAAATCGGTCACATAACTCAATGCGGCCAACAACACACAATCGATACCGACTGTAAGCAAAACGAAGGAACCGGTCCATAGTTTTTTATTGATCGGGAAAACCAGGTGCCATAATAAAGCAAGGCTGATCAATGCAAAACCAGTCAGTAATAATTTGGTCAGTCCTTCCCAGGTCTTCCCCTTCTCCGCAATAAACTTACCGGCTGCATAACCAAACACGACATTGGCGATAGAAGGCATGGTACTCAGCACGCCTTCCGGATCAAAAGCCACTCCTTCTCCATGATATAAATGACTTTCACCGAATAACCAGAGGTCAAACCGGTTGCCGGCATTGGTCAGCATATTGAAAGGATCGGCTTTATCGCCAAACAATAAAAGGATCAGCCAGTAGAGCAATAGTAAAACCACCGACAACCGGACCGCCGTTGCGGCTTTGAGATAACGGATCATCAGGGCCCCGAAGAAATAACCGAGGGCAATCCGTTGCAGCACGCCCATGATCCGGGTATTGGCGATCGGGTTGGCCACGAGTTCACCGGCTTCATTCCAATGTAAAAAGGGAAACCAGTACATCAGGTAACCGAGCAGGAAAATGATGAGCGTCCGCTTTGTGATAATCCACAATACTTTTCCATCAGACAATCCATTCCATTTTTTCTCAACAAAGCTCAGGGCATTGCCCACCACAAACATAAAGGTCGGGAATACCAGGTCGGTGGGGGTGAACCCATGCCAGGCCGCATGTTTCAAGGGCGCCCAGGTAGTATCCCAGCTGCCGGGCGTATTCACAATGATCATAAAGAATACGGTCATGCCCCGCAATACATCAAGGGCCAAAAATCGCTGGCTAACTGGCTGGTTCATAAACAGTATTATTGTTCGAACATAAAAAAAACAGGGGAGTAAGTTAACATTCCAAATAAAATGGAATCTTTAATTGAACCATCAAGAACCCTCCAACGCCAAAGGCTTCGGAGGGGTTCTTGATGCTTTTTCTTATCGTATCTTTATATTGTTCAAATTCCTCTACAATTTCGAAACAAAACATTGAAAAATGAACAAGCAGCACCACATTAAAGAGCTTGAAATGAAGATCGAGCATATCCGGAAAGAACCCGTTAAAGGGTGGCTGGGAAGAATCAGCAAATCAGTGAAAGTCCGGAAGATTGAGAAGAAGATCCGCTCCCTGCGGAAAGGAGATTAAAAATTTGCCTGCCTTAAAAAATTAAATAAACCGCCCTCAGAGGCGGTTTATTATTTACGGACACTTATTTTATTTTTCCCAGGTTAAAGACGGTTCCCTGGCGGTCCGTCAGCACCAGTATCCGGCCGCCTTTTACTGCTTCAAACTGACAACTGAATTTTTCCGGCTTGCCCTGAAAACGGTTGGTCATGGTAATATCCCAGTTCGTGGTGGTGAATGTGCCTTTATAGGTCTGGCTGGAGAATTTTATATTACCCACCATACCGCTGGCTCCATTATGTTCACTCTGATAGTTACTGGCTGATATAAAGGTGAATTCATTCGTGGTGGCAGTGGTGGAAGTCCCTGCATCGGCACCGGTATTAACATAATAATAAGTCAGGGAAGCATAATTGTCCGTTCCCCATTTCCCGATCAGGTCATTGGCACTTACTGCAAATTTGTTGCGCCATTGCATATCGGCCGGCACCTCCCATCCATACGATGTACTATGATACGCACCGAAAGCCTGTTCGTATTCCCCCTTACTGTTTGTCACAAATTCCATATAGCGGCCATTGCCATTGCTGTAATGCATTTTAAATAATACTACGTGTACATTTTTGCCGGTACTGTTCTCCGTAAGCTCCCCTTCCATAAAACTGATCGATTGCCAGCTCTGGATCGATTTCCATTCAAAATTCCGGAGATTGGAATAGCGGGGCGACACCAGGACATTCCATGCTTTGAGGTCGCCGTCTTTCAAGACTGACTGATAAGCATCCGCTTCCTTATTCGGATAATGAATGAGCACACGGATATTACCTTTGGTTACTTCCGCCCAGTCCTCCATTGCTGTACTGGTCCAGCCATCATCAAAATTGGTATTAGTAAAAGTGAAACCACTGCTTTTTGCCGGCGGGTCATCTGTCTTTACAGGCGGAGGAATATTATCCGCTATAGTGATTTTTACTTCATCCACTTCCATTGTTTCAATAAAGGCTGTGAGTACCGGTACATATTGCTCACTGTTTGAATTGAACTGAATACTGAAAGCCACGCCAAAACCACTCATGGTGGTAACCGTGGTAAACGCATCGGCATTTTTAAACCGGAATTTCCCGCTCCCGCTTTTAATTTTCCAGCCCCCGCCTTCGATGATCTCGGTGGTCACCGGAGACTCCGCGATACCAAATGGTGTGGCGGACAGGAAGGTCCAGGCCGACAAAAAATCGGTATCAATATCCCCTTCCGTTGGATTACTTCTGACCAGTTTTATAACAGCCCAGGATTTCTTTTTGGTTTCATTAATAGAAAAAATCACCGCTTCTTTACTGACTTCTTTTTTCCAGCCTTTCGGAGCTGTATAAGACACCAGGTCAAAATGTTGTTTCTGGGCTGCAAGCTGATTGGTAACCAGGAGCAGGCATATAATGTATAAAAACTGTTTCATGCGTTGAATTTGAACTAAAAGTAGGTGCTCTGGCGGATAGTTTCTTCCTGTAAAAAGGGGAATTCAGCGCATATTCATCCGAAAAGCAACTGTTTCACCTGCAATAGTTTCATTTCCCGCACATTTACTATCTTCCTCTTTTAAATGATTGCTATGTTCAAATCAAAGATCGCCGGGATTGGTAAATACCTGCCTGCCAATGTAGTTACGAATAATGACCTGCTGAAATACATGGAGACCAGTGATGAGTGGATTCAGGAACGGACCGGAATCCAGGAACGCCGTTATGCCCACCGCACCAATGAAACCACCACCACCATGGGTGTGGAAGCGGCTAAAGTGGCGATAGAACGGGCCGGCACCACCCCGCAGGATATTGACTTTATCATTTTTGCCACCCTGAGTCCTGATTACTATTTTCCCGGTTGTGGGGTATTGCTCCAGCGGGCGATGAAAATGAAAGAGATTGGCGCCCTCGATATCCGCAACCAGTGCAGCGGTTTTGTATATGCAATGAGTGTGGCCGACCAGTTTATCAAAACAGGCATGTACAAGAATATCCTGGTGGTTGGTGCCGAGAAACATTCCTTCGGACTGGATTTCAGCACCCGGGGCCGTAATGTTTCGGTGATCTTTGGCGATGGTGCCGGGGCCGTGGTACTCCAGCCTACTGAGAAAGAAAACCAGGGTATCCTCTCCACCCACCTGCATAGTGACGGTAACAGTGCGGAAATACTCGCCATGTATAATCCGGGCACCCATGCCAATCACTGGAGTGAACAGAAACTGGCCAGTTTTGATGAGGCCGAAATCGGGCAAATGTTTTTCAGTCATGCCATGATCGATGATGGACAGGTGTTCCCGAATATGGACGGTCCCGCAGTATTTAAAGTAGCCGTAGAGAAATTCCCCGCCGTGATCAAAGAAGCCCTGGAAGCCAATCAACGGACAACGGCAGATATCAACCTGCTCATCCCCCACCAGGCCAACCTGCGGATCAGTCAGTTTGTACAAAAGAAACTGCAGCTGCGGGATGACCAGGTATATAATAATATCATGCGGTATGGAAACACCACCGCTGCTTCTGTTCCGATTGCTTTATGCGAAGCCTGGGAAAACGGCAAAGTGAAAGACGGCGACCTGGTTTGCCTGGCCGCTTTTGGCAGTGGGTTTACCTGGGGCAGTGTATTGTTAAACTGGTAATAGGAAAGCAACTTCCCCCTGTATAAAACAGTCTTTACAAGTATGAAAAAGTTATTCCTCCTTATCACTGCATTTATTATCAGCATGACCATTTACGGACAGCAACGCTGGACCGTATCGCATCAGAAAATTGTCATCCTGAAAAATGTGGAGGAGGATCCGGAAGGAAATACGATTGAGCTGAGTAAATCCAGTTTATCCCTGAATGGTAACCTCACATTCACTTTTAAAATAAACGATGGCACTGTCAACCGCACCCTGATGGTGGATGACAGCAGCCGGGCAGGCATTAAAAGCTGGGAAAATATTAAGAAGACCACTTCCATCTCCAATGCTGAACTGAAAAAGTTGTTCAGCGGACGAACTAAACTCCTTTTCTACTTTACTGAGATTCCTAAAGATCCCGCCAAAGCCGCTGTGGTAAGAATGCGGCCGTTGCATTTGTGTACGCTGGTGATAAAGTAAAAGGGTAGCAAGAAGAAGTTCTTGTCATGGTGAGCTTGCCGAACCATGAGCAAGAAAATGTACTTTGCCTTCGTCACCCTTCGACACGCTCAGGGTGACAAGAGCAACTCCTGTCTCCCTGAGCCGGTGCAGTTGTCATGCTGAGCCTGCCTACCGGACAGGCAGGCTTGCCGAAGCATGAGCAAGAAAATGTACTTTTGCACGAATGTCCCGTAAGATCCTTTATATCATTAATCCCATTGCCGGTACACGGACCAAGAAAGATTTACAGCAATTCATTGAAAAAAGAACGGCCGATGCCGGCATTCCCTTCCAGGTATTTCCCTCTGTCGCCAGCGGCGACTATAGTTTCCTGTTATCCATCATTGAGGAAGAGCGTTTTACCGATATTGTAGTAGCCGGTGGCGATGGCACCATCAGCCAGGTGGTGAGCAGCCTGATGAAGACGAAGCTGAACTTCGGTATCATCCCCTGCGGATCCGGAAACGGATTGGCACTGGCCGCCGGCATTTCCAAAAAACCGGAAAAAGCCCTTGAAGTCGTATTGAATGGAAAGCCATCCCTGGTAGATGGGTTTTTGGTAAATGGTCATTTTGCCTGTATGCTGACCGGCATCGGTTTTGACGCCAAAGTGGCGCATGAGTTTTCAAAACAAAAAACAAGGGGTCTTAAGACCTATGCCACCCTGGTTAGTAAAAATTTCTTCTCGGCAGACCCTTACCCTTTTATAGTGGAAGCTAACGGGCTCCGGTTTAGCACGGAAGCTTATTTTATCAGTATCGCCAACAGTAACCAGTTTGGTAACAATTTCACTATTGCTCCTAAAGCCTTGCTCTCTGATGGCTACCTGGATATTGTAATAGCAAAACGATCCGGTAAACCTTACTTATTGTTTAATCTCATTAAACAGATATTGGCCGGCAAACTGATAAAGATGGAAAGTTCGCTGAAACAACCGGTCATATATTTTCAGACCGAAAAGATTAAAATACTGAATCCGGCAGAAGCCCCGATGCATATTGATGGTGACCCGGCGGAAATGGCTGCGGAAGTGAATGTACAGATCCTGAAAAGCTGTTTCCTACTTATTCAACCGGTTTAGATGCCTTTTTTGCAGGCATCGTCAATAACACCCTGAGCCGTTCAAAGTTTTTCTGGTTATTCTCCGCTTCAATGGAATGCATGATATCCTTCGCTTCCCGTTTGGTGAGGTGAAAATTCAGTGCGGCCTTATTTTCCGCACTCCCGGACTGATACTGGAAAGCTATTTTATGAATGCCGATTCCATTCACCGTGGTAAAATAATCCAGCATATCGTTCTGGGAATATTCCATCATCTTAAACCAGTTGTGTTGCAGCAATAAAAAGGGTTTGGTGGCATGATCCGTAATATCGTCCGATAAATAGGGAGCTTCCCAGCCACCAGCCTGCCGGTCCCGGATCTGGATGAGCAGAACTCCGCTGGTATTTACTTTTATCCATTCCTCAAAACAGGATAAAAACCGGAGGGAGGTTTCCTGCCCGTAATTATCCCGGAGACCCGCATCCATCACATCAATTACCGGGTCAGAGGGCAACCAGACATTCGGCAACACCACTGGAAAAGTGGCGTTCATCCGAAGGGCGGTCAGCATCCGGATATTATAGGGATCCTGTTGTTTAAAGAAGGATACAAAATCAACGGCATCCGGATCGGCTATCGGTATTGCACTGCTGTCCACTTCGCCGCGCATCATGAACCGAACCGGTTGGGTGGAAATAATCATTTTACGACTGTCACGGGTGATTACTGAATTGAAAAACATCAGTGGAATGCGGGCATTCTTTTCCTCTTCCACATAATCCTTCAATTGTTTATCCAGGAAACCACGGGTATTTTCACTCAGTTTCTGTTCAAAAGAATACCCTCTGTCTTTTACATAACGATAAGGGCCAACCGAAAATTTCTGCGCAGGGGCTATCAGGTCACGGGCGAAAAAGGAAGTAAAGAGCGGGTTCAGCAGGTCACCGGAAATATCACTGATATAGTCCTTGTTCTGCAGCCGGATATTCTCCCCTTTCTGTTTACGCAGGTACAATTCCCTGAAGTAAGCCGCCCCGATCATGCCCCCGGAAGCCCCGCTGATCAGGAAAGTGCGTTTCATGATCTCCCCGTTGCTGATACTATCCAGCGCCTGCAACACCCCCATGGTAAAAGTGGCACTGCGGTGTCCTCCCCCGCTGGTATTGATCAGCACCAGTAAGGGTTTGCCGGATGTATCTGTTTGTTTTTTCTTCCAGGCTTCGAGCACCGCGAGCATATTCTGTTTATCTGCATTTACATTGGCAGGCGTAGTCATCGCCGCCAGGTTTTCGCGTGTATATTGCGGCCGTTCCGTCTTGTTCCAGTAATTCAGGCCATAGGCCTTATTCCGGGGATCGATCCAGTCGAGTTTATAAAATACATTCAATAAGATAATCAGTCCGATCAGGTAAGGTATACTCCAACTCTGCAAAAAATACGTCACGGCACCGGCCACCCCGATCAGGATGGAGAAAAAGATGGTGATACTGCCGGCAGCAGGCAATTGAAAAAAGGTATTATCCAGCAGGAAGCCAATACCGATCAGAAAGAGAAAGGCAGCAAATACCGAAAGAATCGCGGCAATATGATGACCCTTGAAGATCGATACCACAAACTCATCGGTATAATGCGACACATCCCGGGCCGCTTTGAGACGGAAAGGGGTTTCGAGATAGCTGCTGACGCTGATCAGTGGTTTGTCATGGTAGACTTCCTTAATAGCGGAAAGGTGTGTAATATAATTTTTCGGCTCCGCAATTACAGGCATCATCCGTTGCAGGATACTCCGGTCGGCGCGGAAAAAATAAATCAGGGAGGAGGCGAGAATAAAAATAAAGCCGCTGATAAATCCACCAAAGAAGAAAAGGATCTCGGTTCCTTTTACGAGTTCTTTTGTCTGAAGGAAATGGGTGGCTTTGAAAAAATAGAATACCAGGAAACTCAGCGGTATCAGGGAATTATTTATACAGAATTTTAAAAAAGGATTGGTGGCTGCTGCAAGAAAGCGGATATGCTTGCTGAACAGAATAAAGGACGTGATATTCCAGCTCATGATAAACATGCCGATGGAGGCACCTACTATCGCATAGCTGATGGAGTTCACATTGCCAAGGTATTCTGGAGCGAGGAAGAGGGAATCGGCTCCAAAGGTCTTCATAAACGAACCACTCACGGTGCTGAACAGGACAAACCAGAACAGCAGGAGCACCTGGTACTTCCTGAAATGAAGGAATAATAGCTGGACGGGAAATGAATGATAGAGTCCTTTAAGCCAGGCTTTCATCAGTTGGTTAATAGTTCCCTCTAAAATACCATTAATTCATTGCCTTTGCAAACTCAGGTAACTGATTAAATGTTAAAGTGCTAGCTGACGGCGAACGATATAGAGTAGCCAGACCTGTGAAAGCAGCAGGGCCATGGCCACCAGTTGATGAAGCTGGGCTATCCACTCAAAGAATCCCCACTTATTAGGAATAATCTCCGTACTGGAGAGTACCGAAAAAATACCCAGACCCAACTGGAGCAATACCAGGAAGGCAGGTAGCCAGTTGCTCATCTTTAAGTCCGCCGTTGCTTTTGATTTAAATAACCGGTTGGCCTGCCAGAGCACCATGGCCAGCAGGATATAGGCCAATCCCCGGTGTATAAAATGGATGGTGATCCGGTTATCAATCAGGTCCAGCAGTCCGCCTTCCTGTCCGAACATATTAGGCGGAATGATACTGCCATTGATATCGGGCCAGGTGGGGGCAGCAGTGGCGGCTTTATGTCCGGCCATAAAGGCACCGTACACCAGCTGAACCAATAACACCGCCAGTATGCCGATAGTCAGTTTATGAATCTTTTTATTGTATACAATCTTTTCTTTAGGCACCAGCAGTTCCATCGCAAACCAGAAAGTATACGCGAGCAGACCCAGGGCAAATACAAAATGCAGGGCCAGTTTTGCCGGTTTTACATAAATCGCATCGCCGGTCAGTCCGCTGGCCACCATGATCCAGCCAATTGCTCCCTGCAAGGCTCCCAGCAGGAATAAAATCAACATGGGTTTTACCATAGAAGGCTTAAACCGTTTTTGAATCAGGAAAATGATAAAAGGTACCGCAAATACCACCCCGATCAGACGGGCCCAAACACGGTGAAACCATTCCCAGAAAAAGATAAACTTGAAATCCTTTATGGTAAAGCCGGAATTCAGTAATTGATACTGTGGGGTTTGCTGGTACTTATCAAACTCAGTCATCCACTGTTGCTCATTCATCGGTGGCAGGGTACCCGTCACCACATTCCATTCAGTAATGGATAAACCCGAACCGGTCAGCCGGGTTATTCCGCCTAATAATACCTGTATGATGATCATGCCCACCCCCACCAGGAGCCAGATGGCGATGGGGCGGGAACTGCGGGAGTTTAGTTCAGTTGTCATGGGATGCAAAGTTAACAAGTTGCGGGCTTAAAGGTTGAAAGGTTAACAGGTTGAAAAGCCTGCCTACCGGACAGGCAGGTTGATAAGGGTGGAGATCCCGTTACTTACGACAAAACTCCTTAGAAGGTCCCTTGTCAACTTTCTAACTTGTCAACCTGTCAACTTTGTAAATTGCACTCGTGCTACTCCCATGCTACAAAGAAACCCAAAAGGAAGCCGGCCTCGACGAAGCCGGTCGGGGTTGCTATGCCGGACCGGTGTTTGCAGCTGCGGTGATCCTGCCGAAGGATTTTTATCATCCCGTGTTGAATGATTCCAAGCAGTTATCGGAGAAACAGCGGGAGGAATTGCGGCCGGTGATTGAAAAAGAAGCGCTTGCCTGGGCCGTGGCCAGTGTCGGACAGCAAGAAATCGACCAGATCAATATTTTAAAAGCCTCCATCAAAGCCATGCATCTGGCGCTGGATCAGTTAAAAAAGAAACCGAATTACCTGTTGATAGATGGAAACCGCTTTTATCCCTATAAAAAAATACCGCACCAGTGCTTTGTAAAAGGCGATGGCCGGTTTGCCTCCATTGCTGCCGCCAGCATCCTGGCCAAGACGCACCGGGATGAATACATGGTAAAACTCCATGAGCAGTTTCCGCAGTATGGCTGGAATAAGAATAAAGGTTATGGGACGGCGGTACACCGTAAAGCCATTGAAGCGTATGGCTTATGCGATCATCACCGGAAAAGCTTCAACCTGTTGCCAGCTCAAAACGAATTATTCTGAAAACCTTACTTCTCTTACTTCTTTCAGACTGCTTCAATATACAAATAGAGTATTCGTCCTAAACAACCTCCAACTTCCAACTCTCCAACCTCCAACTTCCAACTTCCAACCTCCAACCTCCAACTTCCAACTTCCAACCCAACCTCTACCCATTCCATTCTCCTAACCCTTGCCGTACCAGTTCCGGTTCATCCCCTGTACAGTCAATGATCGTTGAAGGGACCATGCCGCCGATACCCCCGTCAATGATATAATCCACTTCATGCGGAAAGTTCTGGTACATCACTTCGGGATCGGTATAATCTTCTACCATGGTGCCCGGCAGGGAGGCGCTTAATATCGGACGGCCCAACTCCTTGATGATGGCCTGGGCAATGCTGTTATCGGGAATCCTTAATCCGATCGTGTCTTTTTTACTCTGCAGAATCTTGGGCACCAGTTTGCTGGCCGGAAGAATAAAAGTATACGGACCAGGCAGGAACTCCTTTAATAAACGGTAGGTAGGATTGGGAATCGGTTTGGCATATTCGCTCAGGTGCGAAAGATCATTACAGATAAACGAAAGTTGCGCCTTCTTGGGATCGACCTGCTTGATCTTGCAGATCCGCTCAATCGCTTTTTGCTGTAAAATATCACAGCCCAATCCATACACTGTATCGGTGGGATAAATAATAATTCCCCCCTTCTGCAGGCTTTCCACCACCTGTTTAATCAGGCGTGGCTGAGGATCCTTTGGATGAATATTGAGCAGCATGGCAATTGTAGTCCTTAAAGTTAGCAATTTTGTGCTAAGAGATTAATAATTAGACAGGTAGAAAGATAATTATGCTGCTTTTTGGAGGGAAATATTCCATTTTCATTGGCACCCTGTGCTTCGATTTACGATTCATTTCTGCAGGATAGAAGGGGTTTACTATAAATGCCATGTAACGAGATATACGGAAAATTTGGATCCTGGTACTTTCTCGGGAATCACAATACACCCCTAACGGGGTGACCCGGAGGGTTCATATATGTGGCGTTTTTTCTACCGACAATGCACCCCTAACGGGGTGAAAAACGCAATTTTTGTTATATACCGTGCTTAATGCCAACCGTTAATTCCTAATGGGTTATTTTGAATAAATCAAATCGGGAATACACATATTCATGACAATGCTCAACTTGTGTGAATGAAATTCTCACCCCTTTAGGGGTGCATTGTTGGTAGCACCAAGATGTAAGAAGATGCCCGCCTCACCCCGTTAGGGGTGTATTGTGATGCTCATGTTTAACATTTGTTCAAGAGTATCGAAAAAAATAATGGTAACCAAATTGGGCCTAATAGTACAAGTCTTGAAAACAGACCTCGCAGGTAACAACCAATTGCAATTTCTCTCACCCCGTTAGGGGTGTATTGTTGGTAGCACCAAGATGAAAGAAGATGCCCGCCTCACCCCGTTAGGGGTGTATTGTGATGCTCAAGTAAAGTGTCTGGTCAAGAGTAATCTGTAATTATAAGCCTGAAATTTTAAGCCTGGAAAGTCCCGGAGAAGAATACCTGCCTGTTTGTATACACTTTTCATCGGAACAGGAAAATTCCTGAATCAGGCCGGTATTCGTATTAACAACCAATATCACCGGGTGCCGGTTGGCCAGACTATCTTTAGTAATACCTGCCAGTATCAGGTTTCTATTCTAACAAAAAAGGACCGCACATTCCGTACGGTCCCACTTGATTAAACTTGTTATTATTCTCCTCTCCCCACTTTCCATTCTCTACTTTCCACTCTCCACTTAATTAATCGTCCACACTTCATTTCCACGAAGCAGCTTATCCAGATCCGCCGGTTTGCGTGATTTGGCTTCATCAATCTGAGCGGCCATCACATCTTCGTAGCAGGGACGGTCATTCTGATAGAATACACCGAACGGACGGGGCAGGTGACCTTCACTCTTCGGATCATCGAAAATGCGGGTCAGGATCTGTGCTTTGTAGATATCGGCTTCATCATGTATCCATAGATCATTCACGCTATTTCCTGCATTCAGATCCACCACGATGGGTTTGAAACCATCGAGTTTGATACCCTTGTCATTGTTGGCGCCGAATACCAGCGGTTTGCCTTGTTCGAGGAACAGGGTTTCTTCCGCCTTACTGGATTTTTCTGTGAAAATTTCAAAAGCTCCATCATTAAAGATGTTACAGTTCTGGTAGATCTCCAGGAAAGAAGTGCCTTTATGTCCATGGGCTCTCAGCAACATGGCCTGCATATGTTTGGGATCACGGTCCATGGTACGGGCCACAAAGGAACCATCAGCTCCCAGTGCCAGGGCAGCGGGGTTGAAGGGGTGATCCACACTTCCCATGGGGGAAGACTTGGTGATCTTATTTTGTTCAGAAGTCGGTGAATATTGTCCCTTGGTCAGCCCGTAGATTTGGTTGTTGAACATCAATACATTGATGTCCAGGTTACGGCGGAGCAGGTGGATGGTATGGTTACCCCCGATACTCAGGCTGTCACCGTCACCGGTTACCACCCAAACGCTCAGTTCGGGGCGGGAGGCTTTCAGTCCGGAAGCAATGGCCGTGGCCCTTCCGTGAATGGAGTGCATCCCGAAGGTATTCATGTAATAAGGGAAACGGCTGCTACAGCCGATACCGGAGATAAACACGATGTTTTCTTTAGGGATTCCCAGGCCGGGCATCACTTTCTGTACCTGGGCCAGGATGGAATAATCTCCGCATCCGGGACACCAGCGCACTTCCTGGTCGGTGGCAAAATCTTTGGCGGTCAGGGCAGGGGCTGTCGTTACGTCGCTCATAGTATTATTGATTCTGGCAAATTTAATGAATCTGACGGAGGGGAAGAAAGGAAAGTCGGGTGATTTTTGTCAATTGGGTAAGTAGTGTTCAGGCCACTACGAGTGGCCAGAACACTACTTACCCAACTCCTCCCAATATTCCGCCGCCCTTCTGGTATGAGGGATCACGATCGTGCCGCCGACAATATTGGCTACGGCAAAGACCTCGTACATTTCCTCCGTTTTAACCCCCAGTTCATGAGCCTTTCCCAGGTGGTACTTGATACAATCATCACAACGGAGTACCATGCTGGCCACCAGTCCGAGCAATTCCTTGGTCTTCACATCCAGTGCTCCGGCGGCATAGGTATTGGTGTCGAGGTTCCAGAGGCGTTTGATTACAAGGTTGTCTTTACCCAGAATCACTTCATTCATTCTTGTACGGTAGTCATTGAATTCCTGTACCAGGTTTCCCATAATTTCAATTTTAAGTCTCAAAATTAGAGATAAGCATTGAACTACTGGTCAGGCCACTTGGATTAACCATTGATCAGACCACTTCGAGTGGTCAGATCAATGGTTAATCCGTATTTTCATCCACCTAAAACCAACATATGCGGAAAATCCTGCTTGTATTCCTCCTCCTTTCATTCACCCTTTTTGTAGCAGCTCAAAATGGTACCGAACCGGTAAAAGTGACCGACCTGCTGAAAGTAAAGACCCTGGGCACCCTGAACCTGAATAATGATGGCAGCATGGCCGTTTTTACCGTACTCTCGATAGAACCGGAGGCCGAGAGCAAACTGGATTATAAATACAGTACCCAGATATGGATCGTACCTACTGATGGCAGTGCGGCTCCGCGACAACTGACCACCGCCAAAGAGTCCGCTTCGCAAGCCGTATTCAGTCCGGATGGTAAACAGATCGTATTCGTAAGAGCGGCCGATGGCAAATCACAACTTTTCTTACTGGGACTCGAAGGTGGAGAAGCTATTCAACTGACTAAATCCAAATACGGCGCCAGCAGTCCTAAATGGAGTCCGGATGGCAAACAACTTCTTTTTTCAGGGGGGGTGTCGTTTAAATACCTGCTGAATGATTCCTTATTGAATCCGGGTAAAACGGTGCCTGCCTGGTCATTAGAAAAACCCGGACTGGAAAATAATGCCGTTTTAAAAAATGAGGCAAAAGGAAATCCGGATGGCACGATCGAAGAAGTGCGCGCCTATCTCGAAAAAAATGCGGAAGACCGGAAAGCCAAAGTCATTACCAAACTCAATCACCTCGATGAAATGGATGTGAATGGCGATATGAGCTTCACCCATTATTTTATCATGGAAGCCCGGCCAGGTGCCAGGGCGGTAAATATCACCACCGGATTCAGTCGCTTCAACAGTGTGGACTTTACTCCTGATGGAAAACAGTTGATCATAAATGGCAATGCGGAAAGCAAAGAACACCCGGACCGTATATTGGAAAACTGCATTTACCTGGCCAATACCGATGGCAGCGGGTTAAAGAAAATGCTGGGAGAAAAAGATAAAAGTTTTTCCAGTCCACGCCTATCTCCCTCTGGCAAATGGCTGGCTTTTCAATACAGCGGAACTTCTTTTGTCAGTATCCCCACCCTGGCCCTGATTCCCATGGGTGGTTCCATTAATGAAAAGATCGATCTGCCTTTTGACCGCAATAAGTCCTTTCTCAACTGGAGCAAAGATGAGAAATACATTTATTTCACTTCACAGAGCAATGGCGGACAACCGTTATACCGGGTGAATTTGTCAAAGGGCATCAATATTTATCCGCCCCTGAGTGCATTGAAGGACGAAGTAAAAGTTGAACAACTAACCGGGTATGAAAGTGGTATTGCGAATTATGATCTCGCTGCTGATAAACTGGTCTTTGTAAAAACGGAAGTGGCCAATCCGTTTGAACTTTATGTAGCGGATGCCACTGCTAAAAATGCAAAACGCCTCAGCAGTTTCAATTCCAGCTGGATTGCCGGTAAACAACTGAGCTTCCCGGAAAAGCACAGTTTTAAGAATGAAAAAGGCATGACCATCGAATATTGGGTCATGAAACCCACCAATTACCAGCCGGGCAAGAAGTTTCCATTATTACTCGAAATCCATGGTGGCCCCAGTGCCATGTGGGGACCCGGCGAAAGCAGCATGTGGCATGAATACCAGTATTTCTGCGGCAAGGGTTACGGGGTGGTATATGCGAATCCCCGCGGGAGTGGTGGTTATGGACTTGATTTTTTAAGGGGCAATATCAATGACTGGGGAACCGGTCCCACGAAAGATGTGCTCACCGCGCTTGACAAAACAGTTGCCGAAGGCTGGGCCGATACAGCTAAATTGATGGTCACTGGTGGCTCTTATGCCGGTTACCTGGTAGCCTGGATCATTGCCCATGACCAACGCTTTGCTGCGGCCTGTTCACAAAGAGGGGTGTACGATCTGGCCACTTTCTTTGGCGAAGGAAATGCCTGGCGCCTGGTGCCGAATTATTTTGGGGGTTATCCCTGGGAAGCCACACCCAAAGCAACACTGGCCCGGGAATCCCCGATTAATTATGTGCAAAATATTAAAACGCCCTATATCATTTTCCATGGAGACAATGACCGGCGTACCGGTTTTGTACAAAGTGAAATGCTTTATAAAAGCCTGAAAGTGCTGGGCCGTCCGGTGGAATATGTGCGTCATCCAGGCGGTACGCATGAACTGACCCGGAGTGGTAATAACCGCCAGCGGATCGACCAGATGCTGCGGACCTGGGAATTTTTTGAACGTTTTATCCATTAATTAATCAACCCGATGCCGCCATTCCGGCGGCCGGATCGTCAGAACTGAATCTATGCCAAACAAAAATAAAATCATCGTCACGCTCTCCTTCCTGGCTTTTGTTACGCTGGGAGTAGCCGCCGTCAAAGCCCCGCAGGAAAGAAACCTGAAAGTATTACCAAAGGATATTTCCGATGAAAAGCTGGACAGTATCATGCAGACTTACAATAAAGCCCTGGGGGTAAAATGCGAGTTCTGCCATGTAAAATCAAAAGTCTATCCCGGTACGGATATTGATTTCCGGTCCGATGCCGAGCCCATGAAGGAAAATGCCCGGGACATGATGCGGATGACGATTGAGATCAATACCAATCATTTTTATTTTAATAAAAGTATCAAACCCGAATACCTGAATACGATTACTTGTAAAACCTGTCATAGAGGAGAGGCGTTTCCTCCAGAAGATTGAACATTGAGCATTGAGCGTTGAGTATTGAACATTTTGATTTCTCATTAAGGAAATGTTCAACCTGCCTGCCGGCAAAGGCAGGTATTCAACGCTCAATTTTCATATATGCTTATCCTACGGAATAAACTACAAAAATTGAACAAGATGAAATACAGATACGGAATCATACTCATCTTCTTTTTCCTGCTGAACGAAGTGAATGCACAAAAACAATATGC
>Ga0209717_1000668_pt1 | contig 40727 bp, 41 predicted proteins | sample AD_UKC048_MetaG_FD_184418 | JGI IMG/M metagenome (GOLD analysis project Ga0209717, IMG submission 184418) | Active sludge microbial communities of municipal wastewater-treating anaerobic digesters from USA - AD_UKC048_MetaG (SPAdes) (version 2) | ecosystem: Engineered > Bioreactor > Anaerobic >...
AAGTATTCTCCTAGCAATATTGATGTATTCTTTGCCATAGCCGATAATTTTTCTTCAAATATACCAACTCTTGGTATCGATTCAAAATTTCAGAATGTTTTTTTGATGAAATTACACACAACGGTCGGCGGTTTAAACTGCTGGGGAGTTAACCACCAGCGGCGTCATCACCCGCTAAACCGAAACTAAAGTACTAAAAAATTTGGAATCTGCATCATCAGCCCGAGTAGTTTGAACCGCTTGTTATGCGCAGTGATTTTTTCTTTCGTCGTCGTTTTTCTTTTCAGGCTTCAATCCAATCGGGTTGGATTTTGCCGAGATTTCAATCTTTTCGTTTTTTTGTTTTATTTTCTAATCGTGGAAATGTTTTCCTTTCAGCCATTGCGTTGGGCTGCAATAATTTTTTCTTCAATCATTTCAGCAAGAATGAATGTTTTTGAATCGTTCCCTTAAACCCCTTAAAAACCTGTTTTTTTTATTTCTTCTTATCAGGTTGGCCACCGTTTTCGCTATGACGTTATCAGGCCGAAAAAATTATTGTTAGTCGACGCTTGACCGTCCGCCCGAGAATCAGTCAATCAGTTCGATTTTAGCTTAGTTTTCGCATCGGTTCGTGTAAGTATCGTTTTCGATAGTCTGGGCGGTCAATCGGGGACTTCCTGTCGTTTCGTCGGATTTCGTCATTGCGCATAACGGTCGGCAGTTGCTTACGCTGGGGAGTAAACCGTCAGCGGCGTTATCCGCCGTTAAAAAGTTAGTTAAAGGTAATAAAAAATCTGCACCTGCATCATCTGCCCCAGTGAAAGTAACTGCTTGTTGTGCGTAGGTTTTTATCTTTTTCGTCGAATTATTCTTTCGTTTAGTTCTTCGGTGGAGACAAACTTGTTCCAGTTTTTCTTCTTTAATCCTTTTTGGAGTTCTTTATCGCCACTCCAAAGTTTAGCCCTTAGGTGTTCTGTCAGAGCAATAAATTCGGTGTCGTCAATATCTACGTCTTGTGTCAATGACTCAGCAATTTGGTATGATTCTTTGGCTATTAATTTTACATTTATAAAACGTATTCTTTTAGTTACCAGTTCAATAATCCTATCTAATTCGCTTTCAGAGAAACCTGAAATTTTCTTGATTTTATCCTTATGCTCTTTAATCTCGGCAAGCAGTTGTTCTGTAGCGTAGAAATTGAGTTTACTTTTCGGTTGTAAAAGTATCTGCGCTATTTTGTTGTTAGTGTTTAGAATCGCACTAAAAACAATGTTGGTGTCAACAACAATTCTCATTAGTCAAGAGCCTGCTTAGTTTTCTCCCAACGTCCCCTCTTTATTGACTTTACAAGGCTATCCACATCTTTCTGCGATGCCTTAGATTTTTTAGTAATTTCTTCGTATTCAATTAAGTCAAGTAAATCCTGAAGTGCATCAAGGTTGATGTTCTTTGGGAGTCTTAAGATAATCTCGTTTTGTGTTCTTTCGATAATCATATTCAAGGCTTTTCACAAAGATACGAATTTCTCTGATAAAATGTTTTATGGTCAAACTTACGCACAAAGGTCGGCAGTTGCTTACGCTGGGGAGTTAAATTCCTGCGGCGTCATCACCCGCTAAACCGAAACTAAAGTAGTAAAAAATTTGGTATTTGCATCATCAGCCCCAGTGGAAGGAACTGCCTGTTGGGTGCAGTTATTTATTAAATAATTCTTCAAGTGAAATATTATCAAATCCCTCATAAGATTCAGTTAGTTCACCATATGTATAATTATAAAGAATTGGAATCCTGGATATATTTGAAAAAGGAATGCGAAATTCATAGCTTACATTGTTGTTTGATTTATAGGTATAACGCCAAATCGAGGCGTTGTATTTATCATTAAGTTGTTTTATTTCTATTTTTGATAAACTATTATTTTCAACAAGGTCAATGGTTATTTTATCGTCTACTTTCTTTATGTTAGAATATTTATAGCTAAAAAGTCCGTCCTCATAATTACAAATTAAAATATTATCTGTAAAACAAATGAAATTGCTAATGTTAATGTAATACATACAATAATCATTTGAGTACTTAAAACAAGGAACATAAATTCCTTTCATTTCAGGGATAAGAGTGGATAATGATAAATATGATGCTTTGTTATTAGAATTAATTAATAATTGAGCATGACTTATTAAGGAGTCTAAATTTAGGTTTCTAATTTGTTTTTTATCCTCATTACTGTATTTGTAGTCAATAAATACTATGCTTTCTACTTCGTCTGCATATTCTGTTTTTAAATTTCTAAAATCAATAATCTTTATTGAATCAGCGTTAATTATATCAGAGAAGTGTTTTGATTTTATAGAGTCTTTTGCAAATTTTAAACAATTTGAGTCATTACTAAACTGACTAAATGTTCTGTTGTGTTTGCAATTTGAAAACAATACAATTAAAATTGTTCCAAAAATTAATAATTTATTCATATACGTTTACTTCATTCGATTTCTATAATTGCACCCAACGGTCGGCAGTTGCTTACGCTGGGGAGTTAAACTCCAGCGGCGTTATCACCCGCTAAACTGAAACTAAAATACTAAAAATTTCCGTATCTGTATCATCAGCCCCAGTGAAAGTAACTGCCTGTTAGCTGCTGGGCTTTAAAATGGATGAATTTTTTTCAATTCTTGAGGCTTCTTGAAAAACCTTTTCTAGATTGATTTTCGCGAAATTGTAGTTGTCATTAATTTCTTCATATTTATCTATAACTTCATTTCCATTAATATACAAATCTATTTTGTGCATTGTTTTGCATTCTTTTTCATTATTTTTCTTCAAAATGCGTAATCTTTCATACTTAACGAATCTGTTTTCTATGAAATAGAATTCATAATCATATTCTTCTATTTTCCTTTTATTAAATTTCTTACTGTATTCACAATACATAAAAAGCTTGTTATTTACAAAAACGGTGTAATCGAGTGTAAATCCTTCTCCAGTTTTTATCCTTATAAAGCCAAATATTTTTTTGTAAAATTTAGTTTGTCTATCTAATGAAAAAAGAGTGTCTATCTTATTTTGATTATTTAATTGCGAATTCAAAACTGAGTCGATTTCAGCCTTTGACAATGTCTTCGTTGTTTGAGCATCTAGATGATAATATCCAATGATACAAAGAAAAATTAATAAAATTTGTTTAATCATTTTCAAGTTATTAATATCAATTCGTAATTTCAGAGAGCCTTGCAGCTAACGGTCGACGGTTTAAACTGCTGGGGAGTAAACCGCCAGCGGCGGTATCCGCCGTTAAAAAGTTAGTTAAATGTAATAAAAATTCTGCATCTGCATCATCAACCCCAGTAGTTTGAACCGTGTGTTATGGCCAGTTTTTAGTTTATTCTATACGTCAATCCGATAGAAAAACTAAAACCAAAATGCATCATTTTGCTTTCTTTAAAATAGTTGTCATTGGAGAATTTTGTCAAACTTTGTCTATACAAGGCAGATGTAAATAGTTCCATTTTATTAATTGGATATTTTACTTCTATTTCTAATTGTCCGCTCACATCGAACTTGTTCACATTTTTATGCTCAAATGTTTGCTCATCGATTTTGATTCCGTTCTCATTAACCGCAGGTAAAATCATCTTTGCATCTAAAAGTATTGCTGGGCATAATCCAAATTTTGGGTTTATTTTAAGAGTACTTCCAAATGAGTACCCAACTTTTAAGGGAACTAGCAGATAATCATACTTATATTTAGTTTTTTCATCGGGTTCAACTGTAATTAGGTTCCCGAATTCATCTACCATAGCATAACTGATGTCTTCATTAAACCCTTGTTGGCTGTATAATATATCTAAACCTAATGAGTATTTGTTTGAAAAGAGGAATTCATATTTAATTCCTGTTGAAATAGCCTTTCGGTATTTCGTATCTTCAAAATGTTCTCTTGCAGTTATATTTGATAAATTAAGACCGAATTGAAATCCTACTGTTTGAATCTGTCCATAAGTTCTAATTGCAATAATCGAAAACACAATAATTATAATTTTTTTCATATAGTAAAGTTTAAAAGAGTTTTCAAATTGGCCATAACGGTCGGCTGTTGCTTACGCTGGGGAGTTAACCGCCAGCGGCGTTATCCGCCGTTAAAAAGTTAGTTAAAGGTAATAAAAAATCTGCATCTGCATCATCAGCCCCAGTGAAAGTAACAGCCTGTTGTGCTTAGTTTTTATATTTTATTGAATACCAAACTTGTTGGAATATTACATGTTTTCTTCTATCAAATTTTCCATTGTTACTTAAAAAATGGTCTGAGGACAAACCAATTAAATTTATTGAACATACCAGAAATTCAGTAATTCGCCAATTCAATTCATTAATTTCTTCGTTTGTTAGTTCATATTTAATTGATTCATAGTTTCCATGAGAAAAAGAAGATAGTTTTTCATATAGTTTATAGCGATATTCTGATTCAAAAGGATATATATAACCACGCAAATCACCTATAGCAAAACTTCCTGTTTTTTTATATTCAATTTTAAGTTCTTGATTCAGTTTTCGAAGCACGGATAAGACCCTTTCAGGTTTCAAATGCTTAAACCAGTACTTTCTGTATTCGTCATCTATTTTATTTGTTGTATATTTTTTATAAAATTCAAAATCTAATAAACAAGCGTAAAATTGAGATGAAACTTCAATATATGTCCTAAATATCGAGTATGCTAATTTGTTCTGTTTATTAATCTTAAGCTCATTGTATAAGTTAATTAATTCATACAAATACTTTAAATGTGGAATAAAAAAGTCATCATTAATAGATTCCCAATACCAAATAGATTTGCGTTGTTCTTGATTTGCTATTTCAGCCAATACTTGTGCCGCACAAAAATCAATAAACTTGGTGGTTTCGTAATCATTTCCATACTTCTCAACATATTTTAGCAAATAATCAAAATCTTCTATTTTAAATAACATATAATTCTCTTGAGGAATCTTTTTTTCTTTAAGATTCCATTCGTCTATTTCTTCTTTAATTATATCTACGAGTTTTCTTTTCATTTCAAATTAAGCACAACGTTTCCACGCTAAATTTCGGTTGGGAGCCAAGAACCGCTTCTTTGTCCCCCGATAAAAAGCAACCTAAGTTACTAAAAACATTGATATCAGCATATCAGCCCAACTGAAATTTAGCGTGTGTTGTGCGTAGTTATTTCTTCCTTTTTATTCTTTTAAAATCTATATCAATTGGAGGTGGTTTTACAAACACTTCTGATTTTCCATCCATATCCAAATCTTTTCTCATTTCATTATATATTTCAATTCCTAAGGCAATAAGTTCCTTATGTAATTCTTTCGCTTTTAAATCATCGACTCCAAGTAAATCATGAAATGGTATTATCCTACTTTTAAATTCTCCAATTTTATCTCTTAATGTTTGAGAAGCTAATAAATAAGTCTTGCCAAAAATTCTATTAAGCATTGTAAATTTAACATGATTCGGTAAAGCAATGAATTCATTATCACAAAATAAATTCATAACCATACCAATAACTCCAGAATATGCTTCAAGCCTACCTTTAAATCTAGGATGAGAAAAGAAAGTTGGTCGAAGGGCATCTGCTATTTTAATAATCAACTCTATTGAATGAATTATATATGGTATTGTATCTATGTTCTTTGTTATATCATCGATTGATGTTAATAGAGATTTCTTACCATCTCCTAAATGCTTACTTACTAATTCGGCATTTTTATGAGCAATACCATTTCTAATGTGTGTTAATTTTTTGGCAAATTTTACGTCGTCATCAGACCAAAGAGATATTACTTTAAAATATTCAGCAATATCATTTAATGTCTTTTTTGAAAAAGAGTCAAGTAAAATATCTTTTGCAATATCATCAGCTGCAATAAAATCGCAAGCTTTATTCAAACAAAACCTTTCAAGTAAACCCTGTAGTTCAATAAAAAGTGCAGAATTATTACCAATAAAATAGAGTTCAAATGCGCTATCAAAAAGGAAGTAAGTTAATCCATCAGCTGCACCACGCTTAGCAGAATTTAGTGGGAAATTTTTATCTAGTTCTTTCTGAAGTTTCTCAAATCTCTTTTTCCCAGGTTCAATATTATTAATGATTGACTCTTGTACTTCCTTAAGTCTATTTTCTATTCCAAGTTCTTTTACATAGAGTCGTTTTTCAAGAAGTTCTATGTACTCTTTTGGTGGCTTATTCTGTTCGTTTGTCATTTCTTTTTATAATTACGCACAACGGTCGGCAGTTGCTTACGCTGGGGAGTTAAATTCCAGCGGCGTCATCACCCGCTAAACCGAAACTAAAATACTAAATATTTCCGTATTTGCATCATCAGCCCCAGTGAAAGTAACTGCCTGTTAGGGGCTGGGGGTTATTTCTCTATTTTGTCTAGCTTCTGGGGATTTTGTCTACAATCAAATACGGAAACAATTCTAGCAATATTGTCACTAAACCTGTATATGATTTTGTAATTACTTTCAACAATAAAGCGATATTCAAATGGTCTATCAAGTAATAAGGGTTCTTTTACACCAATTAATGGATTTGATTCTAACAGGATGGATTTCTTAACAATTCCCTTAACGATTTTTCTAGCAACATTATGGCTTGCTTTAAAACTATAATAATCAAATATCTCTTGGAGTTGAACAAGAGATGTATCAGACCACAGAACCTTTACTTCCATTTATCAATTTGGTTAAGAAGATTTCGTGCTTCTGTAACTCTTTCATTTTTAAAATCGTCCTCGGATTTGTCAATGATTTCATTGAATTCTTTCATTGTCATAGGACTCAACTCTTCTTCAAGTTTTTTCTTTCTTTCAATTCGAAGTACCCTTTCAAGTTTAGTGACAAGTTCTTCGTCAGCAACTCTAAGGAATTCTTGAACAAAGTGTATCTTTCTTGCTTGAATGTCCATTGTTTTACTTTTTTATCTTTGCAAAGATAAGGATTATTTCATTCGAAGTAAAGCGTCTCGATTTTCTTCCCCTTGCCCCTAACGGTCGGTGGTTTGGGCTGCTGGGGAGTAGATAGTCAGCGGCGTCATCCCACGCTAAAAACATACTAAATTACTAAAAACTTTGGTATCTGCATCATCAGCCCCAGTAGGCTAAACCACCTGTTGTGTGTAGCCTTTTATAAACTTATTTCATTGTTCAAGCGCCATGTGAATTGAAGTGGTCTTGAAAAAGTCTTGAAAGTCTTCAATTCCTTTAAATCAAAATCTGACTTGAATCCATTAAGTTCATATTTTCTTGTTAAAAAGTTAATGCTATATTCTTCACTTTCTTCAGGAACCATGCTTTCACTATGACTGTCAATTCCTATTAAAAAGAAGTCATTATTCCTATACCAAAATTTAAACGTTGAGTTAATAAACCACCATCCGCCTTCAATATAGTGTAAATGAAAATCAATTATAAGAATACCATTTTCAATTCTAATACGTGTAAAAGGGTCTAAATAACTTGGATTGTCATGGCATAAGATAAAAGTATTGCTTTGTTCGGCAATCCTAAAATTATTGTTTTCTTGATTTTTAAAAGCTATTCCAAGAATACGTGGTTTTGTTGTAATTAGAGTGTCCTCAGCATTTTCACCATTTTTGTAATTTCGAATCGTAACGCTGTCTTTGTATTGTAAGACAAACGCAATGTCATCTTTACCGTCATTATTTAAGTCACCATTAACTGAGTTTAAAATGTCCCAATTTAATGGCAGAAAGTCTTGAATATTCTTACCTTCTTTCAATATCGTGGGATAGTTGAAATCTTGGCAAAAAGAAAAAACACTTTTTAACAACAGTAATATAAGTAATAGCTTCTTCATAAGGTTACACACAACGGTCGACGGTTTAAATTGCTGGGGAGTTAACCGCCAGCGGCGGTATCCGCCGTTAAAAATTAGCTTAAATGTAATAAAAATTCTGCATCTGTATCATCAGCTCCAGTAATTTGAACCGTGTGTTGGGTGCCGTTATATTTTTCTTATTTCTATCAGCGTTCCGTTTTCATTAAAGTAGAAAAGGTAAGCATAGTCGCAACTCATATCAACATCTTTCTTGTGAAGCCGAATTTCAAAGGAATTTTTTCCATTTATTTCAATTGCTTTTATCTCGCTGGGAGTTCTGTAGTCATCTCCTTCGCTCCAATATGTTAGACTGTCAGGTATTTGATAAAAGAGTTCTTTTTCTTTCCCTTTCAGTTTTTTACTAATTACATATTCTTTATGTACACCATTGAGAATTGTGTCACCAAAATATATTATTTGATTGTAATTAGAGAAGAAAGTAGGAGAAACGCCTTTGCATAAAAATTCGTTAGACCAAGTTTTTAAATTAAAACTCAGTATTTGAGAGTTTGTATCGCAATCTACAGAGCAGTTGTTGTATATAAAGTTTTGGTTGTCAGGTAGCCATATTAACTTTTGAGTTGGAAGTTTTATAAATCTGCTACAATCTTTAGTGAATATTAAACAGGAAAAAATATTTGTGGTGATATAATATTCTTTGTTTGGTGAAAGCGAAAATTCTTTTTTGGATATAAAATCAGGATACAGGAATAGTGCCAGTTTTCCGTTATTTGTACCACATAAGTAATAGTTATCCCCATCAAAACCGTCCCCAGTTACCGAAATTATTATGGGCTTATTATCAGCCGTTTTAAAAACATAAATAGAATCGGAAAATTTCTGTTTTTTTATTTTTTTTGCTTCATAATGATTTGGATTATCGTAAATAAAAAAAGAGTCATTGTTTGCATAGTAATATTCTCCTTTTCCTAGCAGAACTATTTTGTTAATTTCTCTGCCTTGAATGATATTATCCGTATTTATTGAATCGAGGAATGTTTTAACTGTTTTGTTCGTTATCTTGAATTTTTGTAAGTAACTATCTTGACAATAGCTGTTTCCAATTCGTAATAAAAGAAATAGAGTCAAACTAAAATATTTCATTGTCTGGAATCTTGAAGGATTAAACTTCCAATTAACGTAATGGCACCCAACGGTCGGCAGTTGCTTACGCTGGGGAGTTAAACTCCAGCGGCGTCATCACCCGCTAAACCGAAACTAAATTAGTAATAATATTCATATCTGTATCATCAACCCCAGTGAAAGTAACTGCTTGTTACAAGCTGGCCTTTTTTTCATCAGGTAACAAAATAAAATCAAATCCAAGTTTACTTTTATAGACTTCTATTTTTATCCTTTCTCCAATTAATATCGAATTCCAATAATTCTGGTTGCATCTCACATTGGTTAACTCTCCGTTCAATTCAAAGAATAGTTTATAATAAGAAGTTTGTCTTCCGTGTCCCGTTCTATATGTTTTATTTATAACTACATGATTTCCTGTGTATTCTAGTTTTGAAAAATATGAATTTGTCATAACACCTATTTGCCAAAATAATCCTATAAAGAAGGTCATTAGGAATAAACTAAATTGAAAATAGTCTTTAATTTTTTTATTTATTTTAGTTATAAAAGGTTTGATTCGTTTTGAAATCAGGTATCCAATTACAAGTCCAATTATTCCCCAAATTAAAGCAAATAAGTATGGTTTGAAGTAGTTTTCAAATTGAAGTATAGCAACTATACTAAGAATAATTCCTAAAACAGGGGACATTACAAATAATACTCCGGTCAGTATAAACAATAATTTATTTTGCTTTTGTTCTTTCATTTCACTTTCAACGAGAGTTCTGTTTTCTTCAGGCTTGCTTGTAACGTTTGCTATATGCACCGTGCCGGAAGATAGGCGCGATGAACTGTCAATACGTTATGAATTTAAAAATAACACTTTAGTTTAAATTTACAAACAGACCCCGGCATGGTGTATATAGCGTGTTGCGGGGCGGCTGGTTTTTCATTGTATTCAGGTCTTTGAGCAAGTAAAATCAATCATTTTCAGCTTACCTACAAATCCAAAATCAAACCGTTATACACTTTCAATTTTTCAGCAGAGCTATTTAATTAAATCATGCCGAAATCTGCCGTTTGTTTTTTAAACGTTGTTATATTCTATTTTCAAAATCAAGCCGAGAAAGAGTCTTTGAGCTAGCGTATTTGTCATTGGTCTTTGAATCAGTGTAGAGGCTGTTAATCATTAAAATCTACTCGATATAACATTTGCTTTGCTTTATTTTCCTCGTTTTAAATCCACCGATACATTTTCAACCTACACAAAAACTTACAGCTTCGCCCCTTCAGTCACATTGTGACATCTCAGAAATCGAGCCGTAACGCTTGCGTACCATTGTTTATGCTTGCCTTTTAAGACAATTCTGTTTTATTTCTTTATCGCCCAAATCAGTATTTAATCTGCATACAAATCTAATCGAGCTTTTAATCTAATTACAAAAATCGTTTTTCTAAATCTTGCCGTTAAAATCATTATAAACCGAAAATCATTCTTTAAGCTGCCCCGCGAACGGTTCCGTGGTTACAACTGCTGGGGAGTTAACCGCCAGCGGCGTCATCCCACGTTAAAAACCACACTAAATTACTAAAAACTTTCGTATCTGCATCATCAGCCCCAGTAGGTGTAACCACGTGTTGTACACCGTTGTTTTTCATTCGAGTTTCAATCGATTCATAAATAAGTTAATAGTTAATTCATAAACCATTTATTATACAAGTCATCCTTTCCAAATAGTTCAATACCAAATAAAGTAAGAACAACAATTAATATTAATAATGAGAATGAAAATATAATATCTGATTTCTTAACATGTTTGTTTGAACCTATTCGTGATATTCTATAATTAATTTCGTTTGACCATTGAAGATACAATATGAAATCTCTATCGTGAAATCTGAAACTTATCCATTTGAAAAGTCTATCTGTTAAAAGGTAGAGGAATGGTATCAGCAAAGAATAAAATATAAAGCGATAATTGTTATTCGCAGAAAATATTAATCCAATAATACCAATAGTCATTAATAATATTGTCATTACGAATTTAATACTTAATGAAAACCATTTATTTTTTCTTGTATATAGCATAAAAATGCTTAATCCAAGTGAAAAAAATAGTCCAATAATAATATGGTAATTCATCAGTCGGTAATATTAGTAATCAATCGTTTCTTATAATTCAATTGCTAAGTTGTCATCATGCAATGGTGTACAACGGTCGGCAGTTGCTTACGCTGGGGAGTTAAAAGCCAGCGGCGTTATCCGCCGTTAAAAAGTTAGTTAAAGGTAGTAAAAATTCTGCATCTGCATCATCAGCCCCAGTGAAAGTAACTGCCTGTTGTGTGGCGTTAATTAGTCTGTTCATTGCGTCGATTTTGTTTATAGTATTTATTCCTTGTTTTTATTAATACCTTTTTGATTATAGATTCAGAATGACCTTGTGACATATAAAATCCCATTCTTGATAAAAACAATAAGGCAATTATCATTAATGAAGGGAATAAATAATCAATTTTAAAATCATTAATTAAATCATTGAACTTAAAAAAAATAATAAGAACTTGTATTATCGCAAACACAACAATAAAAAAAATCATCAATCCTTTCACAATAGGCTCTAGACTATACTCCAATATTATTTCAGTTTTTTCTTCTGTTTCACGGATGGTTAAACGAATTGTCGGTTTGAACGAATTTCTATAAGTCGTATTTAGTTTAATTAAGAATTTCTCACCTTTCAATTGTCCTCTAAAATTCTTATCAGTCTTATCATAAAAAATTTGAGTTTTGCCTTCAAAATCAATTTCTTTTGACAATTCTGTAATAAGAATATCTTTAGGAACTTTCAAAACAAATCTTTCTGAACTTTTCGGGAATATAATGTTATTCATCAGTTTTAATATAATTCGTCTTACCTAGAATTAATGACACACAACGGTCGACGGTTAAGCCCGATTGGGAGTTAAAACCCAGCGTCGGTATCACCCGCTAAAACCAATATAAAATTAGACAAAGTTTGGAAATCTGCAAATCAGCCCGAGTGGGGTTAACCGTGTGTTAGCCGCTGTGTTTCGGAGAAACAGGCTGGCGCGGCGCTTGCTGCCTTTTCCCCGAATTTCTCTTCGACCTTGCAAGGGTTGTGACACGCTGCCACTGATTTCTAGGTGGCGTAGCTTCCTGTCGGGAGCTGTGCCCTTTAAACACCACCTGCGACTCCGTCGCATTTCGCCAAGCTGGCGAAAACCACGAAGCTAGGTGCGGATGGCGGAAGTTCATCTGCAGCGTGGCGCAAGGCTTGCGTACCTCCCTGTTACTGGCAAGCGGCGTGCCAGGCTGAGTTAGCGAACCGAAACACAACCTAAACCGCAATTTCACTTATCGAGGCTTGAACTCACAAAGTAGGGTGGGAGAATGGCTGTAAATCGGGATAATCTTAAAAAACAAAATGCCGATAGAATCGGCAAACTAAGTAATCGGCATAAAACTCAAAAAAATGACCAACATTGCGGCTAACGGTCGGCTGTTGCTTACGCTGGGGAGTTAACCGCCAGCGGCGTTATCCGCCGTTAAAAAGTTAGTTAAAGGTAATAAAAATTCTGCATCTGCATCATCAGCCCCAGTGAAAGGAACAGCCTGTTAGGGGCTGGTTGTGTGTCCTGCGTTACCACAGGGTACAGAGATAAATATATAAAAAGTTCTCTGAAATGGTAACATAACTTTGAAAGAGATGATAGGAGGTATCATTAAATTTCTTACGAGCAACTGCGGAGGTCAAGCGAACCGACTGGCTGGGTTACCCGAAGAGCGAATAGGATGTCTGGTCTATCGGTAAAGGCTGTTCAGGCAGATTTACCAACCGGAGCAATGCGGAGCTCATGACCGAAGGGAGTAAACCGCCTTGAGGTGCTGCACTTTCACGGTGTGGTACTGAGCGTCAAGGTCAAGGCAGAATCAGACGCTTGTATGTCGAGATTATGTATGGTATGAACAGAGGAGTTGAATGCAAATGAACCATCGTTGAGGTGTCGAACCGAGCGTAGCGAGTTCACGAACACCCTAAAAATTGATCAAGGGTGAGTAAAATAACGTTTACTGTGGTAAAATCGAGGGGGGAGCGACCCCGAGAGATATAAGTGTAACAGAGAACCTGACTTACGGTTACACACCACACGGCATAAAGATGGCAAGAACTCTGTTTGGGCTCTTTCAAGGAACAGGAGAAGCAATGCTGTAATGCCAAGCCAAACGGTGGAGAATCCCGAAGGGAAAACGTCAAAAGTAGCGATGTACAGCATTGTGGTCTCGTCACTTGTGACGAGATAGTAGCGAATATACCCAAGAGAGCCCCGCTGAAAGGCGGGACGAGCGAAGGGCTTCACGTAATAGGTTCAAAATTGTATAACAACTTAATATCAATTAAGGATGATTTTCGAGATTGAACAGAAGACGCAACCGATAACGAGGCTGCAAGTCCTAGAGGCTTTTAAACGAGTAAGAGCCAATGGAGGGAGCGCAGGTGTGGATAGTATCAGCATTGACCAAGTGAACAGTAACAAGCGCAAATATCTGTATCCCTTGTGGAACAGAATGTCAAGCGGAAGTTATTTCCCTAAAGCAGTCCGTGAGACCTTAATACCAAAAGGAGACGGAAAAATGCGAGCGTTAGGCATACCAACAGTAGCTGACAGGGTTGCACAGCAAGTAGTAGCAACGGAACTGGAACGTATTGCAGATAGAACATTCAGCGATAGTTCGTTTGGCTATCGCCCGAATAAATCTGCACATCAAGCCTTAGAGCAATGTCGAATCAACTGTATGAAGTACAGCTGGGTGATAGATATTGATATTAAAGGCTTTTTCGACAATATTGACCACGAGTTACTAATGAAAGCCGTACAATGGCACACAGATAAGAAACACATCCTACTGTACTGTAAACGCTGGTTAGAAGCACCCATTCAGAAAGCCGATGGAACAATCCAGCACACCAACGGAAAAGGAACGCCACAGGGTGGAGTAATCAGCCCAATTTTGGCAAATATTTTTCTAGACGTAGTGTTCGACAAGTGGATTGAAAAACGTAATCCTGAAGTTGTTTACGAACGCTATGCCGATGATATTGTTATACACTGTAGCCATATCAAAGAAGCATTGCGACTGTTGGAAGCGATAAAAGAACGATTTAAATTTTGTAAACTTGAAGTAAACAAGGATAAAACAAAGATTGTTTACTGTCGCCGAAACCAGAAGAAACAACCACCGTTTACGGTTTACTATCAGAAATTTGATTTTCTTGGTTTCACTTTTAAGCCGAGAGTTGTCAAAGAGCGAGGCAAGCTAAAACTGGGATTCTCCCCCGCCATAAGCCAGAAAAGTATAGCCCGAATAAATGATGCATTGCGAAAGCTCAAAATACATCGTTGGACCTACTTTAGCCTGAGCCGAGTAGGGGAGATTTTGAAATCCAAAATCAGGGGCTGGCTCAACTACTACTCAAAATTTCGTAAGTCGGAGTTACGGCACTTATTTCGTGATTTCAACAAGCGATTAGCCAAATGGATACGCAACAAGTATCGCAGATTTAGGCGTAAGCACTGGTACCTTGCATACAAATATCTACAATCTATAGCTAAATGCTACCCGTATATGTTTGAGCATTGGAAAGTCGGGTATATGCCTTAATCGCTGTCTTTTATTATGAAGAGCCGTGTGAATCGAGAGGTTCAAGCACGGTTCTGTGAGAGGTTTGGGGGTGAGATTCCCCCTTACCTACTCGATTTCAAGTCAATCTTGCTTGAATTTCAGCCCGTTGACAGCGAGTGCAGTTTTCTAGGTACGCAAATCATCGTGTCATAGGAGAGAAAGCCTAAACCTTATGGAATTAGTAAGGGGTTTTAATTTTTTGAAGGGGGGGGTTTTTAGTTACCACTTGGAATTAGCTGCCCCGTGGGTGGTAAAAAGGCAAGTTCTTTTGCAATTTTAGGATAGAGGGTAGGGTTTTGAGCGAATTGCAAATGTGCTTGACTTTGTGTGAGGGTTTGCTATAATTTTCCCTTTACCAATAATTTCAAACCCTTTCGTTACTTCATAAAACCCTTTGTTAAAAAGGACTAATGCTTCGCTTATTATGTCAGACCCTCTGTTAAAAGTGTTAACTCCTTTGATAAATATTTCAATTGCTTCGCTTAATATTTCAAACGCTTTAATAAAAACGTCAGCCCCTTTGAGTAATGTATAAAGCCCTCTTGCTATTACATCAGGGGCTGGCGTTCATTTAATGAGGTAGAGTCCATTAAACTGGAGAGTGTCCAAGAAAGCGTGTTTAATAGATAACTTTTAGCAAGATTCGTTAATAAATTTTTCTAATTCTTTTACAATATCGTTGTAACTTTTTTCTTTTTCAAGATAAACTAAAGTCTTTTCATCTTTTTTCCATTTCTTAATTTGTTTTATCCATTTTTCAATCTGCCAACCTGAAGTTGTTATCCTAATTTTTATTTTTAAATAAGAATGTTGCAATTTGATTTCAAGAAATTCACTTTTACGAAGTTCGCAACTTAAGAAATCCTTGGATTTAATCTTTTTGTTTATTGCTAGCTTTAATTCGGTATAAACTTCATGTCTTTTAGAATGAATTTTTCTATTTTCGACAGTTTGAATAAAGTCCTTAAAATAATATTTAAAATAGATATTTTCACTTTCATAGTTTGGATATAATTCTTGCAACTTTTCTTTGACCTTATTAATAAAATGGCTTAGAATAATTTGTTTAAATTCATTGTTGCTTTCAAAATACTCTTTAGCAATACCAATTGCCTCTTTTTTATATGGTGTTAAGACGAAAAAGTAATGCTGTTGGTTTGAATATTTATCATTTACAAATTTCTTATAATCGTCAAGAGGATTGTTTAAATCGTGATTTATTTTAAACTCGATACAAATGGTAAAAGTATTTGATGTAATCAATATGTCAATTCTATTATTTTCAGATGTTGTTACTTCTACAGCTACTTTTATAGAATTTGCATCATAAACTGGAATTCTTGGACTTATTTCTACACTTTCGTTTTTACCTAAATGTGTAAATCTTGTTTCAAGTAAAGCATCAATAAACAGTGTGTTTAATTCGTGTTTTTCTTTAGGATTAAAGAAAAATGCCAACAAATTAGCAAAAGGAACTTCTCGGTTGTGAACTCTCAAAATTTCCATGAAAGTCTTTCGTGGCTCTATAAAAATTATTTCGTCCATTATTTCGATTTGATATTAAAAGTGATTCTTGTTAACATTATTGTTAATTCGTATTGGCTTTAGCAAAGGTTCTTTTTTATTTTAAATAATCAAAGGGTATTCATATAAACATTATAGCTGTACTCGGCTGCCTTTTGAAATGCTTCGCTTAAGTATAAGTTGCCATACTCATCTATAATAACATCTAAACGAAAACTTTTGATTTGATGATATCCTTTTAGCTCTACAAATGCAGTTTCGGCATGAACCTTTCTTTTTATGCCCTCACATCTAAAGGGGAAAGTACAGATAAATATAAAATCTTTATTTCTGTTTTTAAGATAATGAAATAGCGATTTTGCTAAGAGCGTTCCTAGATTTCCACCAAGACCAACTAAAATTACAAATTGTTCATTTGTTTCAAATACTGATTTCACTTCAGCTGGTATTGATATTTGATAATTCGTCCAATCGTTTTCACTGTAATCGAGCTTTGGGCGATTGTAATGAACAAACTTAATCTTTGAATTAGAATTTAGTTGTTCGTCTGATATGCAAGTATATTCCGCTTGTAATCCTTGCTTGTGGTAATAGGTCAAAACACTACTTCCACCTCCGCCAAGACCAATGATATGAAGGTTCTTGCCAATTCCTTTTTTGCTATAATGGAATAGGTTTAATTCTTGTGAAAAAACATCAGGAAGGGGAAGTAATGTCACAGCACCCAAGGTTAATATGCTTTTAATCGCCTTTCTTCTATCCATTTTGTTTGTATTAATACTGACTTAAAGCTTTCCGATAAACCGCTTTCATATTGTTAATCAAACTATCTGGTTTGACAACTTTTACATTTTCTCCAAAAGAAAGCAATTCCATGATAAAATCAAGCGTAATGAAAATTTCAAGTTTAATTCTCAACTCACTATCATTATCAATCACTACTTTCTGAGATTCATGAAGGGGTAGAGATTTGATATAATTTCCTTGAAAAGGGTTAAAGGTAAGAATGACTTCTTGTGGCTCTTTATCATTCGAGCCAATTATTCCAAAACAATACCTGTAATGTTCAATCACATCAAAATCTTGAGGAAACGTGAATTGTTTTTTTGTGATTTCAAGATGTGTTAGGCGGTCTAGCGCAAAACTTTTAACTTTATCATCCTTTAAGTCCAAAGCGAGTAGATACCAGCGGTTTCTAAATTCTTTCAGTACGTAGGGTTCAACAACTCGTTGGGTTAATCTATTTTCCCAATACTTCTGATAGGTAAATGATATTTGCAGTTTATTCTTTATGGCATAAAGCAAACCATAAAGGTTTTCAGTTCCTTGGGGTCTTCTTTTTTCAAAGTGAATATAATCAGAAAGCCTATCTGAAATATTCAGGGCGTTAAAGGTGTCAAATGCCTCTAATATTCGTTCATTTACTTCGAGTTGTTGGTCTTTGTTGATTGAATAGACCTTTCTTGAAAAATCGTATTGGATATCAATATTGTAAATCGAGCGAATATCTTCAAGGTCTCTTAGGAACGTTCGTTTTGAAACATTGAACTTGTATGATTGTAACTCTGACTCTAGGGTTAGATAATCGTCAATCTCATTAAAAGTAGCTGGTTGGTTTCGCAGTTTCTTAATTATAAGATTGTAACGATAAATTGATTCTCTTTTCGACATTTTTTAGTTTTACTATTTACTGATTCAAAATCAAACTTGTAACTTTTGCTGTATATCTAAAAAGTAAATAAATTTCGTATTGCTTTGGCTATGGTTTTTAATTAATCCAAAATTTCAAAGTATGCAGAGCCAATTAACCTATCATATCCTTTAATTGAATATGTTCCTCCATTAAAGGTAATAGATTCATATATTTCCCCTTTTTTGAAGAAATTATCAACTTCACCTATATACTTAAGTTTTCTTTCACATGGTTTTCTTTTAAACAAGTCTGCACAAATACTAGGATTGACTATGTCTAGAAGTTGGTAAAGAATTTTTATTTTTTGGATAGATGAACAATGTTCCTTCAAAAATAGAAATGCTTCATTTAATTTTTCTTCTTTTTCGAACCCTATCATATGCTTGTCTTTACTCATAGTATGCTTTATGGTTTAAATAATTGTTGAGTCAAAGGTAAATTTTAGGTCAGCCATTCTGTGTCATACTATCATTATTTTTTATAAATCTACAAGATATTTTTTCTAATTAGCAGAACATTAACTATAAAGCAAGGGTGGGTGGGAAAAATTGCAGTTCTTTTGCAAGCCATAGGCTAGAGGGAAGGCTTGTGTGGGCTTGCAAATGTACTGCAATGTGGGTTGGGGTTGCTTTCTTCAATCCTAATGCGCCCGAATGGCGCAAAGCGGGCGGGCTAAAAAATTAAAACCCCGCGAAGCGGGGTAATTATCATTTTCTTTGTCTTTTTCTTTTCGTTAATAAGGTTTCGCATCATCAAACCCGTCAAAATAGCCTTAACGCTAACGGGCAGCGGTATGTTTTTGTTGCCGACTTCGGAGCACTTCACTGTCAAATTGTGATAAAGTTTGAAGCGAGCCACAGCCGTTGATTTCAGCACTAACTCGGCAATAAAATATACCGCATGTTATAGCCTGCCCATTCTTGTGTTTCAATAGCATCTTCATCCAACTGGTGAATTAATTTTATTTAAAACTGGAAGTTCTCCATTATTTGAAACATACTGATTAATCCACGTTCTTTCCAATTTTGGTAAATTATTCACGTCATAAAGTAAATAATAAAACCAAACAGCTTTCCCAATTTTTGTTGGATTTGTTTTCTCTGGGTTATCAAGATGTTGTTGAAATCTTGAGTAAAGACTATCAGTTAATCCGATATAAAGTATTTCATTGCTAAATGTTGTCAGAACATAACAACCTGAAAGTTTTGGAACTAATTTGAATGATGAAAGCTTAAAAGCAACTTTATCACTAGGCTGCGGGGTTAATTCGCTGATTGTCATATTTCCATTTCTTTGTCTTGTTTTACATCAGTAGTTTTAAAGAGGGCTTTGACTAATTCATTGTTGATTTTGCTTAAAGCTCCAGCGTTTAATCCGCTCGCAGTGCCGCCTTTAATCCAAAAGTCAGTATGACCTACAGTTATAGAATCGCCTTCTGCATTTTCAAAAACTTGCTCCAAAAGAGATTGCATTGTTGAAACTTTATAATCACCACAATTGATGACTCTGTTATAAAATGGCACACAGAAACGGCAAAACAACTCAACTCCATTGTATTTAAAAAGTACAGATGGCTCATCATTGCCAATAATATTTGTGATTGCCTTCCAATAATTTAAGAAAATTCTGTGCTGTCTATCAACCGATTCTGTATTGTAAACAGGATTATTGGCTACTAAAATGTACTTTTTAATGGCTTTTACAAAACTTTTTTGGTTAATACTTCCATCACCATTTTCTTCATTACTCATTCTTATTCTGTTATACCAAGGGCTTTCCTTGTTATCATTTAAGAAGTCAACATACTGCAACGCTTGTTCGTCTTCTCCTTTCATTACAGAATTCAATATCCATTTAGGGAGTGTTGGAATATTTTCAAGTTCAAGTCTTTTGGTTAGTCTGGAACGAATTCTTTGTGCTAAACCTTCTTCAACGCTTTTTTGAGTTGTGTTAACAATTAGAAAATGACACATTTGTTCAATTTCAGAAAGGTTTATTGCAATATTCACTGGAACTTCAAATTCGGAGACACCGGGGTCTTTTTCTTGTGCCATTTTTAGTCCTTCAACACGATGTTGACCGTCAACGATATTAAATGGGCATAATTCATTAATATCTATTTCAATCGTATTATTTGTGGGATTATATGAAATATTCTTGTCGGTTGCCATAAAAATGCTTGTCGGTAAAAATGCATCTCTTGTTTTTTGTCCTGCCACAATATAGTCAGCAAGTTTCTTCGCTCTACCTTTATTCAGCAATCTCTGATAACCTCTTTCATTAGCATTATCGGGGTCAAGTCTTTCAATGCTATAAAAATTGGGAATTAACAAATCTGATACTTTTAATGATGTTGCATAAAGAGTCAAATTTCCTTGTCTAACTATTGAAGCTGGTCTAATAATTTTTTTTGTCATTTCTTTGGTTTTATTTCGTTTTCACTCAGTTACGTTGTCTTTCTTTGGGTTGGCTATAACGGCTGGGGGTTGTGACCAGTTTGGGTGAGCGGGGCTTGGGATTTATCCAACGTTAAAACTTTTCCTGTGTGCCGACCCGATTGCCTAACCCATTCAGCCCAAATTGGTTACACCCCTTGTTACCAACTGGGCGTTCTGCTATTAAGAGGTTTTCTTCTGTCAGATGGTTGGGGCAGACATACTCTTTGCTTGACTTAGGATTGTGCGATAGCAACAGGGGACAAGCAATGTGTATGGCTGCAAAGCGAATAGTTTCAATTATTTTTTATTCAATGACTTAAGTGGTTCGGTTATTCTTTCGAGAAAACTTGTCTTTCCTGCTAGAATTTCGGCATGTAGTTCAATTTTACCACTTACCTTGAATTCAGAACCATTTTTTTTTAGGATTTCGTTTGTCAATGGTATTTTTGTAAAATAATATCCACCTGAACTTGAAATATCTATTACATAAGGAATTGAAATTATTTCTGTAACGATTTTTTTATTGTAGAGGTATGGTATATTATCAAAACTCAAAATCACATTTTGACCAAGTTTAATCTTATTTATCTCATTTGCCGGAATTCTTATAATTACAGATATACAATCGTTTTTTTTCTCAAGGTATGCTGTTGTTTTTATTATATAATCAAATTTAATAAAGTAGGACATTAGTAGGAAAATAATAATTATAATTGACATTATTGCAATACCCACACGCACAATTATTGGTGGTATTTGCCCAATTATGCTCCTGGCCTTTTCGCTTCTTAATTCAATGTTATCAGTTCCACTAACCATATTAATATCCAAGGTCTAATTGATTTTTAACAAGTTGAAAATATGCCCCCCTTTTTTCAGTTAATTCTTGATGATTGCCAATTTCTGCAACTTTTCCATCAGCCAATACCACAATTTGGTCAGCATTTTTTACAGTACTTAAACGGTGTGCAACTATAACCACTGTTTTCCCTTGGTAAAATTCCTGAAGGTTCTCAACAATTACACGTTCATTGTTAGCATCTAGGGCATTTGTAGCTTCGTCAAAAAAAAGAAAATAAGGGTTGCGATACACAGCTCGAGCAATCAGCAATCGCTGGCGTTGGCCGTGACTCAACCCCTGACCCTCTTGACCAATCATTGTGTTAAATTTAAGGGGTAGTGCCATTACGGTATCGTAAATATTAGCCATCTTTGAGGCCATAGCTAATCTTCTTGTATCAATCTCGCCGTCAGCGGTAGCAATATTTCTGGCAATAGATTCTGAGAATATGAATCCATCCTGCATAACCGCACCACACTGCTCTCGCCACCAGTTTGAATTGATTGTTGCTAAGTTGTTACCGTTAACAAAGATTGAACCCTCAGAGGGGGAGTAATAACTTAGAATTAACTTGAGTAATGTAGTTTTGCCGCTGCCGCTGTACCCTACAATTGCAGTAACTTTTCCTTGAGGTATGCTAATATTTACCCTATCGAGCACTTTGGTAGACGTTGGACCATCATATCGGAATGAAAGGTTATGAATATCTATACTGCCTCCCGAAAAATTTGTGATAACACTTTGTGAAGAATGTACTTCTTCTTCCTTTATATGAATTTCGTTTATGCGGTCTAAGCTGATTTTAACGTCTTGCAAATCAAGAGTGAAGTGAACAGCCTGTTCAATTGGTAGCGCCAATTGACCAATAATGTATTGGGTGGCTAACATCATACCTAACGTCATTTCACCACTAATAACTGCGGTAGCGGCCATAATGGTGATAATCATATTTTTGCCCTCGTTAATGAGTATGTTTCCAGCCTCACGACGCTGCTCTAACTTCAATGCCTCTGTGTGCAACTCCAGTAAGTCAACCTGAATGTCCTCCCACTCGTAGCGTTTCCTGTTTGTGCAACCCTGCAGTTTAATCTCTTGCATCCCTGCAATGAGTTGATATGTAGTGGATTGGTTTTGAGAACGGCGATTAAAGAATTTATAATCAAGCAGCCTGCGTTGTTTCAGGAAAATAGTCACCCAACCAGCATATATAATACTGCCCAATAAGAAAATAGCGAAAATCTTTACACTGTAGTAAAGGAGCACTGCGCCGAAGGTGATTAGTGAAAAAAAGGAGAATACTGTTTGTAATGAGCGAGAGGTAATAAAGAGTTCCACACGTTCATGATCTGCCATGCGCTGCAGAATGTCACCTGAACGTCTGGTGTCGAAGTATCCCATTGGAAGTTTTAAAAGTTTTATGAGAAAATCTGACACAAGCGATAAATTAATACGCACGCTTACATGCAACAGAAGCCAACGACGGATATAATCAATTACAGTACGACTAATAATGAGCATGGCTTGTGCCAACAGCACCACGTAAATAAATGAAAGATTACGATTGCCAATACCAATATCCACAATTGCTTGAGTAAGAAATGGAAAAACCAGTTGTAGCAGAGAACCGAAAAGAAGACCTAGTGCCATTTGCGCAAAGTATGACCTATAGCGACGAAAATATGATACCAACATACCTAAGCCTCGGCGAACTGGCTCATCGTTTTTTTTCTCAAAAAATTTTCTTGTAGGTTCTAGTAGCAATACCAGCCCCTTTTCCTGACCTTCATTTACAGTATTTGCCCAGTGTTGCCTAACTTCCTCTTCGGAAAATGTTGCGATACCAAAGGCAGGGTCGGCAATGTGGAATAAAGAACTTCCCTTAGAAAACCAACGATGAGATACTCTGTGCAACACAACAAAATGCTGATGATTCCAATGAAGGATGCAAGGTAAGGGACGTTTCTCAAGCAGAGTGGACAAAGGTATTCGTCCTCCTACTGTCCGAAACCCTAGCTGCTCTGCAGCGTGGCTAATGGATAACATTGATACGCCAATACGAGTAGTGTGGCAAAGTTCTCTAATGGTGTCCTGCGTTAGTTTTAAACCATAATGTGCTGATATCATGGTTAAGCAAGCAGCACCACAATCCATTGAGTCATGCTGTAGTTGGATGGGAAATCGTTTCAACATTTTGCTGTACTTTCTTATTTCTTATCACTTTCAAAGAAAGTATTTACCTTCTCCATTCTATGTTGCTTACCTTTGTTGAAAAGGTAAGTTAAGCGGAAAGCCAAACCATATGTGTCACGTTTAAAACTTCCAACCTCTATGGCATCGTCACTAATAATGTTTGTAATTTCTTCTGAGGTTACCAAACCACGTAAGGCAACATATAAAAAGAGATTTTGTTTTGGGAATCGCTTCATTATATATACTGCATCTAATGAGTAGTTAGGTTCTGCATAGCCCTGTGGGCTCAACGTTTTTCCGTAATATCTGCCAAAACCACCTATTGCAAATCCCTTTGGTAACCCCATAGAAATAGATAAATCAACGATGTACGTAGTATTTTCTCTGGCAACGCCGTTACGTTTATACTCTTCGTAAAAAAGTTGAATGTCTGGCTCAACAGATAAAAACTTAAAAAACTCAACTTTTCCAGAAAGACGTAAGCCTGCAAATATTCTATCTGTTGAGTTTCCATAAGTTGTTGTTTTGAATGACTTTGAATCGTATGATGTAATGGCAGACACAAGGTTGCTGGTTTCATAGAAAAACAGAGTGCTGTTGAAAGTTATAGGCCTTGTTCTGTATGAGTGAGAAAATTCATAAGCGTTTCTGGTTGAGGGGGCTAGCTTTGGGTTACCTATAAATGCAGTCATGCTATCAATCTCAATGCGGTAAGGCGAAAAAGCCCAAGCTGAGGGGTAATATGATGACCGACGATACTCTGCTTTTATTCTATTAGCATTGTTTAACTGTTTTGAAAGAATTATGGTTGGGTAAAGAGCATGCTGGGTATTAGGGGAATTTGATGTATTGCTAAACTCCATTGCGTTTCGCTCAACTTTTAGCCCAATGTTTATATCGAAGCCTTTTAGTCTTGAGTATAAGTCTGCATAAGTGTTATATCTTTGATTAGAAAAATCGTTCCCGAGAATTGCTCCGCTTAAAGTTCCACTGAACACTTGATAGTAAACTTGTGCTCCTACTGTCAATTTTGTTGTATTGCTAAGTTGGTTAATGTGCTCAACCTTCATGTTGACAGATTTCTTTTTACCATTTTCATCATTAACGTGTGTCGGGGCTCCTTCGTATGAAAAGTCGGAATATTCATCACCGTCCATATAGTGTAAATTGATATTTGCGCTAAGCGAATTGCCCTCCTTTGCTAAGTTGCGCTTATAGAAAACGGTGTAATTTCCAATAAAGTAATCAGTGGTATTATGTATAGAGAAAGGGGCAAGTGGTGTTGAAATGCCACTGCTAATTCTTGTTGGTGTATAATACATAGTTTTATCAACTCCTGCAAGACTATTGTTGGTTGAAAAGTTAATAAAGTCGTTGGGGCTTGGGAAATAATCTAAATTAAGAATGAAGTTATTAGTTAGCTCAAATGGATTCTTACAATAACCCGCAGTGCTATAGGTTTCATTTGTAATAAGGTTGTTTCTAATTTCAGAGGTTTCCCACGAATTATTGCGAATATAGTTAGAATAAGCAATGTTTAAACGCATTTTTTTCCATCCAAACACAATACCAGTATATGTATCAGCATATCGCCCATTGGCCATAAGTGTAGCATCAATATTACCCCAAAAACCTTTGCTTGGCTCTTGTTTAAGAATGATGTTAATTACACCATCGTAGTCAATATCTACACTTGATGGGGGCGATGTTATAACCTCAATTCTTTCAATATCCTTAGGATTAATTGAGCGGATATCAATAGATCGCCCAGTGTTTATTCCATTAATTAGTATTAATGAGTTCTCTTTTCCTTTAATTTTGGTTTCGAGAGTAATTGGATTCACCGTTATTTCAGGAAAACTACTCAAAATATCAGGTGTACCTATCGACTTTGAAAGGATTGTGCTATCCACCAAGTAGACAGTTCTGTCGAGCAGGTCTTGTACTTTTCTCTGTCCTGTTACTTGTACTTCGTTGATCAGATTAACATCTGGTATAAGGGCAATGAAACCAAAATCAAAAGTTTTTTGGTGTGTTCTTATGTTAAATGAAATTTCTTTACGCTGGTAGCCAACATAACTAACGAGCATCCTATAGCCATTTTTAATTGGCACGCTTGTAAAATTAAATGAAGCCAAGGAGTCACTGGCTATACCAGCAAATATATTATTATCATTAGAATCGACAACCTGTATCGTTGCATAAGGAAGAGGTTCTTGGGACAAACTATCTATAACCGACCCTTGTATTTGAATTTTTTGAGAAAATAAAAAAAATGGGGAAGAGAAGAAAAACAAGAATAAAAGCAATCTTTTCATATTCGTAGCCCTTTATAAACAAATTAAAATATTATCTACTTATCACAATGAATTTTCATGCTAAAGCTAACAAGAAAGTTCTATAATTCTTAAATTGATGACAACTATTCGCAATATGTAATGTATTTAGGCTGTGGAGCAAAAGGACAATTTGGAGAAGGGTAAAGCCAATTCTCTTCGCCATATGAAGCCATTACATCAGTCCAACAAATGCCAAGGTTGTAGCGACAGTCTTCAAATTCAGCACATTTTGAGCATGCGCTATCTTCTGGGAAAGAAGACTGGGGAATGAAAAATAAATTTTTAGCACGTTCGGAGTCCCATACATCCATTATTGAGTTTTCAAGAATATTCCCAATTGTTAGATTTTTATTAAAGTATGACTTTTCGCACAAGGTAACATCACCGTTAGGTAGTATGAGTAATGCACTTTGATTGCCAGTGCACATATTGCGTTTAGGGAAGAGCTCACTTTTTATCTCAGTAGGCAGACTAAAAGATTTGTCCGTTACATTAACATCAGCATATAGTTTAAAATGGCATTCATCCTGTTTATGTAAAAGCAGCTCTTTAATTTCTTCAATATTATTAGATGTTAAGCGGAATGATAAAAATTCCTCCTGTGATTTATACATAGAATGTGCGGGAGCTGTAAACTCTATAATATAAATATTCTCATACTGTTTAAAGAAATCTATATATTGCTCCATCTTTTCAATACTAAAAATTAACGAAGTAACAACCGATTTTAACTTAATTCTGAAATTATTGTTGTTTAACAATTTAATAGTATTAAGGATTTTATGACAGTAGCTTTCGCTTACTCCAAGATTTTTCTTAAGATCATCACTAAATATTGAATCAAGTGAAATTTGTATTTCTTTTACACCCAGTTCTTTTAGTTTAAGAATTTGCTCAAGAGATAAAGGGCATTTTGTAGATATATATAAGGAGTATTTTGCATTAAAAAGTTCATGGAGTAGTTCATACCAGTATTCGTATAGAAAAAGTTCTCCTCCCTGCAAATCAAAACTTCGGACACCCAACCTTTTTGCTTCCCTAATTAATTCAACTAAACGGGGAAAAGGAATTTTGCAATCGTGAATAATTCTTTTATCTGCATAACAATACACACAATCTGTAACACACCTAGTGTTCAGCAGTATAGCCACATCAATAGGAATATTATATCGAGTAGTACTAAAATCAAACGAACCTTTTAAATTAAAATCAAGAACGGAGTATTTTCGTAAAGTAAAAGAGGACTGATACTCTACTAAAATCTTATTAGGATAGTAAAAGAAAGTATTATCATACTCAACAACAACCCTTTTTTCATTATTGACAAACTGCACAACAAGGTCGTAAGCTGTTTCAAAGGTTATGTTGAAAAAATTTGAAATTTCAATAAGATTTTCATTTAATTTCTTGTCACCCCTAAAAAATGAAAGCATCATAGCATGAATTGGATGGATAAATGTTGCTAGATTGTCTTGGGCGATATTATCGAAATCGGCAAATCTTGTCGAAGCTAGAATAATGCGATTAATATCACTTCGCATAATGTAATATGGATTTAGGATGAAATACTTTTCAAGCAACTCCTTATTAAGCAAAAAACTTTCTTTATTCATTGTGTCAAACATTATTTTGTTTAAAAAAAACACTCTAATTCTCTGAGTCAACATTTTTCTTAATCAATAAAGCACTGTAGCGAATACCATACCTACACCTTACCCATTTCTCATTCGATTTACTTCCAAATATTATAAAATATTTATTTGCAAAATCCCAATTGCGATTCAACCACATCAAAAAAAGCCTAGTTCTTACTTTCGTGCTACCACTAAAGCGAATTAGGCATTCAGGAAAACGATTTGTAAAATCATAAAGTATCCAAACTATGGTATTCAATATCTTATTTGTGTCGTTGTTGTTTGGTACAATATACTCATCAATTACTCCTGTAGTATTTTCAATAACACCAAATTTAAATTGATATATTCTTACTACAGGTGATTTTATAAATTGAGCCACCATTTTAATACAACCTTTCTCTCCTATGCTAAAAAAATAATAATTGATACCCTCATTAATACAATTCACTTTGTATTTTTCAATATTCTCCATTTTCTGGAATGATATGTTAGCAACATTCATTGACATTTAAAACTAATAAGAAATAACTATACCTATTTACAACATTTTGAAAGTGCTTTATAGAAAAAACTAGCAAGAAAATTCAATGTGCAATTGAACGATTTTCTTGCTAGTAATTTAGCTTGATTCAGGGTATTTACTGAATCGACTGTTGTGGTTGCGATGGACCACCTGCTCCAGAAACAGAGTGCTTTTCACATCCTGTAGCGCATCCACTTTTGCAGTAGTCGCAACCACTAGCTAAAGTGTCTTTCATTTCGTCATCGCTCAACACATTGGAAGTCTCAATGGGTTGAAATTCCTTGTTGATGTCTTCAAGTTTCATAGTAAAAGTTTATAAATTAATAATTAAGATGTCAATACAAAGTAAAATCATCAGACGGTAAAATGCTTACCGTCACTTTATTTTGAGATGATATTTCCTTAAAACTTTGCAGTATTCAATGCAGTGCCCCATTTCCCTTAACCTATTTATCATGTTTCTAGCAGTCTTATCGCTACAGTTAAATTTTTCACATATTTGTTTAGGTGTGTTTATCCAACCTTTTTCTATTGACTCTAATAAATACTCAAGTCTTTTTGAATAAGTCAAATAGTCCATTTTCATAGTTTTTTTATTTTTTATCTTGTTTGCAGAGAGCAAATGTGTTGCAAATTTGTGTAGGACTTTGCATTGGAAAATTTGCAACTCTTTTGCTGGGGGCGGTTCGCCTTGTTGGTAACGGTATTTGTATATGAAATCGGTGGCGATTGATTGCAGGACTTTTCGCATACCGATAAACTTTAAAAACTGCACAGTGGTTCAAATTGACACCAAACCGCCACTGTTTTATATACAAGGTTATGGTGCGTTTTTATTATGGAACTTGAAGAATTGCAAAAAAAGTATTCCGAATTAGAAAATAAATACAGAGATTCAGTTCGAGAAAACAACTCATTAACTGAGAAGATAAAAGAGCAAACTACTTTAATGATGCAACTAAGAATAGATTTAGTTGCCGAAATGAAAATGGCTAAAATGATGTTTGAAATGGTGCTTGCAGATGGTCATACTCACAGGGCTAAAGAATGGATTGCGAAATTGTCAAAACATGTTTTAGACTTAAATATAAACAAGGCTGAACAGTCGATTATCAGAAAATTGGATTATGATGATGGGCTGCCTTTTTAAATGCACCATAACGGTTGATGGTAGGGTGTCGTACGGGATTTCGAAGCTGCTTTCTTATCAGGTTACAACTTAATTACTTTACGAGCTACAAACCTTTCGCAAACCACTGAAACCCTTATTGGCTATACCGCGTGTTGGGTGCTGGGCGTGTGTCCTGCGATGAATCAGGGCACTTTCAAATATACAAAACTTTCTGCAAAGTCAGGGAGTACGTTCTTTGAAATTGATTCATCATAACTTTAGATGAGATGAGAGACTGAACTCAACTCTTGTAAACAACTTGCGGAGGTCGAGCGAACTGACTGGCTGGGGTTGCTACAGAGATAGTTCAGGTTGGCCTCTCGGATACGCTTTACTGGAAGCGTTTCCAATCCGCCCAGCGGTGCTTCCCTTTCAAGGGGTAGGTGCTGAACGGCTTGGGTTAAAAGGCAGAAAGTCAGCAATGGCGAAAATCTGTCAGGAGCGAGCATAGGAGTTGAACGAAAGTAAACCGACCGATGACGTGTCGAAAATAACCTTTACGAGACTGAAAACCGTGTGTGGGACGGTCACACGGGATAAGGGCAGAGATTACCAGCCTATCGGCTGCCTCGGTCTCCGGCATTAAGGCGGCAAGAACTACGCTCATTGGCTCATCTAAGGAACAGGAGAACCTACCTACCGATGCTAAGAGAGAATGCCGAAAACCCCTAGGGCAAGGCAGAGAGTATCGAAGCGGTGGAGTAGGGGCGGATTAACCCGTAGTAGCGACTTGTGCCACCTAAAGGCTCTGGAAACTTAGCCACAGCGAAGGGGTTAACGGACTCAAGGTAATTTAGCCAACCTCGTTCACACGGGGGATGAGCTTGTTTCAGCCTGTCAACCTGAAATGGTTGCGCGAGTTCGAGGAGCCGTGTGATAGGAGACTGTCAAGCACGGTTCTGGGAGAGGCTTGGGGGTGAAATTCCCCCTTGCCTACTCGACTTTGTTATTCTTCGTTCTTGTCAGCATATTTAATAATCAATTCATCCTCAAATCCAAACACTGTCAACGCTTGTTTTATTCTGTCAAATTTTCCAATATTATCAATGTTTCCTTCAATAAAATACGTGTCATTTAATGGCAAAGCTTGTCTTAAGCAATCTTCCGTTGGGTTTTTTGATAGGCTTATTTTGTGTCCAATATCAGAGGTGAAGAAAGTTTCAGGTTGCAAATCAAATAGCTGTTTAAAAACTTCGATGTAGAGTTTTGCGACTTGATTAACCTCAAGTCTTTGGTCAAAGAATATAGCATATTCAAGTTTTTTGTGTTTTGGGTCTTCTGCATCAAAGATATTCACTTCGTCATTATCTGATTCTTGTTCAATCTCGATTTCTGGCATTTCCCAAATTTTCATGAACCTTTCTGATATTTCATTTGCTCGTTTTTCAATTTCTTCTTTATTCCATTTATCTTTCTCTTTTAAGTCACGGTTTAACCAAAGACGACTGAATTTGTAGCCTTGCTCCTTGCCATCAATATTCATATCCCTTTTTTCGATAAACGGTTTATTGCCGAGTTTTCCATTATTACCCGATAAAGTCAAGTTTCCGATAGTGTTTAAGTAATTTTCTTTTATAAAGTTGTACTCTTCTTGACCTAATTCGATTTTCCATTTTGGGTCAGGGTTTTGTGGGAAAATATGTTCAATTGTAATGTCGGAATTACCCTCTATTACAACATGTTCAATATTATTGAAATTTTCCAATCTTTCAAGCAAGTAAATTCTATTTTTGGGTTTTATATTGTAAACGTCTTTCTCTTTCAATGCATTAATTACCTCTGCATTTCTTGGGAAACGTTGAACTCTCGATAGCTTCAATAAAATCTTTTGAATTGAAGTTAGGTAATCCTCTTTTTTAAAGTCCTTGTGATAATACAAACCCATGAATATTTTATTCAACGCATTTGTTGGTAAACCTAATATAAACCTACGCCATGTGTATGATTGAACAAGATTTAATACTGAAATGAATGTTGGTTTGTCAATTATGCTGTTTGAATAATCTTCATAAACCTTCATTAGAAAAGGGAAAGCAACATTTATTTCTAATCGGTTTATGTATTCCAATTGTGTTCGAATGTCTTTATCTATCTCGTTTTTAGGGTTTATCAATTTGTTGTAATACTTAACGAGAGATTTCAAGTCCGCCAACACGTTCTCCAATTCGTCAATTGTTGTTGTTGGGTATTGGGATTTGAATTTTACGTAAACCTCGCCCTTGTTTGGAATCTCTTTGTTTATTAGAGTCAGATAATCTCTTATAAAATCAGAAACTCGGCTTTTGTTTAAAATCTCGTCTTTTGCATTTTTTTCAATTACTTCCCAATATGATTTATATATCTTTTCTTGGTTTGTTCTTGACAAACCCATTAAAATATAGTTTCGGATTAAATCTGCTTGAGAAAGTTCAAGTCCAGTTGAGTTTAAACTTTCAAAAATTCTTTGAGGATTATCCTTTTGCCTATCCAAGGCAATATCAACAAAAATCAACTTATTTAACCCTCTCAATACAGTATCAAAATTCTCTTTGTTTATATGAGATTTAAAGAAATTAAAGTTTTCGATAATTCTTGAATAACCATTGAATTCTTCGCCTTCAGAAGAGTTTAAAATATGGCGTAAAGCTTCTTTGTTATTATCTGTTGGTTTAAGTTTTAGTTTTTCTGCTTCAGGTGCAAACTCGTTTATTAAGTATGTTTTGTGAATTCGACTTACTAAAGTTGGATTTTCAAGTTGTTGAGCTAAACGATATAAAGCAATAAAAATAAGAGTAATGGTTGTAAGTCGTTGCTGTCCATCAATGATTGTTAATTCAGTCAATCCCGATGCAGTATAAACGTCATCGTGGACATATACAATACTCCCAATGAAATGTGCATTTACTTTTTCGTTTTTTCCTGTTTCAATAATGTCAAAAAGTAGCTGTTTACATTGTACTAAATTCCAATCATAATTTCTTTGATATACAGGTATAGCGAAAGTCGTTTCGTTTGTCGCTAAAAATTTGTCAACTTTTGTTTCGTTAGCTTTCATATTTTAATCTCTTATTTTTCAATGTAGTACGGTCTCTTAGCCTTGCACCCAACGTTCCTGTGGTTTGGACTGCTGTGGAGTGAACTACTGCACAGCTATCCGCCGTTAAGAACTTAGTTAAAGGTAGCAATAATTCTGCAATTGAAATATCAGCCACAGTAGGCTAAACCACATGTTATGCACCGTATTTTTCTTTTTACTTATTCACTTGGTTATTCAATTCATCGATATCTATTTCTTTGTCTGATTCAACCAAACCGTCAATGTTAGTAATCAAGTATTCTTTAATTTCATCATATTTTTCTTTGTCAAACAAAGGGGAATTTATCCCTATTATATAATCTTTTGACCTTGTTATCACAAACATTTGTTTTAACGTTGGTGTCGTACGAGTAGAACCTGTCACTATTTCTGGTTCTCCTGTCGGCATCTCATACGTCCAGAATGCAATGTCTCTCCCTTTTTTTGATTTAAGAAATTCATATTTATTATTCGTATTTTTATAATAGTTGTTTTCTATATAATTTATTTCCCAGTTAATATAAATTTTCATCAAGTCAATGTTTGAAAATTCAATGAGCGTATCAGTTAGGAATTTCGCTTTATTAAGCGCTAAAATTTGAACTGCTTTATTATCGATATTGAAAACATTTTTTCTTTCAGTTGTCTTTTTATCGATACCGTAAATCTCAATGTAAAAGTGATTTTTTGGGTAATTATAAACTAATATCAAACTTTTAGGAGTTCCTATTAATCCTTGGGCATTCACTATGCTTGAATAAAGGATAAAGAATAAAAAGAATAGTTTTTTCATTGTTTCTCGTTTCGTTAAAATAATATGGTGCATAACGGTTGAGTGTAGCAGCAGTAAGGGATTGCGGGTTACTTTCCTGTCAAAATACACCGAAGTTTGAGCGGGGCAGAATGCTTGATTTACCACTGAAACCCTTATTGCTGCTACACTTTGTTACCAACTGGCCTTCTTTCTTGTCAAGCGATACACCTTTTTGTTTATCAACTATTTCTATCATTTCGTTTTGTCTGTCGGATAGTGTATCAGCAAAGTTTTATTTTTTAAGTGGGATATTTCTTGTTTTTTTCGGGTGGGCAAAGCAAGCTCTTTTGCAAACTTTGGTTTGCGGGTTGGCTTTGAGCGGTTTGCAAATGTGCTTGCTTTGCGTCCGGGTTCATATTAGTTAAACTTTCCTGTGATTTGTGAAATATCAAATTTGCCGTCAATGTTTTGAATTTCGATTTTTCCATTCAGAATATCGAAGAAGAAATCGCGAATACGGTCGAAGGTCAAAATGGCGGGCTTTCCGTCTTTTCCAATACCAATATCGTAAGTTTTCAGCAGTTGTAAACCGAGCGAGGCAGCTGTCAAAAGAAAATGATTTTGAAACTTATCGGTATCCAACAAGTCGGCTGCCAACACTTTACCTATTACAGTGTAACTGCGCAACGTTTTCTGAATTTCCTCATTGGTGAGCGTAGTTTTTACCTCATCGGTAGTAATATTCATTTCAATTTTACCTGAATTTTGTGCCTGTGGAAGTCCTTTGTAAAGTGCGCCCAAGTCAGCCAAACTCAAATTGTAAAGCCTTGCATCGGCGGTAGCAATCATCGGCTCAATTGAAAACGCACTCGGCAAAAGCAAGGAAATACTGCCTTCTACCCGCACCGACGGCGTGTTGAACGTGCCGACAAGGCTGTTTTTGAGGTCGATTTGCTGCGTAGCAAACACACCGCCAACCACTATACTGTTTTCCAACACGACATCATCTGCATAAATGCTGCCCGCCACAAAAGCATTGTAAAGCGCTACACTCTTGGCGTTTATATCGGAATGGAAAACGAGTTTGGCGTTTCCTGCCCGCGAAACAAGGCTGTTTGCCGAGCCAACGCTCTTTTTGAACGCGATATTGCCTTTTGCCTCGCTGTTGACATAAAGTTCCAATTGCGTGAAAACAGCACCTTGAATTTCGAGGTCTCCGTTTTGAATCTCTAACTTGTGGGCATAAACCGGTCCTTCGATTACCGTATTGCCCTGCACTGTAATAGTGCGATTGAGTTCCGCGGCCTTTTCGGGCAAAATAGAGCCGCGCACCAGGTTGTCTTTCAATTGTATGTTGCTTTCGTTAAAACGAAGTTCTTTTAACTCTTTCATTGTGATATTATTTTTATGATTAAACTGATTTTATTGAGCTGAAATTTAGCATTTTAACAATATTTTCCCGCACACGATTTGTGTGTGTATCGCCTGTGGAATAACGATTGCTGACTTCCGCGTTGAAATAACGCCCGATTTTCTCGGCATTGTCTTTGGGAAGGTTTCCCCAAGTTTTTGCCTGAAAATCAGAAATCATTTCGTTTGCCTGCATTTTTGGCAAAAAATCGGCTTGATACAGATTTTTGTCAATCTGACTTTTTTCGTTTTGCGTTTCGATAAAGCAGACAGGCGAATACTGCACGGCTGCAACGCTCTCGTTCAGAACGGTTTGATTGATTGTGTCGTTCAAGCGTTTCTGTTTCACGAGAAAAGTATTTGCCTTGCCGATAGTGTCAAACGCGCTTTTTTTGGCAATAGAGGCAGAAAGTCGCACCTGTAAATCGCCGCTCTCCGCGCCAAAAACGGCCACAGTACTTGCCAAATCGCCTGTCAAGGTGCGTCCTGCATGCTTGTCGCTCTGATTTTTGAAGACGAAAGCAGGCTTGTCCAATTCGTAAATACGGTTGGAAAGTTCGTTGTCCAAGTCCTCAAAAATTTTCAGGTAACGGCTCGAAATACGCTGATAGTCGCCTTGCATCTGCGTTTGTTTTTCCACACAACGTTTTGCCATTGAGTGCAGGTGTGCCAAATGGGAATCTAAACGGCTCGAAAGTTCTGCAATCTGCTGGCTGATTTCAGAGCGAATTGTTTTGAAAAAACCTTCTACAATGGTACTACCCACTTTCTTTGCGTTGCTGTCGATAGATACAATTTGTGCCGTTTCGGTAGCAACGACTGCACCAGTGAGAACATTTACAGAATTGTTACAATTCGCTACACTATTGTCGAAAGGAGTTGTTTCAACATCAATATTTACCTGTACATCTTCGTAAGCCGTACCGCTGTATGGTACACTTCCGCTATATGGTTTTCCATCTACAGAACCAGAATAACTGACTCGACCCGAATAGTGAACTGCTATTTGTTTATGAAAACTTTGTCTATAACTCATAATTGTTCGTTTTTAAGGGTTTGAAAATTATTAGCCATAAACAGTTTGTTAGCCATATCTTTTACCCGCTGCGAACTGCCCGAATTAGAAAGATATTTGCTGAACTCGCTTTTTACCTCCTTGTCGATTTCTTTTGACGGTTGCCACTCAATATTTTCAATATTGGAATTAACCGTGTTTTTAATGGTTGATTGAGTTTGTTTGCTCAACTGTGCATTATTTAATTGAATATCAATATTTTTGCTGTCGAATTTATCAAAATTACACTCTGAAATTACCACAGGAACGGACAGGGTAGAATTTTCAACATTGCCTTTTTCAAGCAAAATTCTGTCAGTCAATTTTTTCTGTTCCGACATATCGGCAAGAAAGTTTGTCATTGAGTTGATAACTCTCAAACCTCGAAATTTTACATTCGAGGCAATGATCTTCTGACTTGCCGCCAGCGATTCGAGTTGCGAAACAGGGACGGTTGCCGTCAGGTATTTTGTACGGTTAGATACCTTTTCCAATTCTTTAACTGCAAAATCGACAGTTGGTTTATCCAATTCAAAAATTCGCTGTTTCAGGTTTTGATTCAATCCGTTGAAAAGTTTCAGATAACGAGAGGAAATCATATTATAGTCGCGTTCCATTCTGCCGCGTATTGCCAAAAGTTGCTTTTTTTGTGCGTTGAGCTGCATTAAATGCGAATCGACATCGCTTTGCAGTTTGGCTATTTTCTGCGAAATTTGAGAACGAATCAATGTGTAAAAGCCCTTGTTCACATTGTCGCAAACATGGTCGGCGGCTTTCTTTTCTGCCAAAACTACGGCAGTTTGCATTGCTACAACCGCAGTTGTAGTCCCCTTGATATGATTGGACACTGAATGAATTTCCTGTGCCATCGGGTTGGTATCTACTACGCAATCTATATGTGCCATAATCTTAAATTTTTATTTCGTTATCATTATCAAATTCGCCCTGATTTTCAAGAATATCGTCGATTGCCTGCTCGCGATCGAATTCGTCTGCATCGTATTCCAAACCGAGTTCGTCAAGAATTTGCTGTAAAGACTCATCGTCCAAGTCGTTCAACTCACCTTCGGAATATTGATATTCTTCGGTTTCGTCATCCTCTTCTTGTTCTTCGTCTTCAGAAACTTCTTCCTCTTCTTCCTCTTCTTCGTTGTCGTCTTCAGAAAGTTCATCCTCTTGAATTTCGGAATCGTCCTCTGTAAGTTCTTCTTCGGAAATTACTGCCTGTTCTACAACAATTTCCTCGTCTGCTTGCTCGCCCTCCGCCTCTTCGTTCAGGAGATTCCGACCTTCGTCGGAATAACCGTCGAATGGAGTTTCTTCTTCGCGTTCTTTCAGGTTTTCCAACGCATTTTTGGCAATAATCGGCAAATTGAGTGCGAGATGCTCAAAAGTAATGTCTTCTACATTGGGTGAAGGCGGCAATTCCGAAGATTTTGCAAACAGCGGATTAACCAAAGCCAAAGGCTTACGGCGGTCGTTGAGGTCACGTACTTCATCGGCGGCAACTGCCACTTCATTGGAATACCCATCGCGAAGTTTTGCATCGTAATATTCGATATGTCCAAATTTATCGGCTTTCTGGTCAATATCTTCTTTGAGACGTTCCATATAATCTTCAAAATCCGATTGAGTCCGCTTAAATTCGTTTGACTGCATTTCGAATGCAATTAATGTTTCGGCAGCATTATCAACCACATCAACAACGGTGCTGTCAAGGTTACCCTCCGACTGTACCATAGTATCTTCGGTGCGTTGCAACGAAACCAAGGTATTATAGGCAGCCACATATTCCTGCAAACTTTTTCCCATATCTCGAATAATATCAGCGGCTTCGGCACGGTTGCGACCATAAAAATCTTCGCAGTTTTCGTGCCAACGATTCAGATACTCAATTTTTTGGTCTTTGATATGATTGTAAATTTTAAGGCGTTCAATGCGGTTTTCAGCCATAAGATTTTGAACAACAGGTGTAACGATTTCCTCGTAAATCTGGTGTACGCCAAAAGGCAAATTGGTTGTGCTGCCATCTTCCGCCGTCCACATTCCCGAAACGAGATTATATTTTACCCGCGAACTCTGTTTGAGTTGGAAAGGCTCGTATCCCTGCACCGATTCGGTATAATCGAACTTCTCGTTGCGGATACGTTCGATTTCTTCGTGCTCCAAAAGCGGAGAATAGTGATTGTAAGGCGATTTGAGAATTTGATACAAAACTTTGTTCGATTCAAAAATTATTTTATCGGTAGAAGCTACCTTCAAGGCAGAAATTGCTTGTACAGAATTTGCCATTGTGATCATTAGCCCCTTCAAAACGTCCTCAAACTGTTGTGTTTTGTTCGACAATGAATCTTTTAACCTATTAAGTTCCTGAAATTTATTTACACTACCCGCATATTTTTCCTTGTTGAAAACAGGAATAACCGGTGCGTTTTCAGGAATTTCCGTAGTCGCAAATTCATTTAGAAATTGTAGATATTCGCATTTATCGGCAACTAATGGTAACGATACCGAAGTGGTATCCAAGTCGTCCATACAGTAAGAAATGGTTCGCAGAGAACGTTCCAATTTGCCGAAATAATCGTGCTGGTTAATTTCCTGAATAGAAGTAGAATACTCATCTGTCTCAATGGATTCCGTGTCTTGCGAAGTTTCCACAATCGGAGCTTCCGACGACAAATTTTCAAGATCAGCGATTGTTTCAATGAGCAAATCGTTTTGCCGCGAAAGTTGCAATGTAATTTCCGACTCATCAACCTTGCCTGTGTAATCAACAATGAAACTTTTGTCTTCGTACTTGATTTGATCGGCAATGGGAACATAAGCCACGCCCAACTTGCTCACTTTGTAGTCACGGAAAATCTCGCTATGCTGTTTTTTAAATTCGGCAATGCGCATGTCTTTGTCCGCAATCTGTTTTCCCAACCCGCTTTTTTTTATGAAATACACAAAGAACAGAATGATTGTGAGAAACCAAACCCACAACTTGGAAATTTCTGCCTGCAACGCCGTTTTTTCTTCTTCGAGAACGGCAATTTGCTTTTCAATTCGTTCCTCTTCGGCAACGATTTTTTCAGCCGCCTGGCTGTAATAGTTGAACAATATCTTCGCCTGGTCTTGATAGACATTGTTCGATTCTGGAAAAATTTTACCTGTCATGATTTTTATGATTTTAGATTTAGTTTGAATAAATACTCTTTCTGCTTTGATAAATTCTTTCTGCTTTTTTAAGATTGCTACCGATTGCCTCCTCGTTCATCGAATAATTGGAAATTGCAAACGCAATATCGTTGATAACACGAATAAATTGCTGTTCCAAGCCATGTGCCTCTGCATTTTCGGTTGGTGAAATAAACCGCAAGCTGTCTTCAAGCGTATTTATTTTACGAATAAAATATTCGGGCAAGTTCGGCAAACCGTTCATTTTGTCTTTCAAATCGCGCATTGCTGTTTTCATTTCATTAATACCGTTGCGGTTAAATGTTTCCTGTTGATACACTTCCTGAACTTTGTTGCCTGAATGAATAACGGCAATAAAACCAAGCAGTAACAGAAAAAACAGTCCGCAATGAATGATAAACTGCAAAGCAAACGTCCATTCGTAAGCAAGGTTTCCAATCAGCATTACAGCAATAGCGGTAATAGCGTAGAGCCAAGTGAAAAACCATCGTAAGCCAAGCGAACCGACTTTTTTACCCGATTTGTCGTTCAAATCAACCCAAGGAACAAGAATGTCGAGAAAAAGCAGTCCGTAAATGACAGACGAAACCACGATATTTAGCACGAGAATATCGGTTGCCAAACTGCCGCGAAACAGTAGAAACGCAGCAATAATAATTGCCTCTCCGCCAAGCAGCGCAATAAATGATAATATTTTCTTTGTATCCATAATTCGTAATTTTTAATTCGTAATTATCTCTTATTTCCACATTTTGGGCAAAATTTCACACTCGGAGGTAATGTTGTTCCGCAACGGCTACAACTGTCGCCGGAAGAAACCTGTTTTCCGCAGTTTCCGCAGAAAGTTGCCCCAGCCACCATTGGAGCGTTGCAATGCGGACAGTTTCCGCCACCCGATTGTAACGGTGTTCCGCAACTTACGCAACGTTTGGCGTTTTTATCATTGTCCGTTCCGCATTTTGGGCAAGGGTTGTATTCATCGCCACAATGCGGGCAAAATCGGGTTGTGCTGGGGAACTTTTTGGCGCAGTTGGAACAATACACCATTTTAACCTGTTGTTGCTGCTCTTGATTAAAATTGCCGCCTTGCTGATTATTGCCGCCAAAATTAGGCTGATTGAATTGTGGCTGCATCATTCCGCCACCAACAGCGCCGCCGCCACCCATTCCACCCATCATATTCATTGCCATCAGACCGCCAATAAGTCCGCCGTTGCCATTTCCAAAACCATCAACAGCATTGTTAGCGGTATTGAACATTTGTTCTTGTTGCCAAGTGTGCCCTGTAATTGACATCGACGCTTGCGTTGCAATGGCTTCCGCTACCTTTCTGCCTTCTTCTGTGGATTTATCAATATCAATCGTTGTAATATTAAATTGCAACAATTCCAAACCCAAGTTGTCCCAAAATGGATTTAGAACACCTTTTAAATATTCAGACAATTCGTCCAAATAAGCGGATAAATACTTAAAACCGACACGGTGTTTAATCACATATTGAGCAATTTGCGACTTGGTTTTTGTAGAAAATTCTCCGAAAAACTGATTAGTCAAATCATCCTGCGAAAATTCGGTTTTCGTGCCTACAGATTTTATCAGGAATTTTTCCGCATCATTGACTTTCAAACCATAACGCCCGCCTGCTACAAGCGGCAGTTGCGTATTGTAATCGGGGTCGTGTATCGGCATTTTGCTTACCGCCCAATCAATGCTGAACGTTTGAATTTTGTTTACAAACCACACCTCCGCCGTAAACGGATTTTTCCCACCGAAAGGTATTCCGAACAGCGATCGCAAAATCGGCAAGTTTTCGGTGTTTAAGGTGTGTTTCCCCGGACCGAATTTACCTACAACCTGCCCTTTTGAGAACAATACCGCTTCTTGTGATTCCTGCACAACGAGTTGCGTGTAGGTACTCAAATTAGTTTCGGGGAAACGCCAAGCGTAAATGGTTTTACTCCCCTGCGGCGACCATCTGACTAAATCAATTATTGCCATATCTTTTTGATTTTAAAGTTTGTATTTATAAATTTACTCTTTTCGTGCGAAGGGAAAAATGGCTCTTTGACTTTTGCGAAGCGTTGACTTGTGTGTTGGGCAAAAGGTAATGTGCCATTTTCGTGGTGGTTTCTAAAAACAAAAAAAGCGGGTCGGTAAAAAATAAAACTTTATCGGGACGGCTGGTGTAGTAGGCAGTCATTCCGATTTGATTTTCTTCTTTGTCTTTGTATGTCGTCTTGTCAATTTTCATGTCGCTGTCTTTTTTTTAGGCTTGTTGGTAACGGATTGCG
>Ga0209717_1000670_pt1 | contig 40702 bp, 37 predicted proteins | sample AD_UKC048_MetaG_FD_184418 | JGI IMG/M metagenome (GOLD analysis project Ga0209717, IMG submission 184418) | Active sludge microbial communities of municipal wastewater-treating anaerobic digesters from USA - AD_UKC048_MetaG (SPAdes) (version 2) | ecosystem: Engineered > Bioreactor > Anaerobic >...
TGTCCGTGACGCCAACCGAGGAAGCGCGCAAGGTCGCGCTGAACGCCGGAGCGAACCAGTACATCACCAAGCCGATCGACATCGAGCAACTCGCTCGCACCATGCAGCGCGCCGTCGCGTCGTCCTGAGCGATGCAAGGATGCGACGTCGGCGCATCGACGTGCCTTGGTGTCGCAGCATGGGTTCCGCTCACCGGGACGGCGCACACCGCGTGCTAGCATTTCCGCATGAACCCAGACACTGACCCATCGCGCCCGCTCTACATCGAGGCGATCGAAACCCTGCGCAGCCTGCTCGCCGAGGCGAAGGCAGCTGGCGATCCCGAGCCGACTGCAATGAACCTTTCGACCGTTGGCGCGGACGGCCGCGTGTCCTCGCGCATCGTCCTGCTCAAGCATGTCGATGAAGACGGTCTGCGCTTCTTCACCAATTACGACAGTGACAAGGCCGCTGCGCTGTCTGCTCACCCGCAGGCCGCAGTCGCGTTTCATTGGAAGACCTTGCGTGAGCAGGTGCAGGTGCGGGTCGAGGGCGGCGTGGGCAGGCTCGATGCGGCTGCCTCGGATCTCTATTTCGCATCGAGACCGCGCATGAGCCAGATCGGCGCGTGGGCGTCATTGCAATCGCAGTCCTTGCCGGATCGCGCGGTATTCGATGCGCGTGTTGCCGAGTTCGAGCAGCGCTTTGCCGGGGGTGCGGTCCCGCGGCCGCCGAACTGGGGCGGTTATCGGCTGCAGCCCGACCTTTTCGAGTTCTGGTACGGCGCAAGCTTCCGCCTGCACGAACGGCATCGCTACGAACTGCAGGCCGGTATCTGGGCGAAACGGTTGCTCTACCCCTGATGGCGAATTCCGATCCGTTTCCGCAGCGCATCGTCTGTCTGACCGAAGAACCCACCGAAGTGCTGTATGCGCTCGGCGAGGAGCGACGCATCGTCGGTATTTCCGGTTTTACCGTGCGCCCGCCGCGTGCGCGCAAGGAGAAACCGAAAGTCTCGGCATTCACCAGCGCGAAGATCGGCGCGATCCTCGATCTTGCGCCCGATCTGGTGATCGGCTTTTCCGATATCCAGGCCGACATCGCGCGCGACCTGATCCGCGCCGGCGTCGAGGTCTGGATCAGCAATCATCGCTCGGTCGCCGGCATCCTTGCCTATATCCGCCGACTCGGCGCGATGGTCGGTGCGGCGGACAAGGCCGAACGCTATGCGATCGAGGCCGAAGCCCACATCGCAGCGGTCGAACGAGCGGCCGCCGCATTGCCGCGCCGGCCGCGTGTCTACTTCGAGGAATGGGACGATCCGCCGATCAGCGGCATCCGCTGGGTCGCTGAACTGATCCGTATCGCCGGTGGTGATGACGTGTTTCCCGAGCTTGCGGAAAAATCGCTGGCTCGCGATCGCATCATTGCGGATTCCAGCGAGATCGTGCGCCGCCACCCGGACCTCGTGCTCGGTTCGTGGTGCGGCAAGAGGTTCCGCCCCGAAACCGTCGCCGCCCGACCCGGCTGGCAGGAAATGCCAGCCGTGCGCAATGGGCATCTGTTCGAGATCAAGTCGCCGATCATCCTGCAGCCCGGGCCGGCTGCCCTGTTCGATGGGCTCCAGGCCCTGCATCGTTGCATCGCCACCGTGGCAAACCGCTGACGGTGCCGGTGGTCCGCCTTGTGTGCGATGCGCCCTACTCGGCGACGAAATTCTTGTTGAAGCGCAGCGTGAAATCCTTGTCGGATCCTTCGGGCCGGATCGAGAACTCGAAGGTGTAGGTATCCGGCGCAACGACGTCGAACAGGCCGATATAGGACACGTAGAGATCCGGGATCTCGCGGATCACGACGGGCGTCTTCTGTCCGGTCAGGTTGACCGCTTCACCGCGGATCGTCGCCGCGACCGCTGTGGCGGTTTCGTCGGCCGCGACCTTCTGCACCGAAAGATTGACCAGGCCGTGTTTCGGCGAGCGTTCGATCGAATATTGCGCGGCCATCTGCTCATTGAGGACCTGCGTCGACAGCGCGCTGTAGTGGACCAGGTAGTCGCCGAATTTTTCGGTGCCGCTCGAATCCGCGAAGGCGGCGGTCGCGAACGTGCCCAGGACAAGTGCGAACAGGCGGCAGGTCGGGCTATTCATGTCGGATCTCGGTTTCACAGGATGCAGGCAGGGTAGGGTCGGCACCGCCCGCGATCAAGACGCCATGCCGAGACGCACGCCGAGGTCGAGCAGGGGCGCAACCAGGAGCGCCTGCAGCAGGGCAATCGAGAGCAACACGATCATCGGCGAGAAATCGAGGCCGCCAGGGGCCGGCATGCGCGTGCGCACCGGTCGCAGCACGGGTTCGGTCAACTGATGGATCAGCGGCACGACCGGGTGCCGACTGTCGCTGCCGGCGAAGCTGAGGATCACGCGCGCGATGATCAGCACGAGCAACATCATCAGGGTGAAGCCGATCAGGTCGGCGAATGCGATCAGCGCGAGACCTCCGGCGGATGGCAGCGGGCCGAGCACGGCAAAGATCAGCACGCGCTTGAGCAGGAGCAGCAGCCAGGCCAGCACGACGCCGGCGACATCGAGGCGTCGCCATGCAGGGATGATCCGACGCAAGGGCATGAGCACCGGATTGGTGGCCTTGTACAGGAACTGGCAAATCGGGTTGTGGAAATTCGCGCGCACCAGTTGCAGCAGCACGCGCAGGACGACCAGGCCGACGACGATGCCGAAGACGAACTCGATCAGGATCTGCGCGGCATTGGCGAGATAGGGCATGTCGCTATCCTCGGTCGAGTTCGCGTGACATCTCGGCGCCACGTATCGTCGCGGCCTCCACTGCCTTCGCCACCAGCTCGCGCAGGCCACCCTCAGCGAACGCCTGCAAGGCTGCAGCGGTCGTTCCGTTTGGCGAGGTAACGCGTTCGCGCAGGCGGCCCGGGGCTTCGCCATCCTCGCTGGCCATGCGTGCCGCGCCGAGACAGGTCTGGATCGCAAGCGCACGCGCGGTTTCGCGTGGAAGACCCTGCTTCGCGCCCGCATCTTCAAGCGCTTCGATCAGCAGAAAGAAATAGGCAGGGCCCGAGCCGGAAACCGCAGTCACCGTATCCATCAAGTCCTCGTGCGCGATCCAGACAGCGGTTCCGCTTGTGCCGAGGATGGTTTCGGCCAGGGCGCACCCTGCACGGTCGACCGCCGCATTGGCAATCATGCCGGTCGCGCCGGCGCCGATCAGGGCCGGGGTGTTCGGCATGCAACGCACGAGCGGGAATCCGCCGCCGAGCCACTGGTCGATCTGTTCGATGCGCAAGCCGGCGGCAATCGAGATGACCAGCGGATGTTTCGTGGCCAGGACAGGCGCGAGACTCGTGCAAACACTGCGCATGACCTGCGGCTTGACCGCGAGCACGACGATGTCCGCAGCGCGCGCCGCATCGGTGCCATCCACAAATACATCGACATCGAAATCGTCGGCAAGCTGCTGCCGCAGTGCCGCGTTGGGCTCGGCGACGGCAATCCGTTCGGTCGGCATTCCGCTGCGGACCAGCGCGCCGATCAGGCTGCGCGCCATGTTGCCGCCACCGATGAAGGCGATCGAGCCGGATACGGGAAACGGAGCGTGGGGAATGGACGGCATTGTCGGTCCGGGCAGGTCTTCAATCGTCCAGCATATCAAGCGCGCGACGACCTGGAATCGGGATTGCGCCGACGCTGCCGGAACGGACATCAAGCGGGTTCGCGCCGCGCTTGCCGCAACCGGATCCCATCGGTCAGGCGCGCGGCCCGAACAGCAGGCTGCCCACGCGGACCATGGTCGCTCCTTCCGTGATGGCCAGCTCGAAGTCGTCCGACATGCCGATCGATAGGGTGTCGACATCGCGATGCGAATCGCGCAGGCGTTCGAAGCAGGTGCGCATGCGCACGAAGGCAGCGCGGCGAATCCCGACATCGGCTGCCGGAGCGGGAATGGCCATGAGACCGCGCAAGCGCAGTCGCGGATGCGCTGCGATCGAGTCCGCCAATCCGGCGATCTGCCCGGGCTGGCAGCCCGCCTTGCTCGGCTCGTCGTCGATATTGACCTGGACCAGCACATTGAGCGGTGGCAGATGCGCCGGCCGGAAGCGGGCGAGGGGTTCGATCAGCCTGGCCCGGTCCACTGTCTGCAACCAGTCGAAGTGTTCGGCGACGTCCTTGCACTTGTTCGATTGCAGCGGGCCGATCATGTGCCACTCGATCGCGGTATCACCGAGTTCCGCCTGCTTGCCGAGTGCCTCCTGGACATAGTTTTCGCCAAACGCCTGCTGGCCGAGTGCCACGAGGCTGCGAATCAGGGCCGCCGGTCGGGTCTTGCTGACGGCGAGGATGCGAACCGGACGACCTGCCGCCGCCGAATTGGCGCGTTGTGTCACGGAAAGCCAGGCGGCCTCAAGGGATTTCGATGATTGTTCTTGCATCGCCTTGATTTTGCCACGCTATACTCGGAAGAGGCCGTTCGAATGCAGGGAAAACCTGCAATCCGACGAACGGGATTGGTCGTCAGCGCGTCGTGGAGCGCCTTGACCGATCCTGGATCAGGTGTTGCCCGCGTGCCCTGAACAGCACGCGGACTGACTCCGTCGTTTCCACATAGTATCGTTCAGCGTCGCCTTGGCGGCGTCATTCGGGGAAGACTCATGGACATTGCCGAGCTGCTCGCGTTTTCGGTCAAGAACAAGGCATCCGATCTGCATTTGTCGGCTGGCCTGCCGCCGATGATCCGCGTCGACGGTGATGTGCGGCGCATCAACATTCCTTCGCTCGACCACAAGCAGATCCATTCGCTGATCTACGACATCATGTCGGACAAGCAGCGGCGCGACTACGAGGAATTCCTCGAAGTCGACTTCTCGTTCGAGATCCCGGGTCTGGCCCGCTTCCGCGTCAATGCCTTCAACCAGAACCGCGGCTCGGGTGCGGTGTTCCGCACGATTCCTTCCGAAGTGCTGTCGCTCGAGGATCTCGGTTGCCCAAAGATCTTCCGCGAGCTGATCGAGCAGCCGCAGGGCCTGATCCTCGTCACCGGCCCGACCGGCTCGGGCAAGTCGACCACGCTGGCGGCCATGGTTGACCACGTCAACAAGCACGAGTACGCGCACATCCTCAGTGTCGAGGATCCGATCGAGTTCGTGCACACCTCGCAGAAGTGCCTGATCAACCAGCGCGAAGTGCATCGCGACACGCACGGATTCAACGAGGCGTTGCGCTCGGCCTTGCGCGAAGATCCCGATTACATCCTGGTCGGCGAGTTGCGTGACCTTGAAACGATCCGCCTGGCCCTTACCGCTGCCGAAACCGGCCACCTGGTTTTCGCGACCCTGCACACGAGTTCGGCGGCGAAGACGATCGACCGCATCATCGATGTGTTCCCCGCGGGCGAGAAGCCGATGGTGCGCTCGATGCTTTCCGAGTCCTTGCGCGCGGTGATCTCGCAATCGTTGTTGAAGAAGGTCGGCGGTGGCCGCATCGCGGCGCACGAGATCATGGTCGGCATTCCGGCGATCCGCAACCTGATCCGCGAGGACAAGGTCGCGCAGATGTACTCGTCGATCCAGACCGGCGCCCAGCACGGCATGCAGACCCTCGACCAGTGCCTGCAGGATCTGGTCAAGCGCGGCCTGGTCACGCGCCCGCAGGCGATCAGCTACGCGAAGAACAAGGAAATCTTCAAGTAGCCCGAAGCGGACCCCAGTCACCCAGCAAGGGGTTGTGGGCGCTTTCGACTTGCGCGTATGCGTGGACGCCCCGTTGCGAGCGGCAACAGCCGCCGCGGCGATGCCGTGACATATCCGCGGACTCCCGCCGCAGTTGACTGCCCGCTCAAGCGAATCATCCTCGTGGACTGAGCGTGTCAGCCTCAAGACCTAGGTCTCTGCGCGCTGTGCCTGCGACTCAAGTTGGTAAATATTACACCCCGACTGGCGTCCGCAGGGGGCGTCACGCGCCCCCTCGAGGAAAAAATGAACAAGACAGTTATTGTCATGGGTGCATTTGCGTTCGCAATCGCTCAGTGCCCGGTAGCCAGCGTCCGTGCGGAGGATTCCGCGCCGCCAGCCGACAATCCGAAGGACCGCGTCGAATTGCCGAAAATCGAAGTCCGTGAGCGGCGCTCGCCGGATGACACCCGACCGAAGCTCCAGCACATCATGAAGGAGGTCGATGGTCCGCTGATAACGGTGACCAAGAAGACCTCGATCACCAGGCTCGATTCGATCCCGACCGTGGTCGACAACAACCTGCGTGCGCTGTTCGCGCAGACGCCGGGTCTGTTCGTCTCCGAGCAGCAGTCGCCGGGGCAGGCCAACCTGAGCTACCGCGGCATCGGCAATCCGCAGGAATCCGAGTTCGTAACGGTGCTGCTCGATGGCATCCCGCTGATGTCGGACTGGATCGGCTATCCGACGATCTATACGCTGCCGCTGCCGCAGCAGATTTCCGAAGTGCAATTGATCCGCGGCGGCAGCTCGCTGCTGTACGGTCCCGAGCCTCCGCCGGTGGTCAACATGGTCAGCCGCAAGCCGGTCACCGATCGTGCGCTGGCGGGCTATGCCGAAGCGGTCGTCGGCAGCAACGGCCTGTTTGGCTCGTTCAACCAGATCTCCGGTACGTCGGGGAACTGGGACTACCTGGCGGACGCGCACTATCGGACCAGCGACGGCGAGCGCGACAACGGCGACTCGATCGTGCGCGGCGCCGACCTGCATCTCGGCTACAGCCCGGACGACATGGCGCACACGACGCTCGACCTGCACGTCTCGCAACTCGAGACCGGCGATCCCGGCAAGCTGAGCTATCCTCAATTCATCGCCGATCCGGATCAGTCGCCGACCCCGTACAACAAGCTGTGGACCGATCGCTACGTGCTCGCCTTGACCGACGATCGTTTCTTCAGCGAGAAGACCGAGTTGGTGACCAAGCTCTGGGGCGGCTATCAGGACAATGCTTCGCGCGCGCAGGATCGTGGTGCTGCTCCAACCACGGCAACGCTGCAGGACGACCAGTTCCGGTTTTACGGCATCGATGCGCGCATGCTGCACCGCTGGGGCCGCGGCAACGCACTGACCGTCGGCACGACGATGTATCACTCGGACGCGCCATTCCGCCAGTTCACGACCGACGGCTTGACGCCCGATCGCTATGATCGCTATGGCGTTCCTTGCGCGAGCGTCGCATCGAAGAACTGTGCGCGCCTGCGTCAGGAACGTTCGACCGACTACGCCGCCGTGTTTGCCGAGAACGTGTTCCGTTTCGAGGGCGGCTGGCATTTCGTGCCGTCCGTGCGCATCGAGCGCGAGAAGGTCAAGATCGATGAAACGATCCGCCCGCCGAACCTCACCCGCGGCCTGGTCGATCGGGAAGTCACCCATAACGTGCCCTTGTTCGGACTGGGCTTCGGCAACGATTTCGGTCGCGGCAACGAGACCTATTTCAATGTCTCGCAGGGCTGGCGCCCGGTGCGCTACTTCGACGTCGGCTCGCCGTTCGGCAATACTTCGCCGGATCCGATCAACGATCCCGATCCGACCCATGTGTTGTCGTGGGAAGCCGGTGTCCATGGCACGCCGGCCGATGGACTTTTCTACGACGTAAGCCTGTTCCGCATCGACGTCCAGGATCGCATCGAATCGCAGCAGATCCCGAATGCGCCTCCCGGCAACACGATCAACGTCAATACCGGCGACACGCGCCACCGCGGATTCGAGGGGCAGATCGACTACGACTTCCTTGCAGCTGCCGATCCGAAGACCAGCTGCCACCTGTCGGTGTTCGCCAACCTGAGCCTGCTCGACTCGGACTTCACTGCATCGAACCGCGGGTTTGTCGGCAACACGCCTGCGTTCTCGCCGGACTACCTCGCCCGTGTCGGCCTCGCTTATCGCGAGGACAAGAAGTTCAAGTTCGCGCTGTCGGTGGTCTCGGTGGGCAGCCAGTACTGGCAGGATTCGAACCTCGACAATGCCCTGCCGACGCAGCCGGCTTACATTCCCGCCAAGGTACCGTCGTACACGGTTGCCGATCTGTCTGCCGACTGGTGGTTGACGCCGGATATACGCCTGCTCGGCGGGATCTCGAACATCGCCGACAAGACCTACTACGCACGCGTGTTCGGCGGCGGCCTTGAGCCGGCGATCGGACGCACGGTTCACGTCGGTGCGGCCTGGGAATTTTGAGCACGCTGTCATTGCAGCGCCGCCGAAGGAGGCACCATCTTCGGCGGCGTTGTGCAGCGATCGACCGCAACAACGGATTTGCCCGCGTGTTTGCGCAAGCGTTTGCGGCTTGCCAGTGGTGCATTTCGCGTAGCATGGTGTCTTCCCATTCCATGTACGACGAAATTCGATGACTGCCTCCCTGAACGCCGCAGCTCGCCACTCCCTTCTTTCGCTCGCTTTCTGCGTGTTGTCGATATTTCTGACGGGCTGCGTCGGCAACGGCCCGGTCAAGGCCGACCTCGATGGTGATCGCGCGCAGGCGGAAATCGTCCGCGAAGACAGGGCATTCGAACTTGGCAAGGACATCGCGGTTGTCGAGATCGACAACCCCTACGGCGAGATCAATGTCCGCGACCATGACGAGGCCGAAGTCGGCGTGCACGCGGTAGGACAGCTGCTGCCGGGAACCTACTCCCGCACACGCCTCGTCTCCAGTCGCGAGAAAGGCACGCTGAAGCTCGTGGTCGAATTGCCCGGCGGCGCGGGCGATGCCCGCTATGACATGGCCGTGTACGTTTCGAAGGACATGCCGCTGGTCCTGAACGGCGGACGCTTTCGCGTCGATGCAAAGAAGCGCAATGCGCGGCTGACGATCACGACGATCAGCGGGAAAATCAATGCGTCCTCGCATGCCGCGCTCGATCTGTCGACCGATTCCGGCACGATCCAGGCGGCCCAACTGGTCGAAAACTGGTTCGGCGTGAGTCGCTTGCGCAGCAAATCGGGCCGGATCATTGCTCTGGCGCCGCTGTCCGGCAATGTTTCGCTCAGCGCAGAGACCGGTGGAAACCTGCGCACGAACTTCGGCTTGAGCGTGCATGCGCGCGCCGAGGGCGGACATCAGGCAAGTGCGAAATATGGAACAGGAACAAGCGAGTGGCGCGTCGAGAGCGAGTCCGGAGAGATCGTTCTTGAACAGGCGGTCATTCTGGGGGAGGATAGGGACTCAGCCGAGGATTCTGATTGATGGCTCCCTGAGTTGGAGCCAGAACCCCGCAGAGGGTGGGAATCGAAGTCCGGGCACCACATCCTGGTCGGGGTCAAATCATGATGGTTCGCAAGACATTGCTTGTCGTGGCCGTTGCTGTGCTCGGAATCGCCTCGGCGATGGCGGCAGAAAAGGCTGTTCCTTCCCAAGTCTCCACCAACGCGGACGGTATCGTCGTGCGTACGGGTGCCGAATGGGTCAGTGCACCCTCCGTTCCGGAATCGTTTTTCCTCGATGCACGGACCCGCCCGATCATCTCGCCATGGCGGCCAGGCGATCCGATCCGCGAGATCCCGCGCCGCTTCGAAGGCGATCAACGCGTCATCGACATGCGTCCCGATCCGGTCAACCCGGTCGCCGCCGGCCCCGACATCCTCGTCGAACTGCAACGTGCGTTCGGTGAAGGAGTCGACAGCCGCGCTTTCACGACGCCACTCGTCAACAAGGACGCGCAAGGTTTCAGTGGTGTCTTTCCGCCCGATCCCAGCGGTGATGTCGGTGGCGGTTTCTACGTCCAGTCGATCAACGGCAGTGGCGGCTCCACCTACGTCGTCTACAACACGAACAATGGCTCGGTCGCTGCTGGCCCCTTCAACATGGAAGGCCTGGGTTCCGGCGGTGCCTGCGCGAGCGGAAACGGTGATCCTGTCGTCCTGTTCGATCAGCTGGCCAGCCGCTGGTTGCTTACCGAATTCTCGAGCAGCGGCAACAACCTCTGCATCTACGTGAGCGCCACGAGCAATCCGGTAACAACGACCTGGACCCGCTACGCGTTCGTGCCACCGAGTTTCCCGGACTATCCGAAGTACGGCGTGTGGCCCGACGCCTACTATGTCGGCGCGAACCAGAGCAACGGCGTGTATGCGCTCGATCGCACCAAGATGCTCGCCGGCCTGGCTGCGACCCTCCAGCGATTCTCGGTGCCGACGCTTTCCGAACTCGGCTTCCAGATGTTGCCGCCGGCATCGATCAATGGCATCGACCTTCCGCCGGCCGGTGCGCCTGGTGTTTTCGTGCGCCAGGTCGATGATGAACGAAACAACCCCGGCAGCAATGATCCGGTGCACGACCGCATCGAGCTGTTCGCCTACCACGTCGATTTCACGACACCGGCGAACTCGACGCTGACCGGCCCGACCCCGATCCAGATCAACGAATTCGATCGCGCGTTCTCGATACCGTCGGGTTTTGGCGCGATTCCGCAGCCCGGTGTATCGCGTCTGCTCGATCCTCTCATGGAAGTGATCATGTTCCCGGTGCACTACCGTGCGTTCGGCACGACCGAAACGATCACCGGCAATTTCGTGACCAAGATCGGTACGAACAACCAGTCCGGAATCCGCTGGTTCGAGTTGCGCAGGACCGGCGGTGTGGCCGGCGGCTGGTCGCTGTTCCAGGAAGGCACATTCGCTCCTGCGGACACACCGGGACAGCAGACCAACCGCTGGATGGGTGCGACTGCGATGGACTCGGCCGGCAATATCGCGATGGGTTACAGCATCGATCGCGTGACGCCTGCGCTGTTTCCGAGCCTCGCCTACGTGGGCCGGCAAGCCGGCGATCCGGCGGGAGTCATGACCACCGGAGAAACCATGCTGGTCACCGGCGCGAGTTCGCAGAGCAACTTCGACCGCTGGGGCGATTACTTCCAGATGGGCGTCGATCCAGTCGATGGCTGCACGTTCTGGTTCACCGGCGAATACATGGCCGCGGCGAACTGGAATACGCGCATCGCCTCGTTCCGCTTTGATGCATGCGGCACGCCCACCTTCACGATGTCCGGTTCGCCGTTGACCCAGAACGTCTGTGCGGCCAGTCCGTCGCCATCGGCACTGACTCCGGTGGCCATCACGGTCGGTTCGGTCTCGGGTTTCACTTCGCCGGTAAACCTCGGTTTCGGCGCAGGCCTTCCCGTCGGTTTCGGTGGATCGTATACGGTGACACCGGTCAATCCGCCCGGTTCATCGCAGGCGAACCTGACCGTGACCAATGCGGCAGCGCCTGGGCTCAATGCGCTGACCCTGCGCGGAAGTTCAGGTGGCACCGATCGCGATCTCGCTCTCAATGTGACTGTGGCGACCTTGGTGCCTGCCGCATCGACACTGAGTGCTCCGGCCAACAACGCCATCGACGTTTCGTCCACGCCGACGTTCAGCTGGACCGCGTCGAGCCAGAGCACCAGTTATCTGATCGAGATCGCGACCGACGTCGGCTTCGGCAACATCATCCTCTCGCAATCGGTCAGCGGCACGAGCTTCCAGCCGGCGGCGGCGTTGCCGACGAACACGCAGATCTACTGGCGCGTCACGGCGAACAACATCTGCGGCGCGTCGACGCCGAGCGCGACCTTCACGTTCCGCACGATCAGCGCTCCGGGCGACTGCTCGGTGGGTTCGTTCACGAATGTGGTGTACAGCGACAACATGGAGTCCGGCCTTTCGGGATGGACGCACAGCGCGTCGACCGGCACCGACACATGGACCCAAAGCACGGCACGTTCAACGAGCCCGACCCATTCGTGGTTCGCAGTTGATCCTGCCCTGGCCTCCGACCAGCGACTGGTCTCGCCGACCATTGCCGTACCGACGACGTTGACCAACTTGAACCTGCAGTTCCAGCATTGGCGCGACATCGAGAACGTCAGCGGTTCGGCGACCGAGTGCTGGGATGGCTCGATCCTCGAAGCCTCGATCGACGGCGGCGCCTTCACCCAGGTAAGTGGAGCGCAGATCCAGGTCGGCGCTTATACCGGCGCGCTGCGCACGAGTGCGAACCCGCTGGCCGGCCTGCAGGCATGGTGCGGTGCGGTTCCGTTCAACAAGGTCATCGTCGACCTGTCGACATTCGCCGGCCACAACGCACAGTTCCGCTTCCGCCTGGGCAGCGACGCCTCGGTCGGACGCGAGGGCTGGTATATCGATGACGTCAAGGTCCAGGGTTGTTCGACCTCGGATGTCATCTATGCCGATGGATTCGATCCGACCCTGTAGTCAGATCTGCAGCAACGACAAAGCCGCGCACGGGGCGACCCGGCGCGGCTTTTCTTTTGCGCGGTTTCCGCGTTGCCGGCCTTTCGCGTCGCACGTGCCCGCTTGCCGTCGAATGCGATCCCGCTCCGACCGATATGCAGGTTTCGCCATTCGGCGTCGCTGAGCTTTCAAGCGCACCGGATCCCGGATTGGCCTGCCGATCATTCCCGCCTTGCAGGCGAACCCGGCCAACCGGGAATAAAAAAGCCCCGGGTGTTTCCACCCGGGGCTCTCAATTCGCTTTGGCGCGAAGGTTCAGGCGACCTGAACTTCGTCAGCCTGCATGCCCTTCTGACCCTGCACGGCGACAAACGTCACGCGCTGGCCTTCCTGGAGGGACTTGAAGCCGCTGCCCTGGATCGAGCGGAAATGCACGAACAGGTCGGGGCCGCTTTCCGGGGTGATGAAGCCGAAGCCTTTGGCATCGTTGAACCACTTGACGGTACCGTTCTGGCGATTGGACATAACTAACTCCTGACAAACTCAAATGAAATGGTATTCACGTCCCCGGGAACTCCCTGGGGGCGAGACTGAGGTTGCTAAGGAGCGCGCAATCGGAACGATGGAATCGTGAAATTCGACCACATCGGGCCACGATTCACAGTGACCCTGGCAAACACAGTGCGCGTACTGTACAGATGATTGTTCGACAAAGCGACTGGGTAGAACGAAAAATTTCAGGTTTGGTCTTGCAATGACTCGTCGTTTATGACAAGTGCGCCCGGTAGATCAACAAAAACCCAGCGATAACAATGAGTTAAGAGATCTTGCCGGCGGCTCCCTGTCGATCCGCGCCTACCTCTCCCGGCGGGCGGCGGTGACCAGTTCCTGCTCCATTCCTGTTGTCCTGGACCCTTCCCGCTGTCATTCCCGTTGCCGCAGGAACGTGCACAGGGCGGCGTAGTCAGAAGCCATGGGCTCGGCATGCGCAGGGCGATCGAGCAGGTCCGCGAGTGCCTTGGGCGGCGGCACGACGCGGCCGACCAGCGGTTCGACGATCTGCTCGAACTTGGCCGGATGCGCGGTGGATACGATCGCCCAGTCCTGGGTTGCCCCGCCTCTGCGCAGTTTTTCGAGCGCGGCAACCGCGCATGCCGTGTGCGGGCAGAAGATCTCGCCAAGGCCTTGCAGGCCATTCCTGATCGTTTCGCGAATGGTCGTGTCGTCGATCGCGTGCACGGCGAAAGCGGCGCGCAAGGCGTGGTCGTCAGGATAGAGCCAGCGCAGCCGTTCGAAATTGCTCGGTGCGCCGACGTCCATCGCGTTGGCAAGGGTCGCGACGCTCGGCATTGGCGCGTAGTTGGCGCCCGCAAAAAACTGCGCGAGTACGCGATTGGCATTGGTCGCCAGCGCTATCTCGCCGATCGGCAAACCGCAGGCCCGCGCGAGTATCGCCGCCAGCGCATTGCCGAGATTTCCGGTCGGGATGACGAAACCCAGCGGCGCGCCCGTTCGCCGCCAATGGCCGAGCGCCGAATGCGCGTAGTAGGCCATCTGCGGCAACAGTCGGCCGAGGCTGATGCTGTTGGCCGAGCTGAGGGCAACGTCTGCCTGCAGTTCGCGATCCGACAGGGCTTGCTTCACGAGACGCTGGCAATCATCGAAACTGCCAGTCACGCGCAGTGCCGTGATGTTGTTGCCGAAGCAACCCAACTGGTGGGCCTGGCGCGGTGATACCCGGCCCTCCGGATAGAGCACGACGACGCGCAGATTCGCCAGGCCATGGAAGGCTGCGGCGACTGCAGCACCGGTATCGCCCGATGTTGCGACGAGGATGGTCAGGGGCGCATCAACCGATGTGCGCAGCCGCTGCATACAGCCGGCAAGAAAGCGCGCGCCAAAATCCTTGAACGCGGCAGTCGGGCCATGGAACAGCTCGAGCAGATGGGTCTGCCCGACCGGCAGGGGCTTCAACGGGGCGGGAAAATCGAATGCCTCGGCACAGATCGCGATCAGTTCATCGGCGAGCGGATCGCCCTCGAAGAACGGTTGCAGCAGGCGTGCAGCGACGCCGGCGATCGAATCGTCCGCGGCAAAATCCGCGGGAGTGAATCGCGGCAGCGTCGAGGGGACATGGAGGCCGCCATCGCCTGCCAGTCCGGCGATCAGCGCAGTGCTCAGATCCGTCCTGCTGCCGGCATCGCGCGTACTCGCGAATTTCATTCAAGTACCCTCGCGGCTGGACCATTGATCGGAGAGATGAAGGCCTCGCTGGCAAAACCCGCCTGGGCGAAGGCAGTCTGCATTGCCGGTGCCGCAGCTTGGGCGCCCGCGCGGCTTTCAAACCAGGCGAAGACGCTCGGACCTGCCCCGGAAATGGAGGCACCCATGGCACCCTGGCGGAGCGCCGCCTGCTTGACCGCAGGGAAGCCGCTGATCAGCGAAGCGCGTCGCGGCTCGACCAGCACATCGGCAAGCCCGGCGCGAACCAGGCCAGAGTCGCCGCGCTGGCAGCCGATCAGGACGAGCGCGAGATTGGCGCTTTGCCCGACGAAACCGGCCAACCCATAAGTGCCTTGCAGGGCCTCGCGCGCACGTCGCGTCTCGAGCACCGCATCGGGATGGACAACCACGCTGTGCCAGTCTTCCGGCACCTCGATACGCAGCAGGCGTCCGTGTGCTGCGAGCACGAGTCCGCCGAGCAGCATCGGTCCGATATTGTCGCCATGCCGGCTGCCACTTGATACTTCCTCGCCGTCAAGCGCGAACGGATACAACTGCTCCGCGGACAGCGGCTGATCCAGCACGGCATTCGCGGCAACCAGGGCTGCCACGCATGACGCCGCAGATCCTCCCATGCCGGAACCCAGCGCAATGCCCTTGTCGAGCTCGATGGCGAAGCCGAAGCGCAGATCGAGCGCTTGCCGCATCGCAACGAGGGCGCGCCCGGCAGTGTTCCGCATCGGGTCGGTCGGCAGGTTGCGCACGCAGCCGCGTATCGCATCGAACCGCACCGTCGGTTCATCGATGCGCCGCACGCTCACGCGATCGCCGATGCCGACGATGCTCTGGCCGAGGATGTCGAAACCAACCGCGACATTGCCGATGCTGGCCGGCGCGAACGCTGTTGCCGACTTCACAGGCGTGCTCCGAGCGCCGCACCGAGGCGCAGCAGGTCGGCAAAGATGCCGGCGGCGGTGACCTCGCGACCCGCACCGGGTCCCTGCACGATCAGGGGATTGGTCGCGTAACGCCGGGTGGTGAACTGCACGCTGTTGTCGGTCAGGCGCAGGTTGGCGAATGCATGGGACGCCGGCAATTCGACCAAGCCGACGCTGGCCTTGCCTTCGCGATCGAGCCGGGCGACATAGCGCAGCACGCAGCCCTTCGCTTGCGCGGCAGCGAACTGCCCGGCGATGCCAGGGTCCAGCGTGTCCAGGGCGGCGATCGCCTGTTCCTTGTCGAGATCGAGCAAGCTGCTCGGCACGAGTCCACGGACTTCGACGTCGCCGAGCTCCAGCGATTGTCCGGCTTCGCGCGCGAGGATCACGAGCTTGCGTGCGACATCGAGCCCGGACAGGTCGTCGCGTGGATCGGGTTCGGTATAGCCGAGTGCGAGCGCTTCGCGAACCAGCGCCGAGAACGACTGGCTGCCGTCATAGCGATTGAACAACCAGGCCAGCGTGCCGGATAGGATGCCTTCGATCGCGATCAGCTCGTCGCCGGTATCGATCAGGTCGCGCAGCGTCGAGATGACCGGCAGGCCGGCTCCGACAGTGGCCTCGTAACGCCAGCGTCCGCCACCGCTGGCGCGCGCGTCGCGAATCGCCTGCCAGCGCGCGAGTGGACCTGAGCCGGCCTGCTTGTTCGGGGTGATGACATGGATGCCAGCCGCGAGCCAGACGGGATAATGCGAGGCGACTGCATCGCTGGCACTGCAATCGATGATCACCGCATGCGGAAGATGGGCAGCGTGAACGTGACGCGTGAAGTTGTCGAAGCCCGAGGAGTACTCGCTGGATGCCAGCTGCGCGGACCAGTCGGCGGCGAGGTCGCCGCGTTCGCTGGTCAGCAACCGATTGCTCGAAGCGATTGCGCGCACGCGCAGGTCGAGATTCGCCGCACGGCGCAGGCGCGGGATCGCTTCGCGCAACTGGTCGAGCAGGGTGCGCCCGACATTGCCCGGGCCGATCACGCCGACCGAAAGGGTCTGCGGCGACAGCCAGAATCCCGCGTGTGCGGCGCGCAAGGCGCGTGATGCATCGGCGCTGGCCAGGGCCACCGAGATATTGCGTTCCGAGGCGCCCTGGGCGATTGCGCGGATGTTGACCTGGGCACGGCCGAGCGTTGCGAACAGTTGTGCGGCGACCCCGGGTGTGCCGGCCATGCCATCGCCGACCGCGGCGAGCACGCTGATGTCAGGCGTCACCGTGATCGCCTGGATCTGGCCCTGGCGGAGCTCACGGCTGAACACGGCGTCGAGAGCGACTTCGGCGCGCGCGCAGTCGGCTGCGCGCACGACCACGCAGATCGAATGCTCCGATGACCCTTGCGAGATCATCACGACCGACACCTTGGCATCGCGCAGTGCGGCGAACACACGCTCGGCCGTGCCCGGTACGCCGATCATGCCGGCGCCCTCGACATTGACGATGGCCAGTTGATCGGCCAGCGAAAGTCCTCTCACCGGCCCGGCGGCCGAATCTCCTCCGCTCGCAATGCACGTTCCGGGATGTGCCGGCTTGAACGTGTTGCGGATATGGATCGGCAATCCCAGTGCCATCGCCGGCAGCATCGTCTGCGGATGGATCACCCTGGCGCCGAAATAGGCCAGTTCGCAGGCCTCTTCGTAGGACAACGCGTCCAGCGGAACGGCTTCGGGAACCAGGCGCGGATCCGCGGAGAGCACGCCATCCACATCGGTCCATATATGCAGTTCGCGCGCATCGAACAAGGCGGCGAAGATCGCACCGGAGAAATCACTGCCGTTGCGACCGAGCGTGGTTGCGCGCCCGCTGGCATCGCGCGCGACAAAGCCGGTGATCACGACGCGACGTTGCGGATGCTGCGTGCGCCAATCGGCAAGCCGCGCGGCGCTGGACTGCCAATCGACCGCGACGCCAAGTTCGCCGTGACTGACGACGAGCACGTCGCGCGCATCGAGCAGGGCGCAGTCGTGTCCGAGTGATTCGATATGGGCACGCAGCAGATGGGCGGACCAGACTTCGCCGAGTCCCTGGATCGCATCGAGCGCTTCGCGCGCCGGAATGCCGAGTACGGCCAGGGCCTTCAGGGTATCGGCGAGGTCGGCAAGGCGTGCTTCCAGCCAGACACACGATGCTCCCGATTTGTCGGCGAGCAGCTCACGTGCGGTGTGCAGATGGCGTTCGCGCAACGCGCTCCATTGCGATTGCCAGCCAGCGTCGCGGCGCGCTGCGGCTTGCGCCAGCGCGATCAATGCATTGGTGACACCCTGCATGGCCGAGACCACGGTGACCTGGATCGCGTCGTCACGTTCGAGAAGGATGGCTGCAACGCGCCGGAAGCAGTCCGCATCAGCCAGCGAAGAGCCGCCGAACTTGTGCGCGGTGAGCGGGAGCTGGGCAAGGTCGGTCGGCCTGGCGATCGTGTGACGCGTGGCGGCAAGCGTGGCTGACAGTTTGGCAAACGGGCTCATCGGGCCTCCGGTGGGTGGCTCCGCGCTTTCCAGGACTGGGGGGATCGAGCATCCCGCAGCCTTGTCGGGCTGCGGATTCGTTGCGGCAATCTATCTGCGCACGACGAACCGCGCCCGAAGGGGCGTAGTCATCGTCGTCGTCAAGGTGATTGTGCGCATGCAGCAAGTGGAGCCGATCCGGCGCGTGGTTGTCAAGCCGAGCTTGCCGGCGAAACTATTGCGGTCGCCGATGCGCCGGCTTGCTCACCATGAGCTGGCGCAATTCATCGCGTTCCACGTCGGACAAGCCGCCTTCGAGCTGGCGTGCGATCAGGTCGTCCAGTCTTTGTTGGGACGTCTGGATGTCCAATTGTCCGAGCGCACCGACGAAGTCGGCACGAGCCTGGCTCGCATCGACAAGCAGATCCATCATCGCCAGCTTGTTCAGGGAAGACGCTTCATCGCGTCCGGCGAAATGTTCGAGCAGGGCGCCGGTCGTCAGCGTTGGCCGTTCGCGACAGATCCGGATCAGCTCGACCAGCAGGGCAACCCCGGGCTGGCGCAGTTCCGAGAAAGTCCACGGCGGCTGGATCTCGGCGGCCAGCGCCGGAGACTGCACGAGCAGGGCGACCGCGGTGCGCACGAGCGAACGCTGCGCCGGTCGCCCACCGCCAGGGCGAGCCGAACCCTGGGTGCCGGCATGGGCCGTGCCGACCGCGGATACGGTCCGTGCGCCGCTCATTCGCTCGAGTTCGACAATCATGAGATCGCGAAACGCGCCGTCCGGAATCTGCCCGATAAGCGGTCTTGCGCGTTCGGCGAGCCGCGCCTTGCCATCGATGCTGGCCAGGCTCACGTCCTTGCTGATCTCGGCGAAGAAGAATTCGCTGAGCGGGGTCGCCTGGCTGAGGCGTCGCTCGAAGCCATCGACGCCTTCGGCGCGGATCAGCGAATCGGGATCCTCGCCATCCGGCACGAACAGGAACCACGCCTGGCGGCCGTCGCGCATGCGCGGCAGCACCGATTCGACTGCGCGCCATGCCGCCTGGCGACCCGCGCGATCGCCATCAAAGCAGAAGTACACATCTGCAGAGTTTCTAAATAGGATCTCTGCATGGTCGCTCGTGGTGGCCGTGCCGAGTGTTGCGACAGCCTGGGTGATGCCGAACTGGTGCAGGGCGATCACGTCCATGTAGCCCTCGACCACGAGCAGGCGCGCGATCTTCTGGTTGGCGTCGCGCACCTGCCAGAGGCCGAACAGCTCGCGGCCCTTGTGGAACAGGGGCGTTTCGGGCGAATTGAGGTATTTCGGCCCACCCGCGCCCTTGCGTTCCGTTTCCTCGCCCTGCTCCGCACGGACATCCATGCGAGCGTCCGCTGCGCGAGTATCAGGCGGCGGCGTTCGATCAGCGTCCTTCTCGAAGACGCGGCCGCCGAAAGCGATCGTGCGGCCACGCCGGTCGAGGATCGGAAACATCACGCGGTCGCGGAAGCGATCGTACTTGCCTCCGCGATCACCGCTGGCCAGCATGCCGGCCTTGTCGAGCAGGGCAAGGCGTTGCGGATTGGTGCCGAGCGCGTTCTTCAACGCATCCCACTGGTTTGGCGCGAAACCGAGGTTGAAGCGCTTGAGTGTCTCATCGTCGAGGCCGCGACCGGCAAAATACGCGCGAGCGTCCGGATGGCGTGCGAGTTGCGCTCGATAGAACGTCGCCGCCGCATCGAGCACGGTATAGAGATCGGAGACGTCCTCGCGCGGTGCGTCGCGCTGGCCGCCTTCGTATTCCACCTTGAGCCCGGCTCGTGCGGCCAGTTCCTCGATCGCATCAGGAAATTCGAGGCGGTCGTAGTCCATCAGGAAGCGGATCGCGCTGCCGTGCGCGCCGCAGCCGAAGCAGTGATAGAACTGCTTGGCAGGACTGACCGTGAACGAAGGCGAGCGCTCGTCGTGGAACGGACAGCGCGCCGACCAGTCGCGACCGGCCTTCTTCAGGGTCACGCGCTCCTGGATCACATCGACGATGTCGATGCGAGTCAGGAGATCGTCGATGAAACGCTCGGGAATGCGGCCGGCCATGCCGCTAGTGTAGCGGTGGGCGGGCGGGGCCGATGCGCCGGGTCCGGGGTCGGCGCACCGTGTTGACGGTTGCGCGTCAGTTCACCGCGCCGACCAGGACATCGCCGAACACGCGCGAAGGGGCGCCATCCTCGACCCGCACATAGACATGCACCTCGCGTTCGAAGCGCAACGGTTCAGCGAGGCCCAGGCTGGCGCGTGCGCGTCCGCCGAAGTCCGGCACGTAAGTGACGCCGATGCCGGAATTGGTCTGCGCGCCGATCGATGCATCACCCGAGCCCAGCCCGGTCTGAAGCACGGTGCGGCCATCGATATCGACATAGACACCGACCTGGGCGAGATCGAGGCCGAAACCCACCACGCTCGCGGCAACGAAAATGCCGGGCCCGCGCACTCGCGCGATCGTGTACTGGCCAGGAAGCGGCGAGGCATGCAACTGGTGATAGCGTGTCGGCTGGTGGATCTCGGCGTGTGCCGGAACACTCGCGGCGAAAGCAAGTACGGAGAACAGGACGGCGGCTCGGTTCATCGAAAATCTCCTCAGGGGTGTCTTTCACACCACGGGAGACGGCGGCCGGAAGGGACAGGGCGAGCGGCATGACGGCGAGTTCCTGCCGCCGCGAGACTGATCTCAGCCGGCGAGTCGTGCCTTGATCAGTTCGGACACCTGGCCCATGTCGGCGCGGCCGGCCACCTGCGGCTTGACCAGGCCGATCACCTTGCCCATGTCGCGTGCGCTGCTCGCGCCTGAATCGACCACTGCCCTGGCGATGATCTGCTCCAGTTCGGCGGCGCTCAGTTGGGCAGGCAGATAGGTCTGGATCACGATGACCTCGGCGCGTTCAACCGCGGCCAGGTCCTCGCGATTCGCCGCACTGTACTGCTCGATCGAGTCGCGGCGCTGCTTGAGCATCTTCTCCAGGACAGCGAGCACCTGGGTGTCATCGAGTTCGATGCGCTCGTCGACTTCGCGCTGCTTCACTGCGGCGAGGATCAGGCGGATGATGCCGAGGCGATCCTTCTCGCCGGCGCGCATGGCGGCCTTCATGTCATCGGTAATGCGGGCCTTGAGTGACATTGTTCACCTCGTAGCAAGTGGCGTGGGGTCCATGGGGTGTTTCCGGGTCCGGTCGCCGCAAACACAAACGGCCGGCACTGCGTGGGCAGGGCCGGCCGAAAGTTTCAGCCCGGATATCGCGGCGCCGGACAAGGCCGGAGCCGCTGTCGATCAGGTTGCGCTCGCGCCAGTGGCGCCACGCAACCGGATGACTCAATACATGCGCTGGCGCTTGGTGACGTCGCGGGATACGCGGCGCAGGTGGCGCTTGACCGCAGCCGCGCGCTTGCGCTTGCGTTCCTGGGTCGGCTTTTCGTAGAACTCGCGCTTGCGCACTTCAGCCAGCACGCCGGCTTTCTCACAGGTGCGCTTGAAGCGGCGCAGGGCAAACTCGAACGGTTCGTTCTCGCGAACTTTGACGCTTGGCATAGTCTCTCCGCTGTTAAACTCGACACCCGGGCTCTCGGGCGAGCCGCGCATTCTATTTCATGGCCTCGATCAATGCAAAACCCGGTCCGGTGCTCGGCATCGAGACCTCCTGTGACGAAACCGGGGTGGCCGTGTTCGAGCGCGGGCGCGGTCTGCTTGCGCATGCGCTGTACAGCCAGGTTGAACTGCATGCCGAATATGGCGGCGTGGTGCCTGAGCTGGCCTCGCGCGACCACGTGCGCAAGCTGCTGCCGCTGATCCGGCAGACCCTGGCCGAGGCCGGAATGGCGATCGACGACCTGGGCGGGGTCGCCTACACGGCCGGGCCGGGTCTGGTCGGCGCCTTGCTGGTCGGTGCAGCCGCGGCCCGCTCGCTGGCCTGGGCGCTCGAAATCCCGGCGATTGGCGTGCATCACATGGAAGGGCATCTGCTCGCGCCGATGCTCGAGGAGGATGCGCCAGAACCGCCTTTTGTCGCCTTGCTGGTCTCGGGCGGGCATTCGATGCTGATCGAGGTCGAGGCGATCGGCTGCTACCGCCTGCTCGGCGACACGCTGGATGATGCTGCCGGCGAAGCCTTCGACAAGACCGCCAAACTGATGGGTCTGCCGTATCCGGGCGGTCCCGCCCTGGCCCGGCTCGCCGAAACCGCCGAGCCCGGCCAGTTCCGCTTCACGAGGCCGATGACCGATCGTCCAGGTCTCGATTTCAGCTTTTCGGGGTTGAAGACCCAGGTGCTGCTGGCCTGGCAGCGCAGTGACCACAGCGATGCGATCCGTGCCTCGATCGCCCGCGATTTCGAGGAAGCGATCGTCGAAACCCTGGTCATCAAGTGCCGGCGCGCGATGCGGGCCACCGGGGTGAAACGCCTGGTCATCGCCGGCGGAGTCGGTGCGAATCGGCGCCTGCGCACCCAACTCGCGAAAGCGGCGGAAAATGATGATTTCAAGACCTACTTCCCGCGTCTCGAATTCTGCACCGATAACGGCGCGATGATCGCGCTGGCCGGCTCGATCCGCCTGCAGGCCGGCCAACTCGATGATCCACAGATCAAGGTCTACCCGCGCTGGGATCTGGAATCCCTGACTGCACTCGCTTGACGGTTCCCGCCGACACCATCAGCCCATAGCCGAGTCGAAACACATCCATGGATATCGTTTTCATCGAAGACCTGCGCATCGAAACCGTCATCGGCATCTATGACTGGGAGCGTCGGATTCACCAGGTAGTCGCGCTCGATATCGAGATGCGTTTCGACAATACGCGCCCGGCAGCGACCGATCGTATCGAGGACACACTCGACTACAAGGCCGTGTCCAAGCGCCTGATCGCATTCGTGGAAAGTTCGGAATTCCAGCTCGTCGAAACCCTTGCCGAGCGCTGCGCGACGATCATCCTCGATGAATTCGAAGTGAGCCACGTGCGCTTGCGCCTTGCCAAGCCGGGGGCTGTGCGAGGGTCGAGATCGGTCGGCGTGCAGATCGAACGCCAGCGCGGCGGATTGCAGCCGGCGATTCAAGAGCGGCAATGATCGCGTCATGACCCAGAACCTCAACCGGGTCTATCTCAGTCTCGGCTCGAATATCGAGCCCGAAACGCATCTGCGAGCGGCGATCGATGCCCTGCATGCGCAGTTTGGCGACCTGCACCTATCGAGCGTGTATCGCACCGAGGCGGTCGGTTTCGAGGGGCCGGCCTTTCTCAATCTCGCGATCGGGTTCGATACCGACTGGACGCCACTGCAACTCGACCGCTGGCTGCATGCGCTCGAAGACAAGCAGGGCCGGCGGCGGGATGTCGAGCGTTATTCAAGCCGCACGCTCGATATCGACATCGTCCTGTTCGGTGACCAGGTCGTCGAAGGTCCGGGTCACCTCCAGATACCGCGCGACGAACTCAAGTACGCCTTCGTGCTCGCGCCGCTGGTCGAAATAGCGCCCGACGCCGTGCATCCAGGATCGCGACAGACAATGGCGGTGCTCTGGAATGCCCATCCGCAGCGCGACGCGCCGCGCGAGATCGTCGCCCTGGACTGACCGCGGCGGCACTCACGTCGCCAATGCCGCTGATGCATCTCGTGCATGCGTCGCTATACTCCGCATTCGCTGCCAGCGGGCAGCCCTCACGCCAGACAAGGGGAGTCGACATGTTGGAAAAGTTTTCGCAGAGCTGGTCGCTGGTCAAGGCCAGCGCGTCGGTATTGAAGTCCGACAAGGAATTGCTCGTGTTTCCGCTGCTGTCGGCGCTCAGCTGCATCATTGTCGCGGCGACATTCTTCGTTCCGGCGATCTTCGCGGGGGTCTTCAGCGGGCTTGATCGCGAAAACATGAATCCCCTGTACTACCTCTTCCTGTTCGCGTTCTATGTGGTCCAGTACTTCGTCATCATCTTCTTCAACTCGGCCCTGATCGGAGCAGCGATGATCCGCCTCAACGGCGGCGATCCGACGGTTGCGGACGGCATGCGCATCGCGATGTCGAAGCTGCCGGCGATACTCGGTTACGCGGTGATCGCGGCGACCGTGGGGGTGATCCTGCGCGCCTTGCAGGAACGAGCCGGTTTCATCGGGCGTTTCGTCGTCGGCCTGATCGGCCTGGCCTGGACGGTGGCTTCGTTCCTGGTCGTGCCGGTGCTGGTCAGCCAGGACATCGGACCAATCGACGCGGTGAAGCGCAGCGCCGAACTGCTCAAGAAGACCTGGGGCCAGAACCTGATCGGAACCGGCGGCATCGGTCTGGTATTCGGCCTGATGTTCTTCGCGCTCGTGATCGTGGGCGGAGGATTGATCGTGCTGGCCGTCAAGAGCGGCATTCTCGCGATCACGATCACCGCCGTCGTCGCCGTGGTGGTCGCCGTCCTGCTGCTGACCTTGATCCAGGCGGCGCTGCAGGGTGTCTACGCTGCCGCGCTGTATCGCTATGCGACCGAAGGTGATGCCGGCGTGGGCTTCGACAAGGCCATGGTCGCCGAGGCTTTCAAGGTCAAGGCCTGAGGGCCTGGGTTCGGGAAGCGCAGAAATTGGACATTCTGCCGGCCCCGAACCCTCAACCGGCTTTTCAGGTCGCCTTCCCCGAACGGGGGAAGAGATCGGATTGAACCCCTCTCCCGCCGGGAGGGGGGCAGGAGCGAGGGCGCGATCGAAGTCCGGCATTCCGACGGCCTCGAACCTTATCCGGCCCTGCTGGCGACCTGCTCCCGCGGCGAGCAGGGAACGCATTGCTACACGGAGATCGAGCGTCCGCCGTCGACACGGATGACCTGCCCGGTCACGAATCGCGCGTCGCGCAGCAACCAGAGCACGGCGCTCGCGACGTCTTCCGCGGTACCCGTCCGCTTGAGCGGCGTGCGCGCAATGATGTCGCTCCTGCTCGCCTGCGCATGGCCGGTTTCGGGCCACAGGACCGCACCCGGGGCGATGCCATTGACGCGAACCTCGGGACCCAGCTCGTGGGCCAGCGCGAGGGTCATCGCCGCCTGGGCAGCCTTGGCCATGCAGTACACCGAATATCCCGGCAACGGACGCTCGGCATAGATGTCGAGCAGGTTGACGATCGCGCCCGCGCGATCGCGCAGGTGGCGGGCCGCCGCCTGGGCGAGAAAGAACGGTGCGCGCGTGTTCGAGGCGAACAACTCGTCCCATTGCTCGGTGGTCACGGTTCCAAGCGGGGTCGGAAAAAACGCCGACGCATTGTTGACGAGACCATCGAGGCGACCAAACCGGCGTACCGTCTCGTTGACCAGGTCGGGCAGGGCATCGACATCGGCAAGCTCCGCCTGCAGAGTCAGCGTGCCCGCTCCACGCGCTTGCTCGAGATCGTCGACCAAGGCAGCAAGTTCGTCGCCCGAGTTGCGATGATGCAGGGCAAGGTCATAGCCGGCACCGTGCAGCGTGCGCGCGATCGTGGCGCCGACACGACGAGCCGCGCCCGTGATCAGCACGACAGGCCGGGCGCTTGGCAGATCCGTCATTGGTGTTCTCCGTTCACGTCGGTATCCTGCGCAGAGTGCCGCAACTCGATGCAGCGAACCAGCCCGGCTATCGTCTGTCGCCGCAGGCAATAACGCCGGTGTGTTCGGTGCAGGCAGGAAATCAGGATGAAGACCGATCACCGCCGTGCCCCGATGCCATCAAACGCACTTCCATGAAATCGCCGGACTGGCCGTGACCCTTCCGTTACCGACCCCCGGCGACGATGAACTTGCCCTCTCCACGCAGCTGGCGGCCCTGATCCGTGCCGAGATCGCGGCGCAGGGACCGATGCCGTTCTCTCGTTTCATGGAACGCTGCCTGTATGCGCCGGGGCTCGGCTACTACAGCGCGGGTCGAACGAAGTTCGGTGCCGCAGGAGATTTCGTTACTGCACCGGAGCTGGGCCCGCTGTTCGCACGGTGCATGGCCAGTGCGCTGGCCCCGGTGCTGCGCGAACTGGGTGAAGATGCGGAATTCTGCGAGCTTGGCGGCGGTAGCGGCGCGTTTGCCGAGGCCGTGATGCTCGCTCTCGACGATGCCGGCAATGTGCCGCGCAGGTACCGGATTCTCGAGCCAAGCGCCGACCTGCGCGAGCGCCAACGCGAGCGCTTGTCGGTTTCGTTGCCGGCCGCCTCGTTCGCACGCGTGGACTGGCTCGATCGACCACCCGAAAAGGCATGGCGCGGTGTGCTGTTCGCCAACGAGGTCATCGATGCGCTGCCGGCGACCCGCTTCACGCTGAGCGAGGGCGAGGTCTTCGAGGAATACGTCAGCATCGATGCTGCGGGCCGATTCGTGCGCGTTGATCGCCCTGCCGATGCGCTCGTCAGCGGCGCCGTGCGTCACCTCGAGCGCGATCTCGGCACCTCGTTCGCCGACGGCTATCGCTCCGAGATCCTGCCGCAGTTGCCATACTGGATGCAGGCGGTGCTCGGCAGTCTGCAGGCAGGCCTCGTCCTGTTCGTCGACTACGGCTATCCGCGTGCCGAGTACTACCGGCCGGATCGCGACGATGGCAGCCTGGTGTGCCACTACCGCCATCGGGCGCATGGCGATGCCCTCTGGATGCCGGGTTTGCAGGACATCACCGCTTTCGTCGATTTCACGGCACTGGCCGAAGCGGGCAACCATGCCGGATTCGCGGTGGCCGGCTATTCGTCGCAGGCGCAGTTCCTGATTGCGGCCGGCCTCGCCTCGCACTTCGAGCAGGCCAGCGAAAAGGCTGATGCAGCCGAATGCTATCGCCTTGCCCAGCAGGTCAAGCGGCTGACCTTGCCGGGCGAGATGGGCGAGAAATTCCAGGTGATGTCGTTCGTCCGCGGACTATCCGGCGCGGCGCTCCTGCCCGGACTTGTCTCGATCGACCGGGGCTTCCGCTTGTGAACGATGATCCACCTGTTCCCCTGCCAGCAGGCGCCCTCGTCCGCTGTGCGCCGACGACGCCCGGACCATCCCGATGCTGAGTAGCTTGCTTTCACCGTTGCGCTTCGGGGTGCTGCTCGCCCTGTTGCTCGTGTTGACCTGGCGCAGATTGCCGCGCGGGCTGCGCTATCTCGCCTCGCTGCCATTGATCGGCTGCGTGCTGTCGAGTCTTCCAGTGGTAGCCAACCTGCTCGTCGGCATCGCGGAATCGCGATTCCCGTCCGCGCAAACATGTGCGGTTCCGCTGCCGCAAACCATCGTTGTCCTCGGCGGCGGCATCTCGCGGCAGCCGGTGGATGCGGCGGACGTCGACTCGCTCGGCGAAACCAGCCTGCGTCGCGTGATCGGGGCGGCCGACCTGTATCGGGCACACGAGCCCGCGCGACTCGTGATCAGCGGCGGGACCTCGCAATACGGCGTCGCCGAGAGCAGCCTGATGGCCGCGCTTGCGCAACGGCTCGGCGTGCCGGCCGCTACCATCACGGTCGAAACGGAGTCGCATTCGACCTGGCAGAACGCCCGTTTCGTTGCGGCGCTCGAACCTCTGATCGATCGCCGCATCTGGCTGGTCACCTCGGCACTGCACATGCCGCGCTCGATCTACGCCTTCGAGCAAGCGGGTTTCGAGGTATGTGCATGGCCGACCGATTCGCGCCTTGGCCATGCGAACAGCATCGGCTACTACCTCCCGTCGATCGGTGCGCTGGACAAATCCGATGCCGTGATCCACGAATGGCTCGGTGAAGCTGCCTACCGCATGGGCTGGTTGCGCAGCGTTTCGCGCGATCCCTGGTCAGGCGGCGACGAGCGTTGAATCGTCGTGATCAGGCGTCCTTGCGACCGAACTCGCGAGCGACCCAATCCTTCAGCATGCGCTTCTCGAATCGGTAGGATTCACTTGGATTGACCGTGCCACGATCAAGGAAAGCCGGGTCGCGCAGCTTGCGTTCACCGCTGGCGATCACCTGGCCGTTCGCATCGGTGAGATTGAACGTCAGGTTGATGTGCGGTGGATAGATCGACTTGACGATCCTCACATCGCGGTAGTCGGCCCCGAGCCACGGCTCGAACTGGCCGGCAAGCTTGACGTCGGTGATCGTCACTTCGAGATGCTGACCCGGTTGCAGCACCGAATCCGCACGTCGCACCAGGGTCTTGCGGAACTCGGCCAGCCAGGCTTCCGGCTTTGGCTGGCGGAACTGATGGCCGTAACGGAGCTCGGTGAAGGCGGCCGGATCGGTCCACGCGACGCTGACCCGCGCAGAGTCTCCTTTGGCCTCGCCGGCCTGGGCGAGAGCCGGCGCGCCAATCAGGAAGGCTGCGAGAGCAAGTCCGGGAATCAGGTCTTTCAATGTGCGCTGGATCAACATGTCGATCTCCAATGGGTAGCACCGCAACGTGGTGCCGAGCTGACTCTCAGGACGTCGTCGCGGTTCGAATCGTTGCACCGACGCGCCAGGTGTTGCGCCGGCAGTCGGCGATGATTCAGCTGGTGCCTACCAGGGCAAATGCGTCCCGGGTCAGGTTTTCCGGTGCGCCACTCGTGCAGGCGACGTCGTCCTCGATGCGGATGCCACCGTACTTGCGGAACGAATCCACCCGATCCCAGGCGATGTCCTTGGCGTGCCTGGTTTCCCTGAGTTGCGCCAGCAACATGTCGATGAAATAGATCCCCGGCTCGATCGTCACCACGGCGCCGAGCTCGATCGGACGCGTCATGCGCAGGTACGGATGACCCTGCGGGCGTTCGATCGTTGCGCCGTTGTCATTGGCCGCGAATCCGGCCACATCGTGGACCTGCAGGCCGATCGGATGACCCAGCCCGTGCGGAAAGAAGACGGTGGACGTCCCTGATTCGACGGCACTTTCGGCACTCATGCGGATCAAGCCGTGCTCCTTGAGCACCGCAGCGAGTTCGCGATGCGCTGCAAGGTGCAAGGCGGCATAGTCCTGCCCGGCGCGTACGCCCGCGCACAGGCGCTGCTGGGCCGCATCGACGCTGTCGATCAGCGCCTGGAATTCCCCGGCATCGCTGGCCGCATGCGTGCGTGTGATGTCGCTGGCATAGCCATGGAAGCTCGCGCCGGCATCGATCAGGAACGAGTGCACGTGGGACGGCGGTGCGTGGCGCAGGTCGTGGTAGTGCAGGATCGCGCCGTGTTCGTTGAGCGCGATGATGTTGGAATAGGGCAGTTCGTTTTCCGTTTGCCGTGCAGCCTGCAGGTAGGCCATGTGGATCGCATACTCCGATTGGCCGGCGTGGAACGCGGCCTCGGCGGCGCGGTGCGCACGCGCGCCGATCTTGCTGGCGACGCGCATCATGGCGAGTTCGTAGTCGGTCTTGGCCATGCGCCGGTAGTGCAGCGAATCGATCAATGCCTGCGGATTGTTCGGCACGAAGTGCCCGAGTGCCGCGTTGTCCTCGCCGATGATCGCGCAGCGCGCGACGTGCTTTGGCAGTTCGGCGAGCGCGTCCGCAGCCTCGCGGATGATGACGATGTCGAAGTGCTCGACCCAGTAGCCTGCCGGGGAATCCGGAACCACGTGCCAGTAGTCGGCCGGTTGCAGGAAGATCAGTTTTGGTCGTTGCCCTGGCGTGTAGACGATCCATGAGCCGGGTGCCTTGGTCACCGGCAACCAGTGCTTGAAATGCGGATTGACGAAGAATGGATAGTCGCGATCGTCGAGGAACTGGTAGCGCAGGACGCCGGCCGGGATGACCAGATGATCGAAACCCGCGCGCGCGAGCGCCGCATCGCCGCGTTGCTTGAGTGTGTCGATGTGCGCGGCGAACAACGGGTGCAGATCGGGATGCTGGGTATCCATGGCAATTCCTTGAGGCAGGCCGCCATTGTGCCGCGTTGCACCTGAAGACGCGATTGCCGCGAGGCGTGATTTGTCCCGCTCTGTCACGTTGCTGGCCTGGATGCCGCCGACATGCTTGAATGCGTTCCTGGAAGCGGGGGTGCCGGCGCAGGTCGGCTGAGAGAGTCCCTTGGAACCTGATCCGGTTCGCACCGGTGTAGGGAGCTTCGTCCGACGTCCGAGCGCTTCGTCGTCGACGCCCGCTATTCCGGTCGCCAGCCCTTGTCCATGGTCCATGGCAAGGTTGAATCCACGGAAAGCAGGATATGAACGCATGAACGCCTTACCGAATCCGTTGCTGCGCGAAGCGGCTGAACTGTCCGAGTCGGTGGTCCGTCCGATTCCCGGTTCGCGCAAGATCCATGTCGAGGGTGCCCGCGCGGACATCCGCGTGCCGATGCGTGAAGTCGTCCTCGAAGACACCCCGAGCACGTTCGGTGTCGAGAAGAATGCTCCGTTCGCGATCTACGACACCTCGGGTCCATACACCGATCCGGATTATCGCGTCGATCTCGCAGCCGGCCTGCCGGCCCTGCGTGCGGCCTGGATCGAGGCGCGCGGCGACAGCGAGGCGTTGGCCGATTTCACCTCGCCGTTCACGCGCAAGCACGCCGGCGCGCATCAGCTCGATCACGTGCGCTTTCCGAACGTGCCCAAACCGCGGCGCGCCAAGGCGGGTCAGAACATCACCCAGATGCACTATGCGCGTCAGGGCATCATCACACCCGAGATGGAATACATCGCGATCCGCGAAAACCAGAATCTCGAACGCATCCGCGAGCAGCATCTGCTCGTCCAGCATCCCGGCGAGTCGTTCGGCGCTTCGCTGCCGAAGCGGATCACGCCGGAATTCGTGCGCGATGAAGTCGCCCGGGGCCGCGCGATCATTCCGAACAACATCAACCATCCCGAATCCGAGCCGATGATCATCGGCCGCAACTTCCTCGTGAAGATCAACGCGAACATCGGCAACTCGGCCGTATCGAGTTCGATCGCCGAGGAAGTCGAGAAGATGGTCTGGTCGATCCGCTGGGGCGGCGACACCGTGATGGACCTCTCGACCGGCAAGCACATCCACGAGACGCGCGAGTGGATCATCCGCAATTCGCCGGTGCCGATCGGCACGGTGCCGATCTACCAGGCGCTCGAAAAAGTTGGCGGCGTGGCCGAGGACCTGACCTGGGAACTGTACAGGGACACCCTGATCGAACAGGCCGAGCAGGGCGTCGACTATTTCACGATCCATGCCGGCGTGCGCCTGCCATTCATCCATCTGACCGCCAAGCGCGTCACCGGCATCGTCTCGCGTGGCGGCTCGATCATGGCCAAGTGGTGCCTCGCCCACCACAAGGAGAGCTTCCTCTACGAGCGATTCGAGGACATCTGCGAAATCATGAAAGCCTATGACGTCAGCTTCTCGCTGGGCGATGGCTTGCGCCCGGGCAGCATCGCCGACGCCAACGACGCCGCCCAGTTCGCCGAACTCGACACACTCGGCGAACTCACCCAGATCGCGTGGAAGCACGACGTGCAGACCATGATCGAAGGTCCCGGCCACGTGCCGATGCACCTGATCAAGGAAAACATGGAGCGGCAACTGGAGAAATGCGGCGAGGCGCCGTTCTACACACTGGGTCCATTGACCACCGACATCGCGCCCGGCTACGACCACATCACCAGCGCGATCGGCGCGGCGATGATCGGCTGGTACGGCACCGCGATGCTCTGCTACGTGACGCCGAAGGAACACCTGGGATTGCCGAACAAGCAGGACGTGCGCGACGGCATCGTCACCTACAAGATCGCCGCGCATGCCGCCGACCTGGCCAAGGGCCATCCGGCCGCGCAGGCGCGCGACAACGCACTGTCGAAAGCACGCTTCGAATTCCGCTGGGCCGACCAGTTCAACCTCGGCCTCGATCCGGAGAAGGCCAAGGAATTCCACGACGAAACCCTGCCCAAGGAAGCCCACAAGACCGCGCATTTCTGTTCGATGTGCGGGCCCAAGTTCTGTTCGATGAAGATCACCCAGGACGTGCGCGATTACGCCGCGAAACTCGGCACCGACGAGGAGGCCGCCCTGACGGCCGGCATGGCCGAAAAGGCCAAGGAGTTCCGCGAGCAGGGCGGCGAGGTGTATCGCTTCGACTGAAATCGCCCGTTCGAGCGAAACGGGCAGCCCCGGAACGGACAGGGGGCACGCTTGAGCGAACGTCGGGCGATGGCGTGCCGACACGGTAGTCTGCGCCTTGCAGGCGCTCTGCGCTTTTGCAGGCGCACGGGATCGCGCTGCTCGCGAACGGGTTCGTCGCGGTGCTGGTACTGGTGAACAATGGTCAAGACTCGGGCCGATGGCCTTCCTGTTGCAAAGTCGCAGGATAAGAATTGGAATGGCTTCGACGCGATGTCGCGCACGACCGCGGAGACGTGGCTTTTCCAGACGATATGAGGAGTACAGCCGTGGCAGGTTGGTTCGAGTTGAGCAAGAGCAGTGACGATCAGTACCGTTTCGTGCTGAAGGCGGGAAATGCCGAAATCATATTGACCAGTCAGATGTATTCAAAGCGGGCTGCAGCCGAAGGGGGCATCCGCTCGGTGCAGGCCAACAGTTCCAGTGACGCGAACTACGAGCGCAAGACCGCTTCCAACGACAAGTTGTTTTTCAATCTGAAGGCTGCCAATCACCAGGTGATCGGTTCCAGTCAGATGTATGCCTCGGAAGCCTCGCGCGAAACCGGCATCAACAGTGTCAAGACCAATGGCTCGAGTACAACGGTCAAGGACATGACTGCCTGAACCTTGCGCGCCCGCCGAGCGCGGCGGCGTGTCGCACGCGTTGGTCGTGGCATCACTGCGTTTGACCCGCCGAGCGGGCTCGATGACCCACTCGGGCCGGAATGTTTTTCCGGCGCTTCGTGATCGTGTCGATCAGGATTGCCAGCAACGAAGTCCGGATGTGTCGATCCGGGCTTCGATTGTCGACTGGCCTGTCGGCCTGTCGTGGATCTTGCGCGCACTGGCGTCGTCGTCGATACGTGAATCCGGTGCCTGCGAAACCGGGCGAAGCATGTCGACTTGCCGAGGAATCGATCAGTCGGCGCTGGCAGGCTTCAACAGATCCAGTGCGGCGACGGTCATGGCTTCGATGCCGAGTCGTATCGAGGGCTCGGGGTCGATCTTGAACCGCGCCGAATGGTGTCCGGCGACGGCAGGTCCGCCAGCCCTGGCGGCGTCGAAAGCGGCTTGCGGCGTGCCGCCGACATTGAAGTAGAACCCCGCTACGCCGAGCTCCGGCTGCACGAAGTAGGCGAAGTCTTCGGCACCCATGCCGGTGCGTGGCTGAGACTTCAGGGTTTCCTCGCCGAAGGTGCGAACGAACACGGCGCGCATTCGGGCGGTCAATGCCGGATCGTTGAGAGTGACCGGAGTCGACTCGACGGCCAGGTTCACTTCCGGCAAGCGGTCTTCCGGCATGCCGTTCATGCGGCCGACGTTTTCCGCAATGCGCTTGATGCCATCGAGCAGCACCTTGCGCACCGCTTCATCATCCGAACGTACCGTCAGTTGCAGCACGGCGCGGTCGGAAATGATGTTGTGCTTGGAGCCGGAATGGAACGCGCCTACCGTCACGACACCCGGCGACAGCGGTGATATCTCGCGGCTGACCAGGGTCTGCAAGGCGAGCACGATTTCAGCGCCCATGACGATCGGGTCCTTGCCCTGTTGCGGGCTGGCGCCGTGTGCGCCAACGCCATGCACGATGATGTCGATGGTGTCGGAAGACGAACCAACGATGCCCGGATCGGCAATGAGGGCGCCGGTCGGGCTGTCGGCATCGACGTGGAAGGCGAGCGCGTAGTCGGGTTTCGGGAAGCGCGTATACAGGCCGTCCTCAAGCATCTTGCGCGCGCCGGCGATGCGTTCCTCCGCAGGCTGCACGACAAACACCAGGGTGCCGTGCCAGTCTTTTTTCAGCGACGCCATGCGTGTCGCCGTTCCAAGCAGGGCGGTGATGTGCGTGTCGTGGCCGCAGGCATGCATGACGGGCGATTCGACGCCGTCGATGCCGACCTGCACCGCGGTCGATGCATTGGCCAGGCCGCTGGCTTCCTTGATCGGCAGGCCATCCATGTCGGCGCGAATCAGCACGGTCGGGCCTTCGCCGTTGCGCAACACGCCGACCACGCCGGTACCGCCGACTTTCTCGGTAACCGTCATGCCCGGAACCCTGCGCAATTCCCTGGCCATGCGCGCCGCGGTCGCCGTTTCCAAGTAGGACAATTCGGGGTGTCGATGGAACCAGTCGAACATGGCGGCAAGGCGATGGTCGTAGTCGTTCTTCACGGCGGCTGAAAGTTCCGATGCCGCCCGGGCCTGGCCGGACAAGACGACTGCGAGACAGAACAGCAAGGCAGGGCGCATGGCATGAATCTCGGGCGACGGGAGCGCAGAGTATAGGCAGTCCGGATAGCGGGTGCGGGTCCCATGCGCAAGCGCCGGTGCGTCAATCTTGCCGGCGAAGGCGATCGGCAAAGATGCGATACTGCCCCGATGAAATTGCAGGTTCCGTTTGTGCAACTGCCCCTCGTGTTCGATGCGCCGCGACTTCTCGCCGAAGTCGATCGGCTCGGCGAGAGCGCATGGCGTCCGCATCCGCAGGGCTTTGCGGGCAATTCGGCCTTGCCCTTGATCGCGGTCAATGGGGATCCGTCCAGCGATTCGATCTCTGGGCCGATGCGTCCGACCGCACATCTCGATGCGTGTCCGTATCTGCGCCAGATCCTTGCCAGTATCGGCGCGGTTTGGGGGCGCAGCCGGCTCATGCGTCTCTCCGGTCATGCCGAAGTGCCCATGCATGCCGACCTGGCCTACTACTGGCGTGACCGCGTGCGCGTGCACGTGCCGATACAAACCCAGCCTACGGTTCGTTTCCAGTGCGGTGACGCCGAAGTGAACATGGCCGAAGGCGAGTGCTGGATCTTCGACACCTGGCGCCTGCACCGGGTCATCAATGCCAACCCGGCGCAACGCATCCACCTGGTTGCCGATACGGTCGGCAGCGAACGTTTCTGGGAACACGCCAGCGGCGGGCGCGTGCCGGGACGACCGGTACCCAACTGGCAACCGCGCCGGATCGGTCCCGATCCGGAACGCGTTCCTGAACTCGTCTACGAATCCGAGAATCTCGGAAGCGTGATGACACCCTGGGAATTGCGCGAGCATCTCAATTTCCTGCTCGGCGAATCGATACCGACGCCACAGATGGCCACGATCCAGCAGGTGTGCGCGCGCTTCAATGCAACCTGGCTCGGACTGTGGGCGCGCTATGGTCCGAGCGAGAAAGGCTGGTCGGATTATCGTGCCGCGCTCGAACCGTTCTCGGCGGAAATGCAGCGATTGGCGGAAACCCTGCTGCTCAGAAACGGCATGCGCTTCCTTGGTGCGTTCCGCGCGATGATCGTGCAGGCGGCGCTGAGCGATGATCCTGCGCGCGGACTCGAGGTCAAGGGTGACTACGATCCCGATGCTTTCGCCGAATCACCCGGTGGCGAAAGCAGGACCGTAACGGCCGCGACGCAACCGCGTGTCGAGTCGAATCCGGACCGCACGCCGGTCGATCCGGCCGGGCGGCGATTCGATCGCCCGGTCATCATCCTGTCTTCACCACGTTCGGGTTCGACCCTGCTCTTCGAGACGCTGATGCGGGCGCCGGGTCTGCACACGGTGGGTGGCGAGAGCCACGTCCAGATCGAAGGTCTGGACGAACTGCATCCGGCAGCGCGCAACTTCGATTCGAACCGACTCGATGCCGATGCGGCGACGCCCGAGTTGATCGAACGGCTGCGCGAACGATTCGAGGCTGGCTTGCGCGATCGCGATGGTGGGCGTCCGCCGACCGGGCCGATTCGACTGCTCGAGAAAACACCGAAGAACGCGTTGCGGATCCCGTTCCTGCGCAAGGTGTTTCCCGATGCGCATTTCGTCTACCTGTATCGCGATCCGCGTGAGGTGCTGTCGAGCATGATCGAGGCCTGGACCTCGGGCAACTTTCGAACCTATCCGCGATTGCCGGGCTGGCAAGGTCCGGCCTGGTCGCTGGTGCTGGTGCCGGGGTGGCGCGAATGGAGCGGTCGCCCGTTGCCCGAAATCGTCGCGCGCCAATGGGAGGCGACGACGCGCATCCTGCTCGACGATCTGGCGGCGGTCACCGGCGAGCGCGTTCATCGGATCCGCTACGACCGCTTCCTCGCCGATCCGCAAGCCCAGGTCCGCCGACTCTGCAACGAACTCGATCTGGCCTGGGATCTTGAACTCGAAGCCCATCTGCCGCATTCGCGCTACACCATGTCGGCCCCTGCGCCCGAGAAATGGCGGCGCCATGAACGCGAGATCGAGGCAGTGATGCCCCTGATCGAGGCGACACGCATGCGCGCGGAGTCCTTCTTGCGCGATCGCTAGCCCATCGTTCAGCCGGCGCTACAAGTCGGTCGGCACAATGGGGGCGTTCAAGGTCTGCCGAAATCACGTCCGGGTGATCCCGGAACGCTGCGGCATCCGAATCGTCACCGACTCAAGGAGCTGACTCATGGCTGCAGCTAGACCCTTCGTCTCAGACATCGCGAACATTCGCAAGCGTGCGCGTGAGCATATCGAGCGTGGCGCCGTCACCGACGGCTACAAGGCCGACCGCGACACCGTGATCAAGATACTCAACGAGGCGCTCGCGACGGAAATCGTCTGCGTACTCCGCTACAAGTATCACCACTACATGGCATCGGGCATCAATGCGCAGAGTGTGGCGGCCGAATTCCTCGAACATGCCAACGAGGAGCAGGGGCATGCCGACCAGATCGCGGAGCGCATCACCCAGCTTGGCGGCGCGCCGAATTTCTCGCCGGAAGGAATGCTCACGCGCAGCCATTCCGACTATGTGGAGGGCGATGATCTCGTCGACATGATCAAGGAAAACCTCGTGGCCGAGCGCATCGCGATCGACAGTTATCGCGAGATCGTCGCCTATCTCGGCACGGCCGACTCGACCACGCGCCGCATCATGGAAGGAATCCTCGCAGTCGAGGAAGAGCACGCCGAGGACATGAGCACCCTGCTCGAGCAGCTTGGCAAGAAAGGCGAGCCCGCGAAGCCGGCCAAACGCCGCTCGGCGCCCGCGAAGGCCGACAACAACGGAAGGAAGTCCGCGCGTTGAGCGCAACGAACGCTCAGCCGTCGAAGCGGTAACCGTACTTCTGGATGAGCGACTGGTCGCGTTCGGCTACGAGCGCGACCAGTTCTTCATCGTAATATTCGTCGATCGAATCGCGTTTCGACGCATTGCGCGGCGCTGCCTGTTCGATGAAATCGCGTAGCGCGGGCGCCATGGCGCCGTCGATGCCCTGCAGGAAATCGAGCAGATCGGCGCGCAGGTTTTCGACACGACCGATCGTCGCCCGATGCATTGCGTCGCCGTACATGTAGTCGTGGAGATAGCTGTAGAAGCCCATGCCCGAGTCGCGGATCGGCGCGAGCGCAAAGCCGGGCAGATTCAGGCCCTGATTGGCGTAGGCGTTTGGCAACAGGCCGATCAAGGCATCGAGCTTTCCGCTGCCGCTGCCGAGATCGAGCAGGTTGCGCAAGGTGCCGCGAAAATCGAGCGAACGGTTTTCACTCGCCGCCCGAAACAGGACATTGGGTTGCGCCATCCGCGACTGGAACGCGTACCAGGATGCGTAGTAGCTCCACGGACTGCGCACGAAGCCGAGCACGGGCAGGTCAGCCAGTTCCGCCGGAATCGCCCGGCTTGGCAGGTGGTAGCCGAGCATCCGCGCCTCGGGAAAGAAGCGCATCAGGCATTCGTTGACGAAGGTGCCGCCCGATTTGTGCAGATGGACATAGACGAACTTGCGCGTGGCGATCATGCGCGGCGGGCTTGGGCCGCACCGGCACTCAGCAGCGCCTCGATCGCGCGATCGCTTCGTCCAAGGCCGCGATCGGCCTTGGCCAGCAGGCCCACCAATGCCGGACTGCAAAGGAAGTCGCAAATCATGTGGATGCGCGACTGGCCTGCATGCGCATTGACCACGCCATGTTCGGCGCTGTTGTTGAGCGCCCAGATTTCGCCCGGACGCATGTGGTAGTTGAGTCCCGCGCAATACATCCAGACGTCGTCATTGGTCGTGATCGGGAAATGCAGCCGGATCGTCTTGCTGAAATAGTCGGCGCGATCGATATGCGGAGCGATCACCGCCCCCGCCGGCAGCATGGCTAGCAGGCAACGCATCGGCTGGGCCGGGACCAGCTGCTCGATCAGTTCGCGCAGATAGGGTACGTGCGCGATCGCCTCGCGCTCGGCGATCGGCAGTTCGCCTTCGGCCGGCGCGTGGCCGCGCAGGAAGATCGCCTGGGCCGGATTGTGCACACCGACACGCCCGCCACGGTGGCCCCACGAGCCATCCGGCAGCGCCGCGATATCAGCGAGCGCTCGTTCGACATCGAAATCGATGCCAAGGCGCGCGCAGCCGCCGATCAGGGTGACCTTGTCGAGCAGAGGTTGGTCGGGAAGGTTGAGCATGGATGGCCCGCAACGTTTCCTGTTGGGCCCTAGTCTATCGCGAGAACGGCGCGACGCCGGTCTTGCCGGCTCTGTCGGATCATGCGGCGTAGATCGCGCGACAAGCTTCGGTCAGGTTGCTCATCGCGGTACGGTAGGGGCCGGGACCATGACTGATTCGCGCCACGCCAAGCGCCGCGAGCTGCTCGAATGTGGGTGCCGGCGCCGACTTCATGATGTTGAGGGGCAGCGGCGATTCCTTCGCGGCACGCTCGATCAGGCCCGGATCGACGAGACCCGGTATGAACAGGCCATCGGCGCCAGCATCGGCATAGGCGCGCCCGCGTTCGAGCGAAGCGCGCAACAGCGCGAGGTCATGGTTCGCGCGCGGTGTCTGCATGAAATCGTCGGTACGTGCATTGATGAAGAACGGGATGCCCGCAGACTCGGCCGCCACGCGGGCTCGCGCGATGCGCCTGGCACCGTCCGCAGGCTCGCGCAGCGAACCATCCTGCGGGAAGCTGTCTTCGAGATTGCAGCCGATGGCGCCGGCTTCGATGACGCGCGCAACGCTTCGCCCGACATCGGCGGGCGTTTCGCCGTAGCCGCTCTCAAGGTCGATCGAAACCGGCAGCTCGACCGAACCAACGATCCGCTTCAGGTTGTCGATGACGAAGTCGAAGGGGACCCGTTCGCCATCTTCATATCCATGCGCTGCAGCGACCGACCAGCTGCCCAGGGCGATCGCCTTGGCGCCACCTGCCGCGACCGCTCGTGCGGAACCGGCGTCCCAGGCATTGAACAGCACGAGCGGCTTTCCGCGGACATGGAGCAAGCGGAATTGCTCGGCAAACAGGTTCTGGTCGGACATCGGAATCCCGGATAGACAGGCCGACGACGGGTCGACGTGGTGCACCGATTGTCCGCCGAAACGACTCGCGCAGGGAGGTGAGGTCACGCGGCGAGCAGTTTCTCGCGTTCTTCCTGCAGCAGGCGCTCATTGACGCGGATGAACTCGGCGAGCAGTTCGTCCTGCGGCGTGCTGGCCAGCTCGGCCTTGGCGCAGCGGATCCATGCTTCAACGCGGGTCAGGGTCTTGATCGCGGCGAGTGTGTCGCGGGCTTCTTTGCGCATCATGTCTTTCCTGGAGGAGCGGACCGCTTCCGCTTCGAAGTTTCGTGGGATGAGCCGATGCCCGTTGTGGGCAAGGCGGACAGCATCAGGCAACGTCGTTCGGCTGTCGTTGGGGTTTCATCGCGTCGGCATGTAGGAAATATCCTACGCGACGTGTGCGAAATCCCGGTTCGTTGCCAGTTGCGTGACGGCTGACACGACTCCGGAATCCTGGGTTTGCCAGGCAGTCCGGCCGGGTGGTCGCGCGTAGTCGAGCAATGCGTGCATCATGCAATCGACCTCCACGGGCACACGGTGGAGGATTCGGCGCGTTTGCAGCGCCTTTCCAGCATCGTTGGTTTTCGCCCCGGGAGGTAATCGTGAAAACACGAACCGTGATCGTGCCAGTCATCGCGGCGATCGCCGCCACAGCCACCTGTTTCGCCATTCCGCCCCCCAGTCCAAAGGAGATTCCGGCCATGCATGCCAGTGGTGAGTTCGAGGTCAAGGTTACTCCGCAGAAAGCCGACAATGCCGATGCCGAGGCCGGCGGATTCGCACGACTCGCGCTGAACAAGCGCTATCACGGCACACTCGATGCCATTGGTCAGGGCGAGATGCTGGCGTCCGGTGACGGCAGCACGGCCGGCGCCTATGTCGCGATCGAGAAGGTCAGTGGTTCGCTGGATGGCCGCAAGGGCAGTTTCGTGCTCCTGCACAGCGCCGTGATGGTCGGTGGCGTGCCACGCGACTGGTCGATCACCGTGGTGCCTGAATCGGGTACCGGGGAATTGAAAGGGCTCGAGGGCAACGCACGCATCACGATCGCCGGCGGCAAGCATTCGTATGCTTTCGAGTACCACTTGCCGGAGTCGTGAACGGATCGGGTCGCGAGAAAGACCCTCGCGTGATGCGCGAGCGTTCGAGGACGGGCCATGGTTGCGGGCGCTCCCGGATGTGAGTGCCACCGAACGATGCTGGCCGGGCAAGCCGTAACGTCGGCTGGCCTTGCGCCGAGTCCGAACGCTTGCCGGCTGCGCGGTTCATTGCGCTCGTGCGAAGATGATCGGCATCGAACGTGTTCGGAACGGCTGTTTCCTCGTTGAGGAGCAGCGCAACCAGGAGACTCCCATGGACTCGCCCACGCCCACCGCCAGTCGCTTGCCATGGATGCTTCGTGGCGGAATCGCCCTTGTTCTGGTCTATGCCGTGGTCATTCTCGCGCTGATGTGGTGGTGGGATACCGAACCTGCCTATTTCGATCCGGTCAAGGCGACGCAGGAGCGGGCAGCGGCGAAAAAGCAGCCGGTCGTGATCGGCTCGGCCACGACCAGCGCATTGATCCGCAGCGTCGAGGTCATGCTGGACAAGCGTGGCG